>Ga0075163_10001937_pt1 | contig 27928 bp, 22 predicted proteins | sample JI1023141ADNA_FD_71478 | JGI IMG/M metagenome (GOLD analysis project Ga0075163, IMG submission 71478) | Wastewater effluent complex algal communities from Wisconsin, to seasonally profile nutrient transformation and Carbon sequestration -... | ecosystem: Engineered > WWTP > Effluent > Algae...
CAAAATCCATCCACCTTGAAACCATCCTTCAGCAAATAGGATGTAACGAGAATTATTGTTGCATTTATAACCAGAAGAAAGAGTCCCAATGTAACTACGGTAATCGGGAATGTCAGAAAGATCAAAATCGGTTTGACATACACATTCATCAGCACGAGCAACAAGGCTACCAACAATGCAGTAGGAAGATTACTCACTTCCACACCGGGCATCAGTGTAGCAATCAAAAAGACCGCCAGTGCAGTCGAAACAATACGTATCAGAAACTTCATATTCGGAATTCGCTCAAAATTAAAGATTTTAATGAACTCCGGCTGTATTCCTCAAATATAATGCTCCTATAACTAAACAAAAGTACTATTTTGGTGTTCTCAAACGTACACCAATGAAAGGCTTCCGGTTTTCTGCTTTTTTACCACCCGAAGAAGGTTCTACCTTCGATTCGATGTTGAAGCTATTTACTGAACTGCTGCAATATACCGCCGGTGATGCCAATGAAGCCCTGGGATGGTTAACCGAGTTGGACAGAGAATACAAATTCAGCAAACCGAACTATGGTATAGGTGACTTTATCAATGATTTAAAAGAGAAAGGTTACTTAAAGGAAAACGACGATAGACAATTTGATATTACAGCCAAAACCGAACAAACCATCCGAAAACAATCACTTGATGAAATCTTCGGTAAAATCCGCAAGTCGGGGCGCGGTAGTCATAAGTCCAATAAATCTGGAACCGGCGATGAAATAAATGCAGACCTGCGTCCATGGGAATTTGGTGATACTCTTGACCAGGTAGATCTAACCGGCTCCATCCGTAATGCACAGGTACGGCATGGAATTGATGAATTCAGCATGTCGGAAGATGACCTTGAGGTGCAGGAGCGCGAACATAAGAGTAATCATGCTACTGTATTAATGATCGATATTTCCCATAGCATGATTCTCTATGGGGAAGATCGAATCACACCAGCCAAGAAGACAGCAATGGCCTTAGCTGAACTTATTCGGACAAGGTATCCCAAAGACATGTTAGATATTATTGTTTTCGGAGACGATGCCTGGACGATCGAAATCAAAGACCTTCCTTATCTAAAGGTTGGCCCATATCACACTAATACTTCCGCCGGACTCGAACTAGCCATGGATTTGCTTAGGAAGAGAAAGACCCCTAACAAGCAGATTTTTATGATCACAGATGGCAAACCAAGCTGTATGAAAATCGGCAACAGTTATTACAAAAACAATTATGGTCTCGACCGGAAAATAGTAAACCATGTTTTTAATCTCGCCGGACAAGCAAAAAGATTAAAAATTCCAATCACAACATTCATGATTGCCCGTGACTCCTACTTACAGGCCTTCATCCGCGACTTCACCAAAATTAACAACGGTCGTGCTTTTTACAGTTCATTAAACGGACTCGGAGAATTTATATACGAAGACTACATTAAAAACAGAAAGAAAAACGTACGCTAGTGAAAGCATATCTGAAAAATATCGATAAAATAAAGACGCTCGGGGAGTTGAAATCTGCCGGCTATCAGCCTCAATCCGTAAAACTGGAAATGAGATCCAATCTGATAACTGCATTGCAAACCGGAAAAACACTCTTTAAGCCAATCCTCGGGTACAACGAAACGGTAATCCCGCAATTGGAAACCGCAATCTTATCACGTCACAATATCATATTACTCGGGTTACGCGGACAGGCTAAAACGCGTCTTACTCGATTAATGGTTGACCTGTTAGATGAATATATTCCTGTAGTAACTGGAAGTGAAATTAACGATGATCCACTACGACCCATTTCCAAATATAGTCATGATCTCATCGCAGAAATGGGTGATTCCACACCTATCTCCTGGATGCATCGTGAAGAAAGATATGTAGAAAAGCTGGCCACACCTGATGTTTCTGTCGCTGATCTTATTGGTGATCTCGATCCGATAAAAGCCGCTTCGTTGAAATTAACCTATGCAGATGAGCGAGTAATTCACTATGGATTAATTCCACGCTCTCACCGATGCATTTTTGTAATTAACGAGTTACCTGATCTACAGGCAAGAATTCAGGTTGCACTTTTCAATATACTTCAGGAAGGTGATATTCAGATTCGTGGATTTCGTTTACGTCTTCCATTGGATATTGAATTTGTTTTTACAGCCAATCCGGAAGATTATACCAATCGCGGATCGATTGTAACTCCACTGAAGGATCGTATTGGATCACAGATTCTGACTCACTATCCGAAATCGGTCGAAATCAGCAGTGAGATCACCAAACAGGAAGCCAAGCTGCCCGATGATCAGCAAACGGCAATTACCATTCCTCCATTAGTGCACCGTTTACTTGAACTGGTAGCATTCGAAGCACGTAAGAGCGAATATATTGATCAGAAAAGCGGAGTTTCAGCCCGACTAACGATAACCGCCTACGAAAATCTATACTCAGTGGTTCAACGTCGGATGTTGATCAATGGTGAAAAGAAAGGAAGTGCACGTATCATGGATATTTATGGTATTATTCCTGCTATCACCGGAAAAGTAGAACTTGTATACGAAGGAGAACTTGAAGGAATTGCGAATGTGGCCTATATGCTCATTGGAAAAGCTATTCGCGCTGAGTATGTGATGCATTTCCCGGATCCGGAGCGTTCAAAAAAGGCAAAAGCTAAAAATCCATACTCAGAACTATTAAATTGGTTCGGCGAAGGCAAAGAACTTGATATGCTGAATTCAGCAAGTGAGCAAACCTATGTTCAGTCGCTTGAAGCTTTACCCGGCCTTCAAACGCTTATCAAAGATTTCAAACCCGGAACTTCGAAAGAGGAAACACTGCTGTTAAAGGAGTTCATATTACATGGAATGGCAGAATTCTCACAATTGTCAAAACGGAAGCTGGAAAGTAGTTTACGCTTCAGCGACCTTGTTGGCTCCATATTCAACATGAAGGAAGAAGACGAGGATACCGAAAACTAAATTCTAATCAGACTGTTATTATTCAAAAAAGAAAATGATAAAACTACTCTTATCCCTCCTCCTATTGTTAAGTCCTGCACAAAGCTTTTACAGCTTTAAAGTGAAAGATGTTGACGGCAAACCTATACAGCTCTCTGCTTATAAAGGAAAAAAAGTACTGATTGTTAATACAGCCTCTGAATGCGGCTACACACCTCAATACGCTGACCTGGAAAAATTGCATAAGCAATATGGAAGTAAACTTGTTGTTATCGCCTTCCCAGCCAATAATTTTGGTGGACAGGAACCTGGAAATAACTCGGAGATTAAATCTTTTTGCTCTAAAAATTACGGAGTTTCATTTCCTGTAGCTTCGAAAGTATCAGTTAAAGGCAGCGACATTGATCCTTTATTCAAGTGGCTTTGTGAACAGGAGAATCCTGATTTCAAAGGCGATATTAACTGGAACTTTGAAAAGTTTCTGCTCGATGAAAATGGAAAACTGATCCATCGTTTTCGTTCTAAAGTAAAACCACTCGATCCAGCTATCACCGGAGCACTCTAAGCACTCTTGTTCACAAGTAGACGTACTCCCTTTCCATGCAGTGAAACAATTTCAATCTGAGGATCCTTCTTCAGGTATTTGCGGATACGGGTAATAAAAACATCCATACTGCGACCATTAAAATAGTTATCATCACCCCAAATCAGCTTCAAAGCTTTCTGACGGGGAAGGAGATCATTTTCGTGAAGGCATAAGAGACGAAGCAGATCAGCTTCCTTCGGACTCAGTTGCACCACTTCTTCCCCGTCATTTATTTTTCGAAGTTTATAATCGAATTTATAAATACCGATTTCAAAATCTGTTTTATCCTCCAGTTCTGAGGAGCCCATGCTTCGGCGAAGGACCGTTTGAATTTTATGTAATAGCACTTCAGTATCGAACGGTTTGGTAAGATAATCATCACCACCAGCACGATAACCGGTCAGCATATCTTCTTTCATTCCCTTTGCAGTCAGAAAGAAAATTGGTGTTTTTTTATCCAACTCCCTGATTTGCTTCGCCAGTGTAAAACCATCTACTTTTGGCATCATTACATCCAGCACAATCAGGTCATATCCACCTTTCGTAAATGCCTGCAATCCGGCCTGGCCATCTCTAACCAATTCCACCTGATATGAATTTAACTCAAGGAAATTTTTCATCACATTTCCGAAATTCATATCATCTTCAACTAACAGGATCTTTGCATTCATTGTATTACTGGTTTTGTTTTTTTAATGGTAGATTAATAGTAAATGTGCTACCTTTTAATGGTTCACTTTCAACTTCTATTGTTCCCTGATGCTCCGTCAAAATGGCTTTAACATAACTTAACCCGAGTCCAAAACCTTTGACATCATGAATATTTCCGGATGTTGCTCTGTAAAATGTATCAAAAATTTTCTTCAGTACTTCTTTCGACATCCCAATACCTTTATCGCTGATTTCAATAATTACTGATTCAGGTTTGTTATAAACGTTCACCGTAATCACCGGACTTTCGGGACTATATTTATTGGCATTATCAAGAATATTGATAAGCACATTTAATATATGAGTTGGATCTGCAAGTATGGTGGTTTGAACTGCTTCATTATTAACAGTAATTTTTCCATCGCGTTGTTCAACAGTCAACGACATACTTGAGACCGCTGTCTCTACCAGGTCGTTAATATCCGTATCTTCCATTTTCAATTTCACCTCGCCTTTATCAATCTGAGCCATTTGAAGAACAGTTTCTACTTGTCGAAGCATACGTTGATTCTCATCCCTGATAATATTGTTATAAAACTCCAGTTTTTCAGGTACCTGAAAAATTCTGGGATCACGCATGGATTCATTGGCAATTGCAATTGTTGCAATAGGCGTTTTGAATTCGTGCGTCATATTATTAATAAAGTCGTTCTTGATGTCGGCTAATTTTTTCTGGCGCAGCACCACTTTCAATGTATAGGCAAAACCCCAGATTATTAATACAGTAAATGCAATTGAAAACAGGAGTACGACCCAAATTCCATCCAGCAGATAATTCAGTTTATCGCTAAAGGAGATCGATAGCATTTCATTTCTTTTAAATACGTCATTAGGGAACAACATGAGTTTATAGTCGCTGTACTTCAACATAACTGAATCAGCATTTTCCGATAAATGCAACCATTCCTTCCCTTTCTCTTTATATACTCCGTATGAAAAATTCAGATTTAATCCCCTGTTGAACAACTCCCGGCGAATAATTGAGTCTAGACTTTCTTTACTTATACGGTTAAAAATGTTTCCGGAAGGATCTACAATCTGAAAAGTAAGTTTCTGCATCATCGAATTCAGCTTTTTAAGTCTCGACTGCATCCTTTGTTGCGTCAGCTGCTCGATGGAATCCATCATCGATGAACTCTGATCAAATTTGAAAGCATACACTTCCTTCTGTTCAATATCTTTTTCAATCCGAATATCAATGGATGAATCAACATTGAAATACATGCTTTCTTCGGTGGGCTTGCGGTTTCTGGCCCGTTGCCTGAAATCAAAGATGCGATTAGAGATTTCCGTTTCTATGCGCATAATTTCAGACTCAGGATCCGGAGGTCTGGGTGGTGGCGGTGGTGGCATCGGTGGTGCGGTCGCGATGTCAGAAAGAACCGTCATCAGACTATCATCCACCATATCATGTGTAACGGAACTATCCTCCGAGGTGATGAAATTATTTACAACAATCCGGAGATTCTCGTTTTCTTCCACCTGATCCACAATATCATTCAATGCCAGCATCACCGTACGGTCAAACTGCTGTGATTTGATTTCAAAATCATGGGTGATCCAGTAAGTCTGAAGGAATATTAACCCCAGCAGCGATACTGACATCATCAAAACTATAAACCTGAACCTTATTTTATTCATTACTTCAAAAATAGCGCATGTAAATGAACAAAACAGCGCATTAACGATACATTAACCGGTGTTAACCAGCCATTAACGCTACACAGCCCGCTCCTCCCGTATCCTTGCACTATAAAACAACATCAAATGAAAACATTCCATCTATTATTGGGCGGGTTTCTGATGGCAGGAAGCGCAACTACAGCTCAAACTCCGGATTCAGTATCGTCAAAATCAGGGAAAATCAGTCTGACTATTGTTCGGGAGGAAAACGGAAAAAAAACGGTCATCGATACCAGCTTTAACCTTTCTGATGAAAACCAATACAGGGCATTTCTGGAGCAAAACAATATAAAAATCGAAAATGATGCCTCCGGGAAAAGTGGCCAGCGTATCATGAAATTCAGATACGATATGCCTGAAAAAAGGGATGAAAAGGAAATTGTAATTGAAATGCCTGCTTCACCCGGGGACCCTCCTATGCCGCCTTTGCCACCAATGCCTCCTTTGCCACCCATGGATCGGATGGAAATAGAATCAGAGAATGGCGATGTCCAAGTGTATACCTACCGAATTGATGACGATAAAATGGATCAGGATATTGAAGCACTGGTAAAAATCATGAGTGAGGATGGTGACCGTATGAAAATAAAGAAAGAAATCCGAAGAATTGAAATGCGAAGTGATGAGCCTAAAAAACGTTCAAAGCATAAAAAGGCTAAACGAAAAATTATCATAATTGAAGAAGCTTAAGTTAGATTGTTAGAGAGTAGCCCCGATGGACGCACTTGTTCTTCGGGGCTTTTTAGTATTTTGGTCTGGTGAATGCAGCTCCCCTGATAAAAGTATTTATTTCCTTTCGATTTCGTCAGGCCATGAGGGAATTGAAAGGACTTGGATGGCTGTACTCCTCTGCCTTACTAATTTTTTTCGGTGGTATTTTATATATTTCGATCAAGGCTGCTTATTTAAATCAAGACGACCGGATTTCTTATTTACTATTTAGTCCGGTATTAATGCTATATTTTATCAGGAGAGATATTCCGTTTCTGCGCAAACTGATCACCCATCCTTTCCCGGTCTTGCTGGCAGACTATCTTACCATTGGATCACTGTATTTGCTATATTGTGCTATAACCGGCAACTTTAGTTTATTGATCATTGCGCTGGCATTCATACTACTCTTCAGCACAATGCCCTTTCGCCATTCTAAGAGTAATTATTTTCAACCCGGGTTACACTTTATTTCTTCAGATGCATATGAATGGAAGGCAGGCTTACGAAAAAACGGGCTGTTCTAGATCTTACTTTACCTATTTGCACTTTTAACCGTATCATTTCCCGCAGTCAGTTTACTATTCTGTTTTCTGTTGCACAGTATATTCACTACCTTTTATCAGCCTAATGAGAGTATTTCGCTGCTGCGGGTTCAGGGGAATAATCCAAAACAAATATTAAAAGGAAAAATTACACGTGGATTAAAACTCCAGACAATTATCTTTCTTCCTGTTGCCATTATCAATAGCTGTCTACAGGATTTTTACGCTTACGTTTGGTTATTCTTCCTCATTGCGGTTTCCATCTCCCTCTCCTTCTCGATCATTTCCAAATACAGTTATTACCGGCCTGAAACAGCCAATAGTCCATCGCAAGTCAATCAGGCCATCAGTATTTTCAGCTTTATCATTCCATTTCTACTTCCCTTGCCATTGTTGTTAAGTATCCTTCGTTTTCCATCTGCCATCCAAAAAATAAAAGATCATGTCGCTTAATATAACCAGATTATCTCTCAGCTATAGCGGACACAAGGTTTTAAATTCTATCGACCTTCAAATGCAGAATCAACAGGTGCATGGATTAGTTGGGATTAATGGTGCCGGAAAAACAAGTCTGTTGAATTGCATTGCCGGTGTCGTCAAACAGCAGGAAGGAACAATTGAGTGGAACAATAGGCCCTGCACAGTAAATGAACTTTCTTATCTCGAAACATCTACTTATACCTATCCCGGAATGACAGGAGACGATTACCTACGTTTTTTTAGTGCCGGCAACCCCTCTTTTTCCATCAACGACTGGAATAATTTATTCCATCTCCCTCTCCGTGAGTACACAGCCAATTACTCGTCTGGCATGCTAAAGAAACTTGCATTAATGGGAATCCTTGCATTAGATAAATCACTGATTCTACTTGATGAACCTTTCAATGCACTGGACTTGGAAGCGGTTGAGTTACTCAAGAAAATCATCGCACGACTTAAAGCGCAGGGAAAAACAATTCTCCTTACTTCACATATTTTGCAAACACTGACCGATACCTGCGACCAGATTCACTACCTCAATAGCGGCTCAATACAACAAACTTTTAACCGGGAGAATTATCATCTGCTGGAAAAAGAAATCCAACAACATACCACCGGAAAATACGACGAAAAATTAAACATCGCTATGGGAAAATAATCCCACCGGATTAAGACACATTATCTTCTACCAGGAATTTCCGCTTATGCAATTCATAGGCGTTTCCTTTGGTCATTACATGTACAATCAGATTTTCTATACTAATCGGAGAACCTTCCGCAAGATCAGCAATGTTAGAATGACGCATAGAATGTCCGTCTACGATAATTACCAGTCCGGAACCGATCGCTTCGAGGTGATTGTTTTCCTTGATCAACACACCAGTATCTTCACCCAGACCAATACCAATACAACTTGGATTACTCGCAACTGCCTGCGCCAAACGACCAAATCGTCCACGTTTGTCAAAGTGTGAGTCGATAATTACATCTTTAATGAATGCAAGTCCTGTAGTGATTTTCACTTCTCCTTTAATCAAGGCCCCGGCACTGCTGCCCTGATAAATCATAGTATTACTCATCGCCATTGCTCCTGCAGAAGTCCCGGCAATAACAAAATCATCATTTTTCAGACGATCATGTAAAATGGACAATATCTCTGTCCCGCCAAAAATAGAACTCAACCGAAGCTGGTTACCACCTGTAAACATCACGCCATCACAGTTACGAATACGCTCGATATACTCCGGAGACTGAGCATCTGCCCGATCACGAATATGCATGAGATGAATATTGGTACATCCAATCTTTCCAAAAGCATGGGTATAATTTTCCCCTACTTCTTCTGGAATGCTTGAAGCACTTGTAATCACCTCAATATGAGCATCTTTCTGATGTTTACACTCGTGAACGATCCGCGACAATATCTGGAGTTCAAAGAAATTGAGGTTATTTTTCTGTTGAAAATTTGGTTCCGGCTCAGTGCCTTTATCTTCATTACCGCCTATCGCGATCAATTTACCTTTGATTGAATTCATCTCTTTTAATTTCGGGACCAAGTTACAACGAGGTAACCATGCCAAGCAAGAAATATCCCGGATTTGGTTCGGTACGAAACTATTCTTATTTTCATCGGGCAGTACCATGCGATAACTTCTGTTATCAACAGGTCAGATATAAAAACTTTAGTCACAAAGCTACCGGGCACCAATGTCAATGAACTTTCCGCAAAGAGGTCATTCTGAATAGGTATCCGGTTAAAACCGCAAGATAAACACCATGAAAATCCGTGAAATCAGGGCCATGCGAGGCCCCAACTATTGGTCAATTCGTCGACATTTTCTCATCGTAATGAAGTTGGATCTGGAAGAAATGGAAGATTCTCCCACCAACCTGATTGATGGATTTTCAGCCCGACTGGAAAAAATGTTCCCTACTATGTATTCGCATGAATGCTCAGAAGGACACGCCGGTGGCTTTTTCAAGCGTGTGCAGGAAGGCACATGGATGGGACACGTAATTGAACATATAGCTCTTGAGATTCAGACGCTGGCAGGAATGGATGTTGGTTTTGGTCGTACCCGTTCATCATCAGAGCATGGGGTTTACAATGTCGTTTTCTCCTATATGGAAGAGAAAGTGGGAATCTATGCTGCAAAAGCTGCAGTTCGTATAGCCCAGGCGTTAGCTGATGGTGTGGAGTATGACCTGGAAGATGATTTGCAAAAAATGCGGGAGATCCGTGAAGATGAACGTCTAGGACCAAGTACAGGTTCGATTGTACAGGAAGCTGCCGCACGCGGAATTCCCTGGATCCGCCTGAACAGACACTCACTTGTTATGCTGGGATATGGCGTTAATCAAAAACGTATTCAAGCAACTGTCACTTCTGAAACAAGCAGTATTGCTGTAGAGATCGCCTGCGATAAAGAGGATACAAAGAACCTACTTGAAGCAGCAAATATTCCGGTTCCCCGCGGCCGGATTATATATGATCAGGAAGATCTTGAGAATGCCATTGAATCTATCGGCTACCCCTTGGTAATAAAACCGGTAAATGGCAATCACGGACGCGGTGCTACTATCAACATCCGCAATAAAGAAGAAGCAATTGAAGCACTCGCAGCTGCGAAACGTATTTCAAGGGCTGTAATTTGCGAGAAGTTTGTAACAGGTTTTGATCATCGTGTTTTGGTGATCAATTATAAATTTGTTGCTGCTGCGAAACGTACTCCGGCAATGGTAATTGGTGATGGAAAGTTGACCATTCAACAATTGATTGATGAAGTCAACAAAGATCCTCGTCGCGGTTATGGTCATGAAAAAGTATTGACGGCCATCAAGGTTGACGAAATGACTATGAATATTCTGCAAGAGAAGAATCTGACACTCGAATCGGTACTTTCTGCAGGTGAAGTATTGTATCTGAAATCAACGGCCAATATTTCAACCGGAGGAACGGCCACTGATGTTACTGATCAGGTCCATCCGCACAATGTATTTATGGCCGAACGGATTGCCCGTATTATCGGTCTGGATATATGTGGTATCGACATCATGACAGATGACATCAGCGAACCAATTTCAGAGACGGGAGGAGCTATCCTCGAAGTGAATGCTGCTCCCGGATTCCGGATGCACCTGGCTCCTACTGATGGTCTTCCCCGGAATGTTGCAGAACCGGTTATCGATATGTTATTCCCTCCCGGAACAGCTTTCAAAATTCCGATAGTAGCAGTAACCGGTACGAATGGTAAAACCACCACTACCCGACTGACAGCACACATCGCTAAAACAGCTGGTCATAAAGTTGGATTCACCACTACTGATGGTATTTATATTCAAAACATAATGATGCAACGGGGAGATTGTACCGGTCCGCAAAGTGCTGAATTTGTATTAAAAGATCCAACAGTTGATTTTGCTGTATTGGAAACTGCCCGTGGTGGAATTTTACGTGCAGGACTCGGATTTCATCAATGCGATATCGGAATTGTAACTAACGTTGCAGCTGACCATCTGGGACTTAAAGACATCAATTCCCTCGAAGATATGGCTCGAGTGAAGTCAATTGTTCCAGAGGCGGTGATGCCCACAGGATATGCAATTCTCAATGCAGATGATGAACTTGTAGTTGGAATGGCCAAAGGGCTGAAATGCAATATTGCGTATTTCTCGATGGACGAAAAGAATCCACTTATAAGTGAACATTGCAATAAAGGTGGACTGGCAGCGATAGCAGAAAACGGATTCATCACTATCTGCAAAGGAAACTGGAAAATACGCGTAGAGAAAATCGTAAATATTCCGCTCACCTTCCGAGGTAAAGCAGTGTTCATGATTCAAAATATTCTTCCGGCTGTCCTTACCGGATTCCTGCGCAATTTTAAGATAGACGATATCCGTTTAGCACTTGAAACTTTCATCCCATCACCGGTACAAACTCCGGGACGAATGAACCTCTTTGAATTTAAGAAGTTCAATGTAATGGTAGATTATGCACATAATCCGGCAGGTTTCCAGGCTATCGCTAAGTTCTTAGAGAAGATAGAAGCCAAACCAAAAATCGGAATCATTGCCGGCGTAGGCGATCGTCGGGATGAGGATATTTTATTACTGGGTACACTCGCAGCGAAAATGTTTGATGAAATCATTGTTCGACAGGACCGAAATCTCAGAGGACGATCTGAACAGGAGATCATCGACCTTATGATCAAAGGAATTCACAGTGTAGATGCGAATAAAAAGATCACCGTTATTCCCAGCGAACCGGAAGCCATTGATTACGCCTTCCAGCATGCAAAGAAAGGTGCCTTCATTATTATCTGCAGTGATGTTGTTCCTGATGCTCTTGACAGAGTAATGAAATACAAGGAAGAAGAAGATCGATTCGAGTTGAAAGCAGAAGATATTCCGAATCAACATGAACAATTGAAGCCCGCGAACTAGGTAGTGGATAGTATTACTCAGTTCGCACTTGGGGCTGCCATTGGCGAACATATAGCAGGAAAAAAGGCCGGCAATCGCGCAATCTTCTGGGGCGGGATTGCCGGCACTATTCCGGATCTGGATATTTTGTTAAATCCATTTTTTACGGAATTGCAAAAATTATCTGTGCATCGCGGATTTAGTCATTCGCTGATGTTTGCCTTTCTTGTTGCACCGGTAATGGCCTGGCTTATTCATCGTTTATATCAGCGAAAAACTGAAATGAACTACAAGGAATGGCTATGGCTATTTTTCTGGGGCATCTTCACTCACCCATTGCTGGATGCTTTTACACTCTATGGCACTCAACTCTTTCTTCCTTTCAGTGATTTCAGGGTTGCGTTTAATACCATTTCGATCATTGATCCGATGTATACACTGCCATTGCTTATCTGCAGTATCGGGGCGATGGTTTTACGAAGAAAAAATTATACTAAAGCCTGGAATTGGAACAAGGCAGGATTGATTATCAGCTCAACATATCTCCTGCTTACTTGCGCGAATAAATGGTATCTGGAAGGAATATTTGACCGGAATCTTGCAGAGCAGGGAATTCAACCTACGCAATGTATGTCCAACCCGGTCATCTTCTCCAACCTACTTTGGTGCAGTGTTGTGAAAGATGACAGCGCCTGTTACATTGGCTACTACTCCATTCTTCAGAATAGCAATAAAGTACCCTATGAACGTTTCCCCATTCATCATGAACTGGCTTCAACAGTAAAAGATCAGGCCGGATTTAAAAAACTGGAATGGTTTACAAAGAACTATTATATTCTGGAAAACAAAAATGATACTTTGTGTTTTTATGATGTTCGCTATGGGAAATCAACTTTCGATCACCCAAAGGATTATGAAAAATCGTTTGTCTTTTATTTAAAAATTGCTAAACCGGATGCTAAACAGCTTACCATCGAGCGGTATTTGTCCAGAAAAGACATGAATATGTCCCGTTTTTTTGATCAGCTCGGACATAGAATCCTACATGACGAATAATTGATCGATTATTTCGATGAATTCGTCAATCTACCCGGTGAGTTGGGCGAAAAATTATTATTCGGGGTTAATATGTTGTTAATGTCTGCTTTTTTGATTTAACCATAACCTACTTTTGTAATACCTGACCTATGTTGAGAACCTGCTTATTACTTTGCTGTCTGCTCTATTCGCTTTGCGGATTGTGTTCAACGGATGCTGATACCTTGAGAAAGGCAACAGCCCTCCGAGTCGTTCAACCACCCCGCATAGATGGCAAGCTCAATGAGAGCGAATGGATGCTCGCCACTCCAACCGGAGATTTTACCCAAAGCCGGCCGGAAGAAGGAAAGAAACCCCAGCAGATTACTCAGGTTAGAGTGTTATACACTGACTTCGCTATTTATGTGGGAGCATGGTGTTATGATACCCATCCCGACAGCATCCTGAAGCAATTAGGTAAACGGGACGAATCAGATCTCAATGCCGATAATTTCTATGTAAAGGTTGATCCATACAACAATCAACAAGATGCCTATCAGTTCGGAGTATATGCTTCCGGTGTACAGTTAGACTCACGCTTCAGCGATCCAACTTTTGATGCAGTTTGGAATTCCGAAGTGAGCTTCGACGAAAAAGGCTGGTATGCAGAGATCGAAATTCCTTACAGTGCTATTCGTTTTCCGGAATCAGAAATACAAAAATGGGGACTTCAATTCACCCGCTATATTCGCCGTACCAGAGAATTTGATACATGGTGCTATGTACCTTCCATCGCTTCAAACCCACAGATCTACTGGGGACATTTGTACAATATTTCAAATGTCAAAACCCCGCTTCGCTTATCGATTGTCCCCTATCTCGCTGTGAATTTCAGTCACGAACCTGTTTTCAATGATGATGGTGGGTATAAATATTCCGACGCATTATCCTACAGTGCCGGAGCAGATATCAAGTATGGAATCGACGATCGCTTTACCCTTGACATGACCTTGCTACCTGATTTCGGACAAGTACAATCAGATCAACTTGTAAAAAACCTAAGTTACCGGGAAGTAGTTTATGATGAAAACCGACCTTTTTTCAAGGAAGCCATAGAACTATTCAGCAAGGGAAATCTTTTCTATTCACGGCGAATTGGCAAAACACCTTCCGGATTTTATTCTGCGTTTGACGAAGTTGGGCCCGATGAAAAACTGGAAGACAATCCATCGAAAGTGAAATTACTTAACGCACTTAAGATTTCCGGAAGGACGGATCATGGGCTGGGAATTGGATTTTTTAATGCAGTAACCGATAATGCTTACGCAACAATAAAAACCGGCGACAACGGCACAAGGAAAGTACTTACAGAGCCATTCACCAACTTCAATATTATTGTACTTGACCAGCAGTTTAAGAACAACTCGAATATATACTTCGTAAATACCAGTACCATTCGTCGGGAAGACTATGACGACTCAAATGTAAGTGCATTAGGAATTAAACTGAGTAACAAAAAGAACACCTACCTCTTTGCCGGGGAAGGAATCATTACTCAGAATTTTTCCAAAGATGAAACTGCTGATGGCAACACCTTTACCAATTCTATTGGTTATAAGTACAGCCTGGGAGCAGAAAAACTCGGAGGCAATTTCGGATATGGAGCTTACCGAAATGTCACCAATCAGGAATACAATGCAACTGATCTTGGCTATTTCCGGGTTGCCGGACAAAATAACACAGAAGCATACTTCCGCTTTAACCTATACAAACCATGGAAATTCATTCGGGAATCCTATAACAATGTTAATTTCTTTTTCGCTGATGATTACAAAACCGGAAAGCTGGGTGACAATGATATGAGCCTAAGTTTATTTGCAAATCTCATGAACTGGAATGCAGTTTTTGGTGGCGCTGGTGGAATGTTTTTCCGCTCCTATGATTATTACGAAGCCAGAACTCCAGGTGTAATGTTTCGCGGACTCCGATACTATTACACCTACATGGGTTTCAGCACAGACTACCGGAAAAAATTTGCTGTTGATTACACATTCAACTTTTCAAATTTCATGGATCGTTTTCAATGGTTTGGGTACAATAACGATTTAAGTTTCCGAGTAAGGCCCAACGACAAACTCTTTTTTGTTTATGATATTGCTTACTACTACGACCCATTCAATGTGGGATTCGCCAATTTTGATAATGATGGAAATGCAATTATTGGAGGGCGCAGACTGGATACATGGGAAAACAATCTGAAAGGAAGTTACATTTTCAAAAATAACATGTGGATCACACTTATTGCACGGCACTATTGGATAACCGGCGAATACAAAAAATATTTCCGCCTGGATGAAGCCGGTGAATTAATTGATGCAGATGATTACACAGTCAACAACAATTTCAACTTCAACATATTCAACCTTGACCTTGTTTACGAATGGAGATTTGCACCCGGCAGCATACTAAACATTGTATATAAAAATTCCTTGTCAGATGAAACAACTGTAGTTGGACATAATTTCAGTTCGAATATGAATAGAATTATGAGAGATCCACAAGCAAGCACTGTATCAATTAAGGTTTTGTACTTTTTGGATTACCTGAAAGTTCATGGAAGAATCGGGCGCAAATTTCACAAGTCAACAGCGGAAAAAGCTACCGGGTTCCATCCGCAAAACCGAAGCCGGCAATCTGCTAAATCAATGCGTCTATAAAATCAGACATATCGTTCATAAAAGCTTTTCCCTTATCCTTTGCATAGTACTGGTGCAACTCATAGTTAATCTCGTCCTTAGTAAGTGTCCCGGATTTTTTCAAATTCGTCAACCACTCTGTTATTGATGTAGGTCTTGGTCCCCAAACTCGAATCACATCACCAGAGTGAAAATCGAAAGCAACTAACACCGGTATTGCTTTAGATCCATTTGTAAGATAATCATTGATATAATCGGTAGAATCTCTCAAAACATAGAAAGCTTCCAACATCGTCGGGTTTAACTCCACCATTTTGTTCATCCAGGGAAGTGTTTGAGCTGCATCGCCACACCATCCTTCCGTAATTATCATTAAGCCGGTTTTCCGTCCTGTTTTTTGAATTTTATCAATCAATAATTCGTCCAAAACTGCTGTTTTATCCCATCGTTTCATGCGCTGACGGTTTAGAGCAGACTTCTCTACCCTTTCCGGTAATTGGTCAGGTCCTGTAGTTTTGCCCACCTCTAAAAGTTGATCTATTAGCGCTATATATCCAGCGTAATTCAGTCCATCCGCCCTTAATTTGGCAACATTAATCTTTCTCATAAGCATTCAGGCCAAAAATACCGTATTCTATCGCTTTAGGGTGTTATCTTTGATACATAACACAGAAATGCAATGAAAGTTCCGCAAAGGTTCAGAATCATACACCTCATTTTTTTACTTCTATCGGTTCAGGTAGCAAAGAGTCAGGAACTAATGCTCGACTCAAATATGCTTCATATCAATGTAAGCGCATATGGAACGGCCTATAACAGTGTCTTTGACCGTGATGGTGAACGCAAGCAAACCACTGATATTTTACATGGAGGTTTAAACCTGCAATCGGAGGTGTGGCTAAACTCCAGATGGAATTTAATGTTGAATGCACCTCTACTCATCTACAACAATGCCGCAGCCAGTAATGCACCTGGTGGATTAATAGAAGACGAAAGTAAGGTCGGCACAGGTGACATTGAGATTGGAATACGATATGGAATAAAACCTTACCGGAAATGGTCTGCCGCTTTTTCCATCTGGCAAAGTACTGCAAGTGGTACTCGTGATGAAAAAACATTTCTCCATACCGGATTTGACGACTATTACACCCGACTTGGATTCCAGATTCAATTCAAACAAAACCAGGGGTTCTATCTGAGTACACTCGTAAGTTTCACCAATCGAAACAAGGGATTCAGTGATGAACTTCAGGCAGGAATCTATAGCAGGATTCACCTTTACAAGTCACTCCATTTACAGTTATACGCAAATGGGATTCAACCTCTCGAGAATGGTGACGAAGAACCAATCATTTATCAATATGGTCTCTATCATAACAACTGGGGCATCAGTCAAACTGGAGCAGATTTATTACTAAAAAACAAAAGCAACGCTGAGTTTTTCATTGGAATAAACACACCAATAAAGGGGCAATATATTTACACATCATCAGTAGTAAGATTGGGGGCTTTAGTTAAGTTGAATCTGAAGAAAAAAAGTAACAATCCCCTTATCCTACAAGAGGAGAAAGGTACTTCAAAATAAGATACTACTTAAAAGATATTCGGAAGTACGAAAAATAACAATGCCATAGACAGAAAAAATGCCATTGTCAAACCAACTCCGAAGCGTTCAGCAGCACTAAGTGGATAGGCCTCATAGCGGCGAACCAACTCCAGCATTGTTTTTTCTTCTTTCATTTTGGGCTTTCGTGTACGCAATTATAATAAAAACAAATAAGGATTTGGTAATAGAACGGACATAATTATTAAAAATTATGTGTTAAGAATTGAACTGATAAGATCAAAACCCCTAATAACACCCCTAATATTACCAAATGTAAAATATTAGAAGGACGTTGTAGCCAATGGCGCTGAAACATCCAAAGTAGCTTTTGTCGCTGAAGAAAATTCAATTGAACCAGATACTCCCGTTGGTTATTTCCATACTCCGATTCGGTAATTATTCCGTTCACTCTAGCCATAAGTTTGCGGTCATTTACTTCATAGCTAATGTTGATATCAGTCTTGTCAAAATAGAAAGATTTAGGAGAGGAAAAGTCACCTTTATCTTCCCTAAAACTAATTTTGCGGCCTTTAACAACCAACTCCCCTTTCGACTCCAGGAACTTCCCTTTTAAAGAGGTAAAGAAGTTACGTTTAATTCGCATACAGCACCCTTGTTTTTAAGTTTTAAGCAATACTTCTCCCGCCTTCAGATGGAAGATTTACCAACCACCGGTAGAACGGTACTTTTCTTAAAAGGCCTGGAATTAGCCGGAAAACGGCAATTCGAAATGTAGCAAAGACATTGATTCACAGCAACTACAGCCAAAGCAAAATACAGTTTATTATTAGTTTTGTACAAGGATAAAGCTGGTTCTCCCTATATTTAAGGGTAAACACCTACATGAATCAAAAATGAAGTCGTTGACTTTACTGGCACAAAGAAGACTGATTTCACGTAAAACTCCTGATAAACAATGCATCTTTGCAACCTATACAGATGGCCGTTTATCAAAAGTTCATCTGTACTATAAAAAATCAAGTTGTCCTGACTTATGAAAAGAAACTGGCTACTCTCCATCTCCCTTGTTTTAACAGTGGTATTAAGTGCTGTTACCAACAAATCAATAGCACAAGAGGGTTATGAATTAAGATTCAAGATCAACGGCCTGAAAGATTCACTGGTTCACATCGCCAATTATTACGGAGAGAAACAGTATCTAAAGGATTCGGCTTATGCAGATGCCAATGGAAACATTCTATTCAAAGGTGCGGAATCACTACCGGGCGGAATTTATTTATTCGTATTCCCTAACAAAACATACTTTGAATTCCTGATTGACAAAGAGCAAAAATTTAATCTGGAATGTCAGATGGGAAATGTCATTGAAACCATGAAGATAAAAGGTTCAAATGACAACGTACTTTTTTATGAGTATTTAAAATTTATTCAGGATCGCTCCAAAGAGGTTGAACCATTAAAGGCACAACGTAAAGCAATGGCCGATAATCATCAGCCGACTGATTCACTCGATGAAAAAATCAAAGCGATCGATAAGCTGGTAATTGATTTCAAAACCAACTTTATCAATACTCATCCTGACTGTATCCTGAGTGCTATTTTCAAGGGATCACAGGATCCGGAAGTTCCTGAATTACCCATTAAACCGGATGGTTCACGCGATTCTGCTTTCGCCTACTATTATTATCGCAATCACTACTTCGACAAATTAGACCTTTCTGACGAGCGTTTATTGCGTTCTCCGATCTATCATAATAAGCTGCAGTATTTCACCAAAAATCTGATGATTCAGATTCCTGACTCTATCATTCCGATGGCTGATATGCTCGTGAATGCTGCCTCCAGGAACAAAGAGACTTTCAAGTATATGGTTTGGTTTCTGACCAACACCTACGAAACGTCCAATATTATGGGAATGGATCAGGTGTTCGTTCATCTCGTAAAAAATTATTACACGAAAGAAAAAGCTTATTGGGTGGATGAAACTACACTCTATAAAATCAACGACCGCGCACGTATTCTCGAACCAATTTTACTTGGCAAGAAAGTGAAAAATCTTATTTTGACGGATAGTTCAGGTGTTTATCAGGCTCTTTACAATGTGAATACACCGTATACCATTTTGTATTTCTGGGATCCGGATTGCGGACATTGTAAAAAAGCAACGCCTAAAGTGAAAGCCTACTATGACAAGGTGAAATCGAAAGGCGTTCAGGTTTATGCCGTTTGTACAGAGGTAGAAATGGAAAAATGGAAAAACTATATCAAGGAAAATAAACTCGACTGGATTAACGTAGCTGATCCGAAACTTCAGAATAATTTCCGCGAAGAGTTTGATATAAAAACAACTCCTCAGATTTTCATCTTAGATAAGGACAAGAAAATCCTTGCGAAGAAAATAGATGAAGAAACATTAGAGAAAATAATGGATAAAGAGCTGGAAAATGCAGCTAAGAAGAAATAATAAAAACGCCCCGGAACAACCGGGGCATTTTTATTTTCTATTGTTAAGTTTGAGTTGTTTCTGCTGTATCCATTTATCCCAAAAGCATACTATCAGAAATGCGTAGAACAAACTTCCCATGGTGATAATCACCAAATGTCGTGTCCAGTTCCAGCTTAATCCAATCGCCACTCGTGCAATTGCAATTAACCCTGCCACAAACAATATCTTTCCCCAGAAAGCGCTTCCTTCAAAAAAGATCTTCCAGCTTGAAGAGGAGAATATTTTTTTCGGATCAATATACCAGTGAAGCATGACTAATCCTCCTACCACTGTGCTTATATACCAGGCGATATAACAATTTCTAACATCGTGTCCGGCTAATTTTGTGAAGTCGATCAGGAATGGAATACGATGCGCCATATAGCCATTGGCATGGCAAAACGAATCCCATACGAGATGACTGCATATCCCCACGAGTCCGGATACCAGGAATACCAGCCAGTTCTTTTTCAGCCATCCGGCAAAATCCGGAATCTTTTCAATCGACAATTCATTTCGAAGGAAATGCAACCTCGGCAAGACAACGCCCGCTAATGAATGGTGCCAAACAAAGGATAAAATAAATGTAAGAGGCAGGTTAAACAAAAAAATCCCTTCCACTGTATGAGAATTATAGGCTGAAGGACTTAGCCAAATAAAATATTCCAGGTCGGGCACAATACTTCCAATTAATAATGCTGTCCAGGAAACCTTGAACATTTGGAATCGACGGAAAGGGAATAAGACTGCGGGATGCGCAGGAGTGAAGGGCATGTTATCGGATCGTAAACTCAGTTCTCCGGTTCTGCGCCCTGCCTTCGTCTGTGTCGTTGGAGGCAATGGGCTTCAGATCACCGAATCCTTTATACGTAATTCGGTCTGCAGGGATACCTTTTGTTAAAAGATAATCCATTACCGCCTTAGCTCGGTTTTCTGAGAGTAGCTGATTTGCTTTTTTATCCCCTTTGCTATCGGTATGTCCACTCACTTCTATCTTTAGAGTGCCTTGCGATTTTAAAAAAGCAACAAGTTTGTTCAACTCTATGTATGATTCGTTTTTAAGATCGAATTTATTTGTCTCGAAGAAAATATTCCGAAGTACCACTTTTTCGCCAGGCTTTGGTTGCTGCAGTTTGATATTTAGCTCGTATGCATTCTGCTTATCCTTGGCTTCCTTGCACTCGAAATAATCACTGTAGAACAAATATGTTTCCTTGTTCACATTGAGCATATAGTTCTTACCTGCCGGCAAGCAAGCCATGAATTCTCCTTTACGCTTATCTGTGGTATTTGCAACAATGATTTTTCCGGTTGCTACATCGATTATTTCAAACTGTGCTGCAAGCGGTAGGCCGGTTACGGCATCTGATACACGTGCTTTCACATAACTCACCAGCAAAGGCTGCACTTCAGGATAAAGATTAAAACGGTACAAATCCAGGTCACCCTTACCTCCTCTTCTTCCACTGGCAAAATAGGCGAATTTACCGTCGGCACTTACAACCAGACTATTCTCATCATCTGCAGTATTAATCGGATAGCCCAGATTCACTGGAACTCCCCACGAACCATTTTCCTGACGGCGACTCATGAATATATCCAGACCTCCCATTCCCGGATGTCCACTGGAACTGAAGTACAAAGTTTGATTATCGGGGTGAATAAACACCGACTCCTCTGTACCATTGGTATTGATCGTATCACTCAGTCTGACAGGATTACTCCAGGTCATATCAGCCTGAAATGTGCTCATGTAAATATCTGCAATCCGACTACGGTCTTGCGAATAAGTTCCACGGATAAAGTATAATGTTTTACCATCTGAACTAAAGCTGGGTTGTGTCTCCCAGTTACGGGTATTGATCGGCGGACCAATATTCATCGGTTTACTCCAGTTCCCATCCGGCAATCGCTGGCTGAGATATATATCGCAACTACCATGACCATCCGGCCTTTCACAGGCTGTAAAGAACAAAACGCGTCCATCGGCTGATATACTCGGTCCACCTTCGTTCAAAGCACTATTGAGAGGAGAACCGGCATTACGCGCAGTGATCCATGTTGTATCTTTAAGTCGGGAGATGAAAAAATCTTCCTGATGACCTTCCATCGCCCGGGTGTCCTTGACATCACGTGTGAAGATGATCTCTTGCTGATCCACTGTAAATGATGGGAAATACTCTGCCTCATCTGTATTGATGCCCGGCCCCAGATTAATTGGGGTAAATGGCACCGGATGTTTGATCGCATTGATAGCAAAAGCACAACTCTTCAGTTTGGCTTGCACTTCCTTTTTTGTGTCGTCAGAGGCTGTTGTATTGAGAGACAGGTAACGCTCATAATCCAGTTGCGCTTTTTCATAATTCCCAAACCGAAATTCCAGATCACCTGTAACCAGGTTTACTCCCATCAGGTACTTCGGATCGATGGTAACAACTTTCCGAAAAGAGTTGAGGGCATCCTGATAGGCACGACCATCCATATAAATCTGCGCCAACACCATCCAGGCATCAATAAAATTTGAATCTTTCTGAATTGCCGATTCCATCAACTTGATCGCTTTTACATCCTGTCGCGAATCGTATTGCTTACGACCATCTTCAAAGTCGCGGATAGCGGATTTATTGGTGGAATAGTATTTCTTCAGTCCGCCAGGTTGTGCCTGCAGGCTGAGCGATGAAAACCCGAGCCAACACAATAGCAGTACACTTAGAATTCCTGAAATGAATTTCCCTCCAGAGGGGTTATGGCAGTTACTGCTGATTGATGATGGGTTAAGGGACATGAATGATCTTATGTATTTGCAAGGAAATTTTCCAGCCCGGATGTATTTTAACGTAATCTATAATCGGGCCAATATGTTCGTCAAACCGGCTGTGTTCCGGCTGCAGATAGCATCGGCAATTATCTTGAAGATGTGTCTGCAGACCCTCAGCCCAGGAGAAATCACTCGAATGATTAATAACGACTTTGAATTCATCGGCTCTATTGAGCATTTCAGGTAACGGAGATTTGAACTTTTTGGGACTAAGACAAATCCAGTCGATATCCCCCTTTAAGGAATAGGCTCCGGATGTTTCAATCGCAATTTCAAATCCCGCTTCATGCAATAAACGCGTAAGTGGTGTTAAATCGTACATCGCCGGCTCCCCACCTGTAATAACAGCAAAACGGGAAGGCGATTCTGCAGCAAGCTTCACGATTTCTTCAGCTGATTGCTGCGGGTGGACACCTGCATTCCATGACTCCTTTACATCGCACCATGCGCAACCCACATCACAACCGGCCAGCCTGATAAAATAGGCGGCGCGACCGGAATGAAAACCCTCGCCTTGGATGGTGTAAAATGCTTCCATTACCGGAAACATCACCTTTCCATCAGTGAGAGACTGATTCAGTATAGATGCTTCGTTGGGCTGCAAGGAGTGTGTTCTGTAATAATCCGATTATCGTCATTGGACCGACACCACCAGGTACCGGAGTGATATAACTGCATTTTTCACTGACCTGCTTAAAATCCACATCACCAGCCAGACGGAATCCGGACTTTAATTCCGGAGCAGGAACACGGGTCATACCCACATCAATTACTACCGCGCCTTCTTTTACCATATCTGCGGTAATAAAATAGGGACGGCCAATAGCAGCAATTAAAATATCTGCTTGTAAAGTATGTGCCTTCAGGTTTACAGTTCGGCTATGCGTTAACGTTACTGTACAGTTTCCGGGATTTGTATTCCGGCTGAGCAAAATTGAAACAGGTGTTCCAACAATATTGGATCTTCCTACAACAACGCAATGTTTTCCTTCGGTCGGTATATTGTATCGTTCCAGCAGCTGAAGTATACCTTTTGGAGTTGCAGGAACATAGGAAGGCATCTCTTCAACCATACGACCCAGGTTCACCGGATGAAAACCATCTACATCTTTTGAAGGAAGGATAGCTTCAGTGACTTTACTTACGTCTATATGTTTAGGCAACGGCAATTGAACTATAAAACCATCCACCTCTTCATCGTTGTTCAATGCAGAAATTTCTTCCAGGAGTTTTTCTTCGGAAATGGAATCATCAAATTTCTTCAGCGTACTTCGGAAACCTACTTCGGCACAAGTCCTGATTTTATTTCCTACATACGTTTGAGATGCACCATCCTCGCCCACCAAAACAGCAACCAGATGTGGGGCTCGTAAACCTTTACTTATCATTTCATCAACGGCTGCACGAATTTCCGCTTTGATGTTCTGGGCTGTTTGTTTTCCGTCGATTAAATTCACGCTGCTATAATTATTGATTTCGCATCGGCATATTACGCATCATTTTCTGCGCATTGCCGGTGGTAAACATTTTCATCATCTTACGCATGTCTTCAAATTGCTTGAGTAACCGGTTTACTTCCTGAATAGAAGTTCCGCTACCCGTGGCAATGCGTTTGCGTCGGGAGCCATTTAGTAATTCAGGCCGTTCACGCTCTTCGTTGGTCATGGATTGAATGATGGCCTCGATATGTTTAAACGAATCATTATCGATATCAACATCCTTCATTGCTTTCCCCATTCCGGGAATCATGCCCATCAAGTCTTTGATATTCCCCATTTTTTTAATCTGCTGTAACTGTCCGAGGAAGTCATTCAGATTAAACTGGTTTTTCGCAATTTTCTTTTGTAATTCAGCGGCTTCTTTGGCATCAAATTGCTCTTGTGCACGCTCTACGAGAGATACGATATCTCCCATGCCGAGTATCCTGTCGGCCATACGGCTAGGATAGAATACATCCAGTGCTTCCATCTTCTCACCTGTACCAACAAACTTTATAGGCTTGCTGACTACAGATTTAATCGACAAGGCAGCTCCACCACGGGTATCACCATCCAGTTTGGTTAATACAACACCGTCGAAATTGATACGGTCGTTGAAGGCTTTGGCTGTATTCACTGCATCCTGTCCGGTCATGGAATCTACCACGAACAAGGTCTCCTGAGGCTGCAGGAAATCTTTCAGACGGGCGATCTCATCCATCATCTCTTCGTCGATAGCCAAACGACCTGCAGTATCGACGATGATAGTATTTAATCCTTTGCTCTTTGCATGCTCGATAGCATTTTTAGCAATCTGAACAGGATTTTTATTTTCTTTTTCAGAGTAAACTTCTACTCCGATCTGTTCTCCAAGTACGTGTAGCTGGTCGATAGCGGCCGGACGATATACGTCGCAGGCAACGAGTAAAACCTGGCGGCTTCGTTTGGTCTGGAGATAATTGGCCAGCTTTCCTGACAAAGTGGTTTTACCGGAACCCTGCAAACCTGACATCAGGATTATGCTCGGAGAGGCTTTCAGATTGATGTCTGTAGCATCGCCGCCCATCAGTTTTGTCAACTCTTCATGGACAATTTTTACCATTAATTGTCCGGGAGATACGCTGATGAGTACATCCATACCCAGCGCCTTTTCCTTCACTGTGTCAGTGAACTGTTTTGCGACCTTATAGTTAACGTCGGCATCCAACAAGGCCTTCCGCACTTCCTTAAGTGTTTCAGCCACATTGATCTCACTGATCTTCCCCTGCCCTTTCAGCAGCTTAAACGCCCTGTCGAGCTTATCTGATAAATTCTCAAACATAGTCTTATTCCAGCCGCGAATTTAGCGAAAAACCTCCGTTTCCGAGAGCAATAATTGGCGAAATATACGTTTGTATTCTTCCGAATACCTAACTTTGGTCAGGAAGTGGCGATTCGGCCATACAAAACGTCCCAAAACATGAAAAAACATCTCCTAATTATCGCTGCAATAGCATTACCTGTTCTGCTCTTATCTTCTTGTAAGAAGGATGAGGAAGAAGAAAAACAGGACAATAAAGACCTTTACTGTGAAATCAGCAAGTCTGGATATACCTACTATACAGGTACTCAGGTAATCACCGAAGGTTTGGGCGGAGCGCATGGATTTATTAAAGTCCGGTTTAACACAACCGCCGCATCAGTATTGGACAGCACCGGAAAATTGCCTGTTGGTGCCAGTTTTCCCAATGGTTCTGTTATCGTGAAGGAGATTTACGGTTCGGCTTCGGGTGGACTGAATCTTTATGCAGTTATGAAGAAAAGTTCAGGAGATAAAAATGCCGGATCAGGTTGGCTATGGGGTGAGTATAAACCAGGCGGTGATGTTGCTTTCAGTGTGGCAAAACAGGGAAATGGCTGTATTTCGTGTCACAGCAGTGGTGATCACCGCGATCTGACCAAAGTTTTCGATTTGCACTAAAATTATCTGTTGTCGAATCGATCGTTTTTGCGGGTCAGTTTGAGATCCTGCAGCATGGATGATTTGACGTTGATCTGGAAGAAGAAGTTTTGCTGGAAACCAAATGGCACCCAGTTGAGACTCATCTCCCAGCAGTGTAAATCACGATGAATACCCAGCGAAGTATAACTCAGATCTTTTTGCTGGAAATCATACCCTGAACTATAACTCACTTTCCAGGCTGGTGTCAATTGAACATCTCCACTGAAATTCAACGTTTGAGTTGTTTGATCAGGCGTAGTGACATTGTTCTGATAGAAGAAATTGTATCCAACAATCAGCGTAAACGGCACATTAAAGTCGAGATAATTTTCAGGGTTTGTATTTACATCCCTTAATTCAGATTCTGTCCCTTTATCTGATGTTACCTCTTTTCGGCGAGGAGTAACATTGAAATTGACACTCAGGTTACCACTGGTGAATCGTGCCAGTTTTCCATTCGCTTTCCATTCGGTAGTATTATAGCGAACACCTTCATTTGTGACGGCGTACGGATCAAAATTCCCGAAAAGGTTGAGTGAAATTTTTTCAAGTATTGTTGCTCGTCCACTTACTCCAATTGTTGAGAGCCGTAAAGAATCTGCTGCGAAATTGTAGTTACCGCTTAAAGCGAGACTTTCCAGCAATTTCACTTTTTTCATTACTTCAGCAGTATCGGTGCGTTGACGAACTTTCATCTCGAAGTTATTATCAAGTGAGAAGTTCATCAGCGTAGATTTTCCAGCTCCGGGTCCACCATAAATACCCGTTTCGAAAATCGAATATGAGGCGGTTCGACCGGTGGTGTCTACCTGTACCTGCTTGTAATAACCGTATCCCTTTTCACTGAAATCAGGTCTCCACGAGAATCCAACTGAAGGTGTCATTACGTGTCGAATTGCAGCAATTTTTGATGATTTAAACTGCACCAAACCATAAACCCTCGTCGAGATACTGGTATTGAAACTGAAATCACGCGCCGCTTTGAATCCACTCATTGTATCTACGCGTACGGTTTTTGTCTCTGCATCCCAGGCTTTTTCTATTGTTTGCAAATACCAGCGTTCATTGTAGGAAATACCCGGACTAACATTGAAGAACTTCGCAATTGTAAAGGAGGTATTGATGGGTACTGAATGCTGTATTCCATAGCGGAAATTCTTTTCACTACCCGACTTAAACAATAGCGTATCCTTCGTACTGATCGAATTGAGGAAACTGGTTGTGAGTCCTATTCCGATCTTTTCATACCAACGCTGTGCACCAATCTGTGTTTTTCGTTTAAACGGTGTACGTCTTGCAATATTGAAAGTAACACTTGGAACACTCAAGGTGATATCCCGCGTTTGTGTATTCTGCGTATGTGTTAAGCTGGTGCTCAGATTAAATGGTTTACCAGCCCATGATCTCGACCAAGCCACTGAAGAGTTAAAGGTATTTGTAAGGAAGTTATTCGCATTACTTAAATTGTATTGGTAGAACGCACTGCTACCGGCATTTACATTGGCGGAGAAACTCATTCCCGGACGCGCTTTCGCGTCTTGTGTATGCATCCAGCGTATAAAGAACGACTCCTCTTCGCTATAGTCAGGAAATTCCGGGCGACTCACTTTCGTCTTTGAATAATTCACGGATACATTTCCATTAAAACGATATCGCCAGCTATAATTGCTGTAGGCATTGGTTCTCCAACTTCCTTTTGAATAAATATCTCCAGTCAGCGCTAAATCAAAATGGTCATTCAATCCTAAATAGTATCCTCCGTTTCGCAGGAAGAAGCCAAGCTGTTG
>Ga0075163_10001938_pt1 | contig 27926 bp, 31 predicted proteins | sample JI1023141ADNA_FD_71478 | JGI IMG/M metagenome (GOLD analysis project Ga0075163, IMG submission 71478) | Wastewater effluent complex algal communities from Wisconsin, to seasonally profile nutrient transformation and Carbon sequestration -... | ecosystem: Engineered > WWTP > Effluent > Algae...
CGGGGCCGGACGTACCCTGGATATCCCGCTTCAGTGTATCGACTTCGGCGCGACTCTCGTCGATCACGGCCCGGGCCCAGTCCGGATCGGCCTCGGTCCGTGGAGCTGCGACCGGCGGGACGTAGTCGGCGCTATCGGCCGAGGCCGGTATGCGCTCGAGGAGCGTTCGTATCGCATCCTCGGTGAGCGGGTCGTGCTCGGCCATGGCCTTGAGGAGCGCGTGTCTCCCATGAGGCGTGGCAAGGGCCGCGGACGCATCGACGAAGAGCCTGCCGCCGGCCGCGTGCATGGTGCCAAAGGCGGTGAGCTGAAACACCGATACCCCCAGCGGTTTCAACGCGTCGGTCATCATTTGCTGATGACCCACCGAGAGGTACACGTGCTTGGCGTCGTCGTGCACCACGGGAACGGGAAACAGCGTGGTGATGGGGCGGCTCTGGACGAAGAAGAGCTCACCCTCGGCGAGACACCACTCCACGTCCTGCGGTCTCCCGAAGTGCGCTTCGATGGTGCGGCCCAGCTGCGCCAGCTCGAGAACCTGCGTATCGGCCAACGCTTGCTCGGCGCGCACCTCGGAGGGGACGGGCCGGTGCGTGGTTCCACCCCCTTGTTCCGCGACGATCTCCAGTTGCTTGGTGGCGATGGACTTGCCGACCAGGCCCCCGCTACGGACCTTGTAGTTGTCGGGATTCACCAGGCCCGACGCCAACGCTTCGCCGAGGCCGAAGCTCGCATCGATGGACACGACCGTGCGATCGCACGACACCGGGTCTGCCGTGAACATGACTCCTGCGGCCTGGGGGAATACCATCTTCTGAACCACGACCGCCATGTGCACCTTGCGATGGTCGAAGTCGTTTTCGAGGCGATAGGTCACCGCCCGCGCGGTGAACAGTGACGCCCAGCACCGGCGCACGTGTCGTAGAACTTCCTGCGCTCCGATCACGTTCAAATAGGTATCTTGCTGACCCGCAAAGGACGCGGACGGCAAGTCCTCGGCGGTGGCGCTGGAACGAACTGCATAGGCGTGACGCTCGCCGAGCTCCGCAACGTGGGCGGCGATGGCTCGTGCGATATCGTCCGGAACCTCGGCACCCTTCGATGGCGCTGCGGATGGCGCCGCTGCATTCCGCGATGCCCGGGCGGTCGTCGGGACGTAGGCGCGAGAGGTCATTCAGTAGCCTGTCGATCGCCGGCGCGCCTCGCAGGACGCCACGAAATGCTTCGGTCGTGATGCAAAAACCGTCGGGGATGCGGATACCGGGAATCTTTGCGAGCTCGCCCAGACCTGCGCCCTTACCCCCCACGAGCGCGGTTTCGGTCCGGCCCGTGTCCTGAAGACGAAGTGTGTATCGACCCATGCGCGTACCTCCGTTTCGACGAGAAGCGTGGCTGCCCGACCAGCGAGCGGCCCGAGGTCGATCTCTGTACGCCATCACCCGGGGCTTCCCGCAAGCCCCTACCTGTGGCATAAGTTTCAAGTGGGAAGGGGGAATCGGGGGTTCGAGGAGCCTCGCCGCGCGCGGCTCCGACGAAAGCCGGTGCGCGCCGAATTTTCGAGCACGGACCTCAGGGCACGGTCGAGACGATGGCGCTGGACGTGACCTCGACATCCACGGTGTCCCATTCTCCGTTGCACGAGCCTCGCAACGTAGCGCGTCCGTCGCGCATGGCCCGGAGGGCAACACGCTTCGGGATGTCGACGCCGTGGGGAACGGGCGGCCCTGCGCGCCATCCCGGCTCGATCCACAAGACGGAGGGGTCCGAGGAGGTGATGGACGCACCGGTTGTGCACGCGAACCCTTCGGTCACGAATCCGGTGTGGAGATCGTAGAGCGCGGCGGTCACCACGGAGCCGGTCGGCACCAATGCGGCTCCGTTCGCAGACGTCGGAAACGTGTCGTCGAGGGTCAGTACCAACCTGGAGTTGTCGCAGCCGATCGAGCTCGTGCTCACGAGGAGGAAGACGAAGGCAAGGCGAAGCAAGGTCATGCCGTGAAGACGAGCACGCGTCGGGCCAACCCCGGTCATCGAGGAATCTCCCAGCTTCGCGGCAGCGGGTGTGCAGCCTCGTGCACATGCGCTGTCGATGGGATCTCGGTCAGCGAGCGGCGGGCTTCTTCTTGGCTGCCGGTTTCTTCTTCGCTGCGGGCTTCTTCTTAGCGCCGACGTTGTGGGCCACCGCGGCGCGGATCAGCGCCTTGAAGGCGGTGGCGGCGATCTTCTGGCCCTCCAGGATGTCCACCGCGCGGCGCACGTTGCCTTCGAGGCTCGACGTGAAGAGGCCTGCCGGGTCTGCCAGCGAGGCGCCCTTGGCGAAGGTCAGCTTGACCGCCGTCTTGTAGGTCTCGCCGGTGCAGAGAATGCCGTCGTGGGACCACACGGGTGTGCCCCACTTCCACTCCTCGACCACCTCGGGATCGGCGGCCTGGATGAGGGCACGGACCTTGGCCAGTGTCTCGCCGCGCCAGTCGCCGAGGTCTTCGATCTTCTGGTCGATGAGATCGGATGCAGACTCGCCTTCTTGCTGCGCACGCTTCATGAGCTGAAGACATATCGAAGGCGCTGCGCGCGCGCAACGCGCTCGGTGTTCATGATAGGATCGCGGGATGCCCCCGGCGGATTCCGAGCCGATGTTCCGCATCGCGCGCGCCTCTTCGGAAACCGAGCTGTCGGACGCGCGGGAGCTCTTCACGGAGTACGCCGCGTCCCTGGGGTTCTCCCTCTCGTTTCAGGGATTCGAGGCGGAGCTCGCGACCTTGCCCGGTCGCTACGCGCCGCCCGGTGGATGCATCCTGCTCGCCCGAGCGCCGGAGGGCCTCGCGGGCTGCGTTGCCATGCGGGCGCTGGATGCGCGCACCTGCGAGATGAAGCGCCTGTTCGTGCGCCCGGCCTTCCTGGGCCGGGGGTGTGGTCGCCTCCTCGCAGAAGCCATCGTCCGCGAGGCGCGCGCGGCTGGCTACGAGCGCATGCGGCTCGACACCGTGCCCGCCATGGAGGCCGCCCTCGGCCTCTACCATTCGCTCGGCTTTCGCGACATTGCGCCGTACACCGAGAATCCTCTCCCCGGCGCGCGGTTCCTGGAGCTCCACCTCGGGCACGCCGACTGAGGGAGAAGAAGCGGCTACCCCGGGACCGCGGGAACGTCGCGGCGCAGGTCAGGATCGCCGTCGGGGAACGTGATGGCGAGGGTCCCCTCCACGCGCTCCGCTCGCGAGCTCGCAACCTCGGTCAGCGCCCGCCGGCTCGCGTCGTCGAGCTCGAGCCCGGCGCCGGCCAGCGCGTTGGCCAGGGCCTGTGCGGATTCCGGTGGGAGCTCGAAGCCGAGCACGGTGAGAACGCCGGAGAAGAGATGGACGTCCACGATCGTCGCCGACGCGTCGCTCATCGCTTCGGAGACTCGTGCGGTCGCCGCGTGACGGTCGCCCCGCGCGACACCCGCGAGGCGGACCACCTTGTCCCAGTGGTCTTGGAACTTCCACCGCATGCGGACAATGTGCGTACGGCGTCGGTCTCCCGCAAGGAGTGGTAGCCTCCCCGCCGTGTCTTCCTGGCCCGTGCTGAGAGCCCAATTGCGTGACGAGAGCCCGGACGTGCGCGCGGCCGCGGCGGTGGCCATCGGCGAGGCGTGGCGGGCGGACCGTTCGACGCTTCCGGTTGCCACCGAGCTGCTGGCGGAGCTTTTGCGCTGCGACGCCGCCCACCCGGGCGTCGCCGACGCCTTCATGACCACCGTCGCGTACGACTTCGACGACCGTGCGCTGGCGAAGTCCTGGACGCTCTCGGTGCTGGAGGCGCGGCGGGGCGCCCCACGTCCGCTGTCGCCGGTGCCCGGCAACGACCTCGAGTTCTACGCCCACGAGTGGTTCGACGGCGACTTCGAGGCGCTTGGTCGCTTGCTCGATTGGGGCTACGTGGACCTGGTTCTCACTGCCCTCGATCACGGCGCGCTCCCGCGGGAACAAGACGTGGCGATGCTGGAGCGTCTCTGCCTGCGGCACGGTCGCGAGGAGGTGGCGGTCCCGCTCGCGCTTCGCTACGGCGTGATCCTGCCCGCGGCGTTCCCGCACGGTACCGAGGTGGAGGTCGACGAGGTGCCCGGCCGCATGTTCACCCAGCGCTACGGTCAGGGCGGCCGCTGGGCGGCGCAGTGGGTGTTCTTCGAAGGCGCGCCGTTCGTGCCGCCGCCGCGGTCCAAAGACGAGGGGCTCGCGATTCTCACGCGCCTGCGCGCGTCGGGACTACTCCCGGGCGATCCCGAGGCGCAGCTGGACCGTACCCGCATCACGCACATCCCGTTCCCGGACATTCCCGGTGCCCGTCGAAGGTCGTTCGTGCCGCGGCAAGATCTGGTGCTCGACGTCGCCCAGCGGGGGAAGAGCAGCGAGATCGTCGCGCTGCGCGTCGTCCGCGCGCGCCGCCCGACGGCGACGGTGCACAAGCTGGGGGGGTGACGCGCATCCCTTGACATCCGGTATCTTGATATCAAGATATATGGGTGACCCATGAACGATGACGCTTCCGGAACCCGCGTATGGCTGATCCTCATGAAGGCGCACCGGGCGCTGGCCCGCACCGCGGCGCGGAATACCGACGACCTGGGGCTCTCCGACTTCGCCACGTTGGAGCTGCTGCTCCACAAGGGCCCGCAACCAGTGAACGAGATCGGTCGGCGCATCGAGCTCACCAGCGGCGCCATCACCACCGCGGTGGACCGCATGGAAACCCGGGGCCTGGTGGCACGGCGGGCGGACCCGGACGACCGCCGCGCGCGGGTGGTGCAGCTCACCGCAAAGGGCAAGACCGTCATCGAGCGTGCCTTCGCCCACCACAAGGCAGCCATGGACCAGGCTGCCGATGCGCTCACCAAGGCCGAGCGCCGGACCCTCATCGAGCTCTTGAAGAAGCTCGGCACCTCTGCCGAGCAAGCACTGCAACAAGGTGAAAAGGATCATGACTGACATCGCCACCACCGTGCGCACCACACCCGCCGCACCGCGCGCTCCCGAGGCCACGGAGCCGCGGGCCATCGCTTTCCGAACCCGGGGCCGCACCCATGGTCCCATCACCCGCCTGGTGAGCCCCGGAGACGTGGGCGAGCTCATCAAGCCTTTTGTGTTCCTCGACGAGTTCGCGGTGGAGGGCGGGCGGAGCGGCTTCGGCTGGCACCCGCACTCGGGCATCGCCACCCTCACCGTGCTGCTCGACGGCGCCATGCGCTACGAAGAGACCACCGGCGCCAGCGGCGTGCTCGAAGCGGGCGCAGTGGAGTGGATGCGCGCCGGCGGCGGCGTGTGGCATACCGGCGGACCCCACGGCGATGCGGGTGCACGGGGCTTCCAGCTCTGGGTCGCGCTGCCGCCGTCGCTGGAGAACGCGCCCTGTGGCAGCCGTTACTTGAACGCCAGCGAGGTGCCCGGTGAGGGACCGGTGCGGGTCATCCTCGGAAGTCACCTCGGCGTGGCCAGCGCCATCGATGCGCCATCGGGCATGAACTACCTGGTGGTGAATCTGGCAGCAGGCGAGCGCTGGACCTACGATCCGCCGCCCGGACACACCGTGGCGTGGATCGCCGTGCACCAAGGCGCGGTGCGCACACCCGCGCTGGTCGGCCGCGGCGAGCTCGCGGTGTTCGAAGCCTCGAACCAGGCGCTGGAGCTGGTGGCCGAGGGAGCGACCCAGCTCGTGTTGGGGTCGGCGATTCCGCACCCGCATCCGCTGGTGCTCGGCAGCTACTCGGTGCACACCTCGGAGGAGGCGCTCGAGCGCGGCGAGGCGGAGATCGTCCGCATCCGCGACGAGGAGCTGCGCCCGCGCCTGGAGAAGTGACCGGCCCGCTACTCGTCGATGACCGTAGTGGCCAGCCGTACGTGCGCGTGGCCCTCGGCGAGCTCGCGGCGGCCGTCGTGCTCGAGGGCGAAGGTGACGGTGAGGTCTCCGACGCCCCGGGTGCGCACCGGGATGCGGGCCACGTTCCCGGGGAGAAGCTCGGTCTCCGCCAGGGTGTAGCCGGATGCTTCGGGGGTGCGCCCGTGAACCTCGACGCGGACGTCGCCGACGTGCACGGGGTGATCTGTGCAGTTTGCAAGGATCGCGACGAGGCTCGCAGGTCCGCAGTTGTCCGGCTGCGCGGAGGTGACGTCGACGGCGGTGCCGTTCGGCCCCGGCTGCCTGTGCCGAGAGCTCGCGCACGTGCCGTCGGCCACCTCGGGGGTCACGCGGACGACGTAGCCGTGGTCCGTTGCGCAAGCGCTCGACGCGGATGCTCGGACCGGGGCAGGGGAGGCGGGGGAGGCCGGCGGGCGCGGCGCCGCGCAACCGACCGCCACGAACAGTGCACACCAGACGCGCATCCTCCCACCGACAGGAGCGGCCGCGGGAAGTTCCCGCCTCAGCGTGCGCGCCGCGCGGGCGCTTTGCGTACACCGGTCTTCTCGAGCCCGCGCAGTGCGTCTCTTCCGACCCAGCGGGCGGAGGCGTCGGGCGAAGCGGCCAGGCGTCGTGCCACCGCCATGGTCTCGCGGTGGAGGTCGGCGTCGCGCCGTCCGATGGCCCGCAGCGCCCAGCTCACCGCCTTCTTGACGAAGTTGCGCGGGTCCACCGCGGCTCGCTCGGCGAGCACCAGGCCCTCGGCGTAGACGGCGTCGGGTACCGGCACTCCGCGGAGCGCCACGCAGGCGAGCAGCGCGAAGGCCGCGCGGCGAACCATCTCCTTCGGGTGGTTCCACCACTTGGCCACCTTGTGGAACGCGTGCGGGGTCTGGTTGAACAGGTGAAAACACGCCGTGTCGCAGATGGACCAGTTGTCGAAGTCACGGCACCAGCGATCCATCTGCGTGGCCGTCACTTGCGCAGGATCGTCCACCAACGTGGCCAGCATGCGGGCCTCGTAGCAGCCGGTGGCCCAGAGGCCGGCCGCCAACCGATGGTTCCGCCCGATGCGCTTGGCGAGCACCTCGAGGTTGGCCATGGATACGCCGAGCGCGTTCTTGGCGGTGATGCCGAAGCGCGGCAAGTTCGCTCGATCACGCGCGGTGCTCTTCTTCTCGAGCCAGTCGAGCACGAAGGGAACGTCGATGGTCGCCGTGGCTTCGGACCGCTTCTTGGCGGATGCGGCCGGCTTCTTGGTGGGCGCTCGCGGCGTCTTCTTCGGCTTGGTGGCCGTGCGCTTTGCGGACATGTTCGTTCTCCGGGCGTCATGGTACGCCTGTGCCGTCCCGGGCTCCATGGTCGTTCAGGGGCGTCTTGCCGCTCCCGCAAGGCGCGCTGCGCCCATCGGCGGGTTTCCAGCGCCGCCATCGGCGCTCGCCCGGCGCTCTGCCTCAAAGTCGCGACGGCTTCGCCTCGGCGGCGGCCATGGCGCCGTAGATGCCGGTGATGAGCTCTTCGATGCGGTCCCAATCGGCGTCGGTGCCCACCGGAAGACCGCCGAAGACACGGATGTCTCGGCTGCGCACCGCCAGGTAGTTCATCGCCGCCGCGAGCAGGGCGCCCAGGCCGGCGGCGCTCGGCGAGAGACGGAGGCCGTGCGCCGCGAGCGCGCGATCGAGCTCCAGCGCGCGCTCCTCGCGGACCTTCTCCAAGGCCGCCGTGAGTGGATTGCGATTCGCGCACTCCCAGGCCAGCAGATCGAGCGTCACCGGGCGCTTGCGCAGGGCTCGGGCGTAGTTCGCGAGGATGCGTCCGGCGGTGCGCGCGGGCTCGTCGACGTCGACCACCTCTCCCGCTTCGCCGATGAGCTCCGCGAGGGTGGGCCAGAAGTCGGAGCGCATGGCGTAGGTTTCCATGAGCCCTTCGATGCCGCCGAAGTAGCGATACACGAGGACCTTCTCGACCCCCGCCTCCTCGGCCACGGCGTTGACGCCCAGGGCCGCGACCCCACCGCGCCGCAGGAGCTTGCCCGCCGCCCGCACGAGCTTCTCTTCGGTGCGCGCGCGTCGCAGGTGCCGCCCGTCGGTGGTCCGCGCATCTGCCTCCGCCGGCCGGCGCGCGCGTTTCGCTGGCTTGCTTGCGGCCATCGCTCAGAAACCTAGTGCACGAAAGCGGAAGCGGAGAGCCAAATCGAAGGGCACCAGCGCGGTGCCCGCGGAGAGCGAGCGCGAACCGCCGAACACCGCCCGATCTTCGCCGCCCAGCGGCAGCGACAGGTAGGGCCGATAGAGCAGCTCCACCGCCCGGAAGAACGTCATGCCGACCGGAACGGCCAGCTCCGCATAGCTCATCGCGCTGCGCGTGAGGTCGACCACCACGCCCGCGCCAAGGCCGCCGCGCAAGGTGAGCCATTCGAGCGGCGCGTACGCGAACGAGACGTCCTCGCGCAGCGGGAGCTGATAGCGGCCGCCGTGGAAGGTGGGGCCGAAGCCCACCGATCCGTGGCCATCGATGGCCATGCGCTCGCCCAGGTGCGCCACCGGGTGCGCGAGCCCGATGGCTGCGCTCAGTCGGAGATCGCCGCGGCGTTCGCTGCTCTCCGTGCCGCCTGCATCCACCACCAAGCGCTCCTGCTGGGCTCCGAGACCCAGCGTGAACGAGGGAACGAAGCGCTTCGTGCGCGGCGCCGTCGACACGTGTCGGTCCGCACCGAGGCCGCCCATCTGCGCGACGTTGGCAGGGTCGACGCTTTCCTCCGCGCGCTCCTGCGCCTCGGCCGAGACCTCCACCAGGAACATCGCCAAGGTGAGCGAGGTCGTCAGGGCCCGCCTCACGAGAGCACCCATTCCAGCGGGCGGCGTGCGCTGGCGAAGGCGCGCTCCCACGGATAGCCGATGCGAAAGAGCATCTGGGCCCGGCGCCCTGCGCCCACGAACGAAGCGAGCGCGCGGGTGAAGCGCGGCTCGAGCTTCTGCGCCTCTTCGCGGTCCTGACGCTCCGCCAGTTGGTTGAGCGGTTGCATCCCGAGGCCTTGCGAGGTGGCCCAGAGGTGCATGCGCTGGTAGACGCGCCCCACCCGGAGCTGGTCGACGCGGGTGCTTTCCGCCGTCGAGGACAGGATCGCGAATGCCGAGCCAGTGGTGCCCCGGGTCTTGGTGGCGTCGATCCAGTACGCGTTGGTGGACTCCTCGCTCGGACGCGCCCCTGCCTTGCCGAAGGTGCGCTCGGAGGCGCCGAGACCCGCGGCGTCGATGCTGGTGCCGTCACGGCTTTCTGCGATCTCCTCCGCAGTGTGGCGATACCAGCGATCGCTGTCGCGGCTCATGTCCGCGTCGCCGGTGATGGCCTCGGTGGCGTCGATGGTCAGCTGGCGAAAGCGCGCGCGCTCGCCGGGCGAGGCCAGCCAGTGAACGTCGAGGGACCGTTCGTCTTGCAAGGCCCGCAGCGCGGCTTCGAGGCCGGTCGCCGCGGCGCCGTCCAGGTAAGGGCCCCGGTTGGTGTGACGATGCGGAATCGCGTCGAACAGGGCGCTCGGTCGCGCCGTCGCCGGGGTGAGCGCGACCCGGGCCACCAGCGCCGGGTCGGCGGGATCCGGGAGGAGCGAAATGGTGGCCGCCCGGCCCACCGCCGCCGCGGCGATGGCCATGTTCTCCACCGCGCAGCCGAGGCCGATGTGCAACTCCCGGCGAAGGCCGTCCATGGTGCCGAGATTGCGATCGAAGCGCGCGCGGAGCTCCACGGCTGCGGGCGAGATGGCGAGGCCCCAGGGCTGCGTGTTGTGGGGACTCGCGCCGAGCAGGGCGGCGCGCGCCACCACCCGTTCGGGAATCCGTTCGCCACCCGGGAACTCCCACGGCGCGAACGCTTCACCGTCCTCCGCGGCGTAGACGCCGCAGCCGGGGAGGGCCACCAGACCCGCCCCCGCGATCCCGAGGCCGGCGGCCCCGAGCATCCGGAGAACATCGCGACGACCGGGTTCGATTCGAATGTTTGTCTTCATGAGGTGACATTGTTTTGCGATCGTCCGACGTGTTTGTCAATTGGTGGTGACAAACAAAATGCGGACGTGCGGAAGCCGCCGCGCCCTTGCGGCGGCAGCTCGCATCCGCGCAACGAGACGGTTAGCGGCCGACGATCTGGTCGATGGCGCCGAAGATGCTGAGGCCGGCGTCGTCCTTCATCTCGATGCGCACGCGGTTGCCCGGGACGAGGAACGGCGTCTTCGGCGCGCCCTCCAGGATCTTCTCCACGGTGCGGACCTCGGCGATGCAGGAGTATCCGTCGCCGCCGTCGCGGATGGGCTTGCCCGGGCCCCCGTCGGGACCGCGATTCGACACGGTGCCGGAGCCGATGATGGTGCCGGCGCACAGATCGCGGGTCTTGGCGGCGTGGGCCACGAGGACGCCGAAGTCGAAGGTCATGTCGACCCCGGCCTGGGCGCGACCGAACGGCTGCTCGTCGAGGAACACCTCGAGACGCCGGTGCAGCTTGCCGTCGCGCCAGGCGTCGCCCAGCTCGTCCGGCGTCACGAACACCGGCGACAGCGCCGACGCGGGCTTCGACTGGAAGAAGCCGAAGCCCTTCTCGAGCTCGGCCGGGATGAGGTTGCGGAGGGAGACGTCGTTCACCAGGCCCACCAGCCGCACCGCGGCGAGCGCTGCTTCGCGCGTGACGCCCTGGGGCACGTCGCCGGTCACCACCACCACCTCGGCCTCCATGTCACAGCCCCAGCTGGGGTCGGCCAAGGGAATGGCGTCGCGCGGGCCCAAGAATCCGTCGGAGCCCCCCTGGTACATGAGCGGATCGGTCCAAAAGGTCTTGGGCATCTCGGCGTTGCGCGCCTTGCGCACCAGCTCCACGTGGTTCACGTAGGCGGAGCCGTCGGCCCACTGGTAGGCCCGAGGCAGCGGCGCAGCGCACTTTTCGGCGGCGAAGACCTCGCCCTTCACGGCGCCTTGCTCCAGCCGATGGGCGAGCGCGCGGAGCTGCGGCTCGGCGGTCTCCCAGTTGTCGAGGGCGGCCTGGAGGGTGGGCGCGATGGACGCGGCGTCGGTGTAGAATGCAAGGTCCCGGGACACCACGATCAGGCGCCCGTCGCGCCCGTTCTTCAAGGATGCGAGCTTCATCGGTTCTCCGTCTTGGGCAGCGTGGCCTTGGCGAGGCCGCTCCAGCAGGCGTCGTAGTCGGGTTGCAGGGCGGGGGACTCCATGGCCTGGCGCGTGGGGGTGATGACCCACTGCGACTCGAACATGAAGGCGAGGGTGTTCTCGAGCTTGTGCGGCAGAAGCGTGGCGTTCACCGCCTGATCGTAGCTCCCGCGATCCGGGCCGTGCGCGCTCATGCAGTTGTGGAGCGAGGTGCCGCCGGGCGCGAAGCCTTCGCCCTTGGCGTCGTAGGCGCCGCGCACCAGGCCCATGAGCTCGCTCATGACGTTGCGGTGGAACCAGGGCGGCCGGAACGTGTGCTCCGCCACCATCCAGCGCGGCGGGAAGATGACGAAGTCGCAGTTGGCGGTACCCGGGACGGCGCTGGGTGAGGTGAGCACGGTGAAGATCGACGGGTCCGGGTGATCGAAGCTCACCGTGCCGACGGTGGCGAAGCGCGCGAGATCGTACACGTAGGGCGAAAGGCTCCCGTGCCAAGCGACCACGTCGAGCGGCGAATGGTCGAGGGTCGTCTCCCAGAGGCCGCCCTGGAACTTCTGCACGAGCCGGGTGGGACGCTCCACGTCTTCGTAGGCGGCCACCGGCGCCAGAAAATCGCGGACGTTGGCCAGGCCGTTGGAACCGATGGGACCGAGCTCCGGAAGGCGGAAGGGCGCCCCGTAGTTCTCGCCCACGTAGCCGCGCGCGGTGGCATCGAGGAGCTCCACGCGAAAGCGCACGCCGCGGGGAATCACCGCGATGGAACCGGGCGCGACGTCGAGGAGGCCCATTTCGGTGGCGATGCGCAGGCGACCTTCCTGCGGCACGATCATCAGCTCGCCGTCGGCGTCGAAGAACGCGGTGTCGACCATCGACGCGTTGGCCGCGTACAGGTGCACCGCGATGCCCGCGCCGGCCGCGGGCGAGCCATTGCCGGCCACGGTGAACAGGCCTTCGAGGAAGGTCGTGGGGGCGGCAGGGAGCGGAATCGGGCTCCAGCGCAGGCGATTCGGCGACGGCGGCAGCTCGTCGAAGGGACCGGTGCGAAAGCCCGCGAAGGCCGTGCCCTCCACCGGACGGAACGCCGGATGGGCCGCGCTGGGCCGGAGGCGATAGAGCCAGGAGCGACGGTTCTCGGCGCGCGGCGCCGTGAACGCGGTGCCCGAGAGCTGCTCCGCGTAGAGACCGAAGGGAGCCCGCTGCGGTGAGTTTTGCCCGCGCGGCAGCGCCCCCGGCATCGCCTCCGTCGCATGGTCGTTGCCGAATCCACTGAGGTACGTGAGCTGGTCCATGGGCCCCGGGAAACTACCATTTCACGCGGGGCGGGGCAGTCTCGCCGTCTCACTGCGCGAATTTCACCCCCGGGCAGTGCTGACGGATCCAGCTGGAATAGGCCCCGGAGCACAGGTTTTTCCGGGCCTCGGGCACGACCGGCATGCAATTGATGGTGCCGTCTGCGGGGCACGCATAGCTTGCGCTGCACACCCCGGCGGGGCTGCAGGTCTTCAGCTGCATCGTCTCAATGCAGTTGGGGTCGTCCGCAGCGCAGAGGCGACACGCGTCACCCGGATTCTTGTCGGCGCAAGGAGCATCGGACCCGGCGCTCGATGCGCAGGCTGCGGCGTGGAGAAGGAGAACGAGAAGGAGACAGCGGAGATGCATGGTCCTCGTGGGTGCCCGCTTCCGCTCGCTTTTCTGATGCGTTCAGCCGGGAGCGTGCTCGGCGACGCTCAGGCCTTCTCGAGCACCGCGAACGGCGCGTCGTGGGGATCCTGCACGATGGCCACGCGCCCGAGGCCGGCGACGCCGATCGGTGCCGCCGCCACCCGGCCGCCCAGCTCCGTGGCCCTGGCGAGGGTTGCGTCGAGGTCGGCGACCGCGAAGTAGCAGAGCCAGTGCGAAGGAGCGCCGTGCATGTGTGCGGGCATCTTGCGCATGCCACCGACCTTCTGCGTGCCACGGGCGGACCCGAGCTCGAAGCGCGTGTAGGTGCCTTCGATGCCGGGCACCTCCGTGCGATCGAGGCGCCAGCCCAGGACCTCGGCGTAGAAGCGGCCGGCGAGGATCGGGTCCGGGGTGTAGAGCTCGTTCCACGTCAGTGCGCCCGCCTCGCCGATGGCGCCCGTACCGGCGTGCTTGCCGGCTTGCCAGAAGCACAGCGGCGCACCGGCCGGGTCGACCACCACCGCAGCGCGCCCGAGATCGGCGATGTCGAAGGGCGGCTGGATGAGCTTTCCGCCGGCGCCGTCAGCACGCTTCACAGCGGCATCGACGTCGTCCACGGCGACGTAGTTGTTCCAGTACGAAGGCATGCTGGGCACCGGGACGAGCGCCGCTACCGGCTGGTCGCCCAGATACCCCATCGACTGGCCCCCGTCCGGCAGGTCCTGAAACGTCCAGCCGAAGAGTCCGCCGTAGAAAGCCTTCGCCGACGCCGCATCCTTGGTGATGAGGTCGACCCAGCAGAATGTGGCGTGGGCGTGCGACGTGGGAATGGACATGGTGCGAGCACCGTATCAGGATCTCACCCGCGTTGTTCATGCCGCACGCCGCGCGAAGCGCCTCACTGCATGGGCACGGTGCCGCGCATGATATCGACCTTGCGGAAGTAGCTGCGCACGTACTTCACGAGCTGCCCGTCGGTCGGGTGGTCGACGGTCTCGACGCCCACGATCTTGGGTTCGAGCCCGTGGTCGTGCTTGTGCACGTGCTTGATGAAGGCGAGCTTGGCGGTGGCGGGGCCGACCACGAGGATCTCGTCGGACTCCCGCAGGGCCTCGGCGGCTGCGTGGTAGAAGTGCTGCTCCGCTGCGTCGTGCGCGCTGTCGGCATTGTGGCCGTCCTTGCGCTTCACGTGATGGTGCGGCGCGGCGACGACGGTCTTCTCGAAGTCTTCCTCGCCCACGTGGAAAATCTTGGCTTCGTTGTGGTCAATCCAGAGGGCGGAATGTCGATGGCTCATGCCCGAGTGGACTGCAACAGCCATGCCCCGCCTCGCCTGCGCGCTCCCCGACGCTTCCTGCGCCGATCGCTCCTGCCCATCGCGCACTCCTTGCGGAGCCTGCACGCCTTGCGTAGCTACGAGAGGCGGTGCTTCCAGCGACGCAGCCAGGCCACGAAACCGTGGCTGCGGTGCGCTCCGCGCGGATGATCCTTCGCCCAGCGGGCGCGAATCTCCGCCGCCGACACGTGCTTGGCGTGCGGGCTCAGGTGCGAGGGGTCGACGCCGCTGGAGAGCGCGAAGGGGACCAGCGCGGGGTCTTCGGACTTGAAGATGGTCCGCGGATCGCCTTCGGCCACGATGTGCCCCTTGGCGAGGACCACCACGCGGTCGGCGATGTTGTACGCGCTCACCATGTCGTGGGTGATGACGATGGACGTCACCAGATACGTGTCGCGCATGTGCTCGATGAGCTGATCGACGGTGCGCGAGGTCATGGGGTCGAGCCCCGAGGTGGGCTCGTCGTAGATGAGGATCTCCGGCCCGGCGACCATGGCCCGCGCGATGCCTACGCGCTTGGCCATGCCCCCGGAGAGCTCCGCCGGGAGCTTCTTGGCGGCGTCCTGAATCTCCAGCGAGCGCAGGACCTCCGTCACCCGGCGGGATATCTCGGCCTCGTTGAGCTCGTGCTCGTCGCGAAGCTGGAAGGCCACGTTGTCGAAGACGTCGAGGGAGTCGAGGAGCGCATGGTGCTGGAACACCATCGCGAAGCGCGCGTGCACGTCGGCCAGCTCGCGTCGGTCGAGGGTGGAGAGGCTCACGCCGTCGACCAGGAGCTCGCCGCTGGTGGGCTTCTCGAGGCCCATGAGGATGCGCGCCAGCGTGCTCTTGCCGGAGCCCGACCCCCCGATGATGGCCACCGTCTCGCCGCGGTGAACGCAGAAGTCGAGCTCGTGGAGCACGACCTTCCCGTCGAAGCTCTTCGAGACCTTGCGCATCTCGATGAGGGGCGGTGGCCGATCGGCCTGGGCATCGTGCATGATCTGCGCTGCGGAAAGCAGTATGCGTGCCGCGAGCTCTGGCACTTCGGGTGCATGACCCCGGGCGTACTCCAACCCAGGTGATCCCATGTCCCTTGCACGCTTCTGTCGCCCGGTCATTTCTTCCGACGAAGGCGAGCTGGTGGCCGAAACCGCCAAGAAGATGCGCGACGCGCGCGTGGGCTGCGTGGTGGTGACGCGCGCCGAGCGACCCATCGCCATCGTCACCGACCGCGATCTCGCGCTCCGTGTGGTGGCCGACGCCCGTGTGCCGCAGAGCACCGCCCTGCGCGATGTGGCTACCTACGACCCCATCGTGGTGCACGACGAGGACGGCATCGAGACCGTGCTGGGGCTGATGGCCAAGCACGGCGTCCGCAGGCTACCGGTCGTGAGCGAGGGCGGTCATCTGCTGGGCATCGTCACCGCCGACGACCTCACGGTGCTTCTGGGCCGGCAGCTCTCGGAGCTGGCGGAAGGCATTCGCGAGAACGCCGACGCCACCGAGAGCCGCTGAAGGCCGCGCAATTCTTTCGTGACGCGCAGGGGTTGCGCGTCGGTCACTTCTTCGGGATGCGGATGGTGAGCACCGGGACGGGGCTGGTGCGGACCACGCTCTCGGCCACGCTGCCGATGAGCCAGCGCGAGACGCCGCGACGGCCGTGGGTCCCCATGCACACGAGATCGGCGTTCTCGACGCGCGCCACTTCGAGGACGTGCTCGCGGGCATCGCCGCAGGTCACGCGGGTCGTCATCTCGACGCCACGGTCCTCGTACTTCTTGGCGACCTCGTCCACCGCCTCTTGGCTCCAGCGCTCGAGATCGTTCACCAGCTCCGCGCTGAAGCCGGCGCTCACGTCCGGGTACTGCACGAGCGGCAGCTCGTACACGTGGAGGATGCAGACTTTCGCGCCGACCTTGGCGGCCAGGTCCACCGCATAGGCAACGGCGGCGTCGGCCGACTCGCTGAAGTCGGTGGGAACGAGGATCTTGGTGGGCAGGGTCATGCGCCGGGTCGCTGCAGAAGGCGTGCCGAGCCCGGGCTACCGCGCGGGTGCCTTGGCGCGGCCGCCGAGCCACAGCACGAAGATGGCGACCACCAGCAGCGACGCCCCGAAGAGCTCCCAGCCCGAGGGGGCGTGAGAACCCACGAGAGCGGCCATGGTAGCGGACGCCGCCACTCCGGCGAGGATGCTCGCCGCGCGGTTCAGCGGCACGCAGAAGGTGTTCTCGCGCGCGTCGAGGAGGACCAACCCTCCGAACACGCCGGTGCCCTGGGAGAACACGCCCGCCAGGAGCGCCCAGCGAAGCCGTGGATCGCCGAGGATGCCGGAGAAGCCGCGTCGCAAGGGCTCGCCCAGGGCACCCGGTGCGAAGGCCGCGGCCAGCGCCAGAAGGGCCAGCGCCACCGGCGTCGCCACCATCTGCTCTTCGGCGAAGTATCGGCGGTTCACCGCCGGATCGTCGGACTTACCGAGGCGGCTCATGAGCTGGAGGCGCAGGAAGTACCCGCCCAGGTACGCGAGCACGTCGAGCGCGCAGAGCCACGGCACCTCGCGGCCACCACGGCTCACCACCGCGTCCACCAGGGAGAGCGCGCTGAGGCCGAGAGCGATCCAGGAGAACCAGCGCACCTTTCGCTTCGACAAGGCATCGACGATGGGCGCGAGCAAAAGCACGCCGCCTCGCATGAGCAGCATGACGAACGGGATGCTCACGCCCTCGAAGGTGTACGCCAGCGTGGTCGTCAGAAGAATGAGCGCCGTCGCCAGGCCCGAGAGGAACGTGAAGCGCGTGGGCCACGGGAGCGTGAGGGGACCGACGCGCCGCTGCGTTGGATAGCGCCAGAACCCCAGCGCCGAGAAGCTGACCAACATCGTGACCGTGGAGGCGAGGACCGTCGCAGGGAGGAGCTCGAGGCCGCTCAGCGGCGGCACCACCTGACCGTCCTGCAGGTGCGGATAGCTCTCCGACGCCGACGAGAGCCACTTGGTGAGCGCGCTGTACGGCACGTAGCAGGCGAAGTAGCCGAAGGCGTACCACCACACGCGCGATGGCTGCGTGGCTGCAGCGGCAGGTCGGAAGGGGGACACGTGGCGCAGGATGCACCTTTCCGGCCACCCGTGGCGCAGCGTCGTGGCGCAGCGAGGGCGCGCAAGAACTGCGGGGCCTGCACCGAGTGCGCGGTCTTCCATCGCGTCGTGGTCGATCACCGGCTCCGGGTGGGGCACGCGTCGTGCAGCGCGGCGGTCCATGTCCTCCCATGTTCCCTCTCCGCGCCCCGCTTCCGGTCGCCCGCGCGAGCTCCTGTCGCAAGACCACGTGCGCATCGAACGGCTCTTCACGGAGCTCCTCGGCGCCTTCGCGACCGGCGATCGTGAGGCCATCGCCTCCGAGTGGACGCGCTTCGACGAGGCGCTCCGCGCGCACCTCGACGCCGAGGAAGTGCACGTCCTGCCGCTGTTTCGCGCGGTCGACGCGGAGGAGGCGGCGCGCATCGCTGAGGACCACGCCTACTTTCGCGGCAAGCTCGGGGAGCTCGCCGTGTGCGTCGATCTCCACGTGGTGAGCTTGCCCATGGCCACGGAGCTCGTGGACCGTTTGCGGGCGCACGCGGTCCGAGAGGATGCGCTCATGTACCGATGGGCCGACGCCCATCTGGAGCACCCGGCATCCACGTCCATCGGGGAGAAGCTCTCGTCGTTACGGCCGGCCATGAGCCTGCAGTGAGCGACCCCGCCCGCACCTCCGTGATACAAGATCCATCGTGACGCAATCCTCGACTCCCATGGTTGCCGGCGCGTCCCTCGAGGATCTCGCCACGCTGGGCAAGAGCCCGCTGCTCTCGGGCCTCGGCATCAAGGACATGAGCGCCCTCGTGGAGCAGCTCGATCAGGTGGCGGTGACCGGGGGGACGACCCTCGCGCGCGAGGAGGAGCCGGGCGATCACCTGTCGATCATCTTGCAAGGGCAAGCGCGCGTCACGCGCAAGGGCATGGTGCTGAGCACGCTCTCTCCGGGCGACTACTTCGGCGGCCTCGCGCTGGCGCGGGTCAAGCGCGGCAGCGTCACGGTGGAGTCGGTGACCACCATGCGGCTCGCGCGTCTTCCGCGCCGTCGCTACGAGAGCCTCGCAGAGACGCATCCGCTGCTGGCGCTCCACCTTGCCCAGGCGCTCATCCGCCTCCTCGGGCAGGAGTTCAACGCCATGACCGACAGCGTCGGCGCGTTCCTGCGTGAGCGCTCGCTCCCGCGGCGTGCCACGGTTTCCGTGCGCTCCAACGGCGGCGGCCCGCACATGGTGGCCACCGGGTCGTCGATTCGCAGCGTGCTGCCACCGCCACCGGACGCGGACCAGACGGCCTTCGCGGAGGCTCCGCTGGGCGCCCTCGTGAACGGCATGCCGACGTCGCTCGATGCGCCGCTGGTCACCGACGCCACCGTCAAGCCCATCAACCTGCACAGCCCGGAGGGGCGCGACATCTATCGGCGCAGCGCCGGGCTCATGGTGCTCGAGGCCCTGTTCCGGGTCGCCCCCGGTCTTCGCCCGCTGGCCGGGCCCAGCGTGACCGGAACGCTCCTGGTGCGGGTGCCGGCCGACGTGGACCGCGCCGAGCTCGCGCGGCAGGTCGACCGCGCGGCGCGCTACCTCGCCCGGGAGAACCAGCCCTTTCGCGAAGAGATTTGGGGAACCGACGAAGCGCGCAGCCACTTTCGCGAGGAGCGATGGTTGGCGGCGGCGTCATTGCTCCGAACCTCACGGGCGCCGACGCAAACACTGGCGACCTGCGGCGTCGTGTATGCGCTCGCCGACGGGGCGCTGGTGCCGAGCACCGGGGCCATCGGTAACCTCGGCTTCGCGCCGCATCCGGAGGGCGTGCTGGTGGACCTGGGGGACGCACTCCGCGATCCGGATCCAGAGGTCCTCGCGGCGGAGCACCGGGCGCTCGGCCGCGAGCTCTCCGCGCCGCGCTTCGGCGGCACCATGCAGACCGATCACCGGGCCTGGCTCGAGGCGATGCACGTCGACAGCGTCGGCGCCTTCAACGAGCGCTGCATCGTCGGGCGCGCCGCCGCCCTCATCCGCGCCAGCGAAGGCTTCCACGAGAAGCAGATCAGTCGACTCGCCGACGCCATCTGCGCCCGCGCCGGTACCGCTCGCATCATCTGTGTGGCGGGCCCCTCTTCGTCGGGCAAGACCACGTTCATCCGTCGGCTCACCGTGCAGCTCGAGGTGAACCGCGTGCACCCGGTGGGCCTCTCCCTCGACGACTACTACGTCGATCGCGAGCTCACGCCGAAGGATGCCAGTGGCGGCTACGACTTCGAGGCGGTGGAAGCCATCAATTTGCCGCTCTTCCAGGCGAATTTACGCAGGCTTTTGGGCGGCGACACGGTGAAGACCGCCCGCTACGACTTCCTCTCCGGCAAGAGCCTTCCGGAAGGGGGCGAGAGCGCGCAGCTGGGGCCGCGCGACGTGGTGCTGGTGGAGGGCATTCACGGGCTCAACCCCCGGGTGGTCGAAGGGGTCGCCTCGCGGGAGCAGATCTTCAACGTGTTCGTGCACCCGGCGACGACCCTGCCGCTGGACTCGCTCGACTGCGTCACGCCCGAGCAGGTGCGCTTGCTCCGCCGCATCGTGCGCGATCGCCACGGGCGCGGCTACGCGGCCCAGGAGACCATCGTGCGCTGGCCCTCGGTGGTGCGCGGCGACGCGATCCATATCTACCCGTACCTGGAGCGCGCCGACTTCGTGTTCGACACCGCGCTCGCCTACGAGCTCGGCGTGATCAAGGTGTACGCGGAGCGCTACCTGCTCGAGGTGCCAGAGGGGCACGTGGCGTTTCCGGCGGCGCTCCGCCTGCGCAACCTCATCGAGCGCTTCGTGGCCATCTATCCCGACCAGGTGCCGCCCACCTCCCTGCTTCGAGAGTTCATCGGCGGCACCAGCGCGGAATACTGAGTCGCGCAAGTCTTGCGGGCACCGCCGGCCGTCGCTCGCGTTTTCCCGCTTGGCCCCGCTCTTGCTCCTCGGAGCCGCATGCACACCCGAATCCGAGCGCTCCGGGCCCTTGCAGCGTGCACTCTCCTCGGGTGCACCGCCACCACGCCCATGCCCCCGGCCGCGCCGAGCGAGGTTCGTGCCGAGGGCCCGCGGGTTTTCGCCCGTCGCCCGGAGCTGCAGGTGGAGCTGCGCGGGCCCAAGGACGCGCGCTACGACAACGTGGCGTTTGGCCTCAACGGCAAGCACGTCAACCTCACCGTGAAGAACATCGCGAACGCACCGCAGGACGTCCGCGGCTTCCAGGTCGCGTTCGCGGCCACCCGCGCCGGCGTGGCCTTTCCGTGTCAGGTGCGCACGGCCACCGAGACGCGAATCCGCGAACCGCAGGCGCTCCAGCCGGGCGAGTCGTACTCCTTCGAGCGCGACATCGACTGCCGTCTGGCGCTGCCGGGCCAGTATACGATTGCCGTGCACGGTCGCTTCGGCGCAGCGCCGGACGTCGCCTCGGGGCAGGATCTCGCGGGCACGTTCCCGCTGGAGCTCAAGGCGCCGGCCCACGCCGGCCCGCGGGCGCACCGCGGCAAGCCCGGCCTCTACGTGGCCATCTCCGGTGATCCGTTCATGCGCGCGGTGGCGCCCTCGGAGGAAGGGAAGTACCGCGCGGTGGTGGCCATCATCAACGGCTCGCTCCAGCCCATCGAGCTCCGGGGCCCGCGCATCGTGGCGCGGGTGGTCAAGGTGGGCCAGACACTCTCGTGCCTGGAAGACCCGAAGGAGCTCCACCCGCCCGCCGTCCTGGCTGCGGGGGCCGTGCACACCGAATCGGTGCTGGTCTCGTGCGTGGTGGGGCAGCCGGGCGAGTTCGAGGTGCGCACGCTCTTCGAGACCGAACCGGGCGATCCGCAGCCGCTGGAGCTCGACGGATTTCGCCTCACGGTGACCAACGATCCGCGCCTCTACTCGGTGCCCAGCCCGTTCTACCTCGACACGCGCTGAGGCGCGCAGTGCGTGCGCGGTGAGGCGCGCAGTGCGTGCGCGGAGGCGCAAGATGCGTGGCTTCGAGGAGCCCCCTGCCGCGGATCGGCGCCGCTATCGCGTGGTCCCCGCCTTGCAGAGGACGCGGCCATGAACACGTCGACCCACGTATCGCGCTTCGCTCTCGCTCTCGTCGTTCTCGGAGGGTGCGTGGGGCAAGGCACCTACGACAAGGCGGTGGAGGAGGGGAACGCCGCCAAGGCGCAGCTCCGACAGATGACCCTGGACCGCGACAAGAAGCGCACGGAGGCCGCGGAGTCGGAGTCGTCGCTCCGGGAATTGGATGCAGCCTGCAAGAAACGCGGAGACGATCTGGCCGCGCTCCAGGGACGCTCGCGAAACCTCTCCATGACGCTCGAGCAGACCAAGGCGCAGCTCGCCGCCCTGCAGCGTGCGCAGGCGGCCAGCGAGGCGCGGGCGGCGCTCTTCCGCGACCTCACGCTGCGCTTGAAGCGCATGGTCGACAGCGGTGAGCTCGCGGTGGTGATCCGCGACGGACGCATGGTCCTTCAGCTCCCCAACGACGTGCTCTTCGACACCGGGCGCACCGAGATCAAGCCCAAGGGGCAGGAGACGCTGAAGGGCATCGCCGAGGTCCTGAAGACCATGACCGAGCGCCACTTCCAGATCTCCGGGCACACCGACAGCGTTCCCATCCACACCGCGCGCTTTCCCTCCAACTGGGAGCTCTCGAGCGGCCGCGCGCTGGAGGTGGTGCACCTTCTGGTGGCCCAGGGCGTTGCCCCCGGCATGCTCTCGGCGGCCGGCTACAGCGACGTGGACCCGGTGGCCACCAACGACACTGCCGACGGGAAGAAGAAGAATCGCCGCACCGAGATCTCGCTGCAGCCGATGATCGACGAGCTGGTGACGGTGCCCGAGCACTGAGCCACGCGGTCTTGCATGCTCCGCAAGAGCTGCGCGCCGAGCGGAGCAGGGAAGGCGTGAAGGAGCGCGGAATCACGACACGGCACGACCCGTGCAAAACCGATCTACGAACCAACGAAGGAGGATCCGATGACCGTGAAGACCACTGCGAAGCGTGACTGGGAAACGGTACGTGACGAGCTCTCGGCCGCGCGCCAGGAGGTTCGCCTCAAGCTCCACCTCGCGAACATGGACGTGAAGACCCAGTGGGACGGGCTCGAGACCCGGCTTCGGGAGCTGGAGCACAAGGCCGAGCTCGGCGCCGATCACATGGCCGACACCATTCTCGAGACCGCCAACGCGCTGAAGAAGGACATCGAGAAGCTCCGCGCGACGCTCTGACACCCCTGGTCCGTGCACGGCGCCATGCCCTCATGGCGCCGCACGGTCAGCGGACACAGACGACGCCCACCGCATCCACGAGGCTGCCAGCGCGTCCACCGAGGCCCACCTGCTGACCCGCGTCGCAGACCGCTTCGAAGGCCACGCCGCTGGGCACGCCCTCGGCGGGCACGCGGACGGTGCCGCCGGGGGTCTCGCAGACGAGACCGATCTCGCGCACCCAGGTGTCGCCGCGGCCGAAGACGCCACGTAGCTTGGCGCCCGCGCCACAGCGGAGCGGGTGCGACATGCCGGCCGGTTGACCGAACGCCTGCGCCTTCGCGCGCCCGCTGCACGCGAGCGACACGGAGGCGATGGCCGCCTCTTTCTCCTGCACCGTGACGTCGAGGCCGGACGGCTCGGAGCCGTCCTTGCATTGCCAGGAAAACGGAACGCCGCCCGGGCCACCGGTCACCCTGCGCTCCAGCGGGTGACCGCAGAGCACGCCCTCGGCCACGAAGGGGTCGTCGGGGATGCGCAGACGTCCGTGCGCCGGGGCCCGCACCAGGTTGTGGAAGAAGCCGGCGACGGTGAGCGGTCCCTCCACGCTGGCCAGCAGATCGGCCGCATCGGCGCAGCCGAGCGCGCTCCGGGCCGCCAGGACGTCGTGCGCGTCGTTGGGGCGCGGTGCGGCGAACCGCGCGACGACCCAGGGATTGGTGAGCTCTTTCTCGTGGCCCGGCCGGCCTCGACCGGTGAGCGCGAAACGAGAGGCGATCGGGTCGGCGAGCCCGTGCTTGTCGATGACGTGCACCGTCGACGGCAAGGAGAACCCCACGATGCCGATGGCTCCCGCGAAGAGGGCGCGATCGACGCGGGCGTCCACCGACGGCGCGAGCTCGGCCACGTCCTTCTCCCCATAGAGCGTGCGCGCGAAGCCGCTGGGCTTCATGCGCTGGCCGTCGACGTAGAACGGGTGCTTCTGGTACTCGTCGATGCGCACGGCGTGGGCGGCTTGGGCCATCTGCAGGTACCAGCCGTGCTCGTCGCCGATGCCGCACTGGTTCTCGTGCGGAGCCCGCAGCGCGAGGGCGCTCTTCGGTGCCCAGCCCACGATGATGGCGGCGGCGGCAGCCGGCACCGCGGTCCGGAGCGAGGCCAGCGAGACCGGCACCCGAACCGCTCCCACCGGGATCAAGAAGGCCAAGAGGTCCGGGAGGAGCAGGCGCGCATGCATGTAGTCTCCACCGATCGCCACCAGGTAGCCCGCGTGCAGAAGCGCAGCGGCCGCGGGCGCAGCCACCGCCGCGGCCAGAAGGCGATCACGACCGGCGAGGCGGCGCAGTCGGTACGAAGCCAGCAGGAGCGCGGCGGCCAGCGGCCCCGCGAGCGAGTACGTCCCTACGAAGTTGCGCAGGTAGCACACGCCTTGCGGCACGTTCAGGCGGAAGGCCTCCTTGGCCAGCGCCGTGTTGGGGCTCATGGTGGCGTAGTACCCCATGCGCAGCACCTGCACCCCGAGCGGCAGCGCGAACGCCGAGACCAGGAGGCCGCTCGTACCCGCAGTCCCACGCCTTCTCCCGGCCCACCACAGGACCGCGATAAAGAATGTACTATACAGCAAGTAGTCCGGGCGGACGAGCACCCCGAGACCCACGAAGGTCGCCGTCAGATAGCCGCGGCGGGCCGTGGCCGTGCGGCCCGTCGCGCGCACGACCAGCGTCGCCGCAGCCGCGAGCCACAGGCACGAGAGGCCCGTCTCCAGGCCCCCCGATGCGTAGTCCCAGGTGGCGGGCACCGCCACGAACAACACCACGCCCACCGGCACCATGAGGCCACGCTCGGCGCGCGTGGCGCGCGCGGCGACCAGAGGCAAGAGGAGCACCGCGAGGCTGGTACAGGCGATCCCCAGCACCATCGCCGACGCCTCGAGGGGGGCTCCCAGGGCGTGAACCAGCGCGAGCACCGCGAGCCAGAGGGGGCTGGTGCCCACCTCCACGCGCTCCCCGGGATTGAAGACCGGCCCGTAGCCGTCCACGATGTTCCGAACGATGCGCAGGTTGATGAAGCCGTCGTCGTGGGTCCAGCGGCGGGATATCGCCAACGCCGCAAACACCATCGCACCGAGCACACCCCACGCACCCACTCGCCAGAAGCGCTTCACGGCGCGACCATACGCAACCTACGTGCCCGTGACGAGAGCGGTTTTTCCCTCATTGGCGGAGCCTGATCCCCAGCGTCCCATGGCGGCACGGTCCTCCTGGCGCACGCTGGCACACGCAGCACCTGCGGGGCGATCTGGGATACCTTCCTCCGATGCGCCGTTCGCTGCTCGTGCCGCTCGTCCTCACCCTGCTCGCGTGCAAGCCGGAGGCCCCGCGGGCCTCGGACGCGCAAGTGCCTCCGGCGCCGGCGTCGTCTTCCGCGTCCACCACGCCGCCGCCCTACGACACCAGCTGCCGCGCCGACGACGATTGCGCGCCGGCTCCGGGCTGCTGCCCGGCCCCGTGCACCAGCCTGGTGGTGAACGTGAAAGAGCTTCCACGCATCCAGGCCTCGCTCGCGTCGTGCGACCGCTCCTCTCCGTGTCCGTCCGCGGGCGGGTGCAGGACGCATGCGTATCTCTGCGCCGCTGGACGATGCGCTCTGGTCTACGCCGACGATCCGGGCTACCGCGAACGTCGCTGAGCTCTCAAACCGCCTCGGCGCGGATGCGCTGCACGGTGCGCGCCCGGCGGAGCGGGAGCGAGAGCGACCAGATGACGGCGAAGGCCGCCGCCCCGGCGAAGAGGGTACGCACCGGCAAGAGCGCAACGCCAGCGTACTCGTGCGCCACCACCTGGCCCAAGGTCACGAGACTGGTGAAGACCACCAACGACCACAGGAGGAGGGGGAGGTAGCGACGAAGGTTGTGGGTGAGCGCCGCGAAGGTCGCGCCCACCCCCACGCCGGCCAGCGCCGCCAGCGCGAAGACCGCGCCGAAGACCACGGGCGCATCGAGGCTCGTGAGCAGTCGCAAGCGCTCCAGACCGCCGGCGACGAGCGCAGGCTCGAGCTCGCGCACCACCGCGAAGGCCACCGCCGCCCCTAGCGCGCCGGCCAAAGCGCCAGAGGCGCCCGGGCGAAGGTGATCGCGCGCCTCGAGCTCGTCGATGGTGCTCTCCTCGTCGTCGAGCGATACCGCCTCGGTCCTCCACGTTGTCGTCGGGAGGGCTTCCGCGGGAACCGAGTCACGAAGATCCGAAACCGGGAATGGGGAGAGGGTACGCATGAAACCCCTTGGAGCAAACGCCGTACCTCCAGGGGCGCGCGGAAGATCGCTACGAAATCTCCGCGTCGCGGCCGGGCGCTGGGGCATTTTGCGACGCCGCTGCGCCCGCTCCGCGCAGGAACGCGTGAATGCGATCGGCGGTCGTCGCACGAAAACGCTCGTCCATGGGCGGGCAGTGCCGTGACCCCTCGAGCAGCACGGTCTCGGCGCGCGGGAAGAGCTCGCGCGCGCGTGCGACCAGCGCAGAGCCAGGAAACGAAAGGTCTTCGCCGGCGCCGAATACGAGCGCAGGTCCGGTGTAGGGTGCAAGCATGTCCGGCGTCAGCAGCGGCGGCACCCGCATGTCCATGCGGTAGCTGCGGACCGCGTCGCCGAAGTACGCGCCCCACTGCGCGCCGGGATCGGTGAACAGCGGCGCCAGCAAGGCCTTCAATCGCTCGGGCGACGGCGACATGCGATAGCGGAGCATCGGCCAGGCCACTTCCACGAACCCGCGCCAGGCGGAGCCGGCCACCATCCCGGCGGGCACCATGAGCACCAGCGCCGAGACGCGGTCGGGCGCCACCTGGAGCAGGCGCATGGCCACGAAGCCGCCCCAGCTCACGCCCATGAGGGCGAAGCGCTCGAGGCCGAGCCCATCGCACACCTCGCCGAGCCAGTTGCCGTAGCTTTGGTCGTCGACGGGTAGCCGGCGATCGGCGCTCATGACCGACTGGCCGACCACGTCGACCGCGTATACGCGATAGCGCTCCACCAGGTGACCCAGCTCCGGAAGTACGTGCGCTGAAGAGGCCAGAGCGCCGTGCACGCACACCAGCGGCGGGCCGTCGGGTGGCCCGGCCACGAGAACGTGCGTGCGTCCGAACGAGGTCTCCACCTCGCGGGCCGCTGCGGGCACCTGCAGCGCATCGCGAAAGGTGTCGTACCAGGCGCGGATGCGCGCCTTCCGGGTCTCGTCGCCGAACATCGCGGAGCTCATGGGGTCTTCGTTCCTTTCTTGCGGGTGGCCGGGCGCGGAGGGGTCTCGAGCGCGGCGAGGTGCTGCTCGAGCATGCGTTCGAACAGGCGCGCGGGGGCCGGATGCCCGCCCTGGAGCCACGCCAGCAGCGCGAAGTAGTAGAAGGAGAAGAAGCTCGCGCCGAGCACCTGCGCGTCGACGCCCCGTCCGAGGGCCCCCTGACGCTGGGCCGCTTCGGTGAGGGTCACGACGAAGCCGTGCACCTCGGCCACCTGCGCTGCGAAGCGCTCGCGCCACGGCGTTTCCGCGAAGAGCGACTCCCGAAGCAGCGCGCGCGAGAGGGCCGGGCGCTCGGCGTAGTATCCGAAGAAGGTCTCCGCGATGGCGCAGAGCTGCCTTCGAAGTGTCGTCGCTTCGGTGGCCGCGCGCCGCGCCGCGGTCCACGCGGCCGCGAGATCCTCGAACAGCGCGGCGTGCAGCAGATCGCGCTTGTCGCCGAAGTGGAGGAGGACGGTGCCGGTGGCGACGCCGGCCGCGCGCGCTACGTCGCGAATGCTCGTGGCCTCGAAGCCATGCGCCAGGAGGTGCGTCCGCGCCACCTCGAGGATGCGCGCGTGGGTTGCTTCCTTGCCTTCGGTGCGTCGGCGGCGCTTCGGGGCTTCGATGAATGTGTTCACTGAACGTGTTCTAGCGTCGCTCCGCGCGTCCGGCAAGGGGTTCCGACGCAACCCTCGCGCGCCGGGGCCGATGGGGGAGCATGTGGTTCTCTCGCTCCGCCTTCGCCGCTCTCTCCCTCTCCTTGGTGGTCCTCGGAAGCGGCTGCGCCGGATCCGACGATCTCACGCTGGTGGTCACCGACGGGTTCACCCCGGAAGAGCGCGCCGACATCGAGAGCGTGGCGGCCGAGTGGCAGACCCACGTGGGCTCCCGCATCACGGTGCGCTTCGGTGGCGAGGCCGAGGGTCGCGACTGGACCGTGCGCCTCCTGCCCAAGGGGACCGACGGCGCGCTCCCGTCGAGCCGCTTCGAGGCCTACGAAGACCCCAACAAGCCCGAGATCGGCATCTACGGGTGGAAGCTCCGCTGCAGCTTCCGCCGTACGTTCATGCACGAGGTCGGGCACGCGCTGGGTCTCGAGCACACCGCCTCGGGTGTGATGCACCCCACCGATTGCCTCGACAACGTGGGGCATCTCGGCGAGGCGGATCTGGCCACCTGCCGCGCCGCCGGCGTTTGCCGCTGAGGCGTGCCTCCGTCCACTGCGGGCCATCTTGGGGTATCGTGCGCGCTCGATGCTGCTCTTCAAGAAGCCCTTTCACGCCGGCCTCGAGGACGGGACCATCACCCTCACGTACCGTCGCTGGCAGAAGCCCCACGTGCGCCCGGGCGGTCGCTACCGCTGCCACCCGATCG
>Ga0075163_10001939_pt1 | contig 27911 bp, 17 predicted proteins | sample JI1023141ADNA_FD_71478 | JGI IMG/M metagenome (GOLD analysis project Ga0075163, IMG submission 71478) | Wastewater effluent complex algal communities from Wisconsin, to seasonally profile nutrient transformation and Carbon sequestration -... | ecosystem: Engineered > WWTP > Effluent > Algae...
AAAATAGCTATTGGTAATACGATTAGAAATATTGCTGTAATCACTTGAATATAGGGCTTTTGTTTTTTTGCTCCTTCTGTAACAACATATACATTATTTTTTAACTTTTTCATCCGAGAGTTATTAGCATTAGCATCAGCATTAGTAGTTGAATTTATATTTGATTTTGCATTTAATTTTGATGATTTAATTGATTTTTCTGTGGAGTTTTGTTCTCTAGAAGTTTCTAATGTTTTTGTAGTAGGTGCAGAATTATTAACAGATTTAGTTTGTTTTTTTGCTTCTTGTTTAGATGATAAGTTTAGTTCTGCTAATTTTGCTTTTACCTCACTATTATCAGGAAACCTTCTAGCAGCATCCTTAAGTAAAGCATCTAGTTCTTGTTTATATTTATTATCTTTACTTAAAGCTTCTATAAGTTTTAAGTAATAGCCAGCATCATCTGAGCAATAACTTATAGCCTCTTTATATTTAGTTATTGCGCTTTGTAAATCTCCTTTTTCAAGTGTTTCATTTGCTTCAATAAAACTTATTTCTGCTAAAGCTTTTTTAACTGCTCCATCTTGAGCTAAAGATTTACTATGTTTATTCTTTTTTGCATTTTGTAAATCAAGGTTATTTTGGCCTTTTGCCAAAATAGAGTCTAAAGCGTTTTTTTCCAAATCTACAACAGAAGGCTCTTCTGACATTGCAGTCACATAAGCATTTGGAAGTGAGAGTTTTCCTGTTTTTCCTTTGTTCTTTTTGTTTGCCATATTTTTACTTTACTTATACTTATTGACCAAAGTTAGGGGCTTTTAATAAAGTAGGCTGACACTAAAAAATAGTATCAGCCTTGGTTAAATTAACGGATTCGACGAATTTGGTTAGCAGGAACAAAGTTAAAGATATTTACAAATTCTCTCTCTAACTGCTTATCATAATGAACGCCTTGAGGGTTACCATTTTTTCTAAAAATTTGGCTAATTACTGCCCCATAAACTCCTGAAGTACCACTCAAAAGAAAATCTGTTCTAGGAGCATAAATTATTGCAGTAACTTGGGCATTACCTTGAACACTCATAGTAGGGCCTGTAGTTGGCATACCTGTAGAGGCATTCTTTGATTTACCAAAAATCTTCAGCCCTTGTGGGTTTTGAGTTGCGTACATAGGTGCAAATTGTCCTGTTATAGTACTTCCTGAGGTATTCATGTTAACATTGCCATTTTGTACAGCAAAACTACTACGTACATATATATTTACTGGGTTATTTTTATTAGAAAGAATGTTTAGGTTTTGACCACCAACATCCATTGTAGAAACAAATATGTTTAATGCTCCTGAGCCTGTTCTATTTGTAAGGTTGTCTATTACTAAATTTTTGTTACTCCCATTAGCATAATTTATTGTATTTACCCAAAGACATGCATCTCCACTAAAATTACTTGTTAGACCTATTTTACTTCCATTACTACCTTGGCCAGTAATTGTTTGGACTATAGGCCCTAAAACTAAAGGAGCAGCACCTGTTCCATAAGTAGTATTAGTTACTACCCCTGTAGGATCACAAAGATTTCCATTAACTAAACAATTTGTTGGACAACTAGCAGCTTTATAATAATTAGCTGTAGATGCACCAGAAGTAGAAGCAGACATTATAAGATTAGCTGGTATACCAGTAGATGTAGTATTACTAGGTGGGTAACTTATTGTTTCAACAAATGCTACTGTATCAGGAACATCACAAAGATTACTACCACATCCTTGACCACCTTTACCACAAATAGTAGGCCGTGAGGGGCTACCTGTTGGATAGCCTTCAGGAATATTGATACTTCCAGTAAAACTAGGTGAAGGCCCACTAATAGTAAAAGGCCCTGCAGGAGTAGAAAAAGAACCTATATTTGCTGGTTGATTACTATTACCTGAAACTCCATAAGGGTTAATACCAGAATCATAAGAATCTACTGGTACTTGACCATTAAAATCAAAACTATCTTTTACACAAACTGCATTATTTACAGCAGGAGTAACTAAAGTTTCTATGATCGCTGAATTATCTGCTCTAGCTAGCTCTACAGCACCATTAAGTACTCGTCCTGTAGAATCTATACGCCATTTTTCTGCTGTTCTGGGAATACCAGGGAAAACCTTAATTTGTTTAGCAGAAAGTAGTGTAGCAGTAACTATATATTGTCCTATTACTGCATTTCCTCCACCTACTCCTGTCACTATTTGAAAATTATTTGGCGTTCCTGAAGTAGCAGTTGTACTACCTAAATAGCTTTGAAAATTAGTCCGAAGAGTACTATTTGGGTAAGTTGCTGTCACTCCAGCTATATTAGTAAAAGTCACAGGATTACTACTTATTGTTGGTGGATAGGTAGTAAGAATTATGGTACCAGAATTATCTGTAGGGGTATAATTATGTGAAAACCAATCTATTGCCCTTTGTGCTCCTGCTTCAGCAACATAAAAAGCTTGAGTAGAAAGACGGTAACTTGAGGAAGAAGTGGTTTGAGAGACTATTGTAAAATGGGCAGAAGTAATAATTGCTGTAAGTAAGACTAAGGCTAAAGTTACTACTACTAAAACAACACCTCTTTGGCTAGTACCATAATTTAGTACTCGTTTCCAGTAATTAGTAAATGATTTCATAACATCTCCTTAAAGTGTTTTTACACTTTACACTTTTATATTTAGGGCAAATCTTCTGTTGCTGTATTCTTAAAATTTTTACCTGCAAAATTAGCTCTTACTACTTCCCACCAAGGAACACCTGCCCAACTTGGGCAAGGAGGTAAAGCAGTTGCAGAAACAGTGTTACAAGTAGGCATCATTTGTCTTAATGAAGGTTCACCACCAGCAGCAATTATATTTGCAGCAGACCCTGTTCCACGTAAATAAACTTCTGTACGAGCACGTATTCGGTTAAACAATCTAGAGGCTCTAGCAGCATCATAAGAACCGCGTGCTAGGCTAGCTATAGGGGCTGAGGTTTCTCCTTCAATCTCTATTCTTACAGCATGAGGTACTTGAATAGCTGTAGAAGGATAAACCAAGGTAAATCTAACATCTGTAACATTTTGTAAAATAGCTGTGGCAGTGCGTTTTGTAGAAGTCATAAGACTTAAACTACTATCAATTGGAGTAATAGAACGTCTTAATGTACCAATAAAACCACTATTAACCCCTCCAAGGACTCTAATTTGATAGTCATAGGTATACTCAACATAAAATAAACCACCATTACCAAGAATATCTCCAAAAAACCCTATTCTTACTGGTGCAAGAGCAGATGTAGGCATAATGGTTCTAGTTAATGCTGCTGCACCTGGTGGGGGGTTTAATATTCCAAACATATTAGGAAAAGATGGTGAGCCTACAGAAACTGCACCTGTATGAGTTTTAGCTGTAGCAGTTGTTACAGTGATGCTATTAGTAGCAACTGTAGCAACTGTTAATAGTTCAGAGTTAGTAGCATTTTCAGGTAATTCTAAATTTATTGGCCTACGTGGGTATAGACCTGTAGTATGGCTTAAATTAATAGTTGTAGCGCCTGAATTTAAAGTGGCACTAGTTTTAGGGCCTGTCGTATGAATATCTTCATTAAGTAAATTAGGGGTAACACCTGCTTGACCAAGTTCTATAGACATAAGCTCTAAAACACGTTTTAAATCTGCATCTCGCTCGGCTTTAGCTCTTTCTTGACGGAAAGTTTTTAAGCCATTAGTAAAACCGCTAAATACAAGCCCTAGCACAAGAAGCAGTATTGCTAGAACTAATACTAGTTCAAATAGTGAAAATCCTTTTGCGTTTTTTATCTTCATAAATTTTATACTAGTTTATTCTTAAGCTTAAGAATGTCTTTAATAGTGTTTAACTATCAGTTAATCCGTGATTTATAAGCTACAATAGTTGCTGTAGGTAAAGAGCGCCCTAAGACTGGACTCATAGCTGTAACAGTAACAGTAATTTTCTTAAGGATATTTTCCCCTGTTCCACTAGCACATACAGGAGTTCCAGCAGTACAAGCTGTAGGTTGTGTAGTAGTACAACCATCACAGATTTGCCACTCAACTACATAATAACGACTAGCAGGAACTGTTTGTGTTGCACCTTTCATAACAGTTGCTTTAGTTAATAAATTCCCATTTAGATCATAGAAATCTGAAAATCCACCTACAGGAGCAGGGTTAGTAGGTGGTAGTGGATTACCATAAGGAGTAGTAGGGATAACCCCACCACGTGCTAAATTAGTGTTTGTAGTAGTTTTAGTAAATTCTAATTGTAAAAGCTCATCTACTTTTGCTTGAGCTAATGCAGTACAGACTGAAATATCTCGGTTACGTTGATTAAAATTAATTGTTATAGCCAAAAGTTGCAGTACACCTAAAACGCCAATTAAAAAGACTAGTAGTGCAATAACAAGTTCTAATAAGGTAAAAGCTTTACTATTTTTTATATTTTTTTTATGCATAAAAACCCTTAATACTTTTCAATTAGTTAGATATTTTTACCCAAGCCGCAGCAGGGGCTGTAGTGTAAGCCCAAACTTCTATCCTACCTAAAACATTGACTGTTACAGCAAAAAACTCTCTACCATCAGTTAAATAAACTTCATTATTTGTTTCTCTTGGTAAAGTTGGAGGTACAGCGGTTGTGGTTGACCATTCCACTGGAAATCCTCGTGAGTTAAAACGTATTTCTGGGATAGTAGCATCTCCTCCCATAGCCACTGTTGGTAGTGGACTTGTAATAGCAGCAGTAGCAGGCCCATAGTTAGGCTTATTTGCTCCTGGAGGGTAATTAAATGAAATCCCATTATTTAGTCTTATAGGTGTGCTACTAATTGCTGGTGCTGGCTTCCATCTATTAGCAACAGGTGTAATAGATGTATCATTTTCATAAACTTGTGCAGTATAGGATCTATTAGCAGAATCAAAGAGTAGACGGTATTCTGTTGTAGGTCTATTTCCTTGTTTTAAGGTTTGTGACAAGCTTTTAGCTTGTTCTATACGATAAGCTAAAGCAATAGCGTCTGCTTGGAGTACAGATCTCCTTCTAGAATTAGGTAAAAACCCGATTGCTAAACCTGCTATAACAAAAACTATTAGTAGTACAACTAATAGTTCTACTAGTGAAAAGGCTGCTGATCTGCTTAAAGTATGTTTTTTCTCCCACAACTTTATCATAATCTTTACCCTTACTCCTACGCTAGGCTTTTTACTGGGGCATAATGCTTAGATTATAAAATTTTAATAATTTTGTTAATTTTTTATTAGTTTTTACTAATTAAAAATTCATTTTATTAAAAATATGTTAATTTTTTATTAAAAAGCTATTAGGAATTAATTAAAAATTTTAATAAAAACATATAAATTAATATATAAAATTTATATGTTATAATTGCGTCAAAGCATTATTATTCAATAATTAAACATACGTTTTAAATAAAAATTTAATATCAAGAAAGTAACATTTTTTTTAAAATTAGTAAACCATTTATTAAGAAAATCCCGCTGATATTATAGCTAAATAACAGCTAAGCAATACTCAAGGTTAATCATTTAAGGATTTTACGGGCTTAATATTAAATACTTAGTAAAAAAATAAAGAGTTAATTAAGAAGGATTTGCATCTATTGAGGCTAGTAATTCAGATTGAGTAAGGGTAGATGTACCACGTTTCATAACTACAATTCCACCAGCATGATTAGCAATTTCTGCGGCTTGATAAAAACTTGCACCGCTAGCTAAAGCTAAAGTAAAAACAGCTATTACAGTATCACCTGCTCCAGTAACATCAACTGGGTCTTTACTGCCAATAGCAGGCAATATATAAGGCTCACAAGAGGGTTGAAAAACAATCATCCCTTCGCTACCACGTGTTAGTAGTAGGACTTTTAGACCTAGGTCTTGGCAAAGCTTTTTACCAACGGTTAATAATTCTTTTTCTTTATCCAAGCGTTTTCCTGCTATTGCTTCTAACTCTGCTTGGTTAGGAGTAGCAGCAGTAAAATTACTGCAATTAGTAAGATGAAAACGAGAGTCTACTATTATTGGAATTTGACGTTTATTTGGTTCTGAGAGGATCTTTCTTAGTGCATTAAGTAGGGTTAAAGTAACAACTCCATAATTATAATCAGAAACAATTATGGCATCTATTTGATCTAAAGAACTAGTTAAGGTTTCTATAAGTTGATTAATTAAATGTTCTGGTAGTCCTCTTGTAGGTTCACGATCTACTCTGATTACTTGTTGGCGGGTTGAATGAACTGAACCAGCTAAAATACGGGTTTTGGTTGGAGTTTGATATTTAGAACTAGTAATTATTGTTTTTGTATTAACTCCACGATTTCTAAGGCTTAAAGTAAGTTGTCGTCCTGGTAAATCTCGCCCAACAACTCCTATTATAGAGGCTTGTTTAGCTAATGCTGCAACATTAGCAGCAGCATTACCTGCTCCGCCTGGCATAGTTTCTGTTCGTTCATAGCGTAAAATCATTACAGGGGCTTCACGAGAAACCCTAGCGATTTCTCCATAAACAAACTCATCTGCAATAAGATCACCAATTATTAACACTCTACATTGAGGAAATTTTTCCACAAACTTTGATAACATAAGGCTATATTTTTTACTTGGTTGGGTATAGGTGATAGAGCATTAAATAAACTATTATTCCTGTTACTGAAACATAAAGCCAAATAGGAAAAGCTATTCGAGCAATTTTTATATGTGAAAATAATTGTTCTTTTGTTGCTTCTGGGCTATAAGCTTTCCCACCGCGATAAAAAGCTGTTAATACTAGAGGTAAAGCAACAGCAGCTAAGACTATATGTGTAATTAAAATAAAAAAATAAATAGGTCTAATTACACCTTGTCCAGTAAATACAGTTGACCCATGAAATGCATGATAAATCAGATAAGACGCTAGAAATATTCCTGAGGAAATAATTGCACCTATCATACAATTACGGTGGGCTATTTTATTATTGCGCCGAATAAAAATATAACCAGCAATCATAAATATTGAACTAGAAGCATTAAGAAAAGCATTAAGTGTAGGTAGTAAAGAAATAGATAACATCTGTTTTTACAATATTTTACAAAATTTTATTTTCCTTTAGTTTAACCTAATTTTTCTTTTGGGCAAACCTAGTCAAGAGAAATTCTCCCGCAAAACACTATCTTAAGGTTAAGTAAGCCAATCTTCATTGACCTAAATTAAATAATAAAAGATTATTAGGGCTTTAAGAAATATAGTGTTCTTACCACATTAATAATCAAATACTATAAAGTAAATAATCTTAATAGAAAGGCAAAGCATATGATCATTAAAGATAATGAATTTGTAGACCTAGACACTCTTAAAGGCCCAATGCGAACCCATATTTTCCGCCCTGCGGCTGAGGGTCGTTATCCTGGTATATTATTATTTTCTGAAATATTTCAAGTTACAGGCCCTATTCGCCGTACTGCTGCACGAATTGCTGGTAATGGCTTTATTGTTGCTGTTCCAGAGATTTACCATGAACTTGAACCTGCTTGCACTATTTTAGCCTATGATGAAGCAGGTGCAGACCGTGGCAATAGCCATAAAACCACTAAAGAACTTGATAGCTATGATAGTGATGCTAGAGCAGTTTTAGCCTATCTAAAATCACACCCTCTTTGTACTGGAAAATTAGGTGCAATGGGAATTTGTATTGGAGGACATTTGTCTTTCCGTGCCTCTATGAATCCTGAAGTCCTAGCTGGTGTTTGTTTTTATGCTACTGATATTCATAAACGTGGCTTGGGAAAAGGTACAAATGATAACTCCCTAGACCGTATTAAAGAGCTTAAAGGGGAAATGCTTATGATTTGGGGTCGCCAAGATCCTCATGTCCCTCGTGAAGGCCGTGCATTAATCTACAATGCTTTATCAGATGCTAATATCAATTTCCAATGGCATGAATTTAATGCAGCACATGCTTTTATTCGTGATGAAGGTTATCGTTATGATCCAGCAGCAGCAGAAATGTGTTATGCAATGGTCTTAGAGCTTTTTAAGCGTAAGCTTAGCGAAGGTGATTTACCCGCAGGTAGCACCACAGGAAGCAGCCTAGATGCTAAATGCTAGAGTCTAAAATTAGTAGCCTGGTTTAGACTAGGCTACTATGTCATAACTCTTTACTTCTCAAGACTTTATATACCTAAAAATACCTTAAAAGTTTCTTCCTATAAAATAAATTTTTAAAACTAGTAATAGCTTTGAACTAGACAAACAAAAATTTCGTTCAGAAGAACACTTACTCCGCAAAAAATAAGAAAAATAATTATTACCGAGACTTTTGAAAGGAAGATGGCTTTATGCATACACTCTTCCAAGACCTCTCATATAGCTTTCGTACTTTATGGAAAAACCCTGGGTTTTCCATATTAGCAATACTAACTCTTGCCCTAGGTATTGCAGCAAATACTACAATTTTTAGTATGGTTAATGGTGTTCTACTAGGCAAACTTCCTTATCTAGATCCTGATAGATTAGTTGTAGTTTGGAATGAATTAGGCGACCAAGCTCAGTCACTACCAGCTAGTTCTCCTCAAGATTTTCAAGATTATTTAGGACAAGATAAATTATTTGAAGCCTTTGCTGCGGTAACTGGTGGGACTAATGTTAACGTTTCTGGAAATTTATCAGAAAATAGTATCCCTGAAATTGTAGAAACAGGTGCTATTACTCATAATTTCTTTTCACTATTAGGTATTAAACCATTACTAGGACGAGATTTTTACCCAGAAGAAACAGTTTTTCAAGGGCCAAAAGTAGCTATTCTTAGCTATACACTTTGGCAACAGCGCTATGGTGGTAATACTAATATGCTTGGTAGCGCTATAAAATTAGGAAAAGATAAATATACAGTTATTGGCATTATGCCAGAAAACTTTCAACTTTTATTACCAGAAGAAAAATTCTTTATTAATAACCCTAAAATTTGGGTACCGCTCCAAATAAAAGCTAGTGATTATCCTCGTAATTTTACTTTTTTAATGGTACTTGGCAGGCTTAAAGCTCAAGTAGAATTAAAACAAGCTCAAAGTGAAATGAATTTACTAGCAGAAAAATTACGTGGTGAGCATTTAATTCATAAAAACTCAAACCTACAAATTCGTATAGTCCCTTTGCACATGGACATAGTAAAAAATGCCCGTACTGCAATATGGATTTTGTTTGGAGCAGTTGCATGTGTCCTACTGATTGCTTGTGGTAATGTTGCTAGCCTGCTACTAGCAAAAGCTAATTCCCGTAAGAAAGAAATTGCTATTAGACTCGCTCTAGGAGCTAGTCGAGGTAAAATTATTCAGCAATTATTAATAGAAAGCCTACTAATTGCTATTACTAGTGGTTTATTAGGTTTATGGTTGTCTAGTTGGGGGATTCAGTTAATAATTTTGCTTTCCCCACCATCAGTTCCCCGCTTAGATAATATAAAAATTGATCAAGCTGTATTAATGTTTACTACTCTATCTTGTATATTTACAACTATTATTTTTGGTTTATTTCCAGCTTTAAGAATGTCTTCTCCTGATATAAATAGTTCCTTAAAGATGGGTAGTAAAACCTCTTCTTCCTCTAGCCATAAACCTATGAGGCAAGCATTAATTGTTACAGAAATAGCTCTTTCCTTAGTTTTATTAATTGGTGCAGGTCTTTTTATTCGTAGTTTTATTTCCTTACAAAAAGTTAACCCTGGTTTTAACCCAGAAAATGTTTTAACTTTTCAAATATTTTGGCCACTTAAAGAAGCTTCTACTTTTAAGGATATAATTAACTTAAACAATCAAATAGAAGAAAGTTTTAGCAAAATTAATGGAGTAAAAGCCGTTGGCAGTACTATTAAAGTACCTCTTTCTGGAGTTGGGCCACAAATTCCTTATGCCTACAATGCAGAAACAGAGCAAAAATGGGAAAGTGTTTCTGCTGATTGGCGGCCTGTTAGCCCAGGTTATTTTCAAGCAATGGAAATAAAGTTTATTTCAGGCCGAAATTTTACCCAGCAAGATGATTTAGACCATCCAGCAGTAGTAATTATTGATAGCACTCTTGCTAAACGTGCTTGGCCAGGTGAAAACCCCTTAGGTAAAAAGATAAAAACAGATCGTTTCCATAGTTTAACAGAACTAAAAATTACTCAAGAATGGGTTGAAGTTATTGGTGTAGTTGAACATACACGTAATCATGATTTAACTAAAGAGGTTCGTGAACAATTCTATGTATCAGCTTATCAACAAGCAGTTCCTGGAAATACTTTTGTAATAAAAACCAGTGGCGATATAGCTGGTATATTAGCTGAGTGTAAAAAACAAGTAAGGTTATTAAATCCTGATGCACCGCTTTCAAATATCAAAATGATGTCAGAATATGTTTCTAATGCTAGCGGGAAAATGCGTTTTATTTTGACATTAGTAAGCGTTTTTGGAGTACTAGCCTTACTACTAGCCTCAGTAGGTCTTTATGGAGTAATTTCTTATTCTGTTAGCCAGCAAACACATGAAATAGGCATTCGTATGGCACTTGGAGCAGATAGAAAAGATATTTTTACTCTAGTTTTATCAGAAGGAGCAAAATTAATTCTTATTGGTTTAGTAATAGGATTAGTTGTAGCACTAATACTAACTAGGTTTATTATTAGCCTATTATTTGGTATTAGTCCATCTGATCCACTAACGTTTTTATCTGTTGGATTTTTACTAAGTCTTGTAGCATTGATTGCTTGTTTCTTACCAGCAAGAAAAGCTACTAAAGTCGACCCAATGGTAGTTTTAAGATGTGAATAAACATTACTGCGATGAATAATGTAGGGGCAGACCAAGGTGTCTGCCCTTCTTTATCTTTATTAAGGGCTATGTGTCTGCCCTTCTTTATCTTTATTAAGGCTCTACGTCTGCCTTTTTTTGATTTAGTTTAATAATTAACTGGTATTCCTAAATTATAGAAAATAAAGGAATAAATATCAGCAGTTTCTTCAATACGTTTAGAGGTACTACTAGCACCATGACCAGATTTAACATTAATACGTATTAAGACTGGATTAGTGCCTTGATGTTTTTCTTGTAAAGTAGCTGCATATTTAAATGAGTGAGCAGGAACAACCCTATCATCATGATCAGCAGTAGTTACCAAAGTAGCAGGATATTTGGTTTCCTTAAGGTTATGTAGAGGTGAATAAGCATAAAGATTCTTAAAATTAGCTTCATCTTGTTCACTGGAACCATATTCAGGAATCCAATTCCAGCCAATAGTAAATTTCTGGAAGCGTAACATATCCATTACACCTACTTGAGGAATAGCTACCTTAAATAATTCTGGGCGTTGATTCATAACTGCTCCAACCAATAAGCCGCCATTGGAGCCGCCTTGAATAGCAAGTTTTTCTGATGAAGTATATTTTTCTTTAATCAAATATTCTGCGGCGGAAATAAAATCATCAAAAACATTTTGCTTATTAAATTTACGTCCAGCTTCATGCCATTTTTCACCATATTCATTTCCACCTCGCAAGTTAGCTACAGCATAAACGCCACCTTGCTCAAAAATAGGGATAAGAAGTGGATTAAATCCTGGGAGTAAATTAACGCTAAATCCGCCATAACCATATAAAAGTACTGGGTTAGTACCATCAAGTTTTAATCCTTTTTTATGGACAATAAACATAGGAACTTTTGTTCCATCTTTACTAGGATAAAAAACTTGCTTGGTTTCATAATCAGTAGCCTTAAAGTCAATTTCTGGAGCACGGAAAAGAGTTGTTTTTTTACTTTCTATATCATAGCGGTAAATGGTTGGAGCAAAAGTAAATGAGGTAAAGGTATAGAAAACAAATTTATCTTCTTTCTCTCCACCAAACCCACCTACAGTGCCTATAGAAGGAAGTTCAACTTCGTTTTCTAGTTTTCCATTTAAGTCATAAACACTAACTCTAGAGGTAACATCTTTAAGATAAGTAGCAAAGAGTTTTCCTCCTGCACTACTTACTGAACCTAATGGTTGTTCACGCTCAGGTAAAATATCTTTCCAGTTTTTTTCATCAGGATTTTTAGGATCATAAAGGAACACTTTATTATTTGGAGCATGTCTATTTGTTTCTATTAAAAACTTATCTCCTACATTATCAACTAGATTAAATGAATCATCGCCAACTTCTGCAATGATGGGAGTAAAGCCTTTTTCACCTTTACTTAAGTCACGGAAAAATAAAGCATCTCCTCTTTTACCTTTTCCACGATCGCTAATACTAAGGATTAAAAATCTTTCATCTTCAGTAGTGTAAGCAAAATGAAATCTTTGAGGATTGTCTTTATCTTGATATAAAAGTTCATCTTGGGATTGAGGAGTACCAACTTTATGGTAATAAACTTTGTGATTTTCGTTTTTTGAAGATAGTTCTTTACCTTTTTCTGGAGCATCATAGCGGCTGTAGTAAAAGCCATCTGCTTGCCAAGATAGCCCTGAGACTTTTACCCATTCAATAGTATCTGGTAAGACTTTTTTACTAGCTATATCCATTACATAATAGGTTTGCCAATCTGAACCACCTTGAGAAATTCCATAAGCTAGGTATTTTCCATCTTTAGATACTGAGAATGCCCCTAAACGTGATGTGCCATCAGTAGAAAAAGTATTTGGGTCAAGTAAAACTTCGGCTTTACCATCTAAACCCTTTTGAATATAGGCTACGCTTTGGTTTTGTAGACCATCATTTTTAAAGAAAAAGTAACTATCTCCTCTACGAAAAGGAGAGGAATATTTAGGATAATTAAAAAGTTTTTCTAGTCTATCTTTAACTTTTTGTCTATAAGGAATTTTTTCTAGATATTCAAAAGTTACTTTATTTTGTTCCTCTACCCATTTAGTTGTTTCAGGCGAAGCATCGTTTTCTAACCAGCGATAAGGGTCAGGTATTGTTGTACCAAAATAAGTATCTGTATGGTTTACTTTAGCTGTTTTAGGATATTGCACCCTGATTCCTTGAGCAATAGATTGAAAAGAAATAAATAATACCAACACCAAACTAAAAGCAAAAAGCAAAAATCTTTTCATGCTTAAAATCTCCAAAAATATAAAAGGTTGCTATTTAATCTAGCGGAGCGACTTTTTCAGTAGATGATGACATGGTATTACTTGCCTGCCAAGTGAGTTAAAGAACTTTTCTGCTTAAAACACAAGTATTATTAGTAATTTAGAATTAACTTTGAAAAACCTTGAAAAACCTTACTTAGAAAAATTTCCTCTTTTTATCGGGTTCTGAGAGGAAGCTATATTTCTAAGACAAACTATCGGGTTTTGAAGGGAAATATTATCGGGTTCTGAGGGGAAGTTTTATCTTATTCTACTCTTTAAAGTGATTCTGACCGAAAAACGGCTTAAAACTACTTAATTTTGTTACTATCAGGTTCAATATAGAAATTTATTATCGGGTTCTGAGGGGAAAAAAGTTATTTTTAAGTATTTTCTGTAAAATTATATATCTCACACACACAATTGGACTTCTGTCAAAACTATAAAAAGCAACTAAAAAAGATAGAGTAGTTTTCTCTATCTCCAAAAGCTAAAAATAAGTGAGTTATTTGTTTTTTGTTAACTCGATCCAAGTTGATCTAGGTTGATCTAAAAAAACGATCCACTTGATCTTGCCTCGATCTTAGTCTGATCTAAGATCAAAAAGAGATCAACGATCCACTCGATCTTAGATCAGCGATCAAGTGATTCAAGATGAAATAGAAACCTGAGTATAGAAATTAAGAATTGAGTATAAAAATTAGATTTCTTTTTTAACTTCTCTATTAACAGCAAAATAATATTATTTTCTTCAAGTAAATTCTCAAGAAAAATCTTTAACGATCAACTTTGATCTAACCAAGATCATATTAAGATCGAGTGGATCGTTTTTTTCGATCTCGATCGCTGATCTAAAGCTGATCTACCCTTTGAGATCAACTTTAGATCAACGATCACTATCGGGTTCTGAGGGGAAGACTATCGGGTTCTGAGGGGAAGTAACTATCGGGTTCTGAGGGGAAGTAGTATCGGGTTCTGAGGGGAAGTGGTATCGGGTTCTGAGGGGAAGTATATAAATTAGTATCGGGTTCTGAGGGGAAATTTGTGGCTGCAACTTCAATATTGACAATAACTTGCTTTCCCCCTACTCTTAAGATCTTAAGATCTTACTCTTTAAATCTTAACTCTTTAAATCTTAAATTGTTGATATACAAGAGGTGATGAGGTTTTTTTAATTGTTATGGGAAGGTCAAAAAAGATCAGCGACGCGGTAACGATCAACTTTCGTGCAAAAGATGAGATGAATTTGGCAGAATTTCCATTTTGCCAACTTTCAGATAAAACCCCTACTAGCAAAGTGCTTTCTTTTAGCTATGACTCAGTGCAAGAAGATGGGTCAATAATTCGCCGAGAATGGAGAGTTGAAGGCGGGGCCGAATGTGGTTTGCCTAGGCCGATTGATGAAGATATTTATGTAGGGTTAATGTTGCTGACTACTCGCCAAGGGTTTGATAATCAAAAGGTAACTTTTACTATTTATGAGCTTTTAGAGGTACTTGGATGGGACAAAGGAGGGAAATCTTACTCTCGTGTTCGGGCATCTCTTAGACGGTTAAGAAACCTTTCGATTGAAGCAGTAAATGCTTTTAAGGATAATCAGACTAAACGCTATGAAAAATACTTAGGGTTTGGTATTATTGATGATTATGAAATTAACACAGGCCCTGAGGCAACAAATCTTTTACCCTTTGATTCAGGAGAAGAACTTCCAGCAGGTAAGTCTTATATTCGCTGGAATGTAAGGCTTTTTAGGAGTTTTAAGGATGGATATATTAAAAACCTCGACCATGAGTTTTACCGTAGTTTAAAATCAACTACATCCAAGCGTTTATACAGGTTTTTAGATAAAAAATTCTATTTTGGGCCTGAAATCAGTATTGATGTTTTACAACTTGGTTATGAGCATATTGGGCTAAGTCGTCAGTCTGATTATCCTTCAAAAGTTTGGGAAAAGCTTTCTGGGGGAATTAATGAACTACGTGAAAGAAATTATTTAGCTGTAGCAACAAGAGATGGGAAAGTTGCTCGCTTTATCCGGGCTTCAGGGTCGGTTAATTATGGGGATGCAGAAGGCAAAATGGCGATTAGCCATGCAAAAGCTAGGTTAGCACTGCTTACTAAACAGGTTTTACAAGAATTAATGGAACTAGGGATTAGTGCTAGTCAAGCAAAGAAACTTGTTAAAGAGCGTAATGAAAATATTCTGTTAAGAGATTTAGATTTAATAACTTATTTTAGAGAATTTATTTATCCTCGTACTAAGGAGCGTTTAGAAAATCCGGCTGGATATCTAGTAACTATACTTAAAGATGCTAGTTTTGAAATTCCAAGCCAGTTTATTTCCCGTCGTCGTCGTAGCATAACTGTAGACGACCAAATAAGTGGTTTAGTGAATTTAAATTTAGAGAAAATGAAACAGGAACTAGATTATTATCAACAATTAGAGGAACTAGGGGAAATAGAATTTAGTAAATTAACTAGTATTGAGCAAGAACATCATATAAGCTCATACATTAGCGAAATGATGGTTTCTGAACATCGAAATACCTATTTGTCTTGGCCAAAAGATTTACTACAAGAACATGCTATTTATCAGATAAAGAAGCAGTTAGCCAAAAATTTAATCCCTGAATTACTGTAAATTACTTTGGTAGGGATAAGAATATTTTGAAAAGACTATGTATAAATACTAGAAAACTATATTAAAAAACAAAAAATCTTTAAGATGATATTAGCTCCTAAAATAGAAATACCTTTAATTTGCGTTTAGAAGCCCAAGGAGCCTATAGGAAAAGAAAAATAGTGTTGTAAGAAGCCTGTAGGTATAGAACACTGTTTATAAGTCAAATAAACGCAAAGCTTATATTTTAAACCTCTGTAATATTTTTAGCTCAAGCTAAAACTTTTTCGTTTTGACTTATTCCAAGACTAAAACCTAGTGTGATTTGGAGAAAATAGCAAAATGTCTTTAGAGCAAACCATGGTTGCCTACCTTGATTTTACGGATGCTAACAATAGTTCTCATCGAGTTGAGATAAGAGCAGATAAGTTTTCAATGGGCAGAGCCTATGGAAATGACTTACGTATTGAAGATACACGAATTTCTCGTAATCATGCAGAAATTATTTGTTTGGGAAAACAAAAACATTTGTTTCGTGATAGAGATAGCAAATGTGGTAGCTTTGTAAATGGTAGCAAAATAAAAGAGAAATTATTAGTTGTAGGTGATGTAATTACCTTAGGTGGAACTCATACTACTAGGCTAACTTTTGGTTATACTCCAAAACCAATAGGTGGTTTAGAATCAATGAATACAACTGGTACTGCTCTAAGTAATTTAGAAGTATTGCTTGCTATTCAGGATGGAACCACAGTAATTACAGAACAGCAGACTAGATTTCTTAATGCAGAGTTAATACAAAAACCAGAGTATGTTAGTAGTAGGACTTTAACTAATCTTGTAGCACTATACCAAATTAGCCATAAGCTTTTAACTGTTAAAAGTGTCTTAGAATTAGCAGAAATATGGCTAGAGCAATTATTTAAGGCATTACCTGTAGAAAGAGGGGCTATTTTTCTTTTTAACCAAAATAAAGGTTCTTTAGAGTTAGTAAATAAACGTAGTAATGATAAAAAAACAGGCGAAGTATCAGTAAAAAACCCAATTGTAGAACATTGTTTTAATAACAATGTTGCTATTCATTCAGATTCTATTTTAGGGGTTGAAAAGTTAACTAAAAACAGTGAATTTGCAAAAAGTGTTGGATCTTTACTTTCTGCACCAATTAGTTCTAATTTAAGGGTTTGGGGTGTTTGTTATTTAGATAGTTCTAAAAACTCAGACTTAAGTTTAGAGGACTTAGAATTTTTACTAGCTACTGCTAGACAAGCAGGGCTTGTTATAGAAAACCTTAAGCTACAAGAGCAGTTAGTAAGTGCTGAACGTTTAGCAACTATAGGCAAATTAACTTCTGCTATTTCCCATGAAATACGTAATCGGTTAGCTTTATTAACTGGAGTTGAGTTTATAGAGATGAAATATGGTAGTGATCCTGATGTAAAGCTTTTTACTGAAATGGTAAAGGTTGGACAACAGCGTGCTTTAGCTTTGGTTGATGAAATACGTGCTTTTGCTCGTAATCGTAATGATGATTTTATAAAAAGCCGATTGCCAATTGTAAAAACAATTGAGAAGGCACTTTCTATCTTAAAGTTAGATTCTTCTGCAATGCGTCGTAAAATAGACTTTTACTATGATTGTCAGCCAATAATACCCTTTAATGAAGCTAAAATTGAGCAAGTAATTATTAATTTAATTCGTAATGCAATTGAAGCAACTCAAGAAGATACTGGTAGGATCATAATAAACCTAACTACTAATCAAGCAGAGGTAGTTATTCGAATATCTGATAATGGTATAGGGATTTCTACAGAGCTGTTATCACGTATTTGGGAGCCATTTTTTACCACTAAAGGAGAAGAAGGAACAGGACTTGGACTAGAAATTTGCCGGCGCATTATTGAATCTCATGGAGGAGAAATTAAATGCGAAAGTGTGGTTGGTAGTGGTACTAGTTTTATTGTTAAATTACCTGTTAACCCTTCCTATTAAAATTATTAAAATAAGGATTAACTTATTAAAAAGGATGAAGTTATGTTAAAACGTAAAAAACTTTATGTTGCTAGAGTTTTAATTTTTTGTGCTTTTCTTTTGATTTTTTGTGTAAATGCAAAAATTAGTAATGAGGAAAAAGAAAGAATTTCTAATGCTGTAGATGTACTAACACAACTCTTAGACACTCCTGATAAAAGTGTCCCTAAAGATATATTAGATAAATGTGAATGTATGATAGTAATTCCTTCAGTAAAAAAAGGGGCTTTTGTTATTGGAGGACAGTATGGAAAAGGCTTAGCTACTTGCCGAACTTCTCCTAGTGGTTGGACTGCTCCTATATTTTTCTCCTTAAAAGGAGGTAGTTTTGGTTTGCAAATAGGAGGACAATCAATAGATTTAGTGTTATTGGTGATGAATGATAAAGGGGTAAATTCTTTACTTAAGAACAAATTTACTTTAGGTGCAGATGCTTCGGTTGCTGCTGGGCCAGTTGGTCGAGCTACTAGTGCAGAAACAGATGCAGCATTAAAAGCAGAAATTTTAGCTTATTCACGTACACAAGGAATTTTTGCAGGTCTTTCCTTAAAGGGATCTTCACTTAAACCCGATAAAGAAGCTAATCTAGGTTTATATGGTAAACAAGTATCACCTAAAGAAATCCTAGTTAGCAATAGTGTAGAAGTTCCTCAAGAAACAGTAGCTTTTATAGATTTACTTAATAAACGATCTCCAAAGAAAGAATAATTAGTTTAAGCTTAAACCTAAAATAGCCAAAAGTAATCACAACGTTGTGACTACTTTTGGCTATTTTATTTGATGACTTTAATTGTAGGTTTTGTAAGTTTTGTAGGTTTTGTTTTTTCTAGTCTTTTTGATCTATTACTTGTCTTAATGTTGATAATAACTCAAAGATTGTATGAGGTTTAGATAAATTTCTATTAGGTAAACTGCTAGTAGAATCTCTAAAAGTTTCATTTCCTACCGTAATAATTTTTAAACTTCTATCCATTTCTTTTAGTGAAAATAGAATTTCTTTGGCTTTACTAAAATTAGTTGATATATCTAATAAAACTACACTAATAGGGTTATCTTCTTTTTTAGCTAAATCATAACAAGCAATAATATCTGTTAAGCTACTAGCCATTAGTGTTGTATAACCATAGCTTGCTAAGGTTTCTTTTATCATTCCTCCTAAAGAGGCTTCATCATTGATAATCAAAATTAACTCTCCATGGCCAAGAGCTAGATCCATAGTTTCTTCAGAGTCTATAGCTTTTAGGGCTGGAATATAGACAGTAAAAGTGGTTCCTTTGTTAACTTCGCTATTTACTTTAAGAAAACCATTATGATTTCTAACAATTGACTGAACTGTAAAAAGCCCTAGCCCAGTTCCTTTATCAGCACTTTTTGTAGTAAAAAATGGCTCAAAAATATGCACTAAATTTTCTGAAGAAATACCTGTGCCTGTATCTGTAATGCTAATTGCTACATAGTTACCTGTTTTAGTAGGTTCATCTATAGAAGCCTCTAAAAATATATTTTTAGCAGATAATACTAGTTTTCCACCTTCAGGCATTGCATCACGAGCATTAACACAGAGGTTTAAAATAACCTGGTGAAGTTGAGTAGCATCACCAATTACTGGCCAAAGATCTTGAGGAACTTCTGTTGTCATAGAGATAGTTTTAGATAAAGTGATACTAATTATTTCTCTAATTTCTTCTATTAAAGTATTAAGTTCAATAGCATCTGTGCTAGGTTTAATTCCTTTACTAAATTTAAGTATTTGTTGAGTTAGTAAAACCCCATGATTACCATTTCTTTTAATCATAGAGGTAAATCTTTTACCCCGATCATCAGTAAGTTGTTTTTCTAGCATTTCTGTAGCAATTAAAATCGGGGTAAGGATATTTCTAAGATCATGCGCAATACTACCAGAGATAGTTCCTAAGATTTCCTGTCTTTGTGTACGTAGTAACATAGACTCTAGTTTTTTCTTTTCTGTAATATCACGTACTACAACTTGTAACATTCCTTTATCTTCAAGTAAAAAACCACCAATATCAACTTCAGCAGGAAAACAGATCCCTTTAGTACTAACAAAATTAAGTTCTTGATTTAGCACAGGTGATTTTTGACCTTTGTCCAAAATGTTATGGCATTTTTCTTGAAAAGACTCTTCTACAAATTGAAATAAAGATTGTCCAAGAGCTAAGTTAATATTTTCTTTGTCTATTGCTAGCATTCTTAGCATAGCAGGATTAATTAAGCTAATAATACCATTTAAGTTTATGATAATAATCCCATTAGGCGAAAATTCTACAGTTTGTTCAAACTTTGCCCTTTCTGAAAGTAAGCGACGATAGCGATTAAGTCTAGTAATAGTACGAATACGTGCACGTAGCTCTAAGCCATTAAATGGTTTAGTAATAAAGTCATCTGCTCCAGCTTCTAAACCTTGTAGGCGTGATTGAGGATCATCTAAAGCTGTTACCATTACTATTGGAATATCAGAAAGTAAATTATCAGCCCGTAGATGTCGACAAACTTCAAACCCATCCATATCGGGCATCATTACATCTAGAAGAATTAGATCAGGAATATTTTCTTTAACTACATCTAAGGTTTCTAGACCACTACTAGCAAAAAGTAAATTATAGCCTTGACCTGCTAGTAAACCACCTAGAGCACGACGCCCAAATAACTCATCATCAACTATTAAGATGTTACTAACAGTTTTCATAATAAAAACAGATACTTCCTTATATTGTTATAATTGGTTGATGCCATTAAACTAAGTTGAGTTTGTGGGTAACTATAACTCTTAATTGTTAGCAATAAAACTCTGTTTCGAGATAGAAAATAATAGTAATAATTTAACTAAGCAAAAAAATAATCCAAATGCATACAAAATATCGTAGGAAACATCTTAGACTATCCATTAAAAATCTTTTTGAAGGCTTTTCATGCAAAAACAAATTTCTAATCGCCTAGCTTGGCTGATGATCAGTGGTTTTTTAGGTGGGGGCGTATTTTTAATAACTCTAAGTTTTTATTTTTATCGTAGTTCTATAATTGTCTTTTTATCATTATTTCTTGGCTACCTTTTTCATGGACTGACTTTTTCTATTTTGATGCTGATTTTGTCTTATTTAGGGTTAAAACAAAGAGCTAAAGCACTACTTCCTAATAAACAAAGCAGTCCTAGTAAACAAAGCAGTCAAATCCCTAGTGTAACAGTAGCTATACCAGTATTTAATGAAGTAGAAGTAATAATTAGTTGTATTGATTCTATATTAAAACAAACCCTTAAACCTTATGAAATTATTATTATTAATGATCAGTCAACAGATAATACTCTAGAAAAACTAATAAAAACTTATCAGCTTCAACTAATAAAACCAACTTTTGCTAGTAAAATAGAAACTACTAATATTATTAATACTTATGAAAGTAGATCAATATTAAACCTAAGGGTAATTGATAAAGAACACCGAGGTAAAGCAGATGCACTTAATGCAGCCTTAAATATTAGTCGTGGAGAAATATTTCTTACCATTGATGCAGATTCATTTTTACATTCTAATGCTATAGAACGTTTAGTTTCTGTTATTAACAATGATAAGTTGGTTGTAGGCGCTGGAGGGACAGTAAAAGCAGCAAATGGAATATCAGCAGAAATTCTAGTTTCAGATAAAGGACAACTACCTACAGGATTTTTACCAAAAATTCAATGGATAGAATATGCTACAGGGTTTGTATGGCGTTTTGGTTGGGGCTTTATTAACACTTTACTTCTTATCTCTGGTAGCTTTGCTGCTTTTCGTACTGATGTGCTTAGGAAATGCCAGGGCTTTGACCCTGATTCTATTACAGAAGATTATGAAATGGTTTATCGCTTACATCAATATCATCTTAGTAATAAGATTGATTATAAATTAGTTACTGTTTCTGATGCTTTAGTCTATACACTTGTACCAACAACAATAATTGGGTTAATTAAACAAAGAATCAGGTGGTTTCAAGGCTTTTTACAAACTCTTTTCCGCTATCGCAGTTTAGTACTTAGACCTTCTTATGGTGTATTAGGTATCTTTATGCTACCTATTAAATGTATAGATGCTCTTAGCCCTCTTTGGTCTATTCTTACTTACTGTGTTTTAGCTCATCAACTGATTTATCAAGTGTTTCCTCTTTCTAGTAGCCTGCTTATAGGAGTGGTGGTAATACGCTGGATCATAGATATTTTAATGGTATGGATACTACTTGGAATGCATTATAGGTTTATGATTGCTCCACTACCATTAAAACAAAGGATTTATCTTTGGTTGATTTCTCCTATTTACTTAATTACCAATCAAATGCTTTGGTATATTTATGGAATAGGTGCTTATTATCGTGCATTAAAAGGCATTAGACGTTGGGATAAACTTGAGCGCCAAGGTTTTCAACAACTACAACAGTCAGAAGACGTTTCTCTATAGCTTTTAATTTAATCCTTAAGGTTAATATCTTCTTTAGTGTCTTTATTTCTAGATGAAGTTGTTGACAGTGAATTAGCGTCATTTGTATTAGATAAAGTGCCTTGAGCATTCTCTAAGGTTGTTTTATTTGATGAAAACATTGACGGATCATTATAAATAGGTGTTTGGGACCCAACATTAATTACTTGGGTAAATGCTTGAGATAATTCTTGTGCAGTAGGTCTTATAGTAGGATCTTTAGCTAATGCATTCATTATTAATGTATTTATATGATCAGGAACGTTTGGGTTTAGTTCTTTAAGTGATGGTGGGGTTTCTTTAAGGTGAATTAAGAAGATATCTAAAAAACTACAACTATCAAAGTTAAAAGGCATACAACCAGCTAACATTTGATAAGCCATAATTGCTAAGCTATATATGTCTGATTTTCCATCATAAGGTTTTTTAGATAACCGCTCAGGTGCCATATAGATCGGGGTACCAATTATGCCTCCTGTTCCTGTTAGGTTTTGCACTTGCTCAAGTTTATCATCCATAAGTTTAGCAATACCAAAATCAACTACTTTTACTATTTCCCCTTCTTCTGTTTGATGAAGAAAAATATTTTCAGGCTTTATATCTCTATGAATAATCCCAAGGGTATGTGCTTGAGCCAAAACATTACAGATAGGAATAAGAATCTCAAGGCTATATTTAATAGGTAAAATAGTTTCTCTACGTAGTAAAGAAGAAAGAGAATGACCTTCTAATAACTCCATTACTAAATAAGCAATACTATCTTTAGATATACCAGAATCTAAAATAGCTACAGCATTTGGATGATTTACATGAGAAGTTGAAATACCTTCTAATCGAAACCGCTCAAAGCTTTCTATAGAATCATTTCCTGGGCTAGGGCGAAATATTTTTATTGCTACATTACGGTTAAGATGTAGGTGTTTAGCTTGGTAAACAGCCCCATAGCCCCCAACACCAATTTTATCTTCTAGTAAATACTTGTCATCAAGTACCATACCTGGAAGTAAATCGCTAAGGGCAGAAAAAATTTTATTTGCTTGTTTATAAGACAAAAGTAGTTCTTCATGTTTTTGAGCTAGTTCTTTATTTTTGTCTGCTATTTCAGCTTCTATTAGTTTTTTTTCTGTTATATCCCTTCCTTCTGGTAGTAGATAAATAACTTTTCCTTGCTCATTAAAAATTGGCTTTAGAGAAAAATCAACAAAGGTATTTTTGCTTTTATCACCAGCAAAATATTGTGCTTCAAAACGAACAAATTCTCCTTTTATTGCTTCAGAAATAGCCTTTTTAACTTTTTCTTGAGACTCTGGTAATTGATTCCACCATATTGTTTCCCAAAAAGGTTTCCCAATAACTTCATTGCGATTAAGCCCAACAACATCTAATGAAGCTTGATTACTTTCAATCATTCTTCCTTCTGAATCAAGTAAGCCTGCAAATTGATACATCTCATTTATTATCAATAATGCACGCTTTTCTCTTTGAGTTTGTTCTAAAGTGGTTTTCTCTAATTGATTGACTTTAGTTCGTAATCTTTCTAGCTCAGAAAGTAGTTCTTCATGGGTTTTATCTTTATCTTGCATAATGAAATTTTTCCAACCATAGTATTTAAACTTAAATCTTATATATAGCAATTTTTTGATTATAAAATAATATGGCCTGGATAAATCAAGCTTAAATAAGCTTAAATAAGCTTATTTAAGGCTAAATAAACCTAAATAAACTTAGCTCTAAATAGTTTGTTTATTGGTTAGACTTTTGCTGAGGAAATCTTGCTCAATAAGGCGTTTTTCTGTACTAAAACTCCTCAGCTAAACCAATAGATCTTGTCTTTCAAATATGGGTATATCCATAACCCTTTTACAAATCAACTAGATAGGATTTTATAGATTATTATATTTTTGGTTTAATAAATGCATAATAAGAAGTTATAAAAAATATAAGATTCTAAATTAAGTAAAGGGGTTATATATGGCTATAAGAATATTAGTGATTGATGATATGCCAGTAATTACAATGTTAATTTCAGAATATTTAACAGATCAAGGATATGAAGTTATTACAGCAGAAAATGGTCAAGAAGCTTTAGAATTAATGGAATTAACCCCAATTTCTTTGATTGTTTGCGATATTATGATGCCTAAAATGGGTGGATTTGAATTTATTGAAAAATGCCGTCAGATGTCTCCACATAACCATATACCAATTATTGTAGTCTCAGCTAGATTAAATAATAGTACCAAAGCTATTATCACTGAATTAGGTGCAAATGGCTTTTTAGAGAAACCTATTAATCTAGAAGTATTATCTAAACTTATAAACTCAACTCTAGGTTGCCAACTTAAGAAAAATGGTAGTATTGACCCAAAGCCTGTTAATCGACGATTACATAAACGTGTACCGTTTTTCTGTGAAGCCCATTTCCAAGGTGAAAATATTTCTGGAATTACGGTTACTTCTAGTATTAGTAGAGGTGGATGTAACTTAGAAATACAAAACTCTTTACCTATAGGTACTCTTTTACTTGTTAAAATTAAATTACATCCAGGACATACAATTACCGCTGTAGGTTCAGTCTGTTACTCCATTGCTAAATCTGGAACAGGAATACGTTTTCTTAGCTTAGATGAAGACTCAGAACAATTAATTGATAGTATTGTTAGTACTATTTCTAGTATGGATCTTTTTGATTTGGAATATAGAGAGCATACTGGCAAATTAATAGCCACTTTTGTTAATAAGTTTGATAAATACTCAACTATTGCTTATCAGTAGAGATAGTAGTTTAACTAGATTAAATACTTCCAGATAAAATCTCAGATATAGTAGTAAGTAATGTATCAGCACTATAAGGTTTAGTTAATATTTTTTTGACCCCTAAAGCAGAAAGCTCCATTTCTCTAGAAAAAGAGGATAACCCTGTGATAGAGATAACTTTAACTTCAGGATTAATTTTTTGTAATGCTCGTACTATCGCTATTCCATCCATATGAGGCATCATTATATCAGTTATTACTAGACGAATATCGTCTTTATATTGTACATAGGTAGTTAATCCTTCTATACCATCACAAGCCGTTATTACATTATAATTATGGACTTCTAATGCACTTTTAGTTATTTCACGAATAGCCGTTTCATCATCTATTACTAAAATAAGTTCACCTCTACCTAGTGAATAACCTGTTTCTAAAGCTGGTTGATAAAGAGAAGAACTATTTTCTGTGACAGGAAGATAAATATTAAAGACTGTGCCTTTATTAATCTCACTAAAGACATTAATAAAGCCATGATAGGATTTAACTATTGACATAACGGTAGAAAGACCAAGCCCTGTACCCTTGCCAGGCTCTTTAGTTGTAAAAAAAGGATCAAAGATTTTTTCTAAATGCTCAGATGCTATTCCTTCTCCATTATCAGAGGTGCTAATTAAAATATACCTGCCAGGGGCACAACCAGAGCGCATTTGTGCATAATGTTTATCAATATTAATATTGGTTACAGAAAGTTTTAGCTTTCCTCCTTTAGACATTGCATCACGAGCATTTACACAGAGGTTAAGTAAAATTTGATGAATTTGAGTAGGATCACCAAAAATAGGCCATAAATCTTTTTCTATTTCAAAAGCAAACTCTATTGAACGAGGAAAAATTTCTTTAACTAATTTTTCTATTTCAATTACTATCTGTTTAACATCAATTATAATGTGAGTGGTTTCAAAACCACGTGAAAAAGATAGGATTTGTTTAACTAAACCAGCCCCTCTTTGTACTGTAGCTTCAAGAGTTGACAACATTCTTTGATTAATTGGATCAGCATTTTTCTTTTTTAGTATATGCATAGACATTAAAATTGGTGAAAGCATATTATTTAAGTCATGTGCTATACCACCTGCTAAAGCTCCAATACTTTCCATTCTTTGAGCACGTAAAAATTGAGCTTCTAGCTTCTTTTTCTCTGTTACATCTGTATTTACAATTAAAACTAACTTATTGTCATTACTAGGATCCATTACATTCCAACGGCTATTTATTAATAATGGTTGACCATTTTTTTCTTGTTGTTCTAAATCTTCATCAATACTTCCTTTACTTAAAGTATTGTTATAACAATCTTGCCATTGAGATTTATCAAAGTTATTTACTAAATTTGCTAAATGTTGTCCTAAAGCTTCAGACTTTTCCCAGCCATAAAGTTGAGTTGCAAATTTATTCCAAAAATTTACTATCCCCTCACTATCACATACAATAATGGCACTTTGTACAACATCTAAGAGTGCTGCTTGTTGGTTAAGTTGTTCTTCTTTAGCTTTAATCTCTGTTATATCTTGATAATAACCTTCTATTTGTAATGGTCTTGCTGATTGGTCAAAGATAAATTTAGCTTTTTCTTTTATCCACTTTATTTTTCTACTAGGGGTAATGATGCGGTATTCTTGTTTATAATGCCGATGTTGAATAATAGTCTCTTGCCAAGTTTTCTTTACTCTTTCCATATCTTCTGGATGAACTAGAGCTAGAAAACTATTGGTGTTAAGCTCAAAATCTTCTTCATTAATTCCAAAAATATTATAGGTTTCTATTGACCAAACTAAAGTCTTCTCACCTAAGCTATATACCCATTTACCAATAGTAGATAATACAGTAGGCAAATCATCAGAACTATCAAATAAAACATCAGGATAACTATTAGTAGCTTCTTGGCTGTTTAGGCTTGTTTTATCAGGGTTTATTGATAGCGAAAGCATTGCCATAGGGTCATGTAACACATATAACAATAGATCTTTTCCTATGGTTGTTTTAGTAGTATAAGATACTTCTTGGGCATTATTTGGACTTATTAAAAACCTTAAAGTTTTATTTGGATTTATTTCTGATAACGTATTATTAAAATTAGAGTTGCTATTATTTGAGTCTATAATAGATAAACCATATAAATTTTCTTCAGATAATCCCAATAATGATTTTGCTGCAAAATTAGCATTAATGTAATTACCTTGCCTATTTATTATTAACATAGCCTCTAGAGTGTTATCTAAAAGAGCAGAATTAATTTCTTGCAGTTTTTGATTATCTGCTTCTAGCTCTTTAATTCTTGCATCTTTAAGGTTTAATAAGTTGGCATTTTCTGGTAAATGTATTTTTTCCATTTATATGTCCATAAAGAGTTTGTTCATTATATTAAGTAATAAGATTAAGCTATAACAACAGTAAGTAATCTATTACTTAAAATACGACGGCACTTATTATAACGCGATATGATTAGAAAAAGAACCAACTTATTATTTGTTACTAATAGAGATAAAATAGAAATAAGATAGATTCTTTATATAAACGCCAGTTAAATATGCTATCAAGTTATTAGACAGCCAAGTAACTAGTTTAACAGTATGTAATTTATTGAAAAACAAGTGGTTATAGAATAAGTCATAATATGTGTATATTAAATATACAAAAAAGAAAACCTAACAAAAGAAAAAACCTAACACTTTTAGAACCAATAATATCGTCTTAATAAAATCCTAATAACTTTACTCACCCCGAAAACACTCAAATAAATAGTAAACCAACTGCATAATTAAGTGTAATTTATTGAAAAATAAAGGTATTACAGACATTTTGGTTTTTATAAACAGTTCTTGTTTTTTACAAATCTAATATTAAAAACAATAAAAACTAAAAAAAGATAAAAAGTAACTAAGCTATGGCAC
>Ga0075163_10001940_pt1 | contig 27906 bp, 27 predicted proteins | sample JI1023141ADNA_FD_71478 | JGI IMG/M metagenome (GOLD analysis project Ga0075163, IMG submission 71478) | Wastewater effluent complex algal communities from Wisconsin, to seasonally profile nutrient transformation and Carbon sequestration -... | ecosystem: Engineered > WWTP > Effluent > Algae...
AGCGCGTGGGCGATCTGGAACCCGAGGTAGGCGACCCGCGTCGAGTGGCCGCGGGTGCGATGGCTGCGGCCATCGACCAGCCGGGCCAGCAGCATCGCCAGCGGCGTCACCAGCTCGACCGGCTCGAGCCCGGCCAGCCCGGGGAAGCCCGGCGCCGGCGTCGCGTGCGCGACCGCGAGCGCGCCGGGATCGAACAGCGCGTCGAGCAGGTCGGCGTCGCCGGCGAACGTCGCCCACGCCGCGTCGATCAACGGCTGCGGCGCCGCGCCCCGCGCCTGGTCGTGCAGCGTCGCCGCGAGCGCCACGCGGCGATCGGCGGCGCCGGCCATGCGCAGGCCGAGCTCGATCGCATCGGCGAGGCCGATGATCGACGCCGCGGCCGGCACGTCGTCGCCGGCGCGCCCGAACGGGAAGCCGGTTCCGTCGGCGCGCTCGTGGTGCAGCTCGACCAGGCCGCGCACCGGCGCCAGCACCGAGCACGTCGAGATCAGCTCGGCGCCGAGCCGCGGGTGGGCCTGCGCCGACGGCTCGGTGAAGGCGCGCTCGGCGTGCGCGGTGATGTGCTCGTCGAGGCCGCTGCCGCCGAGGTCGTGGAGCAGCGCCGCGTAGTACGGCACCGCGACGTCGGCCAGGCCCATCGTCGTCGCGATGCGCCGGGTCACCAGCGCCACCCGGCCGGCGTGGCTCGCCGGCCAGCCGTCGTCGGCGTCGAGCACCGCGGCCATGGTGCGGACCAGGCCGTGGAACACCGCCGCGGTGGGAGTGGTGGCGAGCTCGGACATGCTCAGCCCGGGATCAGATCGACGCCGCAGGCCAGCTGCTCGGCCCAGGCCAGGAACTCCGCGACCATCGCCTTGCCGCGGTACTGCGCGCCGTGCTGCGGCGCCATGATCTCGATGTCGAGCTTGCGCACCCGCCCGACCCACTCGCGCAGCGCCCGGTTGGACGCCATGTAGCGGCGGTGGAAGCCCTCGGTGTACTTGAGGTGATCGGCGAAGTTCGGGACGTCGGCGTACTCGATGCCGACCGACGCGCCGATGTCGCCCGAGTACAGGATCTTCGCGACCGGATCGTAGACGTGGTAGTTGCCCGGCGAGTGCAGGTAGTGGGCGGGGATGATCTCGATCGGCTGGCCGCCCAGCATGACGGTCATGCCCTCGTCGGGGATGCCCGACATGCGCTTGACCGCGTAGTCGTCGATGCCGAAGTGCGGGATGAAGCGCATCCACAGCGACGGCGCCAGCGCCTTGGCGTCGGTCGCCATCAGCCAGCCGTTGGCGGCGGCGACGATGTCGGGATCCTGGTGCGAGAAGAACAGGTACGTGAGCGAGGCCGGCGCCATCGCGCCCGACGACTCGGCGAGCAGGCGCGAGAACACCTTGTGCCCGCCGGGATCGAGCAGCATCGCCTCCTTGCCGTGGATGATCAGGTGCTGGTTGGCCTGGATCATCTCGCCCGAGCACAGCTCGTTGAACATCAGGTTGCGGTGGCCGCCGCTGTCGAAGAGGGTGATCATGGGAGCTCCTTTGGGCGCGGGGTCACTGCAGGACGGCGGCGATCTCGTCGACGGTCTGCTTGAGCTCGTAGAAGATCAGGCCGAGCTTCGCCTCCTTGCGCACCAGCGCCAGCAGCACCGCGTGCGCGCCGGCGCCGGTGATCAGCGCGTAGCCGTCGCTGCCCTTCACCAGCACCTGCTCCATCTTGCCGCGCCGCAGCTCGTGCCCGGTGCGCGCGCCGATCGACATCAGCGCGGCGCTCATCGCGGCGATGCGGCCCTCCTCGAGCCCCTGCGGCAGCGAGCTCGCGATGATCAGGCCATCCTCGGACACCACGGCGCAGGCCTCGACGTCGCCGGTGGCGGCTTGCAGGTTGCGCAGGGCGCGGTTGAGGGTCTCGGTACGGGACATCGGCTTCCTCGGTGGGGGTGGGCGCGCGCGACGGTGGCGCGCTCAGACCCTACTCACCCCGCCGCGGTGATCGCTATCCGGACAAACCCTGAGCCCGACGGGTAGCCACGGGTATCGACGGGTACGGCCGGGGGAGCGGCCGCGCGATCAGCGCGCGATCAGCGCGCGATCACCGCCGCGATCACGCCGCGATCACGCCGCGAGCGCGGCCAAGACCGTCCCGACCGGCGGCCCATCGCCGGCGACGCGGTCGGCGTGGCGGAAGCGGATCGTGCCGTCGGTCGCGACCACCAGCACGCCGCCTTGCTGGGTCGCGTCGCCCTGGGTGCGGCCCTGGCGGAAGCCGCCGGCCAGCGCCCGCGCAGCGTTCTTGGCGGCACGCGGATCGAGGATCGTCCGCCAGCCGCGGCGCAGCGCGAGGGCCGCGTACACCGCCAGCGACGGATCGGTGTACAGCGCGCCGTCGTAGCCGGTGGTCTCGCGGAACCCGGCCATGAACATCGGCGCGCCGTTGCCGATCACCTGCAGCGTCGCGCCCGCGGCCTCGATGCGCGCTCGTTCGCGGTGCAACTGCACCACCTGCTCGCGGCACAGCAGTCAACCGAAGTGGCGGACCAGCGCGATCAGCGCGGTGCGCTCGTGCCACAACCGATCCAGCCGCACCTCGCCGCCGTGCTCGTCGAGGATGGGCAGCGCGGCCAGCGCCGCCGAGATGGTCGCCATGGGCCACGGTACCACGCGCCCACGCCACGGTTGCGTCGGCCGCCGGGCCGGCGGAAGCTCGGCCATGGCCACCGACCCGATCGAGACCGCGGACAGCGACGACGTCGAGCTGCGCTTCGAGGCGCGCCGGTGCATCCACGCGCGCGCCTGCGTGCTGGCGCGCCCCGACGTGTTCGTGCCCAACGTCGTCGGCCCGTGGCTGCACCCCGAGCGGGCCACCGCCGACGAGATCGCCGCGCTCGCGCACGCCTGCCCGTCGGGCGCGATCACCTACCGCCGCAAGGACGGCAAGCCCGACGAGCGGCCGCCGATCGTCAACCTCGTGCGCATCCGCGAGCACGGCCCGCTGGCCTTCCACGGCGACCTGCGCATCGCCGGCGAGGCCCCGCGCACCCGGGCCACGCTGTGCCGGTGCGGCGCCAGCCAGCACAAGCCGTTCTGCGACGGCAGCCACACCGCCGCCGGCTTCCAGGCCACCGGCGAGCCGACCACCGTCGACGCGCCGCCGCTGACGGCGCGGGCCGGCGAGCTCGAGATCGCGCCCCAGCACAACGGCCCGCTGCAGGTCACCGGCCACCTCGAGCTGGTCACCGGCACCGGCCGCACCTGCGGGCGCGTCGACGAGACCTGGCTGTGCCGCTGCGGTCACTCGCAGAACAAGCCGTACTGCGACGGCTCCCACGCCCGGGTCGGCTTCGAGGCCGAGGGCGCGTAGCGCGACGTCAGCGCCGCGGCCGGTGCGCGCGGATGAACGCGGTCGGATCGAGCTGGCCGAGCGGCGCGCCGTAGCCGCCGCCGAGCGGCAGCCCGGGCACCGCGCGCAGCTCGAGGTGCAGGTGCGCCGGGTAGCGCCCGTCGGCGGCGCCGATCGTGCCGATGGGCTGGCGCCGCGCCACCCGCTGGCCGACCGCGACGTCGATGCGCGCGAGGTGCGCGTACAGCGACTCGATCGGGCGCCCGTCGATCCAGTGGACCACGCGCACCACCTGGCCCCAGCCGCCACCGTGGTCGGCGGCCGCGGTCACCTCGCCAGCGCCGATCGCGAACACCGGATCGCCGAGGTCGCTGTCGCCGCCACCGCGCCCGTTCCAGTCGTTGCCGAGGTGCTGGTTGACGCCGAACGGCTGGGCGTCGTAGTAGCCGCGACCGTCGGGATCGCCGACCGGGAAGTCGAGCCCGTCGTCGGGGCCGGCGCCGCCACCGCAGCCAGCGAGCGCGGCGAGCACCACGGCCCGCGCGCGCGCGCCGCTCACGCGCCCCGATCGGGATCGTCGAGGTTGGCGACCAGCGTGATCACCAGCGGCAGATCCTTGCCCGAGCGCAAGGTCGCGCGCTGCGGCGGCAGCCGGTAATCGACGACGGCGCCGCCGACGTCGGCGCTGGCGGTCTTGTAGCCGACCACCTGCACCTCGGCGCCGATCGGCAGCACGCGCTCGGACGCCTTGATCGCGACGCCGCCCCGGCGCCGCGCCAGCTCGCGCACCGCGGGGTGCACGCCCTCGCGATCGAAGCGGGGCAGCGGGTAGGTCCACGGCTCGCGCGGGCCGATCATCCACCGCGCGCCGCCGACCTGCACGCGGACCCGGGCGCCGGTCGCGTCGACCAGCGCGAAGTCGATCGCCGCCTCGCTGACCCAGCGCCCGTCGGGCTCCCACACCATCCGCCGGTACACGCCGGGCGTGTCGACCAGGAGCCCGGTCATCACCGGCTCGGCCTCGACGCGCCCGCGCACGACCACCAGCTCGCCCTCGGCGTGGGCGTCGAGCTGCGCCAGCGGGATATCGCCGCGGGCGAGCTTGCGCAGCTGGCGCTGGAACATCGCGTGGCCCGCCTGCTGCCCGGCCACCGCCGCGCCGGCGCCCGCCAGCACCAGGCCCTTCCACACCAGCAGCACCGCCGGCGCGACCACCAGCGTCGTGCCGAGCGCCGCCGCCGAGCCGCCCCACACCGCCGCGGTCGCGCCGCGGCTGGCCCAGCGCACCGCCGGCGGCAGCCACCGCCGATCGTCGCGCCAGCGGTGCGTGCGCTCCATCGCGATCACCCCCCGACGATCGCACGCGCGCGCGCCGCGTGTACACTGCCGCCGTGGACAACGCCCTGGTACCCGTCTCCGACGCCGCCCTCGCACCGTTCGCGCGCCCCCACCGCCTGTCGGTGCGGCAGCGCAAGCGCTGGCTCGAGATCCTGACGTCGTTCGACGCCAAGAACACCTACGCGGTCTACGACGAGGCCGGCAACCCGGTGTTCAACGTCCAGGAGCAGGGCGGCGGCTTCGGCAACTTCCTCAAGCGGCTGTTCCTGCGGTCGATGCGCCCGTTCCGGTCGAACGTCGAGGACCTCACCGCCGGCACCCAGCTGTTGTCGCTGCGCCGGCCGTTCCGCTTCATCTTCCACCGCCTCGAGGTGTCGACCCCGGACGGCAAGCTGCTGGGCGCGCTGCAGAAGCGCTGGACCTGGTTCCGCCGCAAGTACACGGTCGAGGGGCCCGGCGGCGAGGAGCTGGCGACGCTGTTCGGCCCGTTCTTCCGGCCGTGGACCTTCAAGATCATGCTGCCCGGCCAGGCGCAGGAGGTCGGGCTGATCCAGAAGAAGTGGAGCGGCCTGGCCAAGGAGATGTTCACCCAGGCCGACAACTTCTGGATCGAGTTCGGCGAGGTCACCGACCCGCGGCTGCGCGCGATCCTGTTCTCGGCGACCGTGCTGATCGACGTGGTCCACTTCGAGCAAGGCTGATCGCGCCAACCGCCTCACCGCTCGGGTATGATGAAGGGCGGTGGGGAACGCCGACTCCGAAGCGACCATCACGCTGGGGCCGCTCGCCGCGCCGCCCCCGACGGTCGCGTTGCCGTCGCCGAGCTTCGCGGAGCGCTACCACCTGGGCGGGGTGCTGGCCGAGGGCGGCCTGGCCACGGTGCGGGCCGCCCACGACGTCGTGCTCGATCGCCACGTGGCGGTGAAGCAGCTGCGCGACCCCGACCCCGGGCTGACGACGCGCTTCCTGCGCGAGGCGCGGATCACCAGCCGCCTGATCCATCCCAACATCGTCCCAGTCTACGACCTCGGGTTCGATCAGGACGGCGTCTTGTCCTACGCGATGAAGTGGGTCGAGGGGCGGTCGCTGGCGACGGCGATCGCCGCCGCCCACACGCTCGACGAGCGGCTGGCGCTGGTGCCGGCGGTGATCGCGATCGCCGAGGCCGTGGCCTACGCGCACAACCAGCGCGTGGTCCACCGCGACCTCAAGCCCGCCAACGTCATCCTCGGCTCGTTCGGCGAGGTGGTCGTCATCGACTGGGGGCTGGCGCTGCGGCTCGACGACACCGACGAGCCGCGCACCGATCGCCCCAGCTCGCCCAACCCGCGGCTGACCTCGGCGGGCAGCGTGCTCGGCACGCCGTGCTACATGCCGCCCGAGCAGGCGCGCGGCGATCGCGTCGACACCCGCGCCGACATCTACGCGCTGGGCGCGATCCTCTACCAGCTGGTCGCCGGCACCGCGCCGTACGACGTCAGCGGCGCGCACAGCGCGGCGTCGGGCGATCCGGTGTGGACGCAGGTCGTGGCCGGCCCGCCGCGCCCGATCGCCGTGGTCACCACCGACGTCCCGATCGAGCTGGTGACGATCATCGAGCGCGCGATGGCGCGGGCGCCGGCCGACCGCTACCCCGACGCGCCGGCCCTGGCCACCGCGCTGCAGGCGTTCCTCACCCACCAGACCTCGCACCGCGTGGCGATCGCCGCCAACGATCGTGTCGACGAGCTGGTCGCGATGCTGGCCTCGGCCGACGCCGCCAGCGCCGACGCGGTGGCGGCGATCCATCGCCTGGCCGACGTCGCGCGGTTCGGCCTCGAGCAAGCCCTGGCGGCGTGGCCGACCAACCCGTCGGCGCTGCGCGGCCTGGCCCGCATGCGCACGGCGCTGTTCGACTTCGAGTTCGAGCGCGACAACCTCACCGCGGCGGCGGAGCTGGCCGCCGAGCTCCCCGACGACGACCCCCGCCACGCCGCGCTGACCCGCCGCCGCGAGGTGCTGGTCGATCGCACCGCGCAGGTGGTGCTGATCGAGCGCGAGCGCGACGCCACGGTCGGCGTCCGCGAGCGGACGATCTTGTTCGTGACGCTCCTGGTGCTGCTGGCGGTGATGTTCGTGCAGACGCTGGTGGCCGGCGTCTCGCTCGGCCAGCAGGCGAGCCCCGAGGTGCTGCGCCGCAACGCGATCATCGTGTGCGGCGTCGTCGCGGTCGGCGCGGTGCTCGGCCGGCGCGGCCTGTTCGCCAACCACGCCTCGGCGGCGGCCGGGCGCGCGATCATCGGGGCCGCGGCGGCGGTGCTGGCCAACCGCTGCTTCTGCGTCCACGTCGGCATCGCCTCGGCGCCGATGATGACGATCGATCTGCTGCTGATCACCGTCGCCTTCGTCACCTACGGCCGGCTGCTGGCGTCGGCGCCGATGGTCATCGGCGTCGCGGTGTGCGCCACGTGGCCAGTGACCAGCCGCCTGGCCTTCAACCTCAGCGTCTTCGTGGCCGGCGTGATCCTGCTGCTCGGCTGGCGCCGCGAGGCCCAGCGCGTGGCCGACCCGCCCGCGCCCCCGCCGACTACCTGATCGCGGTCGCGCCGCCGAACCGCGTGCATCCGCGGGCCAGCGTGGGACATTCAGCGCCCGTGCGCGCCGCCGAGCGATCCACCCCGATATCCTGCGCGCGGCCCGCCGCGGTGCTGCTGGCCGCCATCGGCGCGGCGGCTTGCCAACCCGCGACCCTCGGCGGCGGAATGCCCACGGCGGGCGCGCCGACGGCGACCGCGCCGACGGCGAGCGTGCCCACGGTCGCGTGCACCGCCGAGGCGCTGCCGCGGGTCAGCTGGCCCTTGCGCGGCCAGGTGTCGCGGGACTTCGCCGTCATCGCCTACCTCGATCAGGACCCGAGCGACGGCGTCCGCGACTTCATGGGCCACGCCGGCGTCGACGCGGTGACCTACGATGGCCACGACGGGATCGACATCGACATCGGCGGGTTTCGCCGCATGGACAGCGGGGTGCCGGTGTTCGCGGGGCTCGACGGCGAGGTGATCCGCGCCGAGGACGGCGCGCCCGATCGCAACACCGCCGCGACCCCGGCCGAGATCAAGGCGCGCGCCAACGACGTGATCGTGCGCCACGCGAGCGGCGTCACGGTGGCGTACTGGCATCTGCGGCGGGGCTCGGTCGCGGTCCAGGTCGGCGACCACGTCGTCGCCGGCCAGCCGCTGGGCCAGGTCGGCAGCTCGGGGCAGGCCAGCGGTCCGCACCTGCACATCTCCGCCTACGCCTGCGACGGCGGCCCGGCCCTCGACATGATGGCGCTCGGGATGTTCGTCGACGCGCCGCCCTACGAGCCGCCGCACGGCCTCTTGCGCTTCGACGTCCTGGGGCCCGACGGCCAGCCGACCGAGCCGGTCGCACAGGGCTCGGCGGCGGGGCAGACGGTCACCTTCGACCTGCAGCTCTCTGCGATCCGCCTCGGCGAGGAGGTGAGCCTGACCGCGATCTCGCCGCTCGGCGCCGAGGAGCGCGTCGCCACCAGCAACGCCGGCCCGATCCGCATGATGGCCGGCTTCTGGTGGCAGCTGTCGTTCACCTTCACCCTCCCCGGCCCGTGGACGCTGGTGCTGCGCGTCGGCGACGAGCCGATCGATCAGCGACCGTGGATGGTCACCGCGCCGTAGCCCGCGCCGCTCACGGCCCGACGGCGGCGCCGTCGGCCGCCTTGAACACGTGCAGCGCGCCGTCGAGCACCACCGCGACGTGGCCGCTGCCACCGGCGACCTCGGCGAACGCCCGCTTCGGCGCCGGTAGCGTCTTGGACCAGCGCACCGCGCCGCCCTTGCCGACGACCGTCACCGTGACCGTGTCCCAGGCGCCGTCCTTCATCGCCACCGACAGCACCGCCGCGTCGCCGTCGACCGATGCCAGGTGATAGACGCCGGAGATCGCCGCGGTCTGTTCGACCTTGGCTTCGCCGGTCCCGAGCCCGAGCAACGACACCGAGTCGGCCGCCGTCGCCCAGACGTGGTCGCGATCGGGGCCGGCAGCGTAGTGGAGCGCGGTCCCGGACGCCTTGTACGACGCCCGCTTCGCGCCCGGCCCGACGCGCACGATCGTGCCAGCCTGGTAGAACACGACACCGTCGTCGAGCGAGGTGCAGGTGGCGAGCTCGTCGGCCGCGAACGCCTCGCGGTGCAGGCGCTCTCCGGTGGTGCGATCGAACACGTCGAGGTTGCGGGCGTCGGCCGCGAAGATGTTGGCGGCGGTCGCGGTCACGAACCGGATCCCGGGCCACAGGCGCGGCGGTGCCTTGGCGTCCGCCAGGGTCGCGCCGGTCGACGCGATCGTGACGAGCCGCGCGGTCGTCACCCCATCGCCCACGACCAGCGCCACGCCATCGCCGTCGCGGCCCAGCGCCGAGACTCGATCGGTGACGGCGACGGCTGGGCGCGCCTTGCCGTCGCTGAGCGACCAGCGCTCGATCCCTTGCTTGCTCACCCAGGCCACATCGCCATGCGTGATCGCGACGTAGCGACCGTCGCGTCGCGGCTGGAGTTGGTTGGTTTCGGTCACGTTCGACATGTGCGCGTCCTGTGCATCGACAGCCGCGGCGGGCCCGCTCCCCACCGGGGCCGCGGTCCTCGGCGCGTCGCCGTTGCGGCACCCCAGGGCCGCGGCCAGGATCGAGACGATGAGCGGCGAGCGGCGCATGGCTAGTACTGAGCTTCGAGAGACTCTATCTGCTTCGGCGTCTGGAGGCGCGCGGCCTTGGCCTTGAACTCGTCGATCTTGGCCTGGTCGACGCCGCGGGCCTTGAGCCGCGCCTCGGCATCATTCGCCGCCTGGTCGGCGTGGAAGATGTCGTCGCGCATGATGTCGTACTGCGTCTTCTGTGCGGTCTGATCCTTCACCGCATCGTCGACCTCGGCCTGCGCGCTCTTGAGATCAGCCTCGGCCTGTGTCACCGCCGCCGGGTCGGGCGGCGTCTTGGCCTTCGCGGCGTCGACGACGGCCTGCGCCTGGTCGCGCTTGGTCGTCACCCCCGCGACCCGCTGGGCCGGGGCGTCGATCAGGTCCTTGGCCAAGGTCTCGGGCTTGTCGAGCGCCTTCATGTAGTGCTCGGCGAAGTGGTCCTTGTAGTTCGTGTTGGCGTAGTTCCAGGTGTCGCCACCGCGGTTGCTCGGCTGCGACATCCCCGGCAGCGGGTTGCCGAGCGCGTCGTTGCCCGCCTCGGGGATCGCGCCCTTGTCGTAGGCCAAGACCTCGCCCGAGTTGTACGGATCCCGGACGTAGATCTTGCCGTCCGTGCCCTCGATCCGCTTGAGCTGCGGCTTGTCCTTGTCGGTCTCCTTGAGCTGCTCGATCTGATCATCGGTCAGGCCGGCCTTGCCGAGCTGCTTCTTGCCGACGTCGCTCTGCCAGCCCGCCGCGTCCTGGTAGCGCTTGAAGGCGTCTTCGTTCTGGTCGTGGATGTCGTGACCGAACTCGTGGTTGATGACCTCGTGCAGCGAGCCCAGCGGGTCCCCGTTCTTGGGCAGCGGGTTGCCGTTGACGTCGACGCCGTTGGGGTCCTGGCCCTCGAGCGGATCGCCGTTGTGGCGGTAGTTGAACGTCGTGCCGGGCGCATAGACCTTGATCACGCCGTCGCTGTGATCGCCGCCGACGTTGGGCTGGTTCGGGTGCGCGCCGGCGCGGCGGATCTCCTTGAGCATCGTGTTGTCCTTCACGTGCTCCTCGGGCATCACCGCCAGCGCCGCCTCGATCTGGCTGAGGTCGCCGTCGTTCCACCCGATCTTCGACTTGTTCGGGTTGAGCCCGGTGTCGTTGGTCAGGTTGACGTTGTACTTCATCTCGATCTTGTGCTCGTGCTCCTTGCGCTGGCGCAAGGCATCGACGTCGGCCTCGGTCAGCGTGCCGGCCTTCTGCTTCTCGAGCAGGAACTTCACTTCCTCGTCGGTCTCGTCCTTGGTCGAGTCGATGATGTCGTCGCGGCGATCGTTGAGCCGCTCGTTCCGGTCCTGCTCCTTGGTGTCGTTCCAGAAGTCCCAGCCGCCCTCGTCGGCGGTCTTCTTGTGCTCTTCCTCGGCGTCCTTGTCGGCCTGGGACTTGTGCTGCTCGCCCCATAGCTTGAGCTTGCGCTCGGGGTCGTGGGTGTCGGCGACCATCGTGTCGAACTCGGCGCGGCGCTTCTCCGGCACCTCGTCGATCAGGTTCTCGAACGCGCCCTTGTCGAGCTGCTCGACCGCGTCACCCTGCAGATCAGCCGGGAGGCTGTTGAGGATGTTCATCGCGTCGGTGGCCTCGCCGTCGGTGACGACGTTGAAGATGCCGCTGTCGTCGAGCTTCTCGTTGGCCTTCTTGGTCGCGTCGTCGACCCACTCCTTGTTGATCTCCTTGTCGAGATCGGCGCGCTGGCCCTCCATCGCCTTGCCCGAGTCGGCCGCGGCCTTGTCGGCGGCGGCGCGGTCGGCGGCGCCCTGATCCTCGGTGGCCTTGAGCAGCGCCTCGTTGCCCTGCTGCAGCTCCTGGGCCGCCTGCTGGCTGGCCGCCTCGACCTCGGCCACGCCCGCCGCGTGGGCCGCGTGGATCTCGTTCTTGGTGTCCTTGTCGGCGGCGGCGATCCGCTGCTTGGCCTGGAACGCCATCCGGTCGAGCTGACCGACGACGCGACAGGTGTCGGCGTGGATCTTGGCCTTCTCGGCGAGGCACTGCGCGTGGACCTTGCGCTCGGCGGCCTTCACCTGGGCGTCGATGCGCTGCTCGGCCCGCTTCACCGCGGCCTCGATCTGCGCGATGTCGTGATCGACCTGGCGCTCGAGCTTGGCCAGATCCTTGTCGCTGGCGGCGTCGATCTTGGCCAGGTCGGCGGCGACCTTGGTCTCGATCGTCTTCAGCGCCTCCTGGTACTCCTTGTCGATCTGCGCCAGGGCGCGGGCCTTCTCGGCCTCGGCCTTGGTCTTCAGCTCGGTGCGTCGGGTCGCCGCCTTGGCCGTGATCTCGGCCTGCTTGCTGGCGACCTCGGCCTTCATCTTCGCGACCTCGGCGTTCATCTCGGCGACCGCCGCGTCGCTCTTGGCCTGCATGCCGGCGATCGCGGTGATGGTCGCGGCGTGGACCTTGGCGGCCTGATCCTCGCCGGCCTTGAGCGCGGCCGCGGCGCGATCCGCGCCCGCCTTCTTCTGGGTCTCGGCGTCGGCGAGGCCCTTGGCCTTGATCGCGTCGCCGTCGGCCTTGGCCTTGGCCAGGATGTCGGCCTTCTTGCGCTCGCCGGCGGCCCGCGCCATCGCCGCGCGGCTGTCGCCCTCGGCGCGCACCTTCTTGGCCTCGTCCTCGGACAGCCCGTTGGCGCGGCTGTTGGCGGCGTTGATCGCCTGCTCGGCCTTGCGGTTGGCGTCGACGGTGGCGCCGCCGGCCTCGGTCATGCCCTTGATCGACAGGTCGTTGGCCTTGAGCTTGGCGTGCTCCGCGGTCGCGGCGGCCTGCTTGTCGGCCTCGAGCTTGATCGCCTCGCTGTCGGCCTTGGCCTTGGCCCGCAGGGTCGCCTGCTCGGTCGCGTCCTTCTTGTCGAGGTCGACCCGCTCCTTGGCGATCTGCTTGGTGTGCGCCGCCTGCTTCTTGGCGATGTCCGCCTCGAGCTTGGTGGTGCGCTTGTCGAGCTCGGTCTGGAGCTTGGCCTGCTCCTTGCCCTCGCTCTCCTCGAGCTTGGTGAACTCCGCGGCCAGCTTCTCGTCGAGCTTGGCCTTCTGCGCGGTGGTGTCGGCCTCGAGCTTGGCCTTCTGCGTGGTCGCCGCGGTGGTCAGCTTGGTGCGCAGCTCGTCCTTGGTCGCGACCTTCTTCTGCTTCGCCGCGACGACGCTGTGCTTCTGCACCTGCGCCGCCTGCTGGCCGTGGTGCCCGGCCGCCTGCCGCTTCTTGTCGGCGGCGGCGTGGTGCTTGGCGACGTCGTGCCTGTGCTCGATCTTGGCCTGCTTGGCGTGGCCCTCGGCCTCGAGCTTGGCCTTCTTGCCGGCGACCTCGGCGTCGACCTGGCCGACGTCCTTCAGGTCCTCGGACAGCTGGTTGTCGTTGGCCGGCGTCGACTCCGACTCGTCGGCCTGATGCTCGGCGCCCTCGAGCTCGCCCTCGAGATCGCCGCCCGCGAGCTGATCGATCGCCTGGGCGTGCTGGCCGACCTCGGGCTTGTGCTCGCCGCGCGGGTCGACGCCCTCGTCCTCGGCGCCTTCGTGCTCGCCGCCGCCGGCCAGCATCTTCTCGCCGGCGTGGCCCTTGATGTTCCACGCCGCCTTGGCCTCGCCGTCGACCTTGCCGTCGGCGTGGCGCTCGACGTGACCGTCGATCTCGGCGTGATCCTCGCCGTGCTTGAGCCCGGCGTGGCCGCTGGCCTTGGCCGTGACCTCGCCCTCGGCGCTCTTGTGCACCTCGCCGTCCGCGTGGACGTCGAGCGGGCCCTTCTTGAACTCGCCGTGCGCCTCGGCGTCACCGGTGGTCTTGCCGCCCTCGTGGTGCAGCGCGCCCTTGGCGCTGGCCTTGACGCCCGCCTCCTCGTTCTCGTACTCGACCGACGCGGACTCGTCGTTGGTCCACGCGCCGTCCTTGTCCTTCGCCCCCGTCGCGCCGACCTCGGCCTTGAGCCCGTTCTTGTCGTAGCTCGCGCCGGCGTCGTACTCGGCGGTGGTCTTGCCGTCCTCGTGGTGCAGCCCGCCCTTGGCGTGCGCGTTCACCCCAAGCTCTTCGTTCTCGTACTCGACCGACGCGGTCTCGTCGTTCTTCCACTTGCCGTCGGCGTCCTTCGAGCCCGTCGCCCCGACGTCCGCCTTGAGCCCGTTCTTGTCGTAGCTCGCGCCGGTGTCGTACTCGGCGGTCGTCTTGCCGTCCGCGTGGTGCAACCCGCCCTTGGCGTGCGCGTTGATGCCCGCCTCCTCGTTCTCGTACTCGACCGACGCGCTCTCGTCGTTCTTCCACTTCCCGTCGGCGTCCTTCGATCCCGTCGCGCCGACGTCGGCCTTGAGCCCGTTCTTGTCGTAGCTCGCGCCGGTGTCGTACTCGGCGGTGGTCTTGCCGTCCGCGTGGTGCAGCCCGCCCTTGGCGTGCGCGTTCACCCCGAGCTCTTCGTTCTCGTACTCGACCGACGCCGTCTCGTCGTTCTTCCACTTGCCGTCGGCGTCCTTCGATCCCGTCGCCCCGACGTCGGCCTTGAGCCCGTTCTTGTCGTAGCTCGCGCCGGTGTCGTACTCGGCGGTCGTCTTGCCGTCCTCGTGGTGCAGCCCGCCCTTGGCGTGCGCGTTCACCCCGAACTCTTCGTTCTCGTACTCGACCGACGCCGATTCGTCGTTCTTCCACTTGCCGTCGGCGTCCTTCGATCCCGTCGCCCCGACGCCGGCCTTGAGGCCGTTCTTGTCGTAGTTCGCGCCGGCGTCGTAGTCGGCGGTGGTCTTGCCGTCCGCGTGGTGCAGCCCGCCCTTGGCGTGCGCGTTCACCCCGAGCTCTTCGTTCTCGTACTCGACCGACGCGGTCTCGTCGTTCTTCCACTTGCCGTCGGCGTCGCGGTTGCCCGAGGCGTTGACTCCGGCCTTGACGCCGTTGCCCTCGTACCCGACGCCGGCGTCGTACTCGGCGGTGGTCTTGCCATCGCCGTCGCGGTGGATGCCGCCGCTCGCCTTGGCCTTGATCGGCCCGGCGTCGATCTCGCCGGCGATGTTGCCGTTGGCGGCGACCTTGCCGTCCTCGTCGCGGCTCACGTCGCCGTCGAGGGTGACCTTGCCCGGCCCGGCGCCGACCTCGGCGTGCCCGCCGATCTTGGCGCTGCCGTCCTTGCCGATGTCGACCTGGCCGCTGACCTCGCCGGCGCCGCCGATGGGCGCCTTGGCGCCGACGTGCAGGCCCTCGTCATCGACCGTGACGCCGACCGGCATGCGCACGCCGAACTGCTGCGCCAGGCCGGCCACCGCCGGCACCGCCGCCAGCACCTGGCTCGCGGGATCCTTCTTCTTCTCCTCGTCCTGCGATCGCAGGGATCGACTCGCGCGGTCGTCGGCCGCGGCGTCGCCGTCGTCCTCCGACTCACGCCGCCGCTGGGTCGCGGCAGTCACCGCTTGCGCGGCGAACCCCACGAGGTCGTTGTCCTGGCGAACGAGTTTGTCGAAAAATCCCACGGTGGTCTCCGGCTCATAATACGGACCCCGCCCCCATGATCTCCCCCGGATCCTGGCCGATCTTCAGCCTATCGAATCCTACAATTCCGCGCGGTTACGATTTCCGTGATCCTTGCCGAGCACCCGGCCCATGGCCCGGTACTCGCCGCGGGCCGCCCGGCGCAGGTGGCTCTGGCCGATGATCGTCCCCTCCTCCGCGGCCAGGAACGCCGCCGCCAGGACCGAGTTGCGGATGTTGGCGCCGGTCATCTCGCTGAACTCGTCCGACAGGGCCATCACGTCGATCCCGTCCGCGACCGGCGCGCCGGTGGCCAGCATCTCCTTCCACAGCCGCTCGCGCTCATCGCTGTCGGGCGACGCGAACACGACGTGGCCGGCCAGGCGGCGGCGCAGCGCCGGATCGATCGAGGTGTCGAGGTTGGTCGTGAGGATGACCACGCCGCCGAAGCTCTCGACCCGCTGCAGCAGGTAGTTGACCTCGAGGTTGGCGTAGCGATCGACGGCCGACTTCACCTCGGCCGAGCGCTTGGCGAACAGCGCGTCGGCCTCGTCGAACAACAACAGCGCGTGGCCGGCCTCGGCGGCGTCGAACACCTTGGCCAGCTGCTTCTCGGTCTCGCCGACCCACTTCGAGACGATCCGCGACAGGTCGACCTGGAACAGCTCGAGCTCGAGCTCGCGCGCGATCAAGCCCGCCACCATGGTCTTGCCGGTGCCCGGCGGCCCCGAGAACAGCCCGGCCACGCCGGTGCCGCGGGCCAGCTTGCGCTTGAAGCCCCAGCCCTCGAGGACGTGGTGGGCGTGGCGGACGCGGCCGATCAGCGCCTTGACGTCGTCGAGGATGTCGGGCGACAGCACCAGCTCGCTCCAGCTCTGGCGCACCTCGACGCGGCGGGCCAGCTCGCCGAGCCGCTCGGCGATGTTGTCCTGGACGCCGGCGACCACGTCCTTGAAGCCCGGCTCGACGGCGTCGCGCTCGCGGGCGTGGTGCGCCGCCGACCGGGCCGCGCCCGCGACGCCGCCGGCGCCGAACCGGTAGCGCATCGCCACCACGTCGAGATCGCCGCCGGGCAGCGCGGGCAGCGCGTCGGCCCACAGCGCGCGGCGGGTGGCGATGTCGGGGATCGGCCAGCGCGCGCGCACGACCGAGCGCCGCACCGCGTGGGCCTCGAGGCCGGGCGTCGACGTCGTGATCACCAGCGGGCCGTCGTGGGCGTCGAGCGCGGCGGCGATCGCCAGGCCGATCTCGTCGCCGGGCTGCAGCCGGCTGGTCAGCTCGTCGAGGTTGGCCAGCACCGGCACCGCGTCGGCGAGCAGCGCCTCGCGCTTGAGCGCGGTGACCGCGGCGACCGCCAGCCGCTGCGGCACCCGCGCGAAGTCGATGGCGATCACCGGCCGCGACGTGGCCAGCGCCACCGCGGTGCGCCGCCCGGCGCCGAGCGCGCCCTCGAGGATCACCGTCGGGCTCGGCGTGGCCGCCAGCCACGACGCCAGCTTGGTGCGCGCCACCGCCTGCTCGTCGGACAGCCGCGGCTGCGCCGGCACCTCGACCCGGCCGCCCAGCTCGGCGACGCCGGCGTCGGGCGCGTCGTCGCCGCGCAGGTACTGCCACACCCGCGGCGGCGCGGTCCACCGCGTCGCGACGTCCTCGCCGTCCTCGACCAGGGGCGCGATCAACCCGTGGCGGCGCAGCGGGTGACGCGGATCGATCACCGCCAGCACGACGCGTGTCGTGTCGGCGTCGAGCGCCGCGATGTGCGCGTGCTGTCCGACGCTGACGCCGCCGCGGGCCTCGCCGCCGTACAGCGCGCGCAGGTGCGCACCGACGCGCGGCTCGACGGCGCGCGCCACGACGGTCCACAGGAAGTCCAGCTCGGCGGCGCCGAGGCCGAGCCGGCGCGCCAGCCCGGTCGCGCGCGGCCCGGGGGCGTCGACCGCCGGCGGCAGCGGTGCGCCGTCGCCAGGCGTCGGCTCGGTGCGCGTCACCGCGCGCTCGGCCGCGTACACCACCGCCGCGACCCGTTGCTCGAAGTGGCGAGCGTCGCTCATCGCCTCTAGAGATCGCACCGATCGCCCGGTCGTGTCGACGCGCGCGGGCGCGATTGCGATCCTGCCGCGGTCTGCCACCGCGATCGCGCGCGCTACTGCTGCGCGGCGGCCGCGGCCGGTGGCGCGCCGGGGGGCCGCCGGTTGGGCCCCTCGACATACTCGATCGTCGCCGGGCACGACAGGCTCTCGAACGCCATCAGGCTGTCGCGATCGCCGAACACCTGCGGGCACTCCTCCAGGCACGCCTCGCGGACGCCGCCGATGTCCGAGCCGCGGCAGCCCAGGTAGTGATCGCACGCGCCGGCGCAGGTCCCCGACAGCTGCGTGCCGCGGATGTAGCGCACGACGCAGCCGCTGATCGCCAGCGCCGCGACCAACGCCAGCGCGATCCTCACGCCTTCTCTCCGTGGCGCCCGGCGCCGCCGGCGAACCGCGCCGCGCCGGCCACGCCCTCGGCCAGCGCCCGCCCGCCGTGCCCCAGCTCGTTGGCCAGCGCCGCCGGCAGCTCGAGGTCCCACTGTTCGTAGGCGCTCAAACGATCGCCGCGCAGCGCGCCTTGCGGCAGCGCCGCCAGCTCGTGGGCCAGCGCCTCGGCGGCGGCGCGGCCCTGGCCCCGCGGCACGACCCGGTTGACCAGCCCCATCGCCAGCGCCTCCTCGGCGCCGACCGCCCGGCCGGTGAGGATCAGATCGAGCGCGCGGCCCATGCCGATCACGCGTGGCAGCCGGATCGTGCCGCCGTCGATCAGCGGCACGCCCCAGCGCCGGCAGAACACGCCCATCACCGCGTCCTCCTCGGCGACGCGCAGATCGCACCACAGCGCCAGCTCGAGCCCGCCGGCCACCGCGTGCCCGCTGATCGCCGCGATCACCGGCTTGGTCAGCACCATCCGCGTCGGGCCCATCGGGCCATCGCCGTCGAGCTGCACCCGGTTGCCGCGGCCGGCGCTGATCGCCTTGAGATCGGCGCCCGCGCAGAACGTGCCGTGCGCACCGGCGAGCACGCCGACCCGCGCGACCGGGTCCGCGTCGAAGATCCGGAACGCCGCCGCCAGCGCCTCGGCCGTCGGTCGGTCGACCGCGTTCTTCACCTCGGGCCGATCGATCGCGACCGTCGTCACGGGCCCACTCGACGTCACGCGGATGGTCACCGAGACACTGTGCCACAGCCGCGCGGCGACGCGAGCCGGCCTCACGATCGCGGCGACCGGCGCCGCGGGTGCTACGGATCAGGCATGCAGCCCGTGCTCGCCGCGCTCGTCGATCTGCTCGCCCTCGAACGCCTCGACCGCGACCTGTTCCGCGGCCGCAGCCAGGACCTCGGCTGGGGCGCGATCTTCGGCGGCCAGGTGCTGGGCCAGGCGCTGTCGGCCGCGGCCCAGACCGTCGGCGCCGACCGCCCGGTGCACTCGCTGCACGGCTACTTCATGCGCGCCGGCGACGTGCAGAAGCCGATCGTCTATCAGGTCGATCGGCTGCGCGACGGCGCGACCTTCACGACGCGCCGGGTCGCGGCGCTGCAGGAGGGCGAGGCGATCTTCAGCCTCGAGGCGTCGTTCCAGCTCGCGGTCGACGGCTTCGATCACCAGGACCCGATGCCGGCGGTGCCGCCGCCCGACGAGCTGCGCTCCGAGCGCGACATGGCGCTGGCGATCGCCGACCACCTGCCGCCGCCGATGCGCGCGATGGCGGTCGCCGAGCGGCCGATCGAGATCCGCCCGGTCGAGGTGCGCGATCCGCTGCGGCCGCGCGTCGCCGATCCGCACCGCCGCATGTGGTACCGCGCGATCGATCAACTCCCCGACGATCCCGCGCTCCACCGCTACCTGCTCGCCTACGCCTCGGACTTCTCGTTCCTCGGCACCGCGATGGATCCCCACGGCGTCTCGTGGCTGTCGCCCGGCATGCAGGTCGCCTCGCTCGATCACGTGATGTGGTTCCACCGGCCGTTCCGCTTCGACGACTGGCTGCTCTACACCGTCGACAGCCCCTCGGCGTCGGGCGGGCGCGGCCTGGTGCGCGGCCAGTTCTTCGATCGCGCCGGCCGCCTGGTCGCCAGCGCCGCGCAAGAAGGCCTGATCCGCCGCCGCCAGCCGCGGTGAGGTGATCGACGCCCGACCACGCCGCGTGTACGCTCCGGCCATGGGGCTCGCGATCATCGGCTCGGCTGAGGCGACGGGGGCGCTGAAGGAGATCTACGACCGCATGCTGGCGCGGCCGCTGCCGCCGGTGTACCGGCCGGCCCATGGCGGCGCGCCCGGCATCATCACCGCCCACAGCCTCGACCCGGCGCTGATCCCCAAGGTGTTCGGCTGCTCGTCGACGCTCAACGGCGCCGGCCCGCTGACCTGGCCCGAGCGCGAGCTGGTCAACACGATCACCTCGCGCCTCAACCAGTGCCTGTATTGAACGGCCTGTCACGCAGAGTTTCTGCGTGTCGCCGACAGTGATGACCGCCTGGCCCGGGCGGCGACGATCGATCCGCGCGCGATCGCGGCGCGCTGGCCCGACCCGCGCCGCCGCGCGCTGGCCGCGCTGACGGTCACCGTCACCGAGGCGCCGTGGTCGCTCGGCGGCGCCGCCCGATCGGCGCTGGCCGCCGCCGGCCTCGACGACGACGCCGTGCTGCACGCCGTGGCGCTGGCCGCGTACTTCGGCCACCTCAACCGCATCGCCGACGCGACCGGCGTGCCGCTCGACTACGCGGTCACGACGCCGCCGCCGGCCACCGAGCCCGCGGTGCCGCCGCTGGCCACCGCCCCCGCGCCCGTCACCCGCGCCGCCACGCTCGCGCTGGCGCAGCGCCCCGCCACCGCCGCCGCGCTGACCGCGTGGACCGACGATCTGTTCGCGCGCGATCCGGCGTACCTGCCGCGCGCCACCCGCGCCGACCTCATCGCCACCGTCGCCGCCTGGCTCGGCGCGCCGACCGCGCCGCCGGCCGCCCCGCTCGATCCCGACGTCCACGCGCTGGTCGCGCAGGTCGCGCTCGCGCCGTGGCAGCTCGCCGACGCCAGCTTCGCCGCGCTGCGGGCCCGCGGCTGGGACGACGCCGCGCTGTTCGACCTGTGCGCCGTCACCTCCACCGCCACGGTCACCGCCCGCATCGACGTCGCGCTGCGCGCGCTGGCCTGACCGCGCGGTCGCGTCACGTCCCGAAGATCGCCGCGGCGATGCGCTCGAGCAGGCCGCCGGCCTGCAGCGCCTCGCTGGCCAGCTCCTGCCGGCGGGTCATCAGCGCGGTCAGCGCCTCGAGGATCGCCGGCCGCTCGCGCACGATCGGCTCGAGGTGGCGGGCCGCGATCTCGACGACCGTCGCCCCGTCGACCGCGCGCACCGTCGCGCCGCGCGGCTGGCCGGTCAGGAACGCGACCTCGCCGACCACCGAGCCCGGCAGCAGCTCGGCCAGCACCCGCTCGCTGCCGTCGGCGCGCACGATCACCTCGAGCTCGCCGTCGTGCAGCACGAACAGCGACGAGCCGGGGTTGCCCTGCACCAGGATGCGCTCGGTCGGCCCGAGCGTGATCGTCCGCGCCAGCCGCGCCAGGTGGTCGAGCTCCTCGTCGGTCAGCACCTGGAACAGCGCGATCCCGGCGATGCGGGCCCGGATCTCGTCGACCGGGATCAGCCGCGGCTCCTCGTCGGCGTCGCGCAGCTCGAGCGTGGCCTGGTAGCCATCGCGGCGCTGCAGCTGCGCCAGCCGCGCGTGCTGCCCCGCGAGGTGCGACTCGAGCAGGCTCACGGCCCGCGGCACGCACTCGCTGCCGGTGAACTCCATCAGGCCGCGCTGCGCCGCCCACGCCGCGACCTCGTTCATCGACGCGCGGTACTGGGCGCACGCCGACGGGAACAGGCCGTGCTGGTCGCCGAACGCGCCGGCCAGCGTCGCCGGGATCGAGAACCCGAACGCGCTGCCCTGCTGGTGCCACAGCACGAACCGCCGCACGCCGTCGCCGAGCGCGGCCAGCTCGGGGAACGCCTCCTGGTTCATCTTCAAGACCGCGCGCTCGGCGTCGCGGAACACCCGCTGCCAGGTCTCCTGGGCGTTGAGGCGGTTGGGCCCGGCGAGCGCGATCGCGTGGCGCAGGTCGTCGTGGTGCGCGTGCAAGAAGGCCAGCGTCGCCGCCTTCTTCTTGAGCAGGTTCTGGACGCCCACCGGCAGGTCGACGCCCGGCGTGCGCGTGAACGCGATGCCGCGCAGCCCCCACACCTTGGTCCACGCCGCCGCGTCGATGCACCGCCGCAGCTCCGCGAAGCGCGGCCCGGTCTCGAACAGCGCGCGCTCCTCGGGCGACAGCAGGTCGATCGTCGGGCGCACCGCCTCGAAGATGCCCAGGCAGGTGAGCAGCTCGAGGTACAGCCCCACCCGCAACAGCCACGCCGGGTCGGTGAGCATGCGCAGCTCGCGCACGACGTCGCCGCGGATCGCCTTGAAGTACAGGTTGGCCTTCTCGACGCCGATGCACAGCACCGGGAACCACGGGTGGAACGCCACCCCGACGCCGGCGCGGCCGCCCTCGGCCGCCAGCTGCCGCCGCAGATCGTCGGGCAGGAGCCGCGTCGCGCTCCGACCGTACAGCTGGCCGAACGCGCTCTCGTCGAAGATCTCGAACTCGAACGCGTCGCGCGCGATCGGCGAGCCGTCGAGCTCGAGCTCCAGGTCAAGCCGGAAGCGCTCGAAGAACAGCGACCCGAACCCGAACGGCGCGCGCGGCCCGCCCGCCTCCCGCCGCAGCGGGCCGAACACCGCGTCGACGTCGAGGCGCAACGCGAACGCCGCCGCCGGGCCCGCCGCGGGCGCCGCCGCGCCGATCAGCTCGTCGAGCCGTCGCGCCGGCACCGGCCGCGCGTCCCAGCCCGGCACGACCCGCGCCGCTCGCCCCGCCGCGTCGAGCAGGTGCAAGGTCGCGCGCAGCTCGCCCCCGGCCGGCAACGCCGTGATCCGCTGCCCCGCGTGGGACAGGTGGAACAGCAGCGTGACGTGATCCGGCGCCGCCCCCGCCAGCAGCCCGATCGCCTCGCTCGAGCCCAGCCCGGGCGCCAGGATCTCGTCGACCGGCCGCCGCCCGGGCACGAACGGCACGAACGCCAGCCGGTGATCCAGCAGCCGCCGCTCGTCCTCGAACAGCGCCAGCTGTCGCCGCACGATCGCCCCGCGCTCCGCCGGCGCCAGCCCCTCGATCTCGGTCCGCAGCAGGTGCTGCAGCTCATGCGTGAATAGCGCGACGTCCATACGTGAGCCCCCTGCTCGACGAGATCGCGCACCGTACCCCAGCTCAGGGCCGCCGGGCCAGCGCGACGAGCTTGGCGTAGCGCTCCTGCAGCAGGCGCAGCACGTCGTCGTCGTCGCCGGCGTCGGGCTTGCCGTCGGCGTCGATGCACAGCTCGCCGATTCGATCGTCGAGCTCGAGGAACTCGTCGTTCGCCTGCGTCCACTCCTCATCGGTGACGTGCGGCGGCCGCGGCAACTTCGCCGGCGCGAACAGCTGCGCGCGCTTGTCCATCCCGACCAGCGCGCAGGTCGCGACCGCGCGGGCCTTGGGGTCGAGCTTCATGTGCGCGGCCATGAGCGCGTCGAACGCGGCGAACGCGGGCGGCAACGCCGCCGCCTCGGTCGCCATCGCGTCGATCGGTGGCGGTGGCGGTGCGTCCGGTGCGGGCGCGGCGGGTGCCGCGTCGATCGCGACGGCCACCGCGGCGGCGTCAGCGGTGGCGTGGGCACCCGGCGGCGCGTCCTGCTTCGCGCGCTTGCAGGCGCCCAGCGCCATGGATCCGAGGACGACCGCGACGAGCGCGGCAGGGCGAACGAGGGTGAGAGTCATCGGCGCAGACCTCCTGTCAGCGTCGCCGCGCGCACGCCCGCGCGGCCAGTGGCACATCCCGCGTCGCGGCGGCCCCGAAACACCCCACAGCGCACCGCGACGACGCGACGGTACCACGGCCCGCGCACCTGCCGGGTCAGGCGTCGGCGAGCGTCGTCGCGATCTTCGCCAGCACGCCGGGCCAGCCGGGGCGCATGCCCTCGAAGGCGCGGCGCCCCATCGGCGAGTCGAGGTCGAAGCCCTCGTGGGTGAGCGTCAGGCGGGTGCCGGTGCCATCGGCCGCCAGCGCGAAGGTGATGATCGTGTCGAGCGTCGCCGCCGCGAAGCGGAACCGGAACAGCCGCTCGGGATCGACCGCGAGGACCTCGCACGCCTGCTTGCCCCACGGGCCCATGTCCAGCTCGAAGCGGTGGCCGACCTCGGCGCGGATGTCGCCCGGCGCCCACCAGCGTGCGACCAGCGCCGGGTCGGTCAACGCCCGCCACACCCGCGCCGGCGGCTGCGTATACACGTGCTCCACGGTGATGATGCCAGGCTGCGTCACGTCGCGTCCTCCTCGTCGAGCAAGCGCTCGAGATCGCCGAGCCGTCGCTTCCAGTAGCGCTCGAACGCGCCGACCCACTCGCCGACCTCGGTCAACGGCCGCGGATCGAGGTGGTAGTAGCGCTCGCGCCCGCGCGGCTCCTCGCGGACCAGCCGCGCGCGCCGCAGCACCTGCAGGTGCTCCGACACCGCCGGCCGCCCCAGCTCGAAGTTGCGCGCCAGGTCGCCGACCTTGCGCGGCCCCCGCTGCAGCTGCACCAGGATCTCCCGGCGCACCGGGTTGGCCAGCGCCGCGAACACGTCGACCTCGACCATGGCGTCACATTACGTCGGAACATTCCGACGCGTCAACATCTTCCGACGAGTCGTGATCGGCCTGCGAGTTTCGCCGAGTCATCGCAAGCGCTTGGCCGCTCGCTACCGGCCTTTGCCACGGTGGCCCACGGGACAAGCGCCACGTCGCGACTCTGCCTGGACATGAGCGATTCGCTGTTGTTCCGCGAGCTCGAGAATGCCCCCGAGTCGACCACCCCTGCCAAGCCTCAGGGCGTCGCTGGCAAGAGCACCGTCACGACGCGGCTGGCGCCGCGGCCGATCATCCTCCGCGTCGTCGAGCGCGACGGCAACGGCGTCCAGGCCGACGCCGAGGCGGCCGTCGATCGCGCGGCCGGCTCGAGCGGCGCGTCGCTGCCAGCGCACCTGCAGCGGCAGTTCGAGCTGTCGACCGGCGCCGACCTGTCGGCGGTCCGCGTCCACACCGGCTCCGCGTCGGCCGAGGCCGCGCAGGCCGTTGGCGCCCGCGCCTACACCGTCGGGCAGGACATCCACTTCGCCGCGGGCACCTACCAGCCCGACGATCCGTTCGGCATGCACCTGCTCGCCCACGAGGTCGCGCACACCGTCCAGCAGCAGGGCGGCGCCGCGACCCGACAGCACAAGCTCGAGGTGTCGACACCCCACGACGCCGCCGAGGTCGAGGCCGACCGCGCCGCCGACGCGATGGTGACCGGCGCGCCCGCCGAGATCGCGGGCGCTGGCGGCGCCGTGGCGCGCAAGGTGTGGCGCGGTCCCAACAACAGCTACAGCAAGGGCGAGGGCCTGAAGTGGAACGGCGACACCGCGCTCACCGAGGAAGAGAACAAGCAGTGGGCCGAGAAGCAGGCGGCGTTCGCCAAGAAGGGCGCCGGCTTCGTCGCCAAGAAGCTGGGGATCGACACCGGCAGCGTGATCAAGCAGGCCAAGGCGCGCGTCGACACCGACATCGAGATCCTCCAGAACTCGGTCGATCACATCAAGAGGGAGCTCAAGGCGCGCAAGGGCCAGGACAACCGTGAGCTCGAGCAGCAGCTCGCGCGGGACGAGCGCGCGCTCGCCCGCGCGAAGGGCGGCCGCGACGACGCCATCACCAAGGCCAGCGAGATGGCCAACAAGGCGGCCGAGGGCGCCAAGAGCCTGGCCGGCCTCGGCGACGCGGTCGTGAAGATGTCCGGCGGCAAGATCGAGACCACGATGTTCAAGTCGATGGCCGAGGTCTCCGAGAAGCTCGAGAACGTCACCAAGCTGGTCGACGCCGCCCACCAGGTCTACGAGACCGACAGCGCCTTGAAGGCGTTCCAGGCCCAGCCGAGCTTCGACACCGCCGCGGCCTGGGGCAACGCGGTCGCGAAGTCGCTGAGCATGTGCTCGAGCCTGGTCAGCGGCCTGCCGATGGGCTGGGGTGACGTGATCTCGGGCGCGCTGCAGATGCCGCAGGTGGTCATCCCCGCGTTCATCTCGATCTCCAAGTCGTACCAGGCCCGCGTCGACGCCGCGACCAAGGAGGGCACCGGCAAGGGCAAGATCCTCGGCGACGGTGAGAGCGGCTGAGCCAGGCGGCCCGACGCCGCGGGCGATTTCGTGCGACAACGCCGGACCTGGAGTGATCTCGAACAACACTCCCGGAGACCGATGTCCATGAAGTCACTCACCCGCACCGCGCTCATCGTCACGTCGCTGCTCGCCCTCGCCGCCTGCAAGGGCAAGAGCAAGGAGGCCAGCGGCGGCGACAAGCCCGCCGCCGGCAAGGCCGCGTCCTGCAACATGCCCAAGATGTTCGGCTGCAAGCAGTACAACGAGAAGAACCTCGTCATCGGCACCGACGGCCTGCAGCAGCTGTGCGAGTCCGTCGGCGGCACGTTCGCGATGACGCCGTGCCCCACCGAGAAGCGCCTCGGCACCTGCGTCAAGCGCGAGGGCACCGACATCGTCTACGAGGGCTACCCGATCCCGGTCGCCGACGTCGAGAAGGACTGCACCTCGACCGAAGGCACCTGGCAGAAGTAGCCAGGCGCGACGCGGTCAGAACCCAACGCCGACCGCGACGGCGCCGACCACGGCGGTCGCACCGGCGGCGCGGTCGACGGCGACCGTCGGACCGACCGACGCCCGCCCCACATGCACGGCGTAGCCGGTCGCGGCCCGCACCGCGAGCGCGTCGTGCGCGCCAGCGTGCTCCCAGCCGAGGCCGGCCAGCACCGACCATCCGCGCCACGGGTGCACCGCGATGCCGCCGCCCGCCAGCACGTGCGTCAGTTCGTGCAGCCGCGCCACGTCGACCAGCACCACGATGCCGAGCAGGCGACCGATGCGACTCTCGAGATCGACGCCGATCGACGGCCCGGTGGCGCCGTCGACGCGGACCGCGCCGGGGGCGATGGCGACGTGGTTCCGGTGGTGTCCCGCGTGCCCGGCCGACGCCTCCTCGGCAGTCACCGGGCGAGCAGCGAGCAGCACAGTGCACGCGGCGAACGACACAGCCAGTCGGCGCATGCCGTCCGAATCGACCGCCTTGCGCCGACGTGTAGCCGCCCGGTCGCCGGACCGTCAGTTCAACCGGTCTTCATCGCTCGCAGGCGGCTCGCCGAGGTCCGGCGCGCCACCGGCGTCGTGGGCGAGGACCAGCCGCGCCGCCCGCTCTGGCGTCATGGTCCGGTCGCCGTGGATCTTCCAGTACAGCTCCGTGTCCCGCACGTACGCGCGGTGCTGCGCCTGGACCAAGGGCCCGCTGACGCGGACGAACGCCTCCAGCACCGCCGGTACGACCTCGATCTCCTCGAACCACGACACGAACAGCAGGTTCTCCAGGTAACGAACCCAGTCGCCGTCCGCGTCGGCACCACCCGCCCGCGCCAGCGCGCGCTCGAACGCGCTCGCGATCGCGCGCATCGCGTCGTCCTGCGCGGCGGCGGGAAGCTCCAGGAGGAAGTGACTCACCTCGGTCGCGAACACATGCGGGATCAGCTCCGCGTAGGCCTCGAGGTGGCTCTCCACCAGCTCCGCGCCACCGACGAGTCCCGCCGCGATGTCGGCGACCATCGCCGCGACGCTGGCGCGAATGCTCGCGCTCTCACCATGGACGGCGATCGGCGTCTGTCGGTCTGGCGGCGTCGACATCGCGCCCGTCACGCTCGCTCGAGCCGCAGCTGCGGCATCACGTCATCGCGCAGCGCCGAGACGCGGGACTGCAGCATCTCGGCGTGCTCCACCGTCGGCGCGGCCGCCACCACCGCGCACCCGGCGCCCCGCTCACCCGCGAGCACGCTGGCCGACCAGCGCTCCATCTCGCCGCAGTAGCGCTCGAGCACGTCCACCGGCGTCTCGTGTCGCCCGCGGCACGGGAGCAGCAGCGATGGCAGATCGCCGACCACGCACCACGCCGGCGAGACCATGGCCGAAGCGCCCGGCGCCGCGTCGAACTCGAACAGGAACACGGCGACGACCCCGCCGATGCCATCGCCCCAGTACGCCCCCGTGACGCGCCGGCACCACGGCTGCGCGACCAGGAACGCCAACGCCTCGTCCCGCATCTCGCCCAGGAGCGCCGTGTCTTCCGCGTCGTCGCCGGCGAGCGCAGACATCGGTCGCACAGACTCGACGGGACACCGCGACACGGCGTGAGTCTGCATGTGCCAGCGATCGGCGCTGACCTCAGGCGGAGGATCGAGCGCCGCGGGCAGGAAGTACCAGACGCCCGAACCGATCTCGCCCGCGCTGTATCGCACGCGAACCTCGCCGCGCCGGATGCGGCAGTCGCGCAGGCCACGCGCCGCGGCGGCCGCGGTGCTCACGTCGCGGCCGATCCCATAGGGCACCGGCTGGCATGCGTCGGCGCGCGCCGCGATGCACACGTAGACGTGCGGAGGCGCCGGATCGCCGTCCCCCGCGAGCCACTCGTCCTCGACGATCGCCACGGGCGTCGAGACCGCGGCGGACACCGCCCACCGCTGGTTGTTCCACCGACGCGCCAGCTCGATCGCCGCTGCGACCGCCTGACGCCGCACGGCGACGCTCCCGAGCACCATCCTCGCCTCGCTGACCGTCAGGACGTGCCGGTCGAGGTGGACACACGTCGCCGCCTCCGCCGACGACAACGCCGCCCGGATCGTGCGCGCGAGGCGGTTCTCCCGCCGCGCCAGGAACCGCGCCAGCGCCTCGTGCATCGGTCGCGACGCTATCGACCCGCCGGCACCTCGTCAACGTCGGCCTCGCGGCGCCGGTCATCGCGACAGCCGAGGGCGTGATTCGGCGCGACGCCCGCGACCAATTCATGCCAGCGGTCAGCCGGCGGCCGCGGAGAGCTCCTATGCTCGGGCGATGCCGCTCGCGCCTGGGCTGTACGAGCACCCGCTGACGGCGGCGCTCGCCGAG
>Ga0075163_10001941_pt1 | contig 27903 bp, 15 predicted proteins | sample JI1023141ADNA_FD_71478 | JGI IMG/M metagenome (GOLD analysis project Ga0075163, IMG submission 71478) | Wastewater effluent complex algal communities from Wisconsin, to seasonally profile nutrient transformation and Carbon sequestration -... | ecosystem: Engineered > WWTP > Effluent > Algae...
CGGCGGCAATTCTTCGGTTGGGTGCAACTCCTACTCTGTTCGGTGTTCGCGGTCGCATTTCTCAGCGGAAATCCGTATGAGCTATTTAGGGTCCTCCCGGAGTCTGATCCGCGTGGGGTGTGGTGCGATGGTTCTTCGATCGACGACCACGCCGCCGGAGATGTGCGGAGTCTGCGGTGGCTCCGCCAGCGCTTCCGGATCGCGGTGGTCCCAGAGCGCCTCCCCGACCTCACCTGGGACTTCCACATATTCCTACGCAATCGTCGGGGTAGATCGCTATTGTCATGGCGCGTCCACGCGAGCACGTGCGAACGGGCGATCCAGCGGACGATCTTTAAGCTGCGGCTCTTCTCGGAGGCGCTGCTGCCGAGCGCGCCCTCGCGTCCGCCTTCGGCGCATCCGCAGCCGACAGAGCCGCTACCCCTCCCGGAGTCCGCGGCGGAGCCATCACCGCTGACGTCGGCGACAGTAGTGGAGCCGTCTGCATCACCGCCACCCGAATCGCCGACGCCGCCCGAATCGACGACGCCGCCCACGCCGCCCGAATCGACGACACCGACACCGCTGTCGATCTCGCCGACGCGACCCCCGGCATCGACACCCGACCGATCGAAGGATCGGATGCGCGAGACGTCGTCGGAGCGGGTCGCACGCCCGCGGACTCGACCCGGCCTGGTAATGCGGCTGGCTGGGCGCGGCGGCTATGGCGTCCTGCCGCAGGGGGCGTTCGGCGGCGGTTATGTGTACGGAGCCCTCGTGATGGGCCGCGCTCGCCTGGAGCTCGGCGTCGGCGCCGGGTTCGCGGGGAAGTTCGTCCTCACCGAGAGCGTGAGCCGCCGCCCGCTCCATCTGAGCGTGATGGTGGCGGGCTGCATGCAGAGGACTCGCCGCCGCCTCGATCTCCGGGGATGTCTGGGCTTCGAGGCCGGGAACGTTGCCGTCCGCCGCCCTGAGTCGCTACCGTGGCCATGGACCGTACACCTCGTCGGAGCGCCGTCGTTGACTTGGTGGTTTCATGGCCGGGTCGGGGTGTATGCGGGCGTCGGCGTGGGGCTCGCCCTGGTGCGGCCCAATTTTTATGTCGGGCCCGCGCCCGGCGACCAGGCGCTCGCCGAGCGAGCGGTGCCGCCACTCGCGGTGTCGGGCACGCTCGGCGTCGAGTTTCGCGGTCGGTCGCGCTGACGCGTGCGCCGCGGATGGGTCAGCCTGAAATTCAGGCCCGAAAGGACCGTGACGACGAATTTTCGACCGACCCGCCACGGACCCGTCGGTTAGCGGCAGTAAGCAGATTGTCACCCGCCGCGACACCGGCCGCGGGCGCCGCGGACAGCGCCGTGCCCACGGCCCGAGCGCGCTGGTGATCGCGCACCCACAGTATGTACAGATCGTTTCCCTCACAGGAGCATGGAGTCATGATGAAGGATCAACAAGTACGGACATTCGCCACGAACCCCTCACGCCCTCCGCGATGGCTCGGAGTGGGGCTCACGTCCAGTGTGCTCCTGGTAAGCTGCCTCGAGAGTGAGGAGGACCTGATCGCCGACAGCGTCGTGACCGTCGAGACCACCTCCGTCACGGAGACCGGTGATGGCGGCGCCGAGAACTTGAGTGAGGCGACGGCCGCCATCGAGCAGGACGACGACGACGCAAGGCTGCCGCTCGCGGCGAACCGCGCCGACATGCCGCCGTTCGTCCCATACGAGGTGATCGTCAAGTTCCGCGACCCCGCGTCGTCGAGCACCCGGTCCACCCTGTTGGCGCGGGCGCAGCTCGAGGGCATCACGACCGATACCAGTGTCGTGCGCTTCGCGGACGAGTCCGGAGGAAGACGCAGCACGCGCGACGCGATCGCCGCAACCTGGGCCCACATCGACGAGCTGCGCGCGCGCGCGGACGTCGAGTTCGCACACCCGAACTGGCTGTTCGATCCCTCCCTCGCGCCGAACGATGAGCATTACCCACTGCAGTGGCACTACCCCCAGGTGAACCTGCCGGCGGCCTGGGATCTGACGACCGGATCGCCGACCGTACGCATCGCCATCCTCGACACGGCGCGTACGGATCACACAGATCTGTCCGGCAAGTGGGTGCCCGGTGTCGAGTACGATGCATACAACGAGGATGGCGATGCCACCTCGACGACCACGTGGAACCACGCCGTCGCGGTCGCCTCGATCGCGGGCGGGTCTACCAACAACACGAAAAATTCGGCGGGCGTCTGCTGGAACTGCAGCCTGCTCAACGTCGATGTCGAGTACGCGAATAGTGAGGTCATGGACACTGCAGCTGTCACGCGAGGTATCTATTGGGCTGTCGCTAATGGAGCTCGTGTGATCAACGCCAGTTTCGAGAACAAGGTGTCGTGCTCGTCTCCGGCTAAGCCAGACAATGACATCCCTGCGCTGAAAGCGGCCGTCGCGTACGCGACAAGCCAGAACGTCACCATCGTGGCGGCGGCAGGCAATGCCGGCAATGACGCAAAGGACACCTCTCCAGCCTCGTGTCCTGGCGTGATCGCCGTCGCAGCCACGGACAAGAACAAGGCACTCGCCAGTTACAGCAATTACGGGTCCGTAACGCTTGCCGCGCCCGGTGGCAACGCCAGCCTGGTGAACGGAAAGATCGGATCGGACGCGTATGGTAAGGCGCTCGGAACCACTTGCGATACCGACCCGTACAGCGGATTTGGCACTTCCACCGCGGGCGTCGTGGCCAACTGGACGACCGCCACCAAGAAGCACTGCTCTCGGTACATTTCGGGCACGTCTCTGGCGGCACCGCACGTGACCGGCGTCGTCGGTCTGATGCTGTCCCGGAACCCGAGCCTGACACCGTCGCAGATCCGCCAGATCCTCCAAAATACCGCGACACCTGCGTGCGGCGGGAAGTGCGGAGCGGGCCTCCTCGACGCGGCTGCCGCGGTGAAACAGGCTGCCACGTTACCAGTGAACGACCCCAAGCCGACCGCGAGCTTCACGGTGCAGTGCTCCGGGCTGCAGTGCACGTTCAACGGCGGCGCGTCGACCGACAACAGCGGCATTGTGGCATACGAGTGGATCCTGCCCGGCCAGCAGTTTCGTTTGGGAGCGGTCGTCCAGGCGTTCATGCCGGGTTACGGGGCGAAATCCGCGCAGTTGCGCGTGACCGACAACCGCGGCCAGTCGACGCTGATCACCAAGAACTTCTCATTCTCGCAGCCGAGCGTGACGCCCGTCGCCGGGCAGTACCACAACCCGGATCGTCCGGGGAATCGCCTCGATGTCTACGAGACCGTCGACTCCAGTCTGGTCGTGACCTGGTACACCTTTGATAAGGCGGGCACCCCGGTGTGGTACACGTCCGGTGCAGGGCCGCGCACCGGCGCTCGCTGGTCGCAGGACCTCTACAAGACGACCATAAAGAACGGATTACCGGTCCACACCATCGTGGGTACCGTGTCGCTCGACTTCTCGACCTCCACCTCGGCATGGCTGTCGTGGCAAGCCAACAACGCCCAGGTCTTCGACCATGTCGCCGGCGGCGAGCGCTTCACATACCTGTTCGGCGGCCAGGGGCGTAGCGGCGCGTGGTATCGTCCTGGCGACTCGGGCTGGGGCATCAGCGTCCATGAGAGTGGACAACAGCTTGAGACGGCCGTCGGCTTCCACACGCCGGCAGGTGCACCGATGTGGGCGAGCAGCCAGCGCATGGTGCCGAACGGCAACCTGTCGATCCCTCTGACAGTCTACAAGGGGCGGGGTCTGTGCCCGTCGTGCGGCGGCACGTCGGCAACGAGCATCCTCAGCGGCTACAGCGGATCGATGACACTGCAGATCGCCAACGGATCGGTAACGACCGGCACCGCCTCCACGAGTTTCCTCGGGCCGAACTACACGAGCATCAAAAAGCAGCTCGGGCCTGTCGAGCTGCTCACCAAGCCGTGACCGACGGGTGGACTCGGGGCGTTGAGGCTTCGCTCCACAGCACGAAGCCGCCGGGGAAAGCCATGTAGGTGGCGCCCAGGCGGATCCAGCGAGCATGTACTGTGCAGGTGCACGAACAGGCCGAGGTCGCTGCGAATCTCTGCACGACCATGAACATGCTGGCGTGCAGCGGCTCCACACTGGCGCTCCTTCACCGCCACCGCATGTCGTGCATCTGCGCCTGTGCCGCAAATAGCTTTCACACGACTACGTCTTGAACAGATGACCACGGTGCCACGCCAGGTATCGCATATGCTTCTCATCGATGCGGCGCACCTTCACAGGCTGGTCGAGCCCGAGCAGCACTCGGGCTTCGCTGTTAAGGGCGTTCGACACCAGCACGAGCCCGTCATCCGCCACAGTGATGAGCCCGCCGTCGAAGGCCGCGTCCAGATTGGCCGAAAGCAAGAATCCATTATACACATCTAGGCGCTCCTGGTCTCGATCGCATGAGGCCCAAGGCTTGATGTGGCTCGCGCGCAGGAGTTGGACCACGGCGAGCCCGGACATCGCGCAGCGTCCCTCCCATAGGCCGAGGAGACCATCTCGGAATTTATCCTGCCCTAACCTTTGAATGACAAGCCGCTCGATTTCGGTGCTGCGAGGCAGGCCGGCGGTCTCTCGCTCGAACGCCTTCAACAGTTCGTCGGGCAGGGTTCGCGAGAGCAAGAAGGCCCGATGGAGCAGGCGGTGAAGCGACCCGAAGTCCTTTACCCCGCGAGCACCACAAGCGCCCGCAGGAAGCGGACTGGAGAACGACGTGCCGTGCTCGGCGATGGCTCGCAAGACGTTGAGCTGTGACATGGCAGCGAGAAAGAATCCGTCGCCGAGCGCCGTCAGCCAGACGCGCAGCGGGGCATGGCTGCTTGCGAAACCGAGCCAATCGCCTTCCTGCGCGAGTTCTAAGTCGAAGCCATTATCGACGGCCGCTTTTTCCAGACGGGTGCGAGAACTGGGTGTGATCGGCATCTTGCGTCCTCGTCACGCTTCAGAGACACGGGCACAGATGGAGGGGCCGATCAATCACGTTGACTCCACCGAAGGTGAACTCTGTGGGTGCGCAACCGAAGGATCGGCGGGTGGCGGTTCCAGACAGGTTACGTATGGGATCCCCGTGCCAACGGCGTCGGCCATCGCATCGTAGATCTCGAGGATGACACGCTTAGTACGGTACTCTCCATGGGCCTTCATGTCGTTCTTGCGTACGATGGGGAAGGTGTCAAGGATGTAGTCAGTATCATCGCGGGAGATGCCGTAGATGTGGAAGAAAATGGCGTCGAGCTCGCAGCGGAGTAGGAAGCGGCGGACGGGATCCCAACGGAAGGGTGGCCCCTCGTAGCCAACGTCGCGCGCGAATGCTTCGAGGTCCCAAGCAGTATAAGCGAGCTCAAGGACGCGCGATGTGAGGAAATCGCCTTCATAACCTCCAAGATACCGCGACCCCAAGTCGGAGTATGCAGATGGCCGGAGCACCGGGAGTTGTTTGAAGGTGTGGAACTTCAGGTGCGTCCCACCAATCTTTTGACGAGCCGCATAGTCAAGGGCGAAAGAGCACAAGTTGGCGTAAAGAGCTGCAATGGCGCATGGATCGGCATCCGGCATAGCCAGGAGAAACGTGTCGCCCGTCCCGGTTCTCGGGATTAGCGAGGCAATCACAGTCCGGACGCTGCTACGGGGATCGGTTACGTCGCGCCAACCGATGAGCCAGCCTCGACCCCAATTCGACGGAACGCGTGATTCTACCTCGTTTGATTCAACCCAGTAGCGAGGAGTGACGGTGTAGACTGGGTCCAGGAGAGCCATGTCACTCGCTTGAGGCAGAATATGTTCCCTTACCCCGGGGGCGAGAAGCGCAAAATCGCCGTAGCGGTGGTTAAAGTGATAAACCATCTTTGCCTCGTAGAGAGGCAGCATCAGCTTTGGGCCTTTAATATACTGACTGCGCCTGCGCTTCCAGCCTTCGGCCTCCAACCTGGTCCGTGTCAAGAACAAACTCGAATCATTGGCCATGTGCAGCATGGCCATGAGCCGCATGCCCCATGGATTGCCATCAGTTGCACCTTCGTGCCAGAGAACTCCCGCTTTCCCATAAAGAGTAAGACTAATGCTTGCGTCTCTTCGAGAGCGAAACACAGGGCATGTGCCCGTATTCGGGTTTAGCAGGGAAAGATCGTGCGCCGTAAGTTCGTATACCCGATCGGCAATGGTAAGATCACTTGGGTCGCGAATAAAGGCGGAGAATCTCGGTCGACTAACTGGAACTGATGAGAGAACGAGCAGACAGAAATTTACGCGATGATCGATTCCCTTGAAGAGTTTTGCCTCATTCTCAAATCCGTAAAATGCTGACAGGGTCCGTGTTTTGATCAGGTCGCCGAAATAGTCCTTTGTTGTATCATCAGTGGCGATTCCGGTCGGCACGATGAACCCTGCTCGCCCTCGCGGCCCGAGCACCGCTCGGTTATGCTCTGCGAACAGTGCATAGGTATTGATGTCGCCCCTCCCACATAAAGGATAGCGAGACGAGTTGCGAATAAGGTGGCTCTGTCCATCCGCCTCTCGGCTCGCATGGCACCATGAGTTCCACAGCAATTTATCGCTTCTCGGCAATGCGTTGATCAGCTTCTTTCGCAACGCCGCATTTGCCGCATTTGCTATTTCCTCGCTCTTCGATGCAAAAAACTCTAGCTCTTGTAATTTGATACGTTCCCAAGGCGGATTTCCGAGCACCACGTCGAACCCGCCTCGTTGAAATACGGTCGGGAAGGCGAGGTGCCAGTGGAAGAAGTGGTACTGCACGGCCAAGTCTTCAACTATCCTCACCGTCAGTGAAGGCGGATTCCCTCTCTTATCCCGAATATCCTGCCAAAGGCCCATTGTCGGGGCTGCCTCAATGACAGGGTCACTGATGGCCGTCTTCGGCCACATGAACGCCGCGCACCAGGCATCCGCGACGAAGCGCTGATGTCGATACTCGCCCGAGGCGAGGATCGCGGCCCAACGCGACTCCTTCGCGGCGAGTGCGTGCGCGTCTGAGTCAGACGCCGCCTCTAACTCTGCGATCGCGTGTGCAACCCCCTGCGATTCCGAAACCGGCTGCAACCAAAGCGAAGCCATAGTCGTCTGGCCCGCCTCCCTGAGGTTTCGCTTCTTCAGCGCGCTCGCGACCTTAGGGTCGTCGCCCGAGATTGGCGCCCATGCCGCATTGGGGATCCCCTTTTCCATCAGTTCCGGCGTCGTCCCGAGCAACGCGTTACCGTGCTGGATGTGCGCGTCGAGGAAGGTCAGCGGTAACCCCGGTTCCACTGCTTCCATCCAAAGCGCGACCTTGCAAAGCTCAACCGCCATCAGATTTAGGTCCACGCCATAAATGCAGCGCCCGACGACCTGTCGTAATGCATGGCGGTAATCCGCGGCTGAGGGAGTCCCGTTGCACTGGAGTCGCGCCACATGAGCTGCCAGCCGTCGCGCTGCGGCGAGCAAGAAGTGGCCCGAACCGCACGCAGGATCGACGATGGAGAGCCTTAGCAGCGCATCTACCGGCTTGATGGGATACGCCGCGACGGTCTCCTTGATGACCGGCTCTAGAGCGCTGTCCAATAGTACCTGCACGAGACTGTCCGGGGTGTAGTAACTGCCGCTGGTCTTCCGCGCGTTCCCCTTCGTCTCGTCGCCCGTTGCGAAGGCGAACGAGCGCGTCGCCACCGACACCACCGGTACCAACTCCAGCAAGCTCTCGTACACACTACCGAGTTCCTCCGGCCCCATGTCGCGCCAGTTCACCCGCGACAGCCCTGCGGTGTCTCGCAACCAGGATAGCTTGAACACTGCAAGCAACAGCGCCCTGTTTTCCAGCATGGCGGTATTAAGCGCTGAGCACTGGCTTTTGGCGAAGATACCGGCCAATGCAGGGAGCCCGAGGCGCGGCTCGCCAACCGCGACTCCGCGGAACACGATGTTGGTCGCCACCCAAATATCCGAGTGTCGATCGTGAGCGCTTCGCTTCGCGGAACGCTCACGCAGCCGGCGCAAGCTGTAGCCGTCAGCGTAGAGAGTCTGCAGGGCGTCCGGCGTACCTTCAGGGTGCAAGAGCCCGCGCTCCTCGACCGTGAGGAGGAAGATCAGCCGATAGACGAGGCGCAGGAGCTGGCTGAAGAAATCTCGCTCCTTCAGTGAACCATCCTGCAGTGCAGCTCGCAGGGGGGCGTTGTCTGGGTGTGAGACGAACCCATGGCCCAGGGCTGCAAGAGCGTCTTCCACGCCGCGGCGCAGGTGCTCACGCGCACGCGTGCCCTCCTCACGCCCCGCATTCCGCCACGCCTCTAGCGCGCACTCCGCGACAGGCTGATCCGGCTTGCCGAACCGCGTCTCGTGTGTGAGCAGCCAGAGCGCGGCGAAGTCCGCATAGCGCTCCTCGGTGAAGATGCGGCCCAGGTCTGCCTCGATCCAGGCCGGCCGGGTGAGGCTCGCATTGTCGCGAACGATACGGATTGTCACGCCGTCCGAGACGACCCCCCACAACGCACCGTCTTCAGCGTTGAGGTACTCCTGCGCGAGCCCGAACGCGCTACGCCTCCGCACTCCATCGCCCGCCGAGGTCGGGAGCGCGTCGAGTCCGCTTCCTGCTGGAGCGATTACAACCGGGACGCGCCCACCGAGGGCAGCATGACCGATGGGGTATGTCCGTTCTGCGATAACCACCGGGCTGACGACGGCAAGCGAGCCGAATCCAAATGCATCACCCAGCAGTGCGAGCACGAAACGCTCCGCGAGGGCCTTCGGGTCAGCCCCGCTGGTGCGTCCGGAGGCAAACTCCCCCCAGTGCGCCTGGGCGACGCGCCAGTAGCGGCCGATCTCGTCGCGGAGGTTCAGCCCCTTCAAGACACGGTAGTCGGCCTCGGATTGCGCGCTTGCGCCGAGACGGGCCACCTTCGTGAGCCACTCGGGCGCGAGCAGGCCGCCCTCGATGTACAGCGCCTCGAAGGCGAGCTGGGCCTCGGCGCGGCGGGGCTTGCGGGTGCGGGTGCTGATCGCCATGGTTCAATCCACTTTCGGCAGCAATACGACCAGCCCGATCACATCGGGCGGAAGTAGCGCGTGAACTTCGTGGCCACCACGGCCGCGCGACGACTCCCTGACGCGCTCGTGGTCGGCAAGTAGCGCCTGTGCGCGTCGCTTGGCAAATGCGTCGAGGTCGACGAGGCGGGCGCCAAGCTGTTCCAATGCCTGCGCGATGATCCGGTCGCGGACGAGGGGCGGCGGATCTCCCAAAGGGAGCGGTGCGATCAGGCCGAGCGCGTCGGTCCCCTCCGCAACGATGGAGGCATCCGTGCCCGACCAGGCGATGGCTGTGGCCTCCTCTACGAGCAGCACGTTCGACCGACGGCCCTTTTGGCTCACCAGTTGGTGCCGCAGTCGGACGAGAGCGACCGTGGTCCGCGCTGCTACCGCGGCCGATAACCAGCAACCGACACGTCCCAGAACGCCGGGGTCGCTGTTCGTGCCGGCTTCCGCGGCGAGCGTGCGCTCGAGCAGCGTCTCCGCCAACACGGCGATGAGCGGGTGGCTGCGCTGCACCGCGCGGCAGCGTCCCTTCGGGGGGTAGTCGAAGTCGACAAGCAACGTGCCGGTGAGCCCCTCGGCGTCGAGGCGCTCGCGCACGTCCTCGGGGAGCGGGGCCAGCGGGGCCTTGAACCCCTTCTTAAGCGACTCCAGGCCGGAACCGAGGCGGGCCAGTGCCCGATCGGCGAAGCGATGTACATCGTCCTTGCCGCCCACGGCGGCGAGCGTGCGGTGCCATTCCGGGAGTACATCAGCCGGGTGCAGGCGCTTTTGGGCGAAGATCGTGCGGCTCTTCTTGGCCTTCTCGGCGGCGTCCAACCATGCCGCGTCGATCTGCTTCGCCTCGTCCATGGCGCTGAACGGGAGTGCGATCTGGCGTTCGACGACGGCCTTCCGCTTTAGCAGGATCGCCTTCAAGAGCGCCTGGGTGAGCGTGTGACCGGCGTCGGGCATAGGAACGGGTACACCGAGCTGCCGGCGGATGGTCTCGCCTTTGCGGAGGATCACCTCGAGCACGGCGCCGTCCACGGGGTTGTTCGCACCGTACATCAGCGTTGTGCGAACCGTGTCGCGCTCCTGTCCGAATCGGTCCACGCGGCCCTCGCGCTGCTCGTGGCGAGTGGGATTCCAAGACAGGTCGTAGTGCACGACTGCGTTGAAGTGCTCCTGCATGTTGACGCCCTCGGAGAGGCAGTCGGTCGCAATGAGCAGGCGACGGTCCGCGTCTCCGAGGACGTCGACTTTTTCGCGGCGTTCGTCCGACGTGAAGTCACCGGTCACGACGCCGACCGCGACGTCTTTGAAGCGCCCGGCCAGGTGGCGTCCGAGGTAGTGAGCTGTGGCGATATAACGGCAGAAGACGACTGGGCTGAACCCATCGGCGAGCAGCCGTTCGAGGTGCTCGGTCAGCAGCTTCAACTTGGGGTCCCCGGCCTGGCCGGCGAGCCGCTCCGCCTGCTCGATGAGTGCCGCAAGCGAGGGGTCGGCGGTGCCGATAGGGGGTTCGACGTCGTCGTCGGGCATTGCGTCGCTGGCGCCGTCGAACAGTCGGTCCAACAGGGCATCGCGTTCATCCGCGTCGTTCGCCAGTCCGGCCCGATTGCGCAGCGCGAGCACCGCTGCGACCGGGCTCGACGCGGCGCAGCGCATCAGCGCGAGCGTGCCCCAAAAGTTGAGCCGCTCTCCGGGCGTCTCTCCCTTGGCCTTCTCCACGACAGAGGCGCAGTAGTCGAGCACGCCCTGAAAGAAACGCTCCCAGTCGCCGGTGAGCTGGTAGGTCAGCTCGGTAGTCTCCCGCTTGGGGAACAGCCGACCCTCCTTCCATTCGTCGATGTCCGGTCGGCGGCGCTGCACGAAGTGTCCCGCGAGTCGCTCGCGGAGCCGGTCACGCTCGACGCCCTTCAGCTCGCCGAGGCGCTGAAAGTCGCGGTCGAGCAGCCCGAGTAGTCGGTAGAAGGCCTCATCGTCGCCGCTGTGCGGCGTGGCGGTCAGGAGCACGAGGTGGCGTGTGTTCGACTCGGTGAGCCCCTTCAGGAGTTCGTAACGCTGGTGCTTGCCGGGGCCGGTCGCCGCGCAGGTGTGCGCCTCGTCGACGATAACCAGTTCGGGGCAGTGATGAAGGAAGTTGTCGCGTCGCTTCTCGCTCTTGATGTAGTCGAGGCTGACCACAGTGTAATGGTGCGCGTGGAAGATGCTGCCGCTTGGCGGGATGTCGCGCTCCAGACGATTTGCGCTCGCGGCAGTGATGGCGACGGCTCGGATGTGGAACCTCTCCTCGAGCTCCGTGACCCACTGCTCAACAAGGTGCGGCGGGCAGAGCACGGCCATCCGCTCGATGTCGCCGCGGTCCAGCAGCTCACGAGCGATGAGCGCGGCCTCGATAGTCTTGCCTACGCCTACGTCATCGGCGATCAGTAGGCGCACGGGGTCGAGCTTGAGCGCCATCAGCAGCGGCACGAGCTGGTAGGCACGCGGCTCGACAGAGATCTGTCCAAAGCTGCGAAAGGGCCCGGCACCGCGCCGGAGAGACAGCAGGAGTGCGTCGCGCAGCAAGAGCGCCGCATCGTGGCTCGCCCGCTGACCGGCGGTTGGGAGCGGGAAACGGGCCTCGCGGACCGGTTCAGCCTCCAGTGCCAGGTGGATGCGCGTCTGGTCCTCCTCGGAGCCGGTCACGGGTCGGACGCGAAGGATCTCGGCGTCGCTGCCGGCGAGCACGATCCACTCTCTCCCCCGGGCACTGACGAGGCTTCCGGGGCTGTAGATGCTGTCACTCATGCTGTGTGTCCGAGGGCGTGGGCCAGGATGGCGAAGGAAGCAGGCCAGGTGGGCTCGTCGATGAAGTCGACGACAGTGAAGCCGCGGTCATCAAGGGCACGACGTGTCTTTGTGGGCGTATCGGGGAACACCGCGGCAACATAGTGTGTTCGCCAGCAGAACTGCACGGTCACACCGTCGATTATCAGCGGCTCAGCGTCAGGTTCCGGCATGGAACGGACGCGAGCCGCGCTGAGCCAACTGCCTGCCGGCGCTGCGGGATCCAGGAGCGGGCCAGCGGGAGATTTTGCCGATCCCGGAAACAGCCCGCTCGTGGAAGATGCCGCGAGTCGCAGAAGCACCATTTTCGCGTTCTCGTCGCGCCGGTCGATCAGTTCGTGATCAGGCTGATTGTAGTAAGAGAGCAAGCAGCGGTAGCAGCCAGCGACGCATTCGGTGTCGGCGACATCGGTGAGCGCTGCGGCATTGTCCGGGAGCGGGCCCTCCTCCGGCACGTCGAAGTGCATCACCCGGAGCGCCTGGCGCGCCACCCTGGCGAGCGAGTCAGCTTCGGACACGATGCGGGTCAGTACCCCAGCGCCGCCCTCGGTCGCCTCGTAGAGCAGGAAACCGTTACGGGCGTCCCGCGACGGCATTGGCTCGGCCAGGACTTCGCCCTCTTCGAGCTGAAACACCGCCTCAACACCGCGAAGCAGCGCGTGCTGGACCGTTGCCAGTGTCTCCTCGGTGAGGTCGGTGCCGATGGGCTGGACGAGTAACGCGTTCTTGTGGTCGCGCACGCTCGGCACGATAAGCTGCGTCGGGGCGACTGTTGGGTCCGGGGGCTGATCGTCCTCGTCGTTGTTCTTCTTCCAGTATCCGGAGCTCGGGTCGATCCAGAAGCCGAGCTCGGTCTTGTCCGCGCGACGACGCAACCCCTTGTTCAAGCGCGTGATCCGAGCGCCCGGGCCATAGGCGAGCTTCACGACCTCGCCGTGCTCATCAGCTGCGAGGCCGTCGCGCGAATCGACCACGCCGTCACGGATCGCCCACTGGAATGTGGTCTGCAGATCGAAGCCCTGCCGCTGGCGCTCCTCATCGTTTGCGGTGATGCGCTCGGCAGGGTTCGTGGCGACGTTTTCGATGCGGTAGACGTTGTTGACGATCTCCGCCTTGCCGAGCGGCCGCTTGCACGCATGGCATACCGACACCTCGTCGAAGTGGCCGGCGCCACAGTTCGTGCAGATCCGGACAATCTCAGTCGGCAGCTTTGTCTCCGAGCTCGCACTTCCGCGGTGGCCCAACGACAGCATCGCGCGGACGACCCGGAATGCACGGCCCTCGTGGTAGACGAGGCTGCGGGGACCGAACTCGGAGAGCGCGAGGAAGCGAGGCCGTTGGAGGTACGTTTGCCGACCGCGCGCATCCGCCTTGGGAACATAGGCCATGAGCGGGAGACGGGGGAAGTTATAGCCAGGCAGGAAGCCTTCGGTAGCGAGGTACCGATAAGTGTAGAAGTCGCTCGAGGTGCGGCTCTGGTTGCCCTGCTGGAGTAGCTCAAGCTGTTCAATGGCCTGGATCCACCGATTCTTGGCCGTTCTCTTCTCCATGGGGGGTGCTGCATGGTCACGGACCACGCGATCCGCAGCGTCTCGCTGATCCTCCGCGGCCCGGTACAGGTCGCGCCAGCGATCGAAAGCAGCGCCAAACCGCGAAAGCGCGCCATCCACGACCAGTTGCGCATGTTGGTCCCGACCGGCGTACCAGGGGGCCGTCTCGGGAGTGAGGTCATCGGCGACGAGGTCGAGCACCCGTCCCATTCGTGCTCGGGCCTCGATGGCCACCCGAGGCTCCGCCATCGGGGCGCGCACGTCGTCTCGCAACGGGCGCTTCGGGTTCGGGAGCACCAGAAGCTCAGAGATCGAGGAGTCCAGCGGCTTCTCGGTGCAGGCCAGCCAGACCGCCTGCAGGTGGCTATCCACAAGGTCGCGATTGGCGAGGTCGAGCATCGGCGCGCGCACCTCGCCGTGCACCATCGCCTTGGGGTCGCGGAAGAAGTACTGATCGTGCGGTCCCTGAGCCGAGGCGTAGGTGAGAACTAACGCAGCTTGACCGCTGCGCCCCGCACGACCGCTGCGCTGAGCATAGTTGGCGGGGGTCGGCGGGACGTTGCGGAGGTAGACGGCATTGAGCGCGGAGATGTCGACGCCCAGCTCCATCGTCGGCGAACAGAACAGCACGGGGAGGAAGCGACTGGTTTCACCAACATCACGGAGATCCTTTGCCCGCTCGGCGAGTTCCTCTTGCTCCTTGTCGCCGTAGCGAAAGCGCTTCTCACGGATCTGACGCTTCTCCTGCTCGACCTGCGCCGTGTGCTCCCGTGCCTCGAAGCCGAACAGCGGGTGATCGCGGTTCGCCAACATCGTTGCCAGGGTTTGATAGAAGTCCCTGAAGAAGTCGTTATCGTTTTTCCGCTCGGTACGGTCCTCGGGGTTGCCACGCTTAAAGACGATCGAGGCATCCGTCAGCTTCCACCCCGGCACATCAAAAGGGGTCGACTCAGCCGTGATCTGGCCATGCACAGACGCGACATCTAGGAGCTTTGTGATGAGGTCATCGACTTCTGCGGATTTAAGGTTACGGACCGCGTCGGTGCCCCAAAGCGTCGAGGACCGAAGTTTTTTACCGAGCCCGCTGCGCGATCCACCACGGACGACGAGATCCTCGTCCTTGCCGCGCATCTCCCGCCGGCCCGGCGCCTTGACGATCAGCCATCGTCCCTGCCGTGGCTTCTCATCGAGCCCAAAACCCCATGGCGCCCGCAAGCGGCTGTGCGACTTCGCTAGCATCTGCTCGACGACTGTCTGGTCGAGCACTTGGCTGCGGATACCCATCCAGGTTCGGAGGTGATCGAACAGGACCGTGTAGACTTTGGCGCGGACAATGGGGGGCGCGAGGCGGAGGATGGCAGGGCCGTTGGCGAAGCGCGCGTCGTCTGCCGCGAGCTCGTCGAGCCCCTGGTATTTCACCGTGAGTAGACCGAGCTGTTCGAGGTTCGGGTTGGTGTACCGCCACCCGCGCCGCTGGTCGAACCACGCCCGGTATGCCAACACCTCACGTAGCGTCTTCTCCGCCTCGAGGCGGTTGAAGCCGACAAGATCTGGTTCGACCAGCCACTCGGCACGGCTCTGCGTATCGTTTCGGTCGAATCCGAGGGCCTTCTGCTGTGCAGCGCCCAGTTGTTCAGCACCGAGGCCGGTCTCGCCAGCAGCGTCGAGCGCGCTGAGGAAACCAGCGCGCACCAGGCTGACGAACAGGAAGTCGTTGAAGTGACCGGCCTGCAGCGCAGCGTCTTGCCGGTTATCGGTGAAGCCGAGCAGTTTTCGCGAATGGGGCGCCATCCCCGAGTTGGGCCCGTGCATCCATCGGAGCACGCTGCCGACGAGCACCGTCGTCGCCGAGCTGCGACCCTCCGCCGAGAGCGATGCGAGGCGGTTGCGGTCCCGCGACGCGCCGCTATGGGTCTCCCCACAGCGCAGGCAGAACCGGAACTTGCCGGGAAGAAACCACGCGGAGGCGCCGGTGCCGAGCAGTCCATCCGGCTCGACGGATACGGCACGCGCACGCGCCGCCCGGTACTCTCGTTTAAGCCTGGTGTTACCTGCAGCGTCGAACTCTCGCCACATCTCCGGGTATTGCTCGTCACCATCGGCGAACTCGGCGTCGAGGTCAGGCGTGCGAAGCGTCAGGAAGCCGATCTCTTCCTTGTCGCCGTCGTCGCTGTCCCCGGCCTCGTTGTCGTCGGTCAGCAATGCGTCGTCGATATTTCGGGCAAGCACCCTCCGTGGGCCATCCTCGGTCACGAACCGAATTGGATGGTACTCCTGCCCGCACTCGCGGCAGAAGTGGGTCGCATAGAGCCGCTTCTCGGGCGCACCCGGGTAAAACTGCTGCCCTTCGACCGTGACCCTCCGGGGGCCGGGCCGCTCGAGCGTGGCGAAGGCATGGCCGGCCCCGGAGATGAACTGGTGGAGCTTGAATGCAAAGAAGCTCTGCTCCTTGGTCGAGCCCGGGACTCGTTCGCGCTCCGGCATACTCGACACCAGAAGCAACTCGCGCAGGGCACGGTTACACGCCACCGTGTCACGACCAGCGTCCGCACTCAGGAGCCGGCACGCCTCGGTGACGGTGAGCGGTGGGGCACGGTGCCACGCGGGAACTGCGTCAGTCGACTGGACTCCCAGGCAGGTCTCGACCCAGATTGCCAGCGGGTGCATCCGTAGCTCGGCATCGGAGATCGTCCCCGGGATTCCGGCGTCAATCGCAGGCCCAAGCTTTGAACGCACGGTCTCCCGCTTGAGTGCCGGGTTGGTCACTCGCTCGAGCGTCTCCCCGATGACGTTGCTCTCCGTGATCGTCGTGGCGAACAGCTTGGAGGCCACGCGCGCGACGACGCGGCCGCGCTCCTCGATGGTGCCTTCGCTCTTCATGGTGGCCGATGTGCCGACGCACTGCAGGTCGTTGGACAGCCGCTCCCGGACCCGCCGAACCAAGAGCGCGACATCGGCACCCTGTCGTCCCCGATAGGTGTGGAACTCGTCCAGCACAAGGAAGCGCAGGCCCATGCAGTTCCCGATGACCTTGCGATCGATCTCGTCCTGCCGAGTCATGAGCAGCTCGAGCATCATGAAATTCGTGAGCAGGATGTCGGGCGGGTTGTTGGCAATCCGCTGACGGGTTTCGTTGTCCTCCTGCCCTGTGTACCGGTCGAATGTCACCGGGCGTCCGCCCGGTTGATCCGGGATGAACTTCCCCAATTCCTCCAACTGACTGTTGGCCAGCGCGTTCATCGGATAGATGATGATCGCCCGCGTCCGGGGGGCAGATGCCCCGCGTTTCTCAGCTAGTACCGCGCTGACGATAGGGATGAAGAAGCAGAGTGACTTTCCCGAACCGGTGCCGGTGGTGACAACGTAGCTCTCGCCGTCGTTGGCGAGCGCGATGGCCTCCTCCTGATGCTTGTACAGCGAGAGTTGGAAGAGGTCGGCGCAGCCAGGATCGAGCGTTCCCTCGGAAACGAGTTTGGCGACGCTCTTGGTGCGCTTGTAGTTCGGGTTGATCTGGATCAGCGGTTCGGGCCAGTAGCGCTTATCCGCGTAGATGGCGTCGACTTGCTCGCGGATGTCGGCGGCGTGGATCGTCGTGAACGAGGTGGCGAACTGCTCGTACTCGTGGACGACCGAGTCGCGGAGGGAAAAGACGTCCATGCTGCGGGGGGTGGTCATGGGCGGTGGTCCTCGTCTTGGCGCTCTGGCGGAGGGCATCAGCGGTCTTTTCGGCGCGGAGGAGGTCGGGTGGCATTCCTTCGCCGCGGCGAGTTTCGGGGTCTTGTCGATTTCGGTCGAACTAGAGCCTAACGGGAACGTCCACATTCGGGGCACCGGATCCACACGGAGGCATACTGCAGACGCTTATCACAAACGTGACTTTTGCCACATGTCAATCTTGTCGGCGAGCCCAGGATGTCGCCGCGAGCCCGACGCGGGCGAACAGGTCAGATGCAGCCTGCGAGGTCGCTGCTGACGATCGCGGGTCCGGCGTAGATCATCATCTCTTCCCAACCGGCACTGCGGCCCTTCATACCGCCCTGACCGAGCGACGACCTCGAACGGGCGCCCCGGCAAAACGCTCGCACGGAGTCCGCCGACGGCGCGTCGCTGGACAATGCGCGGGAGCATGAATAGGCTTACAGGTCAAGGTGCCGGGCCCCAACGATCCCCTGTCGCACGCGATGGCTGCCCAAGACGCTGCCACCCGGGGCCAGCGGGTCGCCGGCGGGGTCCTGATCGTCAGCTCGATCGTCATCGCTCTCGAGATGACCCTACTATCTGACTTTGCGGTCGCTATCCGGATCGTCGCGGTGATCTTCGACGTGGTGATCGGCGTCGCTCTAGTCACCGGCCACGGCCGCTTCGCCACCTGGGCCCTCGTGCGCGTGATCGCATGGCCCTCGGCTGCGCGCTGGCCGCGGCCCCAGGACGCCACTGCGACCCGCCTGGACCTGTCACGCCCCCGACGTTGCATGACGGCCGGATGCTCGATCTCGCACGAGCCTGATGTCTGCTCGCCACCCTTTCGTGCTGCGCCGCGACGGCGGTGGTCGCGGGGCTGGCCACGTCGGCGACGATCGCAGCCACCGCCCGGCGCGGCGGGTGCTGCTCGCGCTGAGCCAGCGTGCAGGCGAGTCGACCGATCGCATCAGCTCGAGCTGAAGCTGTAACCGTAGTAACGTCGGTGAGCCACCTCCCGTGGGAGCAACAGGTCATGCGGTCCAGTCGAACCATCATTCTCGCCATCACGGTCGTGGTCGCCATCGCGGTCGCATATTTCACCCTCTCGGGTCCGCGCCAGCTACGAACCCGCGGAGCCGCAAGTATTTGCGATGTGGCGGGAGGTCTGCCCGAACGGTCCGTCGTTCACGGAGGTGAGTGACATGAGCTTACGCGACCGCAACAACCTCCACGACGACTGCGAATTCGATCGCCTCGGTGTCCTGACCCCGGCCGAGGGACAAATGGTCACCGCAGCGTCGATCCGGACCTGGGCGCTGCTCCCGTGGTTGCAGCAGATGGGCGTCTCCGCGGAGACGACTCGAGAGCTCCTGCGAGCCATGTTTCTGATGTACGGCTGGAGGAAATTCCTGCGACTTCCAGCCGGGATCGAGCTTCCGCGCGTGCCGGGTATGGCCCCTCATCCCTTCGAGCTCTTGAGCGCGTGGACCGCGTATCAGGGGGAACTTCGCGACGACATCGGAAAGATCATCACGAAGATGACGGTACCGTCGTGGTGGATGACAGTCGCAGAACATATGAGAAGTCGGTGGCCCGGGCCTATCACCCTGCTCGCCGACGCCTCGACATCCGGCGAGGAGCTCCTGCGGATCACCGCGATGGCGCAGCTCATGAATATGCCGCTCCATCTCGTGATAGAGACCGACGAATCCTTTCAACCATACGCCGCATTGCCCCTCGCCCTCGCCGAGGCACCGATCGACTCCGCGGTCCTCGTGCGCCGTGATGACAGGCTTCGCACGCTCGCCGCGAGCATTGCTGCGAGGTCGCCGTGTTGCGGTGAAATGGCGCCGCCCATGTGCGCACGAGAGTGTGAGGCCGTGTATCTCGCCGCCGACGGCTTCAGCCTCGTGCCCACGGGCGACGATGTGATCCAGCAGGGAAACCCCGGGCTACGAACCCAGGGGGCGGCGTGGCGGTCATATCAACACGAAGTCGACTAGCAGCCCATGGCGGTGGTAACGCTCGGCCAGGATCACGTCGCCTCGGGCGCGCCAGTTCCAAATACGCGAAGCATCGCTGCACTCGGCGTGACCTCGGCGTAGGTCAGCCGGCGCACACGCGGCACGTCGCGGCGCTCGAGGGCGTCGATCCACCGCCGGAGCGCCGCGTCATCGATACACGACGGCAGCTCGAGGGTGCGCCGCCGACGCTCGAGCTCGGCGTCGATCGCCCGCGGAGGCGACCCGCAAAACCCCACTAGCAACTCCTCGCGGATGCGCACGAGCGCGGGCCCCCGCGCAAGCGCGGCCAGTTGCCGGCGACGGCGCGGCGCAGGCGGGCGGTCGCCTCCGGGACGCCGCGCAGCTTGAACAGCTGCTCGTCGACCGCCGGGTCGGTCGCGGCGCCGTCGACGAGCATGAACTGCACGAGCCTGTCGGCCCGCTCGTCGTCGCTGCTGGCCGCCCTGGCGGCGTCGAGCAGGCGCGCGCGGTGGGCCGCGAAGGCGACGCCGATGCTGGTGGCGAGCTCGGAGACGGCGGCGGCGCGCAGCCCGGCCTCGATGGCCTCGCGCGGCGGCAGGTCGAGCGGATCAGCGGCGACGTTAGCGACCGCGGCGTCTCAGCGGCATCGCGTTCCGGGCCGTCGCTCGAGGATTTTAATCCTTAAACGAATCATGGCAGTTTGTGACGACCGGGTTCAGCGCTTGAAGTCCAGCTGTTTTTTCAGCGACGGTTTGCTGTCCTGGATCTTCGCCGAGCGCTCGATCGCATCGCGGGCGCAGCGCACGAATGCGTTGCCCTTGAACCTCGGATCGACGGCGTCGAGCGCGACCAGGCGACCCGACTTGATCTCGATCTGGACTGTCTCGCGGGCCAGCTGGATCTTCGCGCTGCACCGGTCGCGGATCACCGACTCGACGACGCTCTGACCGGACCTGGCGGGCTTGCGCTCGCTGGTGGGCTTCGGCGGCGGTGGGGTGAGCGCATCGGCGGGTTTCAGCTGCGCGAGGGCGGGTTCTGGGGGCAGGTCCTGCGGCTCCGGGGGCGGGTTCTGCGGCTCCAGGGACGGAACCGGTGTGGGCGGAGGCAGGGTCACGGGCTGCGCCGGTGGGGCGGGCTCGTGCTGCGCCACGGCCACCACGGGCTGGTGCTCGGCGGCGCCGTTGCGACGTTTGAGCGCGAGTGTGACGGCGAAGATCACGGCCGCGAATGTCAGCACGATCAGCGCGAAGCGAGCGCGTGGCGGCGTGGGGCGCGGCGAATACGGGGTGACTATCGCGATTGCGCCAACGGAGGCTGTCTGCGACTGGAGCTGCGGGACAGTCGTGATTGCGACCGCGGGGGCTGTGCGCGACTGGAGCTGCGGGGCTGCTGTGCTTATTCCAGAGGGTGGCTGGATGGGCGGCGCGGCGCTCGTGTGCATTTCGGTAGCGGCGAGCGCGAGGGTCTGATGATTCGCCGAGACCCTGGCGACGAGCGGCGAGATGATCGGGGGGCGCTGCGGATTCGCGGCTTCCGTCAGGGCCTCGAGGTCGGCGCTCAAGCTGGCGACATCTTGATGGCGCTCGTCGCGGTTGCGGTGCATCGCCCGAGCGACGAGCGCCTCGACGGCGTCCGAGATATCGATATTGGGAGCGACGTGGCACATCATCGGCGGGTCGCGGGTGAGGATCGCCGTCAGGACCTGCAGCGTATTCTCGCCGGTGAACGGCAGGCGGTCGGTGAGCAACTGGAACATGATCACGCCGAGCGCGTAGATGTCGACGCGATGATCGATGCGCAGGCCGCTCGCCTGCTCCGGGGCCATGTACAAGGTGGTACCAAGGACTTCGCCGGTGTTGGTGAGCGACTGCGCGGGCTCCTCGCCGGGCGCGCTGATCTTGGCGATGCCGAAGTCGAGGACCTTGATGTAGTCGGCGTCGGGCGTGCGGGTCATGCGGAAGCAGTTCTCGGGCTTGAGGTCGCGGTGCACGATGCCCTGGGCGTGCACCGCGGACAGTGCGGCGCAGATCTGCAGGGCGATGCCGCGGACCCTGGACCACGGCAGCGGACCGTCGCGGTCCAGGGTCGAGGCCAGGTTCTCGCCCTGCAGGAACTCCATCACGTAGTAGGCCTGCCCGTCCGGGAGGCGGCCGGTGTCGAACACCTCGACCACGTGCGCATGGGCGATCGACGAGGCGGCGCGGGCCTCACGCATGAATCGCTCGACTGCCCGCGGGTCGCGGCACAGCTCGGGGCGCAGCACCTTGACGGCGGCCTTGCGCGCGAGCACCAGGTGCTCCGCCGAATACACGGTGCCCATGCCGCCCTCGCCGACCCGCGCCAGGATGCGGTAACGGTTGTCGACCACGTCGCCGCGTTTGAGGGTCGGAAATTCGGCGAGGCCCGCGATGGGCCAGGATAACGCAGTCCCGGCGGGCTTTGAACCCCACGGGGACCCGCGCGGAATCGCACGCTCGCGTCGCTGCTCGCTGCGTTATGCTCGTACGATGCGGACACATCGCGGGCGACGATCATGTCTCGGATTCGCCTGCGTGCTGGCAGCGGCGTGCGCGACAGCAGCGGCGCCGATCCTCGGTGCAGCGGCTGCACCATCGCCGCTGCGCCCCGACGAGGACGCGGCGAACCGCGGCTTCGAGCTGCTCGGCACGGGCGACAGCAGGCTCGCTGCCGGTGATCAGGCTGGAGCGGCGGACGCGTACGCGGCGGCGGCCGACGAATTTCTGGGCGCCGCGGATCTGCTGCGCGGGCGTTCTGGCGACCTGCTTGACATCCGTAGCGACCACGTGATCCTCGCGTTGCGGCTGCAACAGCAGGCGCACATGGCGGTCCCGCGGTCACCCGAGCAGCTGCGCGAGGTCCACCGGCGCACGACCGCTGCGCTCGCCGAGCTCGAGCAGTTGCAGGCCGACGCGAGCGGCTTGGCCACGATCCGCGAGCTGCTCGCGCAGCTGCCCGCGGACACGCCGGTGCCGGCGCCGGCGCCCGAGCCAGCGATCCCGAGGACAGAGGACGAGCCGCAGGACACCACACGTGTCGCGCCAGCGCTGTCGCACCGCGGGCTGGCCGTCGGGCTCGGCGTATCGGCGGGTTCGCTCGGGTTGTCTGCCGTGCTGGTCGGGGTCGGGTACACGGAGGTGGTAAGAACCCACGACGCGGTCCAGACCGCTGTCGACGCCGCGGTGAATGATGAGGGCGTCGTCGTCGACGACGAAGAGGACCTGTGCTCGGCGCGGCTGCGCAAGATGGACAGCGTCGGGGTCGACGAGCTGTGCAAGTCGCACACGGGCTGGAATTCAATGACGATCGCCAGCAGCGTCGGGCTCGGGGTGTCGGCGGCGGCGACTGTCGTGTTCGCGGTGCTGCTCGCGCGGGCTCGCCGCGGTTCGAGTCCGCGGCGCGGTCTGCCCACGGCGACGGCGTTGACGCCGATGCGAGGCGGCGGCGTCATGCTCGGCGGCACCTGGCAATTCTGACGCGGGGTCTCGCGGCCGCTGGTTTGTTGCTGCGGCCGCGACGCCGATCGGGTCGTGCGGGGCCATGCGCTGCTGGACCGGCTTCCGGGAGCGAATCTCAGAATTTTTCCAGATCGGTGATCGAAATTTTGGCTCCGGCAGACTACGCCTGAGAACGCTCGAGTTCGGAGACGCGAGGTTCGGCGCCAGGTCCCCACCCGCGCCGGCGCGCGGATCTCTCCGGGACCGGAGGAAATTCACCATGTCAGCCAAACGACGCACCGTTCGTGATCGAAGTCTGCTCGCGGTCAGCCTGTTGGCGGTCTCGGCCTGCTACCAGGGGCCCGAGCAGGACGACGACGGCGGTGTGATGGCCGAAGCGCCGGAGCGCGCCCCGGAGCGCGCCCCGGGACATGAGCCGGCGAGCATCGACATCGAGGTCGTGACGCGCGAGGGTCGACCGATCGTCGGCGCGCGCGTGACGGTCGACGCGCTGCAGTTGACGGTGGCTGTCGACAGCGACGGCCACGCGCATGTGGAGGACCTGCCGGCGGCGCGGTTCGTGGCGCGGGTCGACGCGGACGGTCACGTGCCCGGCGGGCTGGCGCTCGAGCTGCCCGCGGGCGCCGCGGTGTCGGCCCGCGTGACGCTCGTCGAACTGGTCGAGTACCCGAGCTTCGACGCGGCGCAGGGCGGTGAGATCGTGACGGACACGGTCCGCGTGTCGATCCCCGCCGACGCGCTCGTGGACCCGCTAAACCCGACAAAGACGCTGACAGGTCCGATCACGCCGACGATCGTGCCGTTCGACCCGACGCGCGACCTCGCGGTGCTACCCGGGCCGCTGCGCGCGGGCGAAGATCTGCTCGAGAGCGTGTATATGGCGGACATCACGCTGTGGCAGGACGGACGCCCGCTGCAGCTGCGCGACGGGATGTCGGCCCACGTCGCGCTGCGCGTGCCGTCCGGGCTGGCCCGGCGGTACGAGCACCTCGACAGTGTGCCGGCGTGGTCGTACGACTACCGGCAAGGTACATGGGTGCGCGACGGCGAGTTGGCGGGGGTGCTGCTAACGTCGGTCGAGGACGCGACGCTGTGGTGGCACGTCGACCTGCCGCACTTCAGCCTGTGGAACGCCGACGTGCTCGTCACGGAGATCACATGCATCGATGTGCACGTGTTCAATAAGGACGATATGTCGGACATCGAGTCGGTGCTGGTCACGCTGGTCGGCGTGAATTACGACGGGTACGACAACGGGGTCACTGACGTCGGCGGGAAGGCGTGCCTGGAGATGCCGCGCGACTGCAACGGCCAGGTCTGCGCGGGCACGCTGTACGTCGGGTCGCTCAACGATCCGGAGGCCGTCTCGATCGACGTGGCCGGCAGCATGGCAGCGGCGGCGTGCGGCGGCCAGGACTGCACGGCGTACGAGGTCCCGGTCACGCCGGGCGCCGTGTGCTCGCCCAATATTCCCGTCGCGTGCGGCGCCTATACCGGCCCCGAGGGCACGGAGAACGTCGGCGAGTGCAAGGGTCCGAGCAAGACGTGCAACCCATCTGGCACCGGATTCGACCAGTGCACCGAATCCAAGGTCCCGATCCTCGAGGCAGGGTGCGATAACAAAGACCAGGATTGTGACGGCTTGAAAGAGAGCGATCCTAAGTGCTTCTGTCTGGTCCCGGAGTCGTGCTACACCGGCACCCCTGGTACGGAGGGTATCGGCGAGTGCTCGGCGGGGACACGCGATTGCGTGGCCAACGAGCTGGGACCCGACTGTATCGGCGAGACGACCGATACGGAGTTCGATGTGCTCGCCGACAACAAAGACAACGACTGTGATGGTCTCGTCGATGAGGACGATCAACCGATCGACTGGTGCGAGGGCGGCAGCTGGATCAGCACGAACCTCGAGATCCCGGATACGGGCGGCGACGATGGCTCGCAGGTCGCCACCGACGTGGCCTACGATCCGCTGTCAGGCTCTGTATTCGTCGCCGGGTTCTTCTCGCATGGGCTCACGTTCCCTGCGGGCTGCCAGGCCGACACCTATTCGGACGACAACGACGTGTTCCTGGCGCGCTTCGAGAACAAGGACTGCAAGCAGCTGCTGACGTTCAACCCCGGCGCCGCGATCCAGCTCGAGGTCCGCGTCGCGGTGTCGCCCACGGGGGAGACCTGGCTCACCGGCCAGTGCGACGGGGCTGTCGAGCACGGCGCGTTGGTCGCCAATTGCGGGTCCAAGGGCAGCTTCATCGCCAAGATCGAGGCTGACACGGTCGTTGAACTGACAGCCCTCGACTATGTCGCCGCCGATGTCACCGCGCCGCTCGACGATGTGAGCTATGTGGTCGGCGAGCGTGATGAGGTGGTCGTCGTCGACGGCATCGACCAGGCGTCCAGGCGCCTGGTGGTCGACAGACGCGGCCCGAACCCGCAAGAGTTCATGTTCGCCGAGGACAACAACCAGCAGCGCGGGCGCCGGGTCGAGGCGCTCGGGGCCGGTATCGTGGTCACGGGCACCTATCAGGGCACTCCGTCGCTGGGCGGCGACCAGCAATTCTCTGCGGGACGCGGCATCTTTATGGCGCGCATGGACGTTCCGCCCGCCATCGACTGCACAACCTACCTGTCGGCCCCGGACGGCGTCCTCGACAACGAGGTCGACGCGATCGCCGTCGGCGATGGGCTCGTGGTGGTCGGCGGCCGGGTGTCCGGGAGCCTGCACATCCCTCCGGACGCGGAGCTGACCTACGAGGCCAATCGCGCAGCCTTCCTCGTCGCCCTCGACGCCGGCACGTGCGCCGCGACCTGGTCCGCGCCGTTCCCGACGACCGGTGAGTACGCGTCGTTTCACGGGCTGACATTCGACGGCGGGCGGCTGTTCGCGGGTGGTGGCTTCTCGGGTGCGATCACCGTCGCCGGCTCGACGTTCGACGCGTCCGCCGTGGAGCAGGCGCGTGGCGACATCCTGCTGGTCCAGCTGAATCCGCTGATGAAGGGCAAGGTCACGTGGTCCGCGAGCTTCGGCGGGCCAGACACCAACGAGCGGCTGCTCGGGCTGGCACCCGGGGTCCATGGCGTCGGTCAGGCCGGCACCGACATCGAATTCAAGCCGGTGCCGGACGCGACGCTCGACGTCGACGGGCTGGCCGACGCGTTCCTCATCCACATCAAATGAGACCCTGTCATGACGATGCCTCGCACCACCATCCTCGTGCTCTCGCTGCTGCCCGGCTGCGGTTATCCGTTCGACATCCTGTACGACGGACCCGACGGGCCGGGGCTCGATTCGCTGGAGGGCACCCGGACAGCGCCGCCGACGAGCCAGGGCGACGAGGGCACGGACGACAGCGCCGCGGCCGACAGCTCCACGACGGGCGGGGCCACGACTGACGGCACCACGACCGACAGCGTCACAAGCGAGACGACGGCGACGACGGAGCCCGGGGAAGACATGTGCGTGCCACCGCAGCTCGAGTGCCCGGCGCCGGCCGCAGAGGACTGTGCGACCGACCTGGTCGACGAGAACTGTGACGGCGATTCGATGTGCCCCGGGGAGCCGCTGGCGGGGCGGGATTTTGCGGGCACCAATGACATCATCCTCGGCGTCGAGGTCGGTCCCTCGGGGGACGTGCTGTTGCTCGGATTCAGCGAGGACAGCGTCGACTTCGGTGGCGTGTGTGAACCCGTGAGCGGGGCTTTCATCGCAAGATTCGAGCGCGAGACCCTCGAGTGTGAGACCGTGTTGGCGCTGCCGGAGGAGTTCACTGTGGACGACCTCGCCGTCGAGGAGGACTGCTCGGTCGTCGTCGTCGGGGGCACACTGGGCAGCGCGGCGGCGCTGCGCCTGACGGGGGACTGGACGCATGCCATCGATGTCGTCACGGCGGCGAATGGAACGGAGATCACCGCTGTGGCGATCGATGATGGGATCTCCGTCGTTGGCCTTTGTGAGGGGGGAATGTGGGTCGCGGACCTCGACGCGGACCTCGGGGTGAGCGCGGACGATTGCGTCGTGGGCGCGACATCGCGCGACATCGCGCGCCGGGGTGGGGCTGTCGCTGTCACGGGATACTATTATGAAGACAGCGTCTTCGGTGCTGTGAACTTGATGTCTCGCGACGCGGATGATGGATCCACGGATGTGTTCGTGGCTGTGTTCGCATCGGGCACGGACATCCAGTGGACAGCCGCCGAGGGCATGGGAGGGGAGTCCAGTGATTATGGTTACGGCGTCGCCATCGGCGCGAACGGCGACGTGTTCGTCACGGGCCTCGTAGACAGCGCGATGTTCCTCCCGTTCGGGACCGGACCGGCTCTCGACTGCGAAGATTGTCTCGGTTACGACGCATTCGTGGCGGCGCTCGATTCGGACCTCGTGCACAAGCAGACTGTCCGATACGGGACGAACAACAACCAGATCGGCAGTGCGATCGCTGTCGACGCTGCCGGTAGCGTGCTCGTCTCGGGCGGCTTCAAGACAAACATCAAGATCGGGCAGGAGACCATCCTGTCCCATCCGACCGACACCTACGCCGTGTTCCACGCCAAGCTCGATCCTGCGGATCTCGAGCTATCTTACTGGCAGCGCGAGGTCGATGGCATGGTCGACAACTTCATGGCGGTCGATATGCTCGGCAGTATCATCGTGAGCGAAGACGACGAAACAATCTACATTCGGCCCTTCTCGCCGTAGCGCCGGATCGGCGCGTTTAAACCTCGCTGAGACAACCCAACAACCGCCGCGCCGTGATGCGCGACCGGGAGACCTTTGTATGCGCTCGTTGACCCACGCACTCCCCCTCATCCTGTCCACGGCCACGGCCACCGCCTGTTACACGTCGCCGGGCAGCGGTGACGCGCACGGTGATGGTTCGGACACCGGGACTGGCACCGATACCGGTGAAACCGCCGGTGCGGTGGTGTTGCCCTCGGGCACCAGTGTCTTTCTTGAAGTCGTCACGCCGGACGGCGAGTCTGTCTCGCGGGCGACTGTCACCATCTACATGCGCGATCTCGGAGATCCGGACCTCGGCACGCCGCCGACGGTGAAGGCTGTCGAGCGCTTCACGGACGGGGCGGGGCATCTGTTGGCCGAGGACCTCGCGTACGGCAAGTTCGTCGCCCGCGTCGACGCGCCGGGCCACGCGCCGGCCAGCGTCGTGCTCAACCTCGAGGACGGAGTGCACGCGGGGACGCGGGTCGTCATGCTGCCGCTGGCGCCGCCGATCGTGTTTCAGGCCGACGAGGGCGCCTCGCTGGCGCACGGGGCGGTGCGTGTCGACATTCCGCGCGAGGCGGTGGTCGATGCCGATGGCCATGCCGTCACCGGGCTCATCGAGGCGACGCTGACGCCGGTCGATCCGTCGAAGGG
>Ga0075163_10001942_pt1 | contig 27892 bp, 27 predicted proteins | sample JI1023141ADNA_FD_71478 | JGI IMG/M metagenome (GOLD analysis project Ga0075163, IMG submission 71478) | Wastewater effluent complex algal communities from Wisconsin, to seasonally profile nutrient transformation and Carbon sequestration -... | ecosystem: Engineered > WWTP > Effluent > Algae...
ATGCTGACACCGCAGACGATACTACGGACCAAAATATTATGGTAGTAGTGTGGCATGACCAAATCCTTGCATCACGCGCGGCTCTTTAACCTTAGATATAGAGAGATCTCTATTGAGTGTGGACTCCGGCAGAGGTGGTGGTGCTGTCTCCATCTGCTCATCAAAATTGGATACTTTATCGAGGGCATGTGAGTCTTTGGCTTTAGCCTGCATCAAACGGATGCGGTTAGTGACCTTAGTTAGATACTTATCTGGTACCGCGTTTTGATAGACCAGATCGACCAGGACTTTGCCAGCCTGGAAGTAATCACCTTTGCGCTCGTAAATCTCTGATAGAGCAACGCGCAATAGCAGATCTTTTGGTTTTTCTTCCATCAAAAAGGTCAGACGACCCTGGGCTTCATCCAAAATATGTTTGTCTTGTGTGGTCAAAGTGAGCTGGTGATAAGCGTGATAAAAAGCCGGCTCACTCTCTGTCACCTGTAGATACTGACGAGCAGCTTCTTTATTGCGTCCAGCTTTTTTGAGATATTCAGCCAGTGTATAGCGCAGTTTTGCGTCACCAGGCTCACTCTCAACTTTGGCTCTGAGATTATCTATTTCTTGGGCAAGTTGTGCGGCGGTCATGGCCGGTTGACTGGCACTAGCCGTGCTGCGTGTGGCAGCTCCAGCATGACTGTTATCGGCAGCCAGGACCAACTCGTCGGTGAGCGGCAGAGTTGCACAAAGAGCAATCAATAGACCAATAATGTTGAGGCGTTGATTCATAACAATAAATGCCACCAAAAGGCTAACGCGGCCATGATATCGCGTTTGTCAGTACGGCGCCTGATGCCGATTTCAAGTAATTGTCGAGCCAGGCAAAAGCCCCATCCCCGCCTGATTTCGCCTAGCTTCGCCTGATTACGACCTTGTAATGACCTGATTCTTGCCAGTCTGAGTTTTCTATAACATGACCTTCGCTGACCACGCTACTGGAGACGCTTTCCACCGGCTCGCCAGCATCCAACAATACAGTGAGCTGATCGCCTTTAGCCATCTTATCCAGCTTGAGCCTGGTTTTGACAAAGTTGGTGGGACATTTCACACCGCGCAAATCTAGCGTTTCCATTTTTTACCCGAGCGTAAGTTTTTAGGTTTTTACAGTAAAACAGACATCTGGCAGACAGGTAGTAGCAAAGGGACAGGCACTGCTATCGGCATACTTGATCCACTCAGTACTAAAGCATTGCCGAGACAGTATATAAGCACCGACATCGAGTAAAACCTGCTCGGGCTCTTTAGCGCAATCTTGCGCCATACAGCTGAGACAAAGCATGGCATCGAGGTCGCCCTGAGCCATGTTTAAAACCTGTTGTCGCATACAAAGAGCTGTCTGACATTTGTGGCAGACGGTAGGCATGGTATCAATAAGTAAAAGACAGCTGGTCATTGTTAGTCACAAAAGTGCCACAGGGCTTAACATTCGAGATAAAACCGCTCTCATAGAGAGCAATTGTATTAGTGATTTTACGTATAAAGCGCCTCTTATGCACTTTACCAAATAGTTATCTATACCTTAGTGTAACCGCAGGGATATCAAGGGGCGCTCTGTGACACTGGAATCAACTACCAACCCTATAGAACAACCGGCTAAGGCTGCCCCCTCCAGTCCGGGAGAAAATATACCGCTATCGCTACTGGGTGTGAGCACAAATAAATCGCCTGAAGGTCAACTAGCCCGGCCCTCAGATATGCTGAGCGGCAAAGCACTGGCGATGGACAACAAACTCCTTGACCAGAGTATTGCCATAGCCCGCACAAAGCCTGTCAAAGACAGTCAATTTGCTAGCACTGCTGTCGATATGACCAGCTCATTGACCGCTGCCATGGGAGGCACAGTAACTTTTGCCCTGGCCCGTAGCACCGCTGTCGGCAAAGTAGCATTGCCACTAGCAATGGTGGCTGGCGGAGTGCTCAAATATGGCAGCAAAAGCGGTCTTGAACATGCCTTTATCCCCGAAGACAAGCGCACCACATCATACAAAGATCTAGGTTGGGGGGCAGTGGACGCCGTATCAGGCGTCGGAGCATCTGCTGTTGAGCGCGTTGTAGCCGCCCGATATTTTACCAGCCTGGGCAAAGCCGAGCTTGGCAGCGCCATCTCCGCACCTGTAGCAGAGCATACAGGCCGACTGTTAGCCAGTGAATCACTAAAAGAAGGATTTAAAGCCAGCGCCGTTAGAGGCATCGCCGGTGGCACCACTGGCTCGGCTATATGGAGTGTGCCACACCGCACCGCAAGCAACTGGGAAGCAATAAAAGACGATCCACTGAGCGGTCTCACAAAAACGGCTGGCGAAGTTGTAAGTGACAGTGCTCTCGGTGCCATCCTGGGCGGCGGGCTGGGCACAACAGCCACAGCAGCGATGCGCTACAAAGACATAGCAGGCAAAACAAAAGCACTGCTCATGCCCGAAAAGGACTTACTGAGACTGGATAACTATCATATCAATGACTTCCACAGTAATACAGAGCAGCTCCCGCGCATTGCCACAATGGTCAAAACACTTGAGGACAAGTCCGCTCAAAACGGTGTTGATGCTAGATTTTTTGTACCGGGAGATATCGAGTCTGGTCGCGTCAATTTTGCCTTTACAAAAGGTGGCGCCATTGAAAACGAAGCATTAATGAGAGCCGGAGCCAAAGAACTGGTACCCGGCAATCATGCTTACGACGCTCCTGGCGGACGTGGCGATGTGCCAAGGTATCCAGCAGTAATGGAACCACTCTTGCAAAAGTATCCTGATGTCAGCCTCATTGCCGCCAATCTTGATGTATCCGCCTATGACCAGTATCAGCGCATCCTCAAACCATACGTAGTCCGGACTGTGACGCAAGGCGACAAACAAGTCAAAGTGGGCACCATCGGTCTGACCACCGAAGAAGGAGCAATTGAAGCTCTCAAATATCAAGACGCCGCTCTCGTTGCCGAGCGGGCAGTGCGTGAACTCAACGCCCAGGGCGTCAATGTTATTAATATCCACTCCCACCTGGGTCTGGGCGAAGACGTCAAACTAGCGCAGCACCTCATATCAAAAGATCTCAAAGTGGCTGGTATTTTTGGTGGTCACTCTCACGATGCCCTGCCCAGACCGATGTGGGTCGGACCAAACCCATCCATGCCCAAAGGTGCTGGCAATTTTGAAATACCAATTGCCCAGGCCGGCGATAGTGGCAAATGGATCGGCGAGATGCAACAAGCTATCCGCCCAGATGGCACATCTCACCGCTATCAAACCACCGGTAGATTGCATCAAGTCGGAGCTAACGTACCTGAAGATCCCGGTATCAGAAAGTTTTTGGATGATAATCTCTCCGAAATCAATGCCCTTAAAAGTGAAAGCTATGACGCCATCGCCCTGAGCCCTTATACAGTAGCGAACAGTCGCAACCGCGAGACCGCTATCGGCAATTTGATGGCAGACGCTATCAATGACGGCTTGCAAAAACGTCTGGGCGACCAGGCACCACAGGCAGTGATGGTGCATTCTGGTGGCATCAGAGCAGACATCCCAGCCAATCAGACTCTCACCCGCCTCGATATCGCCAACGTAGTGATGAATGCTGGCAAAAGAGAAGGCGAAGCCAAAGAACTGGTCAAAGTCACTCTCACCGGTCAACAAGTCAAAGACGCACTCGAATACGGACTACGCGAACGGGCCACGACAAAACCAGTGAGCTTGAGCGAAAAACTCAAGTCACTATTTAGTGGTGGTCAATCCGAACTAGTGGATGAACCAGGTAACTTTGTACAGACCAGCGGTCTGCGTTACGCCTTTGATGTGAGCAAACCAGGACTGACACCACAGGGCGGCGGACAGCGCATCGTTGACTTGCAGATTCGCAATAGTCAGGGTGTGTTTGAAGCAGTCAAACCAGATCAAACCTACACAATCGCCACGAGATTTCATCCTGTGGACAAATGGAATAAATACAATATTTTTGGTCAGGGCAAAACCATTGAGCAAGTACATCAAGAGATCAATGCGATGCCTCTGGAATACAGCCAGGTAGATTTAATTGGCGACTATATCAGAGGCAAAAGACTTGATCCTGCTATCATTGGTGCGCCCGAGGGACGCATTGTCAACCGCTCTCCGCTGGAAGGCGAAGGGCTACTCAAACCTGGTAGATCATTGACAGTGCAGCCCATAGTGGCGGGACAAGCCCGCGCAAAAGAAAGCGATAAATGACACTAGAAGAAAATTTTGAACTAGCCAGACAACTAACTTGTCCGGTAGTGATAATCGCCGCGCCCGGACCAAATAATAGTTATCATGCCATGGTCAGCACTTTGAGCTATGCCAGTCTCGACCCGCTGCTCTTTAGCACCAGCGTGTATTTATCCAGTCGCACTGGTCAATCCATAATGGAGACAGGCACACTGAGCGTGTCTTTATTGGCGCAAAGACATCTAGCGGCGGTACAGACTTTTGCCAGTGTACTGACTCGTGCACCCGATACCGAGCCTTCCACCCACCTGCCTGAGGGTCAGCCAGACGGCAGCGACAGCTTGAGCCAGGCTGGATTTTTACTAGAATATTTTGAAAGCTGCCGACTGCCTTATATAGCTGATGCGGCCATGTCTCTAGATTGTCGCTTGGTGCATAAACTGGCACTGCCTCAATCCACACTCATAATTTTCAATGTTGTAGCCAGCTCAGTCGGCAAAAGTACCCCACTGATCCGCTACAATCGCAGCTATGCCACAATCACTTCTGACCTTATTGCCGCCCAGGATGTCTATCCAGTCTAGATTGACTCTAGCTTTGTCGCTCCTTTTGAGCGTCAATCTACTGCTTACCCCCCTGGCTTATGGACAGGATAAAAACAAAGCTTTTGATACGCCTCAAACTCCTGAGGCTGACATGCATTATTTATTTGAAGGTCGCGATTTTCATAAAAAAGGTGACCTCAACTCGGCAATGCAATCATTTAAGGAGTTAGCACGTATCCGACCAAACAATCTAGCCGTGCACTTTTGGATTGGTCTTATCTATGACGAGACTAATAACACTAAGTCCGCCATGGACGAATACGCCACCTGCCTTAAGCTAGCGGCATCGGTCAATATGGACGCTCCCGAATTGCGCATCAATCTCGGCAATTCACTTGCCCGTGAAAATTATAATAAAGAGGCACTCTTTGACTTTAGACGTGCTATCGAAATCGACAAACGTTACACTCTGGCCAATCTGGGGCTGGCTAAAAGTTTGCTAGCAACTGGTGACTATGACAGCGCACTTACAGCAGCCGATCTCTATCAGCGCGCCGGCGGCAACGATATCAATCTATATTTGATCAAGGGGCTGGCTCTCGCTTGTAAAGGCTCAAGTCAGGAAGCAAGTACTCATCTAAAAATGTATTTGCAAGGTGCCAGAGCAAAAGACAATGCCACCACCGGCGGTAACACAACAGCTGCCGCCATGCAACTTGCCATTGCAACCTTAAGAGAGATTGAACTCGCTCCCTAGACAAGAGCTATAAAATGGTCCGATAGTAAAGCGGGAAATTTTTATGGCTAAGGAAGTAATGGAGCCTAAAACAGAAGCACAAGCCGTCCTCTGGGGGCCACGGACCACCCGCTGGCTGGCACGCTCACGTGCTGGCGCCATGAAATACCAGGAAGCAAGGCTGCATCCGTTGATGTTTGATGCTCTGGCCATGACTTACAAAGCCCGCATCGCCACGCACCGCGCCCTGGACCAGGTCACCAGCGCTGACAAGCTCAAAACCCAGATACTGACTGAGATCTTGAGTGGGCAATGGAAAGAGCAAATGGTGGTAGACCCACTCAGCTCACCCTTTGGCGAAGCGGTGCTGGATAATTTTAATGAGATTTTGGAAGGACGTGTCAGACAGCTATTGGGCATAAGCCCTGACGACCCGGAGCAAGAGCACATCAGCGAAAACCCACTGACCGGCGCTGATTACTACCTGGTCGCCAGTCGCCTCGCTATGCTGATTAGCCTTAAAGACCTGGAGAGTACACTGCTGGAGCTTGAGCGCCTGGTATTGCGCAAGTTTTTGGAGATAGAGATGTCTCTATCGGTAGGCGACAATGAGCTTGCGCCATCAGTCAAAAGCATCAGACAAAATATCTGCCGCCAGTTTAAGAGCTTTGGCGGCACAGCCGAGCGCCATCTGCGCCAGATCAAAGCCACAAAAGAGCGTCTTTTGGAGATGCCTCTGTCCGAGAGCGTGGGCTTTTGCAAGATTTTTGCTAGAGAGCTATCCATAGTCAGCGGTCTCAAACTATTGCCCGGCGAAAGCGTCGAAAGCGGCAAGATTTGTGAGTCAGCGTTAATAGACATAGCGCAAGTGGCGGCCGCTCAAAAACAACTAGCTCTAGAGCTAGTAAGGCTCTGTCGGGCTTATATTGGTGTCGAGGAAGAATTTACCGAGCCTGCAGTGCTCAAGAGCTTTAAGGATACGCTGCATCTTGCCTGCATCCGTGTACAGGCTGAAGAAAACCAGGTAACCCTGGCTCTAGAGACACATCTGGGACCTTCTGCCTGCCCAGCTTTGACCATCGCCTGTCAGAGTATCTTAACGGCAGCAGATGCCCTCAAAAGCTCTATCAGGAGCTTTAATCATGGCTATGTGGCCAAAGCAATACTGCGCTAAGTGGCTCAACTAGATCGTCTTATAGAGATCGTCTTAAGAAATCCACTTTACAATAACAAAATCATCATCGCACCACAGGCGGTGCAGAGCTTGGCGCCAAAATCCAGTCGACGCTTTTTAATCTTTAAGATGAGATCGCAGCCCCAGCAGGTTTCGAGGATCGGCGATATAGCCCACATATAAAACCACAATCAATTCGCCACCCGATCTACCACTAGCAGGCCACTGAGATGAAGAAATATGAAAGCGATTTGATCTGGCAAATCGTTCAAATTTGGTTACCATAAGTATCCGCATGGCATCCGACCCCAAACACCATGCACACATACATAAGAGGGGTACAGTCGGTCTGAGTTGCAGGCACTGAGGAGACAAAGCCTTTATGTTTAGCGGATATCGTTTCGAAATGATTGTCGGGTGCATGAGCGCTGGCAAATCGAGCGAACTGATCAGGCGTATCGAGCGTGCGCGCCTGGCTTATTTGCCCACAATTATTGTGCGCCCCGCTATCGACACTCGCTCCAAAGCCAACCATGTCGAATCCCGCAACGGCCGCACATCGCAGGCAATTGTGGTGGAAGACGCCAAGGACATCCTCAAGTATTCATCTCACGCTGTAGTTATCGGACTCGATGAGTCTCAGTTTTTTGGCGATAACGTTATTGATGTGATTCAGACTTTGCTCAGACAAAAGAAAAAAATCATCGCCAGTGGTCTAGATCTCGACTATAGAGGCAAACCATTTGGACCGGTGCCCGCCCTCCTGGCTATGGCTGACCGGGTCGATAAGCTCCTTGCTGTCTGCCGCAAATGTGGCTCTGACTTTGCCTGCCGCACCCAGCGTGTGGTCCACTCCAGCGAACAAATCCTGGTCGGTGACGCCCAGTACGAAGCCCGCTGCATTCACTGCTTTGAGCCACCAGGCGATTATCAGTTGCGTATCGACCTGCCCCACGCAGAGCAGGAAGTGCCAACACTGGTCATGTCCACACTAGAAACTATCAGTCTGGTAACCAGCTAAAAGCCAGCCAGGCGCAGACTATCGCAATAGACCGCTACTTTTAAAGTGGCGGTCTATTTGATCTGGAGCGGATTTGATCAATAAATAAAACTGCCGAGGTTAATGTAACGGGCTCTTAATCTGCCTGACAACACTGTTACCGCATCAGGGTGGTGGGAATACTTCGACATGAAGATGTGCTTCGTCTAATTTAGACCGGGAGAATTTACTATGATTTGCTTAGATAGCTTCTTTAAAAAGCTGCGCCAGCTTGTATCACGCGACCGCGCCTCGGACGCCGCCATTGCGGTACAGGAGGGCAACCCCTGGCAGACCAACCTTGAGCGCCTGGCCGTAGAACACGGCGCTGAAGCCGAATGTGCCCAGCCAGCCTCCCCTCAGTCAGTGGAAGAACAATTCCAGCTCCTGATAGAACAGGCACGCATGGAAAAAACCAAAGAAACGCTGCGCAAACAACAAGAAATCCTGCAAAATGGTGGCAAACGCCGCCGGGCGCAGGATCAGACGGTCACAGATGCCAAGGCCTGGTGGGGCCAATCGGTCGTCACCTGGGACCCAGAAGACAGCAAAAACATGGGCATGGAAGACAGAAAACACCCCAAGAAAGCCAAGTGGTTTAACCAGTAAGGCTTTAGCGTCGTAAACGGCACTGTATCTAAAGGTTCCCATGTTAGACCGATAGAGTTTGACTATTGTTTGCTGGTGGTATGATCGGTGCAGGTCAATAAATTGAACCAGTTCAGATGAGCTGGTTTATTGGGGGTTTGATGCGTAATTACAATGCCATGCTTCTTTCGGTTGCAGCTCTTCTGGCTACCACAAGCAATGTCATCGTCTCTCCAGATGCCCTGGCTAAAGGCAAGACCACTCACCGCCGCGCCAGCCACGCATACCTGGTACCACCACCTCCAGCTTATGCGCCTTCTATCTTGCCTGATATGAGACGCTATCAGTCAGCCAACTACACTACGAGCAACTCTCGTGTTGTCGATACCGAAGGTCAAGCCATCGACACCAAGTCAGCTGCTAACAATGTCCGCACTTATGGCGGCAGCAACAGCCAGGAATCCAAAGGTGTACGCGTAAACAAATACGTCACCAACTGGAACAGCTAAATTAAATCAAGCGATTATGCAAAAGACTCCATCAATTGATGGAGTCTTTTTGTTTGTTGATGTGTAATTAGCATCAAGTAGCAGCACTACCAGTAGTGCACCTACTTTTTAGAGATGATAGAGCAATTCATCATAACGCGCAGCAACAGCGGTGATAAGCTCTTTGGGTAGAGTCTTACGAGGCAGTTGTGTCTCCACGCTACCGCTTTGACCGATATCCGGTTTGAGCGAGTAATTGATCATTTCTTCGTACTCAGCAGGCAAGCTGCTGCCGTAGTGAGCCCAGACAAATCTGATACCACGTGAGGCGGCAACTATTCCGTCTTTAGCCAGACTATCGCCAATAAACAATGCTTCTTGAGGATAGACATCAAAGTCAGCCAACACTTTATCGAGACCGGCAGGAAATGGTTTTTCCCATTGAGTCGGGATAATATGCAGCGGAGTTTGCAAATCGGCAGTAGACTCTCTTAGTTTTTGCACGCGCTCTCTGCCGTGCACCAGAGTAATTGGATGGAAGATATCATCCTGATCTGGCTCCACTGTTTCCAGTGAATAAACAGCATCAAGCAAGCCGTCAAATATTTGTTTATTGCGCACACGTGCCATGTATTCGGGGGCATCACTGAGAGCAACTACTTTGACACCTTTAGCCTTAAGCTCCTGCAGAGTCTCCAGGACCTGGGGATAAGGTCTCAAATATTTGGCACGGTTGGCATCAACTGATTGCCAAAATGGTCTGACAAATTCTTCCACAAAAGCATCTGGATCTTTAGCAAAATGCTTCCAGGCAAACCCTGTCTCCTCAAGTAACCACGGATACTCGTGAGTACCGCGTCTCTCGATGACGTGGCCGATATCTTGAGCAAGCTCAGACACAGGCATCTTAGTGCGTGCACTGATATCTCTCAAAAAATCGCGCATAGCTGGTACAAAGTAATCCCAAAAGGACGCCAGTGTGCCGTCCACATCGGTGATTACCAGTCTTGTGCGTATCTGTCTGTCCATGGAGAGCGTAGCTGCTCCAGCTCCTGTTATTTGATTTCTTAAATCGTACATTTCCACCTCACTATACAAAAACTCAAACTATCCGCACCAGGTCTTGGTTGCGGACTTAGATCTATAAAACCTTTTATTACCTGCACACCGCTATCAGCGACGATAAGTCCGCTTAATTAGCCGCAAATTGATAATGTCACCATAGTAAAAACTCTCAACTTTTCTAGGGACGCTACTGCTGTCCTCTCACCAAGTTAGTCTCTGTGCGGGCATATGGCAACCCCTTTTTGCTCGATGTTTACACAAGTGCGCTAAAAGCTACAAAGTGACACCAAAATTCAAAAACAGGAACATCGCCCAAAAGCAGCCAGAGCTGAGGCTTTGAGCGATTACGACCGACGCCCTAGAGACAATTATGCGTTACAAAATAAATCAACAAACTAACTAGTGCCATAAACCAGATACAAAAGCCCAGGCGCAAACCCTCACCAGTACTGACAGCTGGGCGTTTGTAAAACTTGTATATAAGACCCACAACAAAAGCAGACACTATGCCATGTATCAAAGCTGTCACATACGACGTTTGCTCAAAATATAGAATCAGCCCCATATCAGAGGGTAAAAGGTAGCTCAACTCAAAATACTTGAGCACCGCCAGTAGTACAACAATCAAAAATCCGTAAAAACTACTACTTAATACTGCTGTGCTTACAACTCTTTTTTCCAGATTTGCTTTGAGCCCGATAACTATGTAAGTGAGCAAAAATATTGCAAAGTACCCTTGTAGTGGAGCTTGAAGCAGCCACTGTGGCTCCACAGTGAGAGGTCCATCTACCTTTGGCGGGTAGTAACCCTGTATTACAGCCAAAATTTTTAGTGCGGCGCAAAAGACAGCAAAAACAAGAAATGCCAGAGCACTATATTTAGTGCAGTCTTTTAGTAAATTAAAAACGTCGTTTAGTAAGGGGTTATTTTTAGTCAGGCGCAACAGCTAATCCTCTAATAGCAATTACTCAAAAAAGTACGGAAACGGTTATTTGGGTCCCATAAAATGATATTTGCAAATAAGGCTATCCAATAACTCACCGGCATTAGCACCGTTGCCGGACTTAAGAGCCTCCAATACGGGCAGATGGGCCTGGCCAAACTCTTCTAGTTGCTCCTCACCAATGCGGTGCAATGTGCGCATAAAGCGGCTTTCTAGCACCACGTTTTCCCATATAGATAAGAGCAACTGGTTACCTGATGCTTCGATAATGATGCGATGAAACTCAATATCGTGCTGCGAGTACTGCTGCACATCTTTTGCCTTAGCGGCTTTCATAAAGAGTTTGGCCTCAAGCTCGAGACGCTCAATATGATCTTTGATATGCGGTGCCGCTAGCTGCGCGCCCAACTTTTCCAGGGCCGCTCTTACTTGTGATGACTCAGCCAGCTCACGGTCGGTCACCTCGCGCACATAAGTACCCTTATAGGGCTGGGTCTCGACAATACGCATCGCCTCTAGATAGCGCAGAGCCTCACGCACTGGCGCCTGGCTGATACCCAGCTCCCCGGCTATCTGCATCTCGATGAGGCGCTCACCGGGCTTGTAGGTGCCATCCAGGATGCGTTCCATAATCACCTGGGTGATTTGTTCTCTGGTAGAGGTGACCCTCTTAAAAGCCATTCAGACCTCGGCGCCAAATTGGCAAAATGATTAATTGTAAAGGGAGTACTTCCCAACTGCCCCCCTATAGATTAGACTACCAATATCTATTCTCGATTATCGATAATCGATGATCGATTTAAAAACAAACCAATATTGACCATTTATGGACCTACTATAAGGAGCAACCCATGTCTCAGTTAGATTTTGTCTATGGAGTCTTTGAAAATGCCAAAGACCTGCAATTGATTGTGGCGGACCTGCACAAAGCCGGCTTTAAAGAAGTCGACATCAATGTGGTTGGCAAAGACTGCCCAGAGTTTCATCACCAATCAGCCAAAATCAAAAGCCCACAGGCAAAATACTTTGTCAAATACGGCATCGTAGGCGCCTTTGCTGGTCTATGGGGTGGTGTCATGCTGGCTCCGCCTTTGCATTATGTAGTCACCTTCCAGGTGATGACCATGATCATGGCTGCAGTGTCTGGCGGCATAGTGATGGCTTATATCGGTACTTTTTTAAGTGCCTTTTTGCACGCCAGCCAGCCTCAGTACTTTGCCAATGCCTATGAGGGCGACGTGACAAACGGCGCAGTGCTTGTTTCGGTGGAGTGCGTCAGTGCTGATGAGCGTCGCAAAGCGTATCAAATAATTGATAGCCACAATCCTGTAGAGACAATCAGTCGGGCTGCGGTTGTTGGACCGGTCATTGGTGTAACACCTAAAGCAATCTCTCTAGTAGGTGAAGCCCCAACCGTACTCTCAGAAGTGGCGTAAGTCAGGGTTTTGATACAGACCGGCAGTATCGCGCATCAGTGCGCTATCAAGTTAGACGCAAAAGAGCCAATCAATCGACTGAGCACTGTTCACAACTGGCACCACTGGCGCGATACTACCAGTGGTGCCTCCGCTTGAACCACTGTACTGTTTCGTTCAATTGATGATCAATAAGTGATCAATCAGTGCCGAAAATACAGAACTGCCCAACTCTTACTTATTCTTTACTAACTTTAAGTGTTGCCCAGCTCAGGTCGTATAAGCTATGAGCTGCTTGCCTTTTACCGTTTTTTATAAAGGCTCTGGTGGTGGTTGGTAGACCTGATTGCATAAAATACGGCATGTTTAATAGACATTCGTTATTACTCATGTCTTTGTCCAGCAAATTTGCTGAGCATTATGGATTAGCCTGTACAATTTTTTTGCTGCTTTTGTTATTTGAGTCTCAGCCAGCCTTTGCTGATATTGACCAGGACAGAGTTACCCTCAGGCCCAAAGTCGAACTGACCGAGCCTACGCTGAGGATGTCTCTGACTACAGCAATTGCGACAGCCAACAAAAAGTATCCTTCTATTGCGCGCGAAAGTTCGGACACAAAAAAGCTAAAAGGTGAAGTGAGCGTCGCTCGCACCCAATACCTGCCGCGGATGGACATGATCGTGCAGGAGCTGCGTGCTACTCAAAACGTCACAGCCGGTACGATTTTGCCGCAGTATCTTAACGTCATTCCCATCCAATCAGGCGCGCCAGGCAATAGTTCAACTTTTTCCAGCATATTTGGCTCAAACGCCGGACTTAACTTTTCGTGGGAGCTAGTAGACTTTGGTCGCCGCGCTGCCAATGTCAAACTGGCTAAACAATCACTAACCAAGTCCACCGCCCAACTGCGCCTGACAGAGCTAGATGTGACCACCCGCTGCGCTCTTTGTTATCTCAAGCTACTACTGGTGCAACAACAGATTTTGGTCTGCCAGGCTACTTTAGATCGCATGGTGGACTGGTCTCTTGTGGTGCGCACTCTTTGTGATAAAGGACTCAAACCAGGAGTTGATGCCGCTCGGGCAGACGCCGAAGTCTCACTGGCCAAAATCGCTTTGATAGAGGCTCGGCGAGAAGCCGATCTGATGCAACAAGATCTGGCGGAAGCAATGGGTATGGCCGGCACATTGATCCAACCTGTGGGAGAGCCACTTTTAAAGCGGCCAAAGCTTGCCGCCATAATTGTACCAGACACCACTGCTACTTTGCAAAAACATCCTCTAGCTGTGCTCCGTATGGCCGAAGTCGATGTCTCAAAATCCAAACTCAATCTATTAGATCACAGCTGGTATCCCCACCTCTGGCTTGAATCCGCCATCTGGGGCAGGGGCTCAGGTCAGGGTCGTTTTATCAAACCAATTGCCTCCGGCATTGTTCCTAAAACTGCCAACTGGACTGTTGGCTTTACTTTTCAATTTCCTGTAATGGAATACTTTAAAATACGCGCACAAAAAATTACTGAGCGCTCCTCTATCGAAGCCCAGCGGTCTAACTATGACCTGGCTATGCAGGAACTTATCAAAGAAGACAGAAAAGCCAAAATCATGCTCAGCAGAGCTGAAGAAATTGCCGATGAAACACCGACTTTACTCATCGCCGCCAGAGAAAATGAAATCAAAGCAAAAGAAAGATATAGAGTCGGTCTCACCAATGTAATAGAAGTAGCCGAAGCAGAGCGCATCCTTGCAAGAGCGCAAGCCCAGGACATAGAAGCCCAGCTCAAAGTCTGGCAAGCACTGCTTGCCATCTCCTATGCTCACGGCGATATTCAGCCATTTCTAAAGCTAGTGGCAGCCGCCGAAAACGATAATGCTGCACCGAAAAAAGAGGTCACTAACTAAATGTGGCTCCAGATTGTTTCGATGAAGCGCCCAATAACCGTCATAGTAGCGGTTATAAGCATGATGCTGGCGGCAATCATGGCTATCACTTCCATGAAGGAAGATATTTTTCCCGACCTCAATATGCCTGTCATCTATGTGGTGCAAGGTTATGGCGGTATGGCACCAGATCAAATGGAAGGCTATATCGTCTCCACTTATGAAGTGCACTTTTTGTACATTCCTGGTGTAGACCATATTGAGTCGCAAACGATTCAAAACATCTCAATGATGAAAGTGTACTTCCACCCTGGCACCAATATGTCAGAGGCACTGTCCACTTGCGTCGCCATGGTCAGCAGAGCACGCACACTGATGCCGCCGGGCACAGTAGAGCCCTTTGTCTTGAGGTTTGACGCTGGCAGCTTGCCAGTGGGGCAACTGGTGTTATCCAGCAAGACCAAAACCATCGAGCAACTGCAAGACTTAGCATTTGTCAGAGTCAGACCAGAGCTGGGCACTATCCCTGGTGCATCGGCACCACCACCCTTTGGCGGCAATGCTCGCACAATTGTTATCAGTGCTGATAGTCAAAAGCTGAGACAGTTTAATATCTCCGGCGACATGATCGTCAAAGCACTGGCCACAGGCAACGAAGTAGTGCCAGCAGGTAATGCTCGTGTGGGTGATTTTATGCAAATCACACCAATCAATACAGACTTGCCTGACATCCACCAGCTCGACAATCTACCCATCAAAATGGGTGCGGGTCCCACTGTCTTTATGCGCGATGTAGCCACAGTAAGTGACAGTAGCGACATCCTGGCTGGCTACGCCCTGCATAACGGCAGACGCACAGTCTATGTGCCTGTGGTCAAACGCGCTGATGCCTCAACTGTATCTGTGGTCAATGCCCTCAAAGAGCACTTGCCAGTGATGCAGCGACTGCTGCCAGAAGACGTCACCATAAGCTACGAATTTGACCAATCAAAACATGTCACCGATAGCATCAAAGGTGTTTTAAACGAAGGCGCTCTAGGGGCGATTCTGCCAGGACTTATGATCTTTCTATTTCTTAGAGATCTGCGCAGTACCATGATTGTCATAACGACTATCCCTTGTGTGCTCTTAGGCGCCTGTCTATCGCTCTACGTAACCGGTCAGACAATCAATATGCAGACTCTCTCTGGTCTGGCACTGGCAATTGGCATACTTGTGGACGAAGCCACAGTAGACATCGAAAACATCCACGCCCATATGGCCAGGGGCGAGCCAGTAACAAGAGCGACTCTTGCTGCTGGATTTGAAACAAGAGTGCCAAGACTACTGGCGATGTTATCGATTATCGCAGTCTTTGTACCGTCATTTTTTATGACCGGCGTGACCAAAGCACTATTTGTGCCGCTCTCTCTGGCGGTGGGCTTTTGCATGATCTGGTCCTTCTTTATGTCCAGCGCCCTTGTACCAGTCATGGCGGTCTTTTTAATCCGCCACAAAGGTGGAGAAGACGAAGAGAAAGGATTTTTTGCTCGTTTTAAAGCGGCTCATTATGCTCTGGTAGAGAGATTGATGAAGCTGCGTGCCGTAGTCATTCCGGTCTATTTTTTAGTGACTATTACTTTGAGCGTTCTACTCTTTTGGCAAAGCGGTAGAGAACTATTTCCTGACTCTGATACCACAGACTTTAGAATCAGAATGCGTTGCCAAACTGGCACAAGAGTTGAAGTAACCGAAGAAAAGACATTGCAGATGATTGATATCATCAAGCGCGAAGCCGGTCCCGGCAACGTGGAAGCAACACTGGGTTATGCCGGACAGCAACCAGTGCAGTTTGTGATTAGCTCAGTCTTCCTCTGGACAAGCGGCCCCCACGAGGCTGTAATGGATGTGAGCCTGCGCAAAGAAGCCAATATCGATTTGCCAAGTTTTAAAGATGTCTTGCGTAGCAAATTTGCCCAAGAAATGCCCAATGTAAGCTTTAGCTTTGAGCCAGGCGACCTCGTCAGTCAAATCATGAACCTCGGCTCGCCTACTCCAATAGCAGTGGTGGTCAAAGGCCCAGACCTGGAACAATGCCGCTTGTTTGCCGATAAAGTCAAAGCAGAGATGGCAAAAATAACTTATTTGCGCGACTTGCAATACGGTCAGCCCCTCGACTATCCCACCATCGACGTCAATATCGATAGAGAGTTAGCCGGTCAGTTTGGACTGACTCCAGCACAAGTGGGCAAAGCACTGGTGCCAGCTACGTCATCGAGCCGCTACATCCTTGAAAATTTTTGGATGGACAGAAAGACCGGTGTCGCCTATCAAGTACAAGTGCAGGTGCCACAAAATCAAATCCAGTCGATGGAAGCACTCAAGCATTTCCCCATAATGCAAAAAGAAAATCATGAGCACCCGCTCCTCGGTGATGTAGCATCGGTCACTTATGGCAAATGTGTAGGTGAGTACGACCGCGACAATATGATGCGTATGGTCTCACTGACAGCCAATATCAAGGGGATGGACTTAGGTCATGTGGGCGAAGAAGTAAAAGCAGCAATTGCCCGCGCCGGCTCTCCACCCCGTAGCGTCAGAGTAAAAGTAGCAGGACAGGTCCCTGTACTGAGCGATACATTTTCACATCTATTCATCGGCCTTTCGCTTGCCCTCGTTGTGATTTTCCTCATGCTCACTGGTTACTTCCAATCAATACGACTGGCTCTGATAGTACTTTCCACTGCCCCAGCCATAGTCTGTGGTGTGATGGTGATGCTCAAACTTACAGGCACTACGCTCAATATCGAGTCCTTTATGGGAGCGATTATGTCTATCGGCATCGGAGTAAGTAACGCCATCTTGCTCGTCAACTATGCCGAGAACAGCCGCTTAGCGGGCAAAACAGCACTGGATGCAGCACTCTTTGGAGCACAAGAGAGGCTCCGTCCAATCTTGATGACATCAATCGCCATGGTATCGGGTATGGTACCGATGGCACTGGCACTGAGCGAAGGCGGCGCCCAGAGCGCACCGCTGGGACGGGCAGTAATAGGCGGCTTGACCATGTCGACCCTGACAGCCCTGACTATTTTGCCACTAGTTTTTGCGGTAGTGCAGCGTAACAGCTCTACTGCCTCACCTTCTATACATCCTGATGACCGAGGCGAGTAAAGTGATGAATAAATTTTGGACAACGCAAATGCAAAATCACATTCGCTCACTGACACTGACAATGGCAGTCCTGACAGCGCTATCGCTTGCTGGTTGCTCAGACAAAAAAGAAATAGCGCCAACTGCATCTACGGATGTACAAGAATTACCTGTGACAAAAGTGATCAAACAAACTCTCTCACGAGTCGATCAACTACCTGGTGAAATACAAGCCTATCAAGATGTAGCAATCTATCCCAAAGTACCAGGCTTTATTGACTGGATTGGTGTAGACAGAGGCTCAACAGTTAAAAAAGGGCAGGTCATGGTGCGCCTGATAGCCCCAGAGCTACTGGCCCAGAGTAATGAAGCAATCGCCAAAGCCAAAGCAGTAAGTAGTGAGCTACAACAGGCACGCTCCAAACTATCCGCAGCCAAAGCCAGTCTACTGGAAGCCAAAGCTCAACTAGCTGGAGACGAGGACACTTACACCCGTACCAAAGAAGCATCCCTGGTACCAGGAGTCGTGGCACCTAACGATGTCGTTGTCCTCGGACAAAAAGTAGAAGCCGACAGAGAAAAAGTCAAAGTATGGCAAGAAAATATCGAAGCCGCCTCAAACGCCGTCAAGTCACTCACTGACTCTCTGGTGGCAGCCAAAAGAGCGAGCGACAACTACAAAGACATCTCGCAGTATCTGGTGATAACTGCTCCATTTGATGGTTATGTCACCGAGCGCAACATGCATGTCGGCAGCTTTGTCGGACCACTAGGACACGGTGCTTATCCAGCCATAATCAGAGTGCAGCAACTCAGTCTGTTGCGCATCATCACCCCAGTGCCGGAAGCTATCGTCGGCGGTGTTGTGCCCGGTGCCGAAGTAGAATTTACAGTCTCTACCCATCCTAGCGAACGCTTTAAAGGCAAAGTAGCCAGAATTGGCAATGCGCTAGAGCAAAAAACACGGACCATGCCTGTCGAGCTTAACTACCCCAATCCAGGATGGCGCATACTGCCAGGTATGTTTTGCGAGGTTTACTGGCCAACCAAACGCCCCCATCCGTCTTTATTTTTGCCCCCAAGCGCAGTTGAGACCACTTCCACACTCTCTACATTTGTCTGTCGCATCAATAACGACCAAGTCGAATGGGTGCCCGTGGTACAGGGCGAAATGATGAATAACTTGACTGAAGTATTTGGAGAGCTAAAAGAGGGCGATCTAGTCGCTCTGCGCTGCACAGATGCCCTCAAACCGCACACCAGAGTCAAACCCACCCTGACCCAACTAAAAGAGGCTCACGCGCCTCAGTTAGCCAGACCTGGCTACAACAATCGCGGTGTCTTTTACGAGACACCAGATGCCGAAAAAACAGATCTAAAATCACCGGAAAATACTGACAAGCCTAAAGCACTTTGATTTAGCAATGCCGGGGCGCATTTAATCGCAAAGATAACTCTTGTGAAAGTAGCCGACAAAAAAGGAAATTGTCAGTCAAATTAGAGTAGTCTTTGAGCATCACCGATAGACCATTCAGGATTAACGTGCATGACCTGCTGATAGCGCGATGCCAGATGGGAATGTCACTGGCATTTCATATAATTTTTGCGGCAATAGGTATTGCTCTGCCGCTCATGATGAGTATCGCAGAATGGCTCTGGCTCAAGACCGGTGACAATGTCTACGAAGAACTAGCAAAGAGATGGAGCAAAGGTGCTGCTATCTTGTTTGCTGTAGGTGCTGTCTCGGGCACTGTTTTATCCTTTGAGTTAGGGCTTTTGTGGCCTGGCTTTATGGACTTTGCTGGCGAAATCATTGGCATGCCTTTTGCCCTTGAGGGCTTTGCCTTTTTTACTGAGGCGATTTTTCTCGGCATATATCTCTATGGCTGGAAGCTCGTCCCGAAGCCAGTCCATCTCTTTGCTGGGCTGGTAGTAGCAGCAAGCGGTGCAGCATCGGCACTCTTTGTTATCTTTGCCAATGGATGGATGAATACTCCAACGGGCTTTGATTTAATCGATGGCAAAGCGATAAATATCGACCCGATAAAAGCAATGTTTAACCCGGCTGGACTACCAGAGGCAGTACACATGCTACTCGCCGCCTATGCAGCCACAGCCTTTGTAGTAGCCGGTATACACGCCACACTACTGCTCAAAGCCAAGGACAATATTTTTCACCGGCGCGCACTGGCTATTGCCCTTGCCTTGGGTGGCGCTACGGCGATATTGCAACCATTGTCTGGTGACTTACTAGCGCAACTCACTGCGCAGTTGCAGCCAGTCAAACTGGCAGCGATGGAGGCTCACTTTGATACCACCAAGGGTGCCAGTCTCAATATCGGCGGCATCACCGATGTCAAAGCCGGCAAACTCAACTACGCAATAGAAATACCAATGATGCTAAGCGTACTCGCTCACCATGACCCCAATGCTGAGGTCAAAGGGCTCAATGACTTTGAGCGATCTGATTGGCCCAATATCAATATAGTGCATCTCAGTTTTGATCTTATGGTGGGCTGTGGCGTAGCCATGATGCTAGTCTCACTCTGGGCGGCTGGATACTACGTCAAGACGCGCAAATTATTAGATAGCGATATCTTCCTAAAGTCCATCGCAGTCGTCTCTCCCATGGGCTTTATCGCTATTGAGGCCGGGTGGATGGTGACCGAGTGTGGCAGGCAACCCTGGATCATCCAAAACGTCATGCGCGTATCGCACTCAGTCACGCCGATGCCGGGATTAGGAGTGTCAGCGACGCTATTTACCCTGCTTTATCTAGCGCTTGCTCTAATTGTCATCTTTATTGTATTTAGACAGATTGGTCATAGCCCGATTATTCATGAGGGCGAGCAAAAGCAATGAGCCTCTCTCACGCCGATTGTGTTTTGCTCCTGGGTGGAGTCGGTGTAGCCAGTCTGACTCTCTATGCCGTCATGGGCGGTGCTGACTATGGTGGCGGCTTTTGGGATTTACTTGCCACAGGTCCTCGCAAAGATGAGCAACGTAAAACCATTGAGAAGGCCATTGGTCCCATCTGGGAAGCCAATCATGTCTGGCTCATACTGATTGTTGTTTTGCTCTTTTCTTGCTTCCCCAGGGCGTTTTACACTGCCTCTATCGCACTGCATATACCACTCACACTGCTCTTGTTTGGCATCGTACTGAGAGGCTCGGCTTTTACTTTTCGCACTTATGATAGTGAAAAGGACGAAGTCCAAAAACGCTGGGGACGTATCTTTGCCATATCAAGCACAATTACACCGGTGATGCTTGGCACAATTGTCGGTGCAATCTCTGGCGGACATATCATCACCAAAGGCGATTTCTTCTCAGTATATCTATCTCCATGGCTCAGACCCTTTCCCATAGCTGTTGGATTTTTTGCCTTGATGCTCTTTGCCTATCTAGCTGCCGTCTATCTCACGGCTGATACAAAAGAGCCATTATTACAAAACGACTTCCGTCTGCGCGCTTATATCACTCAAGCAATCACAGCGGCACTAGCACTCACTGTCTATCTACTGGCAAGAGATGGTGCCCCCGATCTCTGGCACGACATGCACATCATGTCGCCAATTTATGTCGGTACTTTTATTGCCGCTGTAGCAACTGTAGTATTTTTAGCAACGCGCAGATTTGCCATCGCACGCTTTTGTGCCGCAGCGCAAGTTGCCTTTATCCTCTGGGGCTGGGCGCTGGCACAGTATCCATATATCATCAGACCGAGCCAGACGATATTTAATTCAGCCTCGCATATAGCCACGCTGGAGCTAGTCTTGATGGCGCTGGCTGCTGGTGGATTGCTTCTATTTCCTTCCTTTTTCTTTTTGTATCACGTCTTTAAAATCAAACGAACGACGTCATCGATGCCAGGTGACAAGTTAAAAGAGCAGCAGAGTTAGAGGCTCTGATTCAATACAGGGAGTAACTATAACTTCCAATTCTCCCAACCACTTGACAAGGGAGGCTCAACACAGTCCCGTTTTACCAGTTCAGTCAACACAAAAATGCGTATATGGGGAATAAACTAGCAAAGATTTGCTTAGATTTCGCGAGGATAGAAATGATTTCGGGTAAATTCGTCCTATTTTCAAGTCTAGTCTTTTGCTTTCTTAACCCTCAAAAGGTTCTGGCCAACAGCTTGGAGGGAAATGTAATTTCCAATGTTACTGTAACCGAACAAGTGAACAACGGTTGTCGACAACTCAGGTTTCGCTCCACGTACATGGATAGTCTTCACGTGCTAGGCAAGCCAAAATTCAAAATTGTAAAAGATAAAATGTTTGTGCTCATCCCATTACACCTATTCGGCAAATCGTCAAATATTGCACCATTTATTGACTGCAGTTTTGTTGTGCCGAACAAAGTAAAAACGATTTTTTTGGGGCGCAGATCTCCTGTAGAAATTTGGCCGAAAAACTCAGTCAATACAATACTTTCCGAACAAGAACAGATGGGTCTTGCCTTTGTCAAACGCACTTATTCAATGCAAAATCCTGAAAAGTCTGTTGAGGACTGCTATTACGTTGTAAGACCAGGAGATAATCCGGACGAACTCGAAATCACCGTTGCTACATATGACAAAGAACCGACTACAATCTACACAATAGACAAGAATGAATTGAAAGTTGTCCAAAAACATCAAACACCCCGTCGCTGACTAACGCTGCAAAAGAGTTTGAACCAACTTTTCACCACAAGGAATTCTAGAATCTCCACACATAGAGAGGTCCATCAATGCAAAGTAATCCGGAAATCTTTCTGATATTTCCTCATATAGCTTCCTGCAAAAAGTCTCAGTAGCCTGCTTTAGTTCGGAATAACTGCACTGAGTTTGGGTAATAGTCGAGCTTCCGGTCTTTATACAAACAGTGTCAGGCTCAACCAACTTAAACCATCTATTTCCACCGTTCATAATTCTCGGTTGTTTAATCTCTTCGCCGAGCTTGAGTCGATGAACAATATTCGACAAAGATCTAGCAAAAGCAACGATCTCTTCTTTTGGTGCAGTCGAAGAGCACCAACTCATATTCTTGCCGTTGACAATAAACTCTAAAGTCCCTAGAGGAGCATAAATGTCCAGTAGTGAATTGTCATCGCTCCGTTGTCTAAGTTCATTCAACAAGCTCTCTGTGTGCTCGATATCAGACAAATCCATCTTGAAATCGAGTAAGATCATTTCTTAGTTAGCTCCATTCAAGCCTGCATTATGCTGGGCTATCTGCCCAAAAGTATCCATCCCAAAACCGGTAAGTGCATCAGTATAAAACTCAATTGGGTCATCTTATCCATCTCTTGATTAGATGTTATCCCCTGAGGAAACTATAGTGTGAGAAAATCCTTCCACTAACTACATTAATCAAATGAAAACATACAATTTCGAATTATTTGCCGACTACTTCCAGCTCTATTTGCAGGACGAGAATGCCAAAGGCGATCTTGGAGAGGCATGGACCGAAGAAGCCTGCGCCCTCAAGTTAGCAGTAGTGCCCGGGATCATTGGCGTGGGCACAGCAAGAGATATGACGGTCCCTCTAACAGTAGAAATACACGAGAGCGACCCAGGCGAAATACCGGGAACATGGGATCAAATCAATAATTGCAGTATCGATGTCACCTCCGGCAAGCTTGTGGTATCTGGCTGTACAGACTATTTCCCCACCGCCGCAAGGATAGAATTGCCGCCAGGTAAATACAGCGCTCGCATCTTTTATGGCGGTCAAAACACAATCAGCTCAAATGGCTTGTCCGGCGATGATCATTATACAGTTGCTTTGTGGCGGGCTTGATGCTCAAGCACTGTATCGGATCAAGTTTTGGGGAAGCAGCTCACAACATTTCCTCATGCGAGGCAAATTAAAATATGCAATTCTATTCTGCCAAGCTTTACAGCTCACTTACGAGCGCTCTCCATGCAAACTCAGGCCCCATTGAAGTTTGGGAGAAAAATCTTCTGTTCTTGTGTAAAGACTTAGATACAGCCTCAAAAATGGTGCAAAAGAGGGGTAGCTCAGAATCGTTTTCATTAGATGAGATCAGTTGGCTACCTGATGAATCTCCAATGATGAGTCAATACGAAGGCTTTCGAGAGCTATGTTGCATTTCCTCCGTTTCGGTCAATGAGCAGGGTAAAGCTTCACTGCCAGCCGGTTGTATTGTTTCAACTTCTATATTCGAATTCGAGAACACTTCGTCAACTGGTATTGAATTTGAGCAGCAGTTTCAGTCCTCAAACTTCAAATATTACGGAGAATCATCACGACAGAAGCTAACAATACTTGACCCACCATTCCTTGATGATTTGAGTCTGGCAATGCAGCAACATCTGAATATGAATTTAGAGGTGGTACCTTCCATATGGTGTGGCGCGCACCTCTTGTTTCAAGTTATTGAACAGAAAGGTCCGTTGCTGGATTCAACAATCTTTTTTGACATTTTGATATCAATAGGCGGCAGTTCAAGGCGAGCTGTTTTGCAAAAAGCGAAGAAGTTAGGTTGTTTCATTAATGACCACCTCATTGCAAAAACAATAGACTTCGCCCTTGAATTCGTAGGCATTAGGGACATGATCGAGATAGATAATGTGGAGATTGGAAGAGACTTTTCTGATTTGCCGCCAACTCATCTATCCGAAATTTCGCTGACAAAGTACCGTTGCCCTGCTGTTTCCGCTCTGAAGCAGCTAGTTAACGATGAAGATGCCAAACTACAGCTTGCACAAAGGACTTGACGCAATGCTATCGCTTCACAATCCGCCAAATCTCAATGTTCCAATTGCTGTTGAGCTTCCAGGCTTTGGAGGCTTTCATCAGTGAATGCCTCATCAACATCAGCAGAGGCTTCCTCCGCGTCTGACTCATCATCTCTCGTCTCATCCTCTTTCAAATCCGCGAGAGCCGCATCCACTCTTAACGCACCATCATCCATTGCTTCTTCTGCTGCCCCTTCTGCTACCTCTTCCAATTCTTCCTCTTCCTCAACAACTTCTTCCTAAATCACCGACACTGGTGGCACACAAGCCGGCAAGAGGGACTAGAACGCCCTACCGAGGATGCATCATGCCTTAACCTACCCCCGGAGGGTTATGCGGTAATTGAAAACAGTCGCAGAACTGTGTCATTTAAAAAATTGAAATTCAAAACTAGATCTATAGTTCTATCAGGACTTTGGAAAGAGTTACTCAAAATGTTTCAGAATTTTGTATTCATATGTCTATTACGGTTCGTGATCGGTTATGCAGCGGCATGGATCGGTGTGTTGGTGGGTCATTTTTTTCCATTCAATACGCCGATCACTGACTTTTCGATTTTTCTTAACCCATTTTTGCCGTTGGAAAATTTGTATCTGGGTCTAGTTTCCAATGTAATTACAATCTGTCTTACAATTTTGACGATAGGCTCACTTTCGGCTTTTATCTTCGCACCCAGCTTGCCATGGTGGTTTTGCGCAATCATTTTGCTTGCACATGCAGTTGCGAGCTATGCAATAAAGATGGCATGGGTGTCACCGTAATGGAATACAAGGCTGGCAAGGTCGATTCCTTTTCAAAGCAAAGCAGCGGTATTTGATTTCTATCGGGGAGCTACTTGAGCATCACCCGCGGTGGATATCTACTAAATGTAGAATCACCGTGTCTTTGGCTTATGCCCTACTCTAAATTAGACTGCGTAGGTTGTCTCAGTTATCATAGACACAGAGGGCTACCCAGATACTCCTGATTGGGATTTAATAAAGTACCAGCTAGGTGATTGTGATCTTTTTAAAGTCCGGTAAGTATCGACTAATACAGAGAAATTCAACCCCGGAGACTTAAGTTGACAGAGAATCTCGAATTTTTTGATTGGACCTCAAGCGATAGAGATTTGTTGTACGGATTAAAACGTGCCGGGGTAGAGTTTAATTGGTCAATCAATGAAGGCTGCTATGTTTTGAAATCAAAATTCAAGAAGGACTTTGCGGCAAGCGGTTATAACGAGAATTCAGTATTTTCCAAATTTGGTAAGCTCTATCAGACGAAGTTGCATTGGCGCGCTATGGCGGATGAACTTTTGAGTGAGTCTCCAATATACAGTTCCACTCTTTATGAGGAGCAAGAGCTACCGCTTGAGACACCAATACAATTTTGGACTTCTATTCTTTTGCCGACCTTCTTCAATGCTCATTTGGCGAATCAATACGAAACTGTTGAGAGGGTCTATGCTTTTATCGAGTGGACTCTTTGGAACGAACCAATTAGTACTGACATACTGGATGCCGTTTGGACGGCGAACCTTACTTGTTTTTTCGAGAATTTACCTGACTGTTCTGCAGCTTTAGAAGATCTGCCAAATTGGTTTCCCTACGAAGAAATCAAGTTTATGTTTGATTATCCTCCCATGGCGAGGTGCAAGCAACAATTTGACAGAGCGTACAGTTTAAAGGCACAAACTTAGTGGACAGATTTTGGCGTCCTTAAGGACGCTGCTGCCAAGAATCGTTATTTTTCGGAGCCGCATCTGACCTTGCCCCATTTGTTGAGTCAGTCATTAAGAGTTCTCCTCCGCGTTCGACTCATATTCTCTCGGCTCACCCGCGAGAGACTCCTCCTTTCTCGCAGCACCATCATCCAGCGCGTCAACTGCTACACCTTCCGCACTTGAATTAGGAGAGCGATTCTTAAATTTCGATCTTAGAGGCGTAGTTGAGCAGCTTCTCGGTGTTTAACTTATAGTGAGAGGCTAAAAGGTTAGAGGACAGAAATTCAGTGAGCGAACTAACCGAGGCCTATTTCAAGTTTTATCACGGAGATGAGGCGTTTGAGTGGGCCGAAACGACTGTCGATGAAATTTTCAACAGCGGGCTCGATAACGCATGGAATATCACACTCGAGCTAATAAACACTGCACCCACTTGGGCAAGCCTCAGCTTTATTTCCGCAGGAGAACTCGAAATATTGTGCGAGAATCATGGACCAGAAATTATTGCTAGACTGATGAAAGAAGCAACCACAAATATTAGAATGTTGCATGCTATGCGATGTGTAACTCTATCCGAGGAAAATTGCATCTCAGTCGAATTCTATCAGTTCTTAGAGGAACAAAAGCATCGCGATGCATTGAAATGCATAGATATGCCTCATAGACCTGGATTCTATGTCGACGACCCATAGAATTAAGCGAGAAGATGACTTAGCAGACGCAAGAGCCTTTTGCATATGATCTGGCATCAAACCGCACTGACCTGTCCCAGGTTTGAGCGACACCAAATCACTATTCAAAATGCTGCTGTGCTTGAACGCTCGGGATGCTTTCATCAGTGAATGCCTCATCAACATCAGCAGAGGCTTCCTCCGCGTTCGGCTCATATTCTCTCGGCTCACCGGCGACAGACTCATCCACTCCCTCAGCACCATCATCCAGCGCGTCTACTGCTACGCCTTCCGCTACGTCTTGCGCTGCGTTATCTGCTACGTATACCGCTGAGTCTCCTGCTGCCTCTTCTAATTCCTCTTCTTCCTCATCCTCTTCCTCAACAACTTCTTCCTGCACCACCACTACTGGTGGCACATAAGCTGGCAAGGTCGATTCTTTTTCAAAGCCAAGCATTGGTATTTGATTTCTATCTGGAAACGACTTGAGCATCACACGTGGTGGATAGCCGCCTTCTTCCTCGATACGACTACCCAGTATGGACATCGCTCTCTCTAAACGACAAACACCAAGACTCTCAAACTGACCGTCTTCGGTCTGTCTAAAAAATTCCAGATAATCACAGCGAGGCAGACTGGTGCGCCGTCCTTCGGGCACAATCGCTTTGGTATAAAGCTCACCAGTCTGACTATCCTGGACCACCTCGGGGATAGGCGCAAAAACAGCGTCCTTAGTCGACTTAAATATTCGCTCGGCATCTCGCTCATAAGTGACATTCATCGCGGCCAGACAAAAGAGATGCCACTCCTGGTAGCAGGGCTGGTTGGGCTTGAGGACAAAGGGCTCCCAGACTTCTTTGCGCAAGACCATAGGCTGCATAGGTATTGGTCTTGGCTGTTTGCGCAGAGATGATGATATTTCAAACAGCGCTAATAAAGCGTTTTTGTCTGCGCTGTCGGCTACCAGCATACGGTCGGCAGTTGGTGTCATCACGACAATCTCGCCGCGTACCTTGAGCCTTTCAAACAGCTCGGGCAAGAGTAATCGTGCTGCCGTGTGTTCGTCTGGCCAGGCAGTCACCCAGAGATTTAGACCTTCTTCGACTACTCTAAAGTCGCGCGTACTTATTGCTCTGAGATTTTCCATAGCAAGCTCCATCGCCTGCTTAAAAGACATCTTCCAATCCCACAGCTCGACGTCGCGCACATGCATATAGCTCTCGCCCTTATCGTAGATGAGCCCGACAGCGAGCTGATCACAAAAGGGGAAGTTTAAAAGCAAGCTATCAAAACCACGCGATTTTTCAGAGCGATTTTGCCCCTTCTCATCAAAGAGCGTCGCATTTTTTAGCTCAAAAGTGACACGCGCCCGCACGCAGGGAAATAACTTGCCCTTGAGTCCATCTCGCAGGCGCTTCTTTTCTCTTTCTTCGGGAGTCGATGCAGCCAGGCTTTAGATCCTCTCAACAATCATGGCTATACCCATGCCGCCGCCGATACAGAGACTGACACAACCATAGCGCAGTTGACGCTTATTGAGTTCGAT
>Ga0075163_10001943_pt1 | contig 27888 bp, 19 predicted proteins | sample JI1023141ADNA_FD_71478 | JGI IMG/M metagenome (GOLD analysis project Ga0075163, IMG submission 71478) | Wastewater effluent complex algal communities from Wisconsin, to seasonally profile nutrient transformation and Carbon sequestration -... | ecosystem: Engineered > WWTP > Effluent > Algae...
AGAGACAATAAATGGCTTTTTTAATGATATCTTGCCAAGAATTGGAAATGCCCTAAATGGCAGAATTAATGACAACTTCCAGTTGCTGAAAACTTAGCATTTTGAAGTTGTTTGGGTATACATATGAATCAATCCTACGCAAAACAGATAATAGTGGAAATTATACCAGGTCACATCAGTTGGGCCAATAACGTAAGATATTAATGAAGATTGGTTGATTAACAAAGCCTCGAATTTTAAAAAATGTTGAGGTGATGCAAGTCCCCGAGGTTCGCATAGCAATCTAAGTTCAGGACTCAACAGTCCATTTTATACTGCAATACCTAACAGTGAGCCAATACCTGCACTTACAAGCATCGCTATTGTTCCCCAGATTACAACACGCAATGATCCTAATAATATTCGAGCGCCTCCAACTTTTGCAGCCATTGCGCCGAGTAATGCTAAAAATAGAACAGCCATTATTGATACAGATGGGATAAGGTAGCTTCTAGGAACAAGAAAAATAATTATCAAAGGTAATAATGAGCCAAGAGTAAAACTGCAGGCAGAAAAAATCGCTGCCTGAAGTGGGCGCGCAGTTGTTATTTCTGTAATCCCAAGCTCGTCGCGAGCATGAGCACCTAATGCATCTTTAGACATCAATTGCTTTACAACTTCTTGGGCAAAACTGCGTTCCAATCCACGATTAACGTAAATAGTAGTTAATTCTTCAACTTCATTTGGTAAGCTTTCTGCAAGTTCTTTTTTCTCACGCGCTAAGGCTGATTTTTCTGTATCCGCTTGAGAGCTTACGGATATATATTCGCCTGCAGCCATAGACATAGCACCAGCAATTAAACCTGCAATCCCGGCTATAAATATTCCATTATATGGCGTATGAGCAGCAGCAACACCAATCAATAAACTTGCCGTAGAGATAATGCCGTCATTCGCACCCAAAACCGCAGCTCGTAACCAACCAATTCGTTCAATACGATGATATTCTTTATGTTCCATATATAAGAACTCCTATAGGGTTGAAGTATCAGCACTATTTAAATTTGCCTCATTTTTAGATGCTTACGTGAAGCGCCGACGATTTTTATAATTATACTATATTGTGTGAACTTATGCCTTTATTGACGGATGCACGCGATAGTCATGAAACCGCGAGTGTCAGGCCTCGCTTTTTACCTTATGTTTGAAAAAGGCTGTTTAAGGCAAAATGGCCTGACCCCCGAGGTTATTGCTCAGGAATATTATGAATGTCTCGCCATTTTTTTAGTAGTATTTGACGACGTTTTGGATAGCCTATTGTAAGGGATGCTAAGTTAGTAATTCTATCTGTTCGAAAATGGCGAAAATCAAGGCGCAACTCACACCAGGCGACAACAACATGTACTTCTTCAAAAAAACCAAGGGCTAGCGGCCAAATAATGCGTTGAGATGCATCTCCCTTGACATCAATATAAGTCATTTGAAGCTTACATTCTTTTCGAATGGCATGTCGAATTAAGGCCTCTTTTTCGTCATCATGTTCTATTGCCGTTTTCACAGGGCCAATAAGTAAGCCTGAATACTCAAGCTGATGTCTGAGGTCCTCTGGGAGGACGGCAGATATTTTAGCCAAGACATTAGTCGCCGCAAGCCTTAATTTTTTATCTGTTCTGCGTGCTACCCAGCGCGACCCAAGTACCAGTGCTTCTATCTCTTCTTCAGAAAACATCAGTGGGGGCAACATAAATCCTGGGCGTAACACATAGCCAAGACCAGGCTCGCCCTCGATTGATGCCCCTTGTGCCTGTAAAGAAGCTATGTCTCTATAAAGCGTACGTAGACTTACTTCAAGTTCGATAGCTAATTGCTTTCCACTAATGGGATAACGGTGTCGTCGCAGAATTTGAATGAGATCAAAAAGACGTTGTGTTCTTGACAAAGTTTCTACCTGTGAATTAATGCTGCCATATTTTGGCAGCATTAAAGTAAAATTTCTACAGATTTATTGATAAATGCAACAGCTACCCATTTTTATTAAGTGATACAACTCTTAGTCGATTGCCGTCAGGATCAAGTGCTAGAAAAGTATAACCATAAGGTACAATAGTTGGAGGAAGCGCTATGTTGATGCCATTTTTTTGCCATTTTACGAATAATTCATCAACGTTCCTTTTGTTTTCTAATGTGAATGCTAATTCGCCACACCCATTTTTATCAGCAGGTGGCGCTACCGCATGTTTAGCTTTTAAACCTAAACCCATCCCATTTGATAATCTGAATGAATGGAATGTCGGTGAAGCTTCTTCTGGCTTTATTCCAAGTAAATCCTGATAAAATGGGCTACTTATTTCAAGATTATCAACATAAAGTACTACAGCCGTTGGTTCGAGTATCATATTTTCCCCTTTAAATGGTGTGATATTATCGAACGTAGTTTACAAGCTTAGACTGACAGTTTTTGTCAGTAGTGGGTGGGGTATGGCTCAGGAGTATTGGGTTCCCCAATCCTGAGTGCCAGGTCTTGCCTTTTGCTTTTTCGAATTAAAGGGCAAAAAGCAAGGCTCGGCACCCAGGGTTTTGATTCCTTTGGACCTGACCGCTAGATTTTTCTGCGTCCGTTGTGTTAAAATTTTGCATCAAATGACCATATTATATCTTATAAGTGTTTAAATTAAATGGAGTAATTAGCATGCCAATGAGTCAAGTTTTACTTGATGCAATGAGCGTTACGTTAAAAACAAAAACAAAAAATCTCAAACAGCTTTCCATAGAGGAATTTATTTTGTTTGTTGAACAGTGTCAACGGGAGATAGTACAAACCTTTGCATTGACACAAGTTCAGGTTCGCCGAATGAATCCACAGACGCTTCACGACTTATATCATGCCATGAAGCATGGGGATGGGGGGCAATTTGTATTCAGGCATGGAGAGCAGGACTTTAGTCCTGTTAATGCTCCCTTTGATGAGATGAGTAAGAAAATCATTATGATGCAAGCTAAGCATAATGAAAATGATCCAATTACACTTAACTCATCCGTAGAATTTATAGGAACGTTATTGACACTGGCATACCTGAAGGAAAAGGCAAGTTATCGTATACAAGTGGATTCATCGTCCAACCGCCGTGCGAAACAACCCGCTGAAATGCTTGCCAAAACATTTGAAATCCCTTTGTTATTATCACCCTCATGGGAATGCATCAATTATCCAGCTGACAGTGCCCTAGATAGTACCCAACTGGATATGAAAGGTAATCTTGAGTGGAATAGGCAAAAAGTTGATGCTGTTATAGGTATTGGTACATTTGATAGGATTACAGATGAGATTAAAACAGTATTAACTGCGGAGATAGCAGCAAAAACAATCCAAGTTATTATCACGCATACGCAACAACTTGATGAGTTTTATGCAAAAGCATCTGGTTTACCAGCATCAGGACGTTTATCTCATTACGGGTTTGTATTTAGGAATAGGGCGTATGTTTTGAGATATGAGGATGGATTTTATAACAAAGAGATATTAACCTTAAAATATGAATTACCACGGTTCTCCCAACTCTCTTCTCAGGGAGTATTTGCTAATTCTTCAATAATTCCTGATGAAGAAGCGCGTAAGTTGAAATTAAAGTAATATTGATTTTATTGGTGGGCCCACTAGGACTTGAACCTAGGACCAACGGATTATGAGTTATGCTTAACAATTTTAACCACTTGATTTTATTGCAAATTTTGCTGCGGGTTTTTCCTGCAAATGGCGTACATTGTCGTACAATGTCGTACTCAAATACGATGATCTCCCGAAGTTAAATTTTATTTAATTTACTCCCCAACTTCTATTAATTTCAACTTATTATATGCTGTTTCTTTGCCGTCATTATATGATTTAGGAAAGTGATCGAATAGATTTAAAAATTGCAATGTAGCAATTCGCCCTGTTTCTAATGGCTTTTTCCTCTTTTTTAAATCATCCTTTACTTTTTGTATTTGTACTTGTTCTCTTGGGTGTAAAAAGCTTAAATCAAACCATTGTTCTGTTTCAAAATTTTGGCTAAGAGCACGGTGTAAGGAATTACGTAAGCTGATTTCCAGAATTTATAATGCCGGATATAATGATTGACTAAGATCAATATTCCAGGAATACATAATAAGCGCATCTGCTTTGGAGTTATTACAACTTGCATGATTTAAGTAGCCATCCAATCGTTCTTGAGAAAATATAATTGATAGTTTATCAAAAAGGGCTGGGTATGGATCTGACATCAAAATTATCCTATAATTAGAATACAGTCCCCGGGCAATTCCTATCCTTGGTTATATCAAGTGAAGAATCCGGGGTTTTTTTTATCTAGTTCATCTGAGTTCTAAGATATTCTTCATTATCCGGTTCTGGTTTTCAAAATCAATTGAAAGATTACTGGTTATTTAAATATTTTCAATCATCGTTGAATGCATAAAAGTGCATTTGGGGTCTGACAAAAATATATGTTATTACTTAATATTTGGTTAGATTTTGAATTCATCAATTCGCACTATTTTAACCAAATATTAACTGGGTGTTTATCCAAGTATAACTGTCATCTTTTTCTACACTGAAAGGCTTTATAGAAACCCACCATAAGCTATTTTTATTTTTTATGCACGAATATTTTCCTATTTTCCCCTCACGCATAGCTTTTCTGTAATCTTGGGCTTCAAATGAGTTATTGGTGACATTGGCATTATGTTTCAGTCTTAAATATTCGTTTTGTGCTGCACTTAAGGCATAATCCTGTTTATTAACATTATAAGTCTCAGAGCCAATCATATTATTAATAGTAATTTGAGACGGCGCAGATGCCTTGACATTTTTATAGGTGTAAAACACGGCTTGTTTTATATCGTCTTCAGAAATATATAAACCCGGAGGTGGATTATAATAGGCCTGTTTAATTACTAAATTTCCTCCATGAGCCTGGCAGAAATTGTTTATATCATCATATGGTCTTTCTATTCTACTGGCGAGCAATCGAATATTGATAGAATTTTTGGATGTTTCTTTATTATAAAAGCCTGTAGCGCGACCAAGCTGATCAGTAAAGCGCTCTTTCATAAAGTCGGCTAATGAAGTGTCTTTATATTTTAGAGCAGCTTCTTTCGATAAAGGCCTTTGGCAACCGGCACATATTTGGTTATCTATCATTGTGCATGAAGATATAACAGAGCTTATTGAAAGGGCAAGAAACAATTTTTGAGGTTTACTATTTATAGAATACATATTTAACAATCCAAGCTGTCTAAAATTAAATTTATTTCCTTAAAGTGTCTACATTGCGTCGACACGGTTTTTTTGAATTTTCTAAAACTGATCGTCACTACTTGATTTTATTGGTGGGCCCACTAGGACTTGAACCTAGGACCAACGGATTATGAGTCCGCTGCTCTAACCAACTGAGCTATAGGCCCGAAACGGGGGTATTCTAGCTGGATTTTATTGGGAAATCTAGCTTTCGTTGCGGTATTTGTGGGGAGTTTTTCACAGGGTTTTGTGTCACACTCCCTTACGGTCGTGGCTCTGTTGGAGCCAGTATTTTTAATCTTCTTCGTTTTCTAGGAAGCTTCTTAGCTTTTCTGAGCGTGAAGGGTGTCTAAGCTTTCTTAAGGCTTTGGCTTCGATTTGTCGGATACGCTCGCGCGTGACGTCAAATTGTTTGCCGACTTCTTCAAGCGTATGGTCAGTATTCATTTCAATACCAAAACGCATGCGAAGTACTTTGGCTTCTCTTGGAGTTAATGTCGATAAAATCTCAAGCGTTGCTTCTCTTAAGCCCTCAGCTGTTGCGCGCTCAATGGGAGACTCCATGCTGCTGTCTTCAATGAAATCACCTAAGTGTGAGTCATCGTCGTCACCGACAGGGGTTTCCATTGAAATGGGTTCTTTAGCAATCTTTAAGACTTTGCGAATTTTATCTTCGCTCAAGTCCATTTTTTCAGCTAATTCTTCAGGGGTTGCCTCGCGGCCTGTCTCTTGAAGAATTTGACGTGAAATGCGATTAAGCTTATTAATCGTCTCAATCATATGAACAGGGATACGAATGGTACGTGCCTGGTCTGCGATAGAGCGTGTAATCGCTTGGCGAATCCACCATGTCGCATAAGTTGAGAATTTATAACCACGACGGTATTCAAATTTATCAACGGCTTTCATCAGGCCAATATTGCCTTCTTGAATTAAGTCTAAAAATTGTAAGCCACGATTGGTGTACTTTTTAGCAATAGAAATTACAAGTCTTAAGTTCGCTTCAACCATTTCTTTTTTAGCGCGGCGTGCTTTGGCCTCGCCTATAGACATTTTACGGTTGATTTCTTTAATTTCAGAAATGCTTAGACCATATTCCGCTTCAAAGTCTGCAAGTCTTGATTGAATGCGTTTAATCTCAAGGCTATATTCATCAATCTTAGCAACAGATAATTTTTTCTCGTGTTTATTGACTAAGTTTTCAAGCCAGGTTAAGTCTGTCTCATGGCCTGGGAATGTATCAATAAATAATTTGCGAGGAATATCTGCTTTTTCAATACATACACGCATGATGGTTCGCTCAAATTCGCGAATATGATTGCGTAAGTGTCTAAAATGATTGGTTAAGCTATCAACCTCACGCGATGTCCATTTGAGCTTTAAAAATGCCTCAGACATGGCGGTAATTTTTTGTTGGGTTTCTTTATGATTTTTACCATGCTTTTTAAGGGCTGCAGTAGCATCAAGATACTTTTCACGTAAATCGTCAAAGTAAATCTTCGCTTGCTCAGGATTAGGGCCTAAGTCAACTTCAACAATACCACCTTCACCGTCTTCATCTTCTTCGTCTAAGAGGGCAGCGACGGGTTCTGGTTCTGCATCTGGGAACAATTGTTGTTCTTCTGTAAGTAGCGAGCCAATGCTTGAAGGCGAGGCTTCAAGTTCTTCGTCAATAAAGCCTGAAATAATGTCTGAAAGACGATTTTCTTCGGTTTCAATTTTGTCATAATCATCAAGCACAATCCCCACAGTTTGTGGGCAGTGAGACAGTGATTCTAGAACATTTAATAAGCCCTCTTCGATACGTCTAGCAATGCGTATCTCGCCTTCACGGGTGAGGAGCTCAACAGTACCCATTTCGCGCATATACATACGAACAGGGTCAGTAGTACGGCCGGTTTCTTTGTCGATAGAGGCAAGAACGAAAGTTGCATCTTCGAGATCTTCAGGTGCTTCTTCGGTGGTGCCTAATAGCGCTAATTCGTCTTCGCTTGGCGGGAATTCAAAGACTTTGATATTCATGCCTTCCAGCATGTTAATAATCACATCAAAGTGTTCGGTATCGACGATATTTGGCAAATAATCGTTAATTTGTGCGTACGTCAAATAGCCTTGCTCTTTACCTAAGCTAATCACTTTGGTTATTTGTGAACGTTGTTGATCTTGTTCATTAATGCTTGTCGACATGGGCCATCTCAAAAAAATGGTAACTAATTAGTATTAATAAAAGCTTGTAATTATATACCTCAGTATTGATAAGTTACAATATAAATTTATTAATTAACCACAGGGACTGTGTGCTTCTGTGTTAACAACGTTTGTAATTGTTGTTTTTCGGCGTCATTTAAGCCTTCATGACGTGATTTTGTTAATAATAATGCAATTTGCTGATTCATATTTTTTTTATCTAAAAACTGAAATATATCGACGAGCTCTTGGCTTGATGCGGTTTCTGGAACTTGTGGGTCCCATGCCGCTAATGCATTGATAATAGAAAAATAAGGGGTGGTACGGAAGGTTTCAATTATCATAGCCGTGGTTGTATTGGGATTAAGCTCTAAGTATTGAATAATATTATTAAGAAGTAATATGCCTTCTTCTTCCCCAATTAATAAAGGAATGTCGCCCTTTACGGTTTCAAAAATATCAGGATGCTGAAGGAGTAGTGCGATAGCAATACGAAGTGGGGTGCGTGTAATGCTTTGAGGGGCTTCGTGTTGTGGTTTAGCGGTAATCTGTGAAGAAAGCAATAGCGCGAGTCTATGGCTGTCTATTCGGGTTAAACGCGCCAATTCATTGAGTAATAATTGCTTATAAGGACAATCTGGAATCATTTGAATTAAGGGCTTACACCGCTCAAACAATTGGCTTTTGCCGGCACTGCTGGTTATATTAATATCTTTTGTTACGGTGTTAAAAAAAAAGTGCTCGAGCTTCATGGCATCATTAAGCTTAGTTAAAAAACTATCGCGTCCTTCTTCTCTGATAAGGCTATCGGGGTCGTGTTGTTCTGGTAGGAACATAAATTTAGCATCAACACCGGTATTAAGGTGAGGAAGCGTGCTTTCAAGTGCGCGCCAGGCTGCTTTTTGTCCGGCCGTATCGCCGTCAAAACAAAAAATAACGGATTGGGTATGTTTTGTTAAAATTTGAATATGTTTGCTACCGGTGGCGGTTCCAAGCGTTGCAACCGCTTGGGTAATGCCTGCTTGAAATAGCGCGATAACATCCATATAACCTTCAACAACGACGATGAAATCAGGGTGTTTGTGTTTTTCTAATACAAAATGTAGCCCATATAATTCATTGCTTTTTTGAAAGATAACGGTTTCAGGGGAGTTTAAATATTTAGGCTTTTGCTCGTCTTCTAGGGCACGACCACCAAAGCCTACAATGCGTCCTTGTTTATCATGAATAGGGTACATAATGCGATGACGGTATCTATCATAAGTTTTGCCATCATCTTTTTGAATTAGCATGCCTGTTGTTAGTAAATCTTTGGTTTGATTTTTTAGTCGGGGCGCTAAAATATGCCAGTCATTGGGGGCATAACCCAATTGAAAATATTTGGCAATCTCGCCACTAATCCCTCTTTTTTGAAGATAAGCAATGGCGCCTTGTCCGGATTCTTTTAACGTTTTTTGATAAAACTGAGACACTTGCGCTAATAAGCCATAAAGGCTTGTCTGAGATTGATAGGGTTTGCGCCCGCCTTCTCTGGGTACGGTGAGTCCTATTCTTGAGCTTAAGGTTTCTACCGCTTCAACAAAATCTTGATTCAGATAGTTCATGACAAAACTTATGGCATTGCCACTTACCCCACAGCCAAAGCAATGATAAAACTGTTTTTTAGAGATAACATTAAAAGAGGGGGATTTTTCGTTATGAAAAGGGCAGCAGGCAACATAAGCATTGCCTTGCTTTTTAAGCGGCACATAGCTTTCAATAAGCGTGACTAAATCGGTTCTGGTGAGCAGATCGTTTAAAAATGTCTGAGGAATTAAGCCAGACATGATGGCGTGTTAATTAAGTTGAGATTTAATTAACGCACTGACTTTACTCATGTCAGCACGGCCTTGCATGTGGGGTTTTAATATTGCCATGACTTTACCCATATCGCTGACAGCCGTAGCACCTGTTTCTTGCATGGCGTTACGTATCATGTCAACAATCTCAGCCTCTGTAAGAGGCGTGGGTAAATATCGTTGTATTACATTTAATTGAAAGCTTTCTTTGTCGACCAAATCGGTTCTTGAGGCGGCTTCAAATTGGCTAATTGACTCTTTGCGTTGTTTGCAAAGTTTATCAAGAATAGCCAATAATCGCGCGTCATCAACCACAATACGCTCATCAACCTCGATTTGTTTAATCGCAGCGCTTATAAGCCGTAGCGTTTCAAGCGTGTCTTTGTCACGCGCTCGCATGGCTTCTTTGATGTCGTTATTGAGTTGGTCTTTTATGCTCATGATTACTTACGACGACCTTTGCTATTGCGGCTGGTGCCAGTTTCACGTGCTATCTTTTTAAGGTGACGTTTAACCGCAGCGGCTTGTTTGCGTTTACGCTCAGCAGTGGGTTTTTCGTAAAACTCACGACGACGAAGTTCTGTTAAAACGCCGGCTTTTTCACAAGAACGTTTAAAACGACGAAGTGCGTATTCTGGATTTTCACCTTCTTTTACACGAACGGTGGGCATTAATGAGTCCTCTTATTAAAATAAAGATAATTAGGATGGCAATTTTAGAGGCAGTTATTCACTACGTCAAGCAATTTAATTGCGAAAACTGGATAAAAATATCGTATAATGCGGCGAATAACGATTTTATGGTGTTAAAAATGTTGGTATTAGGTATTGAATCTTCTTGTGATGAGACAGGTGTTGCGGTTTATCATGAAACGCGAGGCATCTTATCTCACGCGCTACATTCGCAAGTTTTAGCGCATCAGCAATATGGGGGCGTGGTTCCAGAGCTCGCCTCTCGCGATCATGTTAAATGGATAGTAAATTTAGTTGATAAGGCCTTAATTGAGGCGAATATTTCAAGGCAAGATATAGATGCTATTGCTTATACGGCAGGCCCAGGTCTTATTGGTGCTTTATTAGTTGGGGCAAGTTTTGCTAAAAGTTTAAGTATGGCTTTAAATATCCCAGCCATTGGCATACACCATTTAGAAGCGCATATATTAGCGGCTATTTTAGAAAAGCCTGATATTAGTTTTCCCTTTTTAGCGTTGCTCGTCTCAGGCGGCCATACAGAACTTATTGCCGTCAAGGCATTAGGCGCGTATGAAATATTAGGTCAAACATTAGATGATGCCGTGGGCGAGGCCTTTGATAAAACAGCAAAGCTCATGGGCATCCCTTATCCTGGTGGCGCTGAATTGGCGAGACTCGCTGATGGCACAACCCTTGATAAAAGCTTTGCCCCTTTTCCAAGACCCATGACAGATAGGCCAGGGCTTGATTTTAGCTTTAGCGGTCTTAAAACACATGCACTAAATGCTTGGCATAAAAGCGATAAAACCATTGAAGCAAAACAACAAATCGCAGCACATTTTCAAGCCGCCATTATCGATACCTTATTGATTAAATGCCGACGTGCTGTTGAGGCAACAGGCATTAAACGTTTAGTCGTGGCAGGGGGCGTGGGGGCCAATATCAGCTTAAGACAAGCCCTGACGCAATGGATGCAATCCATTAATGGTGAGGTATATTTCCCTAAACACGAATATTGCACCGATAACGGCGCTATGGTTGCCTATGCAGGCTATCTAAGACTCGCCCGCGGTGAAAAAGATGCGGCACTTGCGATTAAAGTTCAGCCGAGATGGGTGTTAGGTTAGATGTTGGGCAATAATCCATAAATTATTCGTCAACTACAGTATTTTATACGGTAGTTTGGTTAAATAAAATACAATATGATTCATGTTCTTAAAAATATTTTATTAAAAACCAAACTTAGGCGAATAATTATGAAATTGAACATGACATTTAAGTACTATGAATTCACAAGGGAACTTTGTTTTAATATAGATACCATAAATAGGGAAGACGACGCTAATCGTGAAATTTATTCTGAGTTAAAAGGAGAAATTCGTGTTTTAGATGGATTTAAGGACAACGGTCATAGTTCAATTCATTTTTCGATTCCTGCAAGCAATTGCAAAGCGCTTCTTGATTTAATCATAAAATTTCAAGCCAAGCATCCTGATTTGCTTGTATTACCTTCTACCAGTTTTGTAAGTTCATTGAGCGATTTATCTAAAAACGAGTATATAGATGCCGAAACCGCTGCTACATACCAATCTACTATTAAGTCAGAATATACTTTAGAAGACTTAAAAAGTGATGCATACAGTGAAGATAGTACAATTCAATCAGATGCTCATGAGAGCACTAATAGTGATTCAAAACAGGAATCTTATGATTCAAAATATAAGCCTAACTTTAATGTCTTGTCTATTGATGCTACTTCAAAGGTATATACCAACTTTGACTGTATTTATATTAGTTGTCAGGATAGAGATATTATTGGTACAGGATTTATAGAATTCTGTAAAAAGATTGGTGTAACCTTAAATAGGCTTTCATATTCTGAAGGTATATCTTGTTTTATCACTCATGAAATTCATAAATACAGAGAATTAGTTGATTTTTTAAATACACAAGGTCAGCTAAGTAGCCTGAATATGGCGGATATAAATTCAAACATCGCCCAAGTTGAGCAGAATTTAGCATATAGACAAGAAGTTACCCCGGGTATGAGCTATGCACAAGAGGTTTTACTGAGTCAATGGACTTACGAACCTATTGAAGTATTATTGAATAACATAACCTGCGTAGAGGATATAATTCCAATTCTACAAAATGCGATTCATGAATCTCATCCTAGTAGAGACGGATTTAAAAAATGGTATAACACTAAGTATCCCAACAGAGATGATAAGACAATCGCTTCAGTTGTTGGGGCTATTAATCAATTAAATTTAGTACTTACAGGTTGCGCCAATTTAGAGAAAAAACTCAAAGAAGGATCAGGTGGCGAATTTATCCCTGCACTTCAAAATCAAAGAGAGGAGGTTATTAATTTTATTCTGGAAAGTGCCACAAAAAAATTCTCTGAAAAGCTAAGTGATTATAAAGAGTTTTATTTCCAACTATCCTTGGATTGTTTAAAAAACGGAGAAGTGTTTGGGTACAGAATTAACGATTTGTATAGAATAAATGACAACACAGGTATGCCCGAAGAAAATCCAATTGTAGTAACGTCTTATTCTAGGCAAATATATACACCTGCAGATACGGTTTCTCGAATAAAAGAAATTTTAAACCGTTATCATCTTAAACAATTGCCTGTGTCTGAAGAGGACTTTTTGTGTCAAAAACTACCTCAACCTATTGATATGGAATACAAAAGCGAAGCACGAATAGCCGCAGAAAAACTGTTATTAGAAATAGAGCAAGGATTACAAGAACAAAATTTCCCACTAAGAAAATCGTATTTTAAAACAATTAAAATCATCTTAGATGCTTTAAAAACTACTGATAAAGTATCTGCTGATGCTCTAAAAAATGCAGCATTTCTAGAACGAAATGGGGTTTTAACAAAAGCTTTGATTGAAAAAGAATTTCAAATCCCAGATGAGGAAGAATTTGAGAATATCTTGCTATATTCACCAGTAGCTTATCAGCTGATTAAGGATAAGTTAGCGGTTAAATATCCGCAGTTTTTGCGGGACATGAACATCGGTCAAAGAAAACTATCTCCATTAAAAGTTGCCAATGCGCTGTGGTTGTCAGCACGAAATAAAGCTGAAGTTAAACTGAATATGGAAGCTTTTGATGCATGGGCTAAACAACAGAACCTAACCTTTGGAATGAAAGAGGTGAATGACCTCTTAGCAGGGTATAAGTTCAGTGAAGTAAAAACTGCCGTATTAGGTCAGCCAATTCTTGCAAATAAGAAATCCAAAATAAGTGAAGTATACCAGGACAGAACGGATAAAATCGAAGAAGAAAAACAAGTATTGGTCAGCGTTCCATCAAAAGATGGTTTAAGCGATAGATTGGAAGAAGTCCATGGTTGTTTGCCTCAATCTGATATGACGCAAAGACCGGGGGTTGAAGTTATCGAGAATGGTTTAGGTCAAGTAGGCTCAGATAAGACTGGCCGTAGTCTGTCGGCGGATATTAAGTCTTCCGAGTCTATTAATGTGGTGTTTTTAGATATATTAGGCGTTTTATTAGAGGAATCAGACGGTAGGAAAAACGGTAAAGCATATGATGAGAAATATGATTTTATCGTACAAAAATTAGGCGATGGTCTCAATGAGCTTAAGTCATATGATGTAGGTGCTACGTTATTGTTTTCACCTAGTGCTGTTCAAAATCTTAAGATGTTACTTCAACAAAATAATGCAAAGATTGTGATAAGTTCAAATTGGAGAAATTTCAATAGCAAGCTTTTGAGTCAGCAAAAACTAAGGCTGTTATTTAAGTTATGGGATTTAGACGAATTTATTATAGATGAGACCCCTTATCTTTGTACAAATCGAGATGTGGAGATTCAGCGGTGGTTAAAAGAAACGTCTTATAGTATTAATTCATTTGTTATTCTAGATAGAGTATCAGACATTTATCCACAAGAATCTGTTATAACTGCAGATACGATGTTTTTTTCAGACAGCCATCTTGAAAAAGCACAAAAAATATTGTCCAGAAACAAAAACTTGGCACCTGTTGCTTCAATAAAATCAGAAGAAGAAAGGGCTTTGTCTACATTATTTAACCATGTACATGAGTCTTATTTTATGGATATGGATAATTTTAACATCCCTCAATATGGTGAAAGGATTAATGAGACTTTATCAAGACTAGTCGGTGGCTGTAAAATCGCGTTGGGATGGATAAAAGATATCACCCATTCTGTATGGCTTCAGATTGAAGAAATGGTAGGAAATCAGCATGATAAATATGTATTATTACCATTGTTAGCCTGGGTTGCCAGAAATAATTATGCAGATGCATTAGATTATCCGGTTTTCCAATATATTATTAAAAAATTCCCAGAGGCTACTGAAGAAGCGATGTGTATTGCCACTTATTTTGGTAGCACAGAATTTATATTGCGAGCATTGCCCTATATAACAGTAGCGTCTTTAAAGCGAGTTTTAGAGACTGCCTCAGTGATGGATAATGTTGAGGTATTAAATGCATTAGTCACACATCTGAACAGCAACTCAAGTTTATTGTCTCAGTTTAATTTAAATGAAGCGTTGTTATTAAACGATATCGGTGAGCAAGCATTATATTATGCGGTAAGACATGAATGCGCAAAAAGCGTTCAATTATTGCTTGAACACGGTGTTAATCCGAATGCATCAAAGACGGAAATTTTTACTTTTACGGATTCTTACCTTCATTTAGCAGTAAGAGGGGGTAATGCTGATATTGTTAAATTGCTTATTAAGCATGGCGCAGATATTCATGCTATAGATGCATGGAATAAATCACTGCTTGATGCAGCGCATGAGTTTAAACACGCCCATTTGCTTGAATTATTAGGTGAAAAGCCTAAGTTGGCGCACAATGTGTTCTATCCTGAATTTTTAAAAGTGCTCAATTTAAGAAAACGTAAGCTTACCGCCTTAAGCGTTGCAAATGCTTTGTGGTTATCGAACATGAGTGCGGCAGAAATCGAAGAACAAAAACAGGTGTTTTCTAATTGGGCAATACAAGAAGGTTTAAGTTTTGGATTGGATGAGGTCAATGTTTGTTTGTCTCAATATGATATGACGCAAAGACCCAAGGTCGCAGTTATTGAGAGTGGCGCCAGTGATAGCGTTAGTGATGCTAAGCTATTGGTTAAACCTGCTTCAAATCCGGTTGACAATAATTTGGAGAAAATTATAATTCTTTCCGCAAGAATTATAAATGGCCCATATGATTTTGTAAAAGGGAAATATAGCCCTACAAATGGTCCTAGTAAAAAAATGTTAGAAGTCACTTTTTCAAGACCCAGCTTGTTGTCGGTCAACTTTTATTATATAGGTGACAAATATCCTGCTTTTGATTTTCAACATACTACTACATTACAACAAAATTCTTTCTTTTTCCCTATAAAGGAAGAGATGCCCATGGAGAAAATTAAAGTATGGGGAGTGAAATCAACTGAAAGTACAGAAAATGGACGATGGAGAATTAAAAGAGAAGTTCTATCTGAATCCGAGTTAATTAGTAAATATCTCAGCTTAACCGAAAGAGTAATGAGTTTTTCTGGGCAAAAAGGTCTTCAAGCTTTAAATGATGGTAAGTTTTCTGTAGATGCCATTGAAAAAATGGATAACTCTCAATTAATTGTATTACTTCAGAAGTGGAACTTGCACATTAGTGATGCTGATTTATTAAAAAACATCTATTCAAATGATTATCTTGAATCATTAATCGTAAATAATGAGCTTGCTCTTTTCAAAAGAACCATCACATTAATGAAAAATACTTATGGTGGAATAAATCCAAAGCGTAGTGTTGGTTCTACGCGTTCTAGAACGCTCCTGAGAGCATTTGAAAAACTTGTCGCTAATGATGATGTTGAAACGTTACAGTTTCTTGTCAATACAGGCCTTGAAATGCCTGTGTGTGTACTAGGCGAGGGAGAGTACGATCCTCTTTTAGTAACGGCTGCAAAACTTGGCAAAATAAATACAGTTAAGTTTTTGTACGAGCAAGGTTACAAAAATGAGGAATACAGTTGCAATAATGCATTAATTATAGCAATTAAAAATGGACATACCGATATTGTTGATTATTTACTTACTGTTGGTATAAGTGCCAATAATTATTCTAAGGAAAGGTTTGCTTATGCTTATCTTGATGACTTTCATCAGTTAATTTATACAGTTCAGCAGGCCTTAGCCACTCCTATTAATGAGCGTAAAAAATTCCATGATATTTTTTCAATACTTTTAAAACACGGGGCAAATCTTCAAGAAGCGGTCAATAACTTAAGGAAAAAAGCACACAATAGTCAAAACTCTATCGTGTTGACGGAGTTACTTCTCGAGTTTATAAATGACTTTAAAGAACAATTTAGTGATGAGGCTTATAGTAAAATTATTAAAGTAATACATGATACGCAAGCGGTGATTCGTGGAGATAAATTACCTTTTGCGCTATATCGTGACGATAATAAAGAAGCAATCCAGTTAATTGAACAGGGTGCATCTCTGAATAATTACGATCAAAATTTTGAGACAAGTTCAATTAGTCCTTTGCATGTGGCGGTGGGTAAAAATAATCTTGTGATGGCTAAATTTTTACTTGAGCATGGTGCTAAAGTTAATTATGAACGACGTTTTTGCGATGAAAAAACTCGCTTTGCCATCGATATAGCAATTATGAAGCAAAATCGAGAAATGATTGCTTTACTGCTCAATGCAGGCGCTAAAATTACACCTGAAATTTATGATAATGCGCCTGAAGAAATAAAGCGCTTTATTGAGCAGGCTAAAAAAGGGCAACTGCCTTCTGGCATGGAAGAGAGCTATCCGAATTTAATGCAAAACAAAACGAAAATAGCCTGTTCTTACAATGCGACAGAAATTAAAAAAGAAAATTCACCTTTAAATAGTGTTAATGTAATTGTAAATATTTATGACGATTTCAATTGTATTTATATCGAGGGTAAACGTAAAAGTGGAGGCTTATGGCTAAATGATGAGTTAGTAACATTTGGTAAAAAGATACAAGTTAATCTGAAGCCCTTGCTAATTGTTCCTCCAGAAGTAACTACAACTGAGATTCTCAGATATAGAGATTTAGTAGAAGGGCTTTATAAGGCAAATTACATCAGTATTGAAGATAAAACCAACTTAGAACGCAATATAGTATGGATAGAGAATAATTTAAGCGCAAGAAAGAAAGTAACACCATTTATAAATGCAGCACAAAAAGCGCTTCTAATCAAAAAAGCGGCTCCGTTTATAGATGAATTATTAAATGGCATGGGTTCAAAAGAAGATATTATACCTATTCTTAGTAGCGCTCTTAGGGATCCATCACCTAAAAAAGAGGGTTGGCAGCAATGGTGTACTTTAAAATACAAACATTTAGATGCTAGCACTGTAAGTCATTTAACTGATTGTGTTAATCAATTGGCAAAAATCATTACAGGAAGTGCCGGTTTAGAATCTAGCCTAGAAAAAAAGGGAGATAACATTCCGGCTCTTGAATTGCAAAGAAAAGTAATTATTGAGTCTTTAAAATCAAAGGCAGAAATTAGATTTCCTAGTTCTCTAAATGAGTATAAGGCTTTTTACATGGATTTAAGTCTTGCATTTTTGTATGAAAATAAAACTTTTGCTTATCGAATTGACGATGAACACCGTATTGAAAACTATACTGGTTTTCCTCATCAAGAACCTATAAAAAAGGATAAAAACTTTACTGTTATTTATACGCCATATGCTGAAGTACAAACTACAAAAGATATGCTAACACAACATAATCTCCATAAATTACCGTTGTCAGAAGAGGATTTCCCCAACTGTAAACTACCAGCGACAACGGTTTTACGTGATGATTTAGAGATACAAATTCATTCCGAACGAGTAGCTTATCCTAAATTTTTAAGTGATCATAAACTTAGAAGGTCTAAGCTTAGCGCCTTAAGTGTCGCAAATGCTTTGTGGTTATCGAAAATGAGTACGGCAGAAATTGAAGAACAAAAACGAGTGTTTTCTAATTGGGCAATACAAGAAGGTTTAAGTTTTGGATTGGATGAGGTCAATGTTTGTTTGTCTCGATATGATATGACGCAAAGACCTAATGTCGCAGTTATCGAGAATAGCTCAAGTGAATCTAATCCTTCAGAACTCGCAGTCGAAATGATTTCCCCCTATAAAGCAGTTGATTCTTGCGATGAGATTACAAGTCGTATTTTAGTCAAAGATACCTTAAATGTGTCTCAGTTAAATGAAAAACAAATCATGTCATTATTTTCAGACGTTAGGACTGAACATTTTACAACTTGTTCCAGTATACCGGTCCTTAGGTCGCAAAAGAGATACATTGATTTAGTGGCACAAGTCTTATCAGGAGTTCATCCTGATGGGCGAAAGAGAGAAGATTCTTGTCGAGTGTTTGAGCAGGCATTGATGGCGCCGACAGAAGCGCTCACTGCTGAAATTGAGAGACAGGCCACTATCGTCGATAGAGCGGATTGTTTATTGCCCTTTTTTGCTTGGGCTGCACAAAACAATAGGGCGGATTTATTTGCGCTACCAATGTTTAGAAGGTTATTTCAATTATTCCCTTCTTCAGTAAAAATAGCTGTTAAAATTGCATCGGCTCATAACCATATTACGTTTGTAACAAATGCTATCCCATTACTAAGAAGAGAAGACCTAATCGAGGCCCTGAGAGTTGCCGCCGTTTTTGCTCATGAAGATTTAATTAAATCAATAGTAAGTGAGTTGAAAGGTAATGCTCAAATATTAGAAAGTTTAAAATTAAATAAAAATGCCATATTAAGTGGCGTTGGTGATGAGGCCTTATATTGTGCGATAGTAAATAATCACGAAATGACAATAATTTATTTACTGGAAAATGGTGTCAGTCCTACTGGTTATGTTGATTCAAAGGGTAGAGATTTACTTTCAGTATCAAAGGAAGTGGGCAATACATTAATCACAATGTATTTAGAAGAGTACATTGAACGAGAAAATGCTCAAACTAAGAAGCATACTAATCCCGCGCTTGAGCCTGAGACTACTCGATTTGGGGTTGGACTACTAAACAAAAATAGTTTTATTTTTTGGCCAGAAGCACATTCTGCCATTGACGCGTTAAAGAACTGTTTAAATTTTGTCGCAGCGCATACAAAACGGTCGCAAAACATTATGGTTATTTATAAAAAAGACTCGTTTGGTATTTCGTCCTATTTGGGTATTCAAGACTTTTTAGATCCAATGAAACAAATAAGAAAATTAAATAAGAAATACTTCCGAACTATGGATTACATGAGTTATTCTGCCATGGAAAAGGAAATAATAAACGTCTTTATTGATTCTTTATCGTCAGAAAACAGTGCGATGACGCAAAGACCAAAAGCGGCGGTTATTGAAAGTAGCGCCAGTGATAGCGTTAGCGATGCTGAGTTATCTCAAAAAGAATCATCTTCTAAACGAGTAGCTTATCCTCGATTTTTACAGGAAATGCATGTCAAAAGAAATAAAGTTACACCTTTATCTTCGGCAGTTGCTATGTGGTTAACGTCAAAAGGCCAGAAGGTTGAAGTGACTGCTTTAAAAGAAACATTCTTTAAATGGGCAAAGCAAGAGCATTTGCCTGTGAAAAAACAGGAAGTTAATGAATGTTTAGCAAGATATGAGTTCAAATAATCACATAATGAAATTTAGTAGATTAAATTTAAGTAACTACTCACCAATACTCGACGCCCCGCTCCCGGATCAAGTCCGGGAGCGGGGCGTAGGCATGGGTGAGCAGTTAATTACGCCGTAGTCTAAAACTTCGGTGGCTCATCCATTACTTCTGGTTTTTTATGCTCATCAATAATAATGGCTTCATTGACGGCTTCATCCATGGCAATGGTGCTTTTTTTAAATTCGATTTTGGGTTCTTCGCCATTCATTAGACGGGCAATATTGTTTTTGTGTTTATAAAGGATAATGGCCGAGATAAAAATTAATGGGGGGAACATATCTAAATTTTGAATGTTTAGCAAGGCGAAAAAGGGGGCTAATGTTACTGCTGTGATTGAGGCGAGTGATGAATAGCGGCTAAAGTTTGCAACGACTAGCCAGGTGAGGGTGACCAACAGACCTAAGATTAAATTTAATCCAAATAACGCGCCAAGGGTTGTTGCGACACCTTTACCTCCTTTAAAACCAAAAAAGACGGGATAGATATGCCCTAAAACTGCCGAAAAACATGTAAAGCCAACGGCTGAGGGTGAAGAATGAAATAATCTTGCAATCAGGACTGGGATTAAACCTTTTAAGACGTCACCGAGTAAAACGTATATAGCATATTTTTTACCCGACAACCTAAGTACATTGGTCGCCCCTGGGTTTTTTGAGCCTTCTGTTCTAGGATCTGGGAGTGAGAATAGACGGCTTACAATAATGGCTGAACATATTGAGCCCATTAAATAGCCCATGATCACATCAAAACCAAATAGAAAGTTGCTCATTTATTTTCCTTAATTAAAGGTACCATTAGCTGCTTACTCTATTGCCTCAGCACTGGATCCCGCGGACAAGCCGCGGGACGTAGAGAGTGAGTACACAATTGTATAGAGTGAGTACGCAATTGTAGAGAGCGAGTACGCAATTACTGGTGTCATTAGCATAAAATAATACTTTATCATTGATATTAATCTATGAATAGTGTTTGTAAATCGTTTGTGAAGCGACGGCCAAAAGGTGTAATTTGCCAGCTGTTTTCAGCCATAAGAATTAACCCTTTGTTTTGTGCTTGTAATAAACCGGGTTTTAGTAAATCAAATGTCAAACCCGTCTGTGTGGTGAATAAAGAAAAGGGAATGGCGGCTTCTAATCTCGTGGTATTTAGCATGAATTCAAAAATAATATCAGAGACTGTTAAGGGGGGCGTTTGTATGAATGCTGTCTTGTCCGGATTTAAGTAATCTTTGGGGAGGCGATGCTTTTGTGTGCGTGTGATTTGATAGGTTTTAGTGTCTGTGACTTTACCATGCGCGCCTGCGCCTATGCCTAAGTAATCGCCAAATGTCCAATAATTAAGATTATGCTTGGCTTGTTTTGGTGTTTTGGCAAACGCTGAGATTTCATAACGTTCAAAGCCATGTTGTTTTAAAAGCGCAAGGCCTTCATTTTCAAGCTGTTCAAGTGTTTCATCATGGGGTAATGTTGGGCGTGTTTTATAAAAGACAGTATTGGGTTCAAGTGTTAATTGGTACCAAGAGAGATGCGTGGGCGATAAGCTTATGGCAGTTTTTAGGTCATTTAAACCTTCATCAAGCGTTTGATTAGGTAGCCCATGCATGATATCTAAATTAAAATTATCAAATCCCGCTTTAACACTCGCATCAATCGCAAGTAGGGCTTCTTTGTCATCATGAATACGGCCGAGTTTTTTTAAATGAATGGGGTTGAAGCTTTGAATGCCAAGTGATAGACGATTGATGCCTAACTCACGGTAGGCTTTAAAGCGCTGTTGTTCAACGGTACCAGGATTGGCCTCCATGGTAATTTCAATACTATCATTAAAAGGGAGTAAAGCTTGAATACCTTTAAAGAGCAATTCATAAGCATGAGCACTGAATAAACTGGGCGTGCCGCCGCCGATAAAAATGCTATGCAGAGGGCGTTTAATATTAAACCTTTCTATATCTTGTTTTAAATCGCTTAATAGCCTTTCGACATAAGCGATTTCTGGTAAATCACCTTTTTTTTGATGTGAATTGAAATCACAATAAGGACATTTTTGAATACACCAAGGGATATGAATATAAAGCGACAACGGGATCATAATAGATGCTGGTAAATGTAAAGCCACAATTGTATCATATTCCTTTATCAAAAAGAGGAAGAATAATAATGAGTCAACGTGTGAGAGTCGCTATTACGGGTGCTGCAGGCCAAATTGGGTATGCGTTACTGTTTAGAATTGCATCAGGTCAAATGTTTGGGCCAGGTGTTGACGTTGAATTAAATCTCCTAGAACTCGAACAAACCCTACCCGCCCTTGAAGGGGTGGCGATGGAATTAGACGACTGTGCGTTTCCATTATTAAAACGCATTGTTTGTACGTCTGATTTAAACACAGCAATGGATGGTGTTAACTGGACGTTATTAGTGGGTTCTGTACCTAGAAAACAAGGGATGGAGCGCTCTGATTTATTACAAATCAATGGTGGGATTTTTACCAAGCAAGGTCAAGCCATTAATGATTATGCCGCTGATGATGTTCGTGTTTTTGTTGTCGGTAATCCTTGCAATACCAATTGTTTAATTGCAAAGCATCATGCTAAAGATATTCCAGACAGTCGTTTTTATGCGATGACCACGCTTGATGAGCTTCGCTCACGTACTCAGTTAGCGAAAAAAGCCGGTGTTGATGTGACAGCGGTTTCTAAAATGACGATATGGGGCAATCATTCATCGACCCAATACCCTGATTTTTATAGTGCACAAATCAATGGCCGTTCAGCATTTGATGTGATTGGTGATGACGCGTGGTTTAAAGATGTGTTTGTGCCGACCGTTCAACAACGTGGCGCTGCCGTTTTAAAAGCACGGGGTGCATCATCTGCGGCATCAGCTGCTAATGCTGTTGTTAAAGCTGTTAATAATTTAACAACGAATACACCAACGGGTGAAACATTTTCAACTTGCTTGAGCTCAGAAGGTCAATATGGTGTCGATAAAGGATTGATATTCTCTTATCCTTGCCGCGTTGAAGCAGGTCAAGTTAAGGTTATTGAAGGGGTTTCTTTGAATGAGTACAGCCAAATGAAATTCAATGAGACGTTGACTGAGCTTCGCCAAGAGCGGGATATGGTGAAGTCACTAGGGCTTTTGGATTAACACATCTTGTCATCCTGAGAGAAGCGAAGGATCTCCCTGCATTAGCACCACGGTATCGCAGGGAGGTCCCTCGCTATGCTCGGGATGACGCGCTAAACACCACCAACGCCCAATCTTCTTGGGTTTGCGTTGATACATGTTTAAATAATGGCTCGACATGTGCGATAAGGGTTGGGACTTGTTCTGCTAACAATCCTGACACTACCAGCATGCCATTGGTATTTAATAATTCATGAAAGCGAGTCGATAAACTCATCAGAGGGCCAAGTAGGATATTGGCAATAATGACGTCTGCTTTTTCATTCTGTGCTTCTGGAAAATTAACCGTTAATTGTGATGCTTCGATATGATTGCTCTGGGCGTTATTGCGCGTGGCAATTAGGGCTTGTTCATCAATATCCAGGGCATAGGCGTGGCTTGCGCCAAGTTTAAGTGCGGCAATCGCTAAAATTCCTGAGCCGCAGCCATAATCAATAATACTTTTATGCGCTAAATCAGCACCATCAAGCCATTGAAGACATAAAGACGTCGTTGCATGATTGCCGGTTCCAAACGCCAAGCCCGGGTCTAAGATAATATTGGTGGCAGAGGGTTCAGGTGGTGTGAGCCATGAAGGGCATATCCATAAATTTTTACCAAAACACTGAGGCTTAAAATCATCCATCCATTTGCGGGTCCAATCTTCATCGGCTAATGTGTTTGAGTAAATTTTATAACTTGTATAGGTTTGTTGAAGTACGGTCAGCGATAACAGCGCTTTTTGTTCATCATCAAACAAAGCTGTGATTTTTACCTTATCCCATAAAGGTGTCTCGCCTGGTAATGGCTCTAAAATAGGGCTGTCGTATTGGTCATCATAAGTGACAGATAAGGCGCCAAGATTTTCCAAGGCATCGGTTAAGCCGTCCACCCGGTTTTTAGGGCAGTCTTCAATATGAATTTGGTACCACAACATGTTTTAACCCTTAAGCATAGCTTCTAAATAGTGGATGTTGGTTCCTCCTTGATTAAAAGCCTTATCCTTAAGGATGTGTTGATGTAATTCGATATTGGTTTTTATACCATCAACAACGATTTCATCTAAGGCATTACGCATGCGACAAATGGCTTGTTCACGTGTTTCGCCATAAGCAATGAGTTTACCTATCATCGAATCATAATTAGGTGGTACGGTATAACTGCTATAGATGTGTGAATCAAAACGAATGCCAGGACCACCTGGGGCATGAAACACGCGTATATTGCCTGGTGAGGGCATAAATGTCTTGGCATCTTCGGCGTTAATACGACATTCAATCGCATGGCCTTTAAATGTAATATCTGATTGTTTTAAGCTAAGCGGTAGATCAGAGGCAATTTTAATTTGCTCGCGTATCAAATCAATCCCTGTAATCATTTCAGTGACGGGGTGTTCAACTTGAATGCGGGTATTCATTTCAATGAAATAAAATTTATTATCTTGATATAAAAACTCAAATGTTCCAGCGCCACGATATTTAATGGCTTTGCAGGCATTGACGACGCAATCGCCCATTTCCTGGCGTAGCTTATCTGAAATACCAGGTGCAGGCGCTTCTTCAAGCACTTTTTGGTGACGTCTTTGCATAGAGCAATCACGTTCGCCTAAATGGATGGCATGACCCTTACCATCACCTAATACTTGAAATTCAATGTGTCTCGGATTTTCTAAAAACTTTTCCATATAGACTGTGGCATTATTAAAAGCAGCCTTTGCTTCACTTTGGGTGAGTGCTATGGCATTTAATAAGTTGGCTTCGGTGTGTACCACACGCATGCCACGACCACCGCCGCCGCCTGCGGCTTTGATAATAACGGGATAGCCAATTTTTTTAGCTAAAGATAAATTATGATTGTCATCAGCGCCTAATGGGCCATCAGAACCCGGCACACAAGGTACGCCTGCTTTTTTCATCGCGGCAATGGCTGATACTTTATCGCCCATCATGCGAATCGTGTCACCTCTTGGGCCAATAAAACGAAAGCCTGATTGCTCAACAATATCTGCAAAATCAGCATTTTCAGATAAAAATCCATAGCCCGGATGGATAGCAACCGCATCTGTGATTTCAGCAGCAGAGATAATAGCTGGAATATTTAAATAGCTTTTTTGCGGGTTTGCAGGGCCTATGCATACAGTCTCATCAGCTAATTTGACATGGAGTAAATCTTTGTCAACGTCTGAATGAACGGCAACCGTTTTGATTTTTAACTCTTTGCACGCTCTAAGAATACGTAAGGCAATTTCGCCTCGATTCGCAATTAAAATTTTATGAAGCATGTTTATCCCTATTCGATAACAAATAAAGGCTGGTCGTATTCCACAGGTTCGCCATTGTTTGCGAGTATCTGTGTGATTTTCCCTGATTTGTCGGCTTCGATTTCGTTAAACATTTTCATCGCTTCAATAACACATAGGGTATCACCGATGTTGACTGCTTGACCTATTGAAACAAACGGGGTTGCATCAGGGGATGCTGCCGTATAAAACGTACCGACCATAGGTGAGCGCACGATATGGCCCATTATTGGGTGGGTTTCATGTTTAATCGTGCTTTTTGGCGGTTCATCATGATGTGTTTGTTGGGCTATAGGCGCATGTATTGCGATAGGGGGTTGAGCTGATCTTTGAGGTGCATCTGCGTGCATAAAATGTTTTGATAAGCGAACCGACTGCTCACCTTCTTTGATTTCAATTTCTGAAATGCCTGATTTATTAAGAAGGTCTATGAGTTTTTGAATTTTACGAATATCCATTGCCATGGGGTGTGTTCTCTCATTCGTTAAGGTTGATAATGGCATCTAAGGCAAGCTTATAACTTGAGAGTCCAAGCCCACTAATGACACCTATTGCAATATCTGAAAAGTAAGAAAGTTGTCTAAATGATTCGCGTTTAAAAATATTACTTAAATGCACTTCAATAAAAGGAATATTAACCGCAAGCATCGCATCACGAAGGGCAATACTTGTGTGTGTGAAGGCTGCTGGATTGATAATAATATGTGTGACTTTATGCTTAGGTGCTTGCTGAATTGTTTCAATTAATTCACCTTCATGATTAGATTGGAAGGTGTCAAGCGTGCACTTGGCAAGCGTCGCTTGTTGCTTTAAGGCTTGATTAATATCATCAAGTGTCGTGTGCCCATAAACTTCAGGCTCACGTGTGCCTAGCAAATTTAAATTAGGACCATGAATAACAAGTATATTTTTCATCATTAAACAGATAATTAAACTTACCCTGATTTTGCCTGATTCTTCACTATTTGTCTAGATGGGCGATGATGTCTGCAAGATGTCAGCATTTTCGAAGACAAATAACGATAAAATTGATGTGTCTTATTTGTTTGTAAAAAATATTTAAAAAGCAATTTGACATTATAAAATTCTGTGGTAGTTTGGTGTTGGAATGTGATTTGTATTATGCCTTGTTTGTCTTGTTTTGGTGCCTGGGTGTAGTAAATTATGCTGCGTGCAGTATAAAGTGTCAGGAGACAAAATCAATAAGGGATGGTTTGATTTGCAAGAATTAAGTTTAAGGAGTTAACGATGAATCCAAATTATTATATGTCGCCATTGGCTGTGTGCGTAGCCATGATGATGGCAAATCCAGTTAAAGCAGCAACACCTATTCATTTAAATCAAGTCGATCTTAACACGATTAAGAACGCTTTTCAGATGAATACAGCCGGTAATCTTACCGCTATCACGAAAGGCAATAGTTTGTCTTTTATTAAAGAACACACAGATAACAATAAAGTAACGCATGCACGTTTCCAACAGTATTATGCGGGTTTTAAAGTATTTGGTGGGTATGCAATTGTTCATGGTAAAAAAGCCGCTAATACTTCATTGCTTGCCAATAGCAATGCCAGCATGAATGGTGTTGTTTATCAAAATCTAGAAAAAGACTTAGGCGCTATGCCCACAGATTTTGTGAAACAAGCACAAAAAGTTCTTAATGATTTCACTTCAAAAAATACTGGCCTCTCACAAAGTGATGCAGTTGTTGAGCCTATGGTATATATCGATGCACAACATAAAGCGCATTGGGTTTATAAAGTTGGCGTTACAGTAACACATAAAGACACGATTCCTACACGTCCATCGGCAATCCTTGATGCCAGTACAAATCAGCCGCTAGTGAGCTGGAATGATATGAAAACAGCCAAAAGCAATGTCAAAATGATAGGTTTTGGTGGTAACGAGCGTGCAGGTTTGTTTAGCTATGGCGCTAATGAAGTGGGATTTGGTAATGATACGATTACATTTTTACCTGCATTAGATGTCACGCGTGATGATGCTAAAAAAATGTGTTTCATGGAAACCACAGATGTAAAAGTTGTTGATATGAAGCATCAATATTCTTCACGTAATCGCCCGATGCAGTTTAATTGCAAGGTTAAAGCTGATACCGCAGATGCTTATTGGTCAGGCTATAAGGCAGATGGTTATGATAAGCAAAATGGCGCGTATTCTCCTTCTAACGATGCATTATATTCAGGTTATGTGATTAAGCATATGTACCATGATTGGTATGACGTTGAAGCATTAACTAACTCAAATGGCACGCCTATGCAGTTGGTATTACGTGTTCATTATGGTAAAGGTTATGAAAATGCATTTTGGGATGGTCGTCAAATGACATTTGGTGATGGTCAAAGCATGATGTATCCTTTGGTATCATTAGGTGTTGGCGCTCATGAGATTAGCCATGGCTTTACAGAGCAACATGCAGGACTTGAGTATTTCGCCCAATCAGGCGGGATGAATGAATCGTTTTCTGATATGGCAGCACAAGCCGCTGAGTTTTACTCAGTAGGTCACAGCAGCTGGCAAATTGGCGCTGAAATCATGAAAGAAGACAGCGGTTATGATGCATTACGTTATATGGACCAACCCAGTAAAGATGGTTCATCAATCGACAGTGCAGATCAATATGATGATAATCTTGATGTTCATTATTCAAGTGGTGTTTATAATCATTTATTCTATATTTTGGCAAATCAACCAGAGTGGGATACACGTA
>Ga0075163_10001944_pt1 | contig 27881 bp, 20 predicted proteins | sample JI1023141ADNA_FD_71478 | JGI IMG/M metagenome (GOLD analysis project Ga0075163, IMG submission 71478) | Wastewater effluent complex algal communities from Wisconsin, to seasonally profile nutrient transformation and Carbon sequestration -... | ecosystem: Engineered > WWTP > Effluent > Algae...
CCGCGCTGCTGGAGGTGATCTGGACCGCAGCGCTCACAGGGCTGAGCCTGCCGGCTGGCGTGCGCGATGCGCACTTTCGCGGGCTCATCGGCCAGGTGCGCGAGCTCTTGCAAGGGCCCATGCAGAAGCAGGTCGGATGGAGCGTGGCGCTGCTCTATTCGCTGGATGAGCTGTATCGCCTGTTCGCGCATGAGAAGCCGGCGGTCGACGAAAACAGCGCCCAGGTTGTGCGCGCGCTCGACGGCAGGGACGTGGCCTACCCGGAGCTGGCGCGGCTGCTTCAGGCGACCGTGCAGTATCTGGTCGCAGCGCTGCGCGATCCCGGGGCACTGAGCACAGAATACAGCGGCGCGGCTGCCCGCTTTGGCACGCTGCGGCGCGACGCCTTGGACAGCCTGCGCGCAGCGCTTCTGGGTCTGCGACCGGCGGGTGGGTCGGAAGCGCCGCCCGCCCCTGCGCTCGTCGAAGAGACGGCGCTCTTCATCGATGCCCTGGTGGCGGTGATCGCGACCAGTGCGCGCGAGCCGGGCGCAGACAAGAGCAGCGCCTGCGGAGCGTCGGATTTCAAGCGCTCTGCCGCGCCCCAGGCAGCGCTTGCGCAGCTGCGCAGCCTGCGCGCACATCTTCTGGCGCAGCGCGCAATCAAGGAGGGCGATGGCACCTGGGCGCGGCGGGCGCGTCTGCTGGTGCTGCTGCTCTCCGACGGCATGGACTTCGCGCTGCGCGATGCGCAGCCGGTGCAGCTCACCTTTGCCGCGGTGGCGGCGGAGCAGGCGGTGGCAGAGGGGCTGGAGGCCTTTGTCGGCCCGCTGGCTGCGGCTCCGCTCGCGCTCATCTACGCAAGCGGGCGGCAGATGCTGGCCGAGGTGATTGGCAGACCGGGCGCAAAGCTCAGCTCCACTGCGGAGCTGCAGCGGCTCATGCGCGGCGCGATGATGCTGCTTCAGGCAACGTCGAGCGGAGCGGATGCGCCGCTGCTCGCAGCGCTGCGCGGGGTCGACCTGGCAGCAGCGGTGGGCGCGCGAGATGAAGCGCAGCTGCTGAGCAAGATCGCCGGGCAGCTGTACGCGCACGACAAGCGCAACCAGGCCGATGCGCTGCTGCTCGTGGCAACGACCATCTTGAGCATTCGCCAGCTCGCGCTGCCCAAGGAGCTCATGGAGCTGGCGCGCGCGCAGCACAGCCAGCTCCTGGGACTCTTTGCCCTGCTGTCTGCCTTGCATCCGACGGCTCCCCATGACCGGGAGGCGCTGGCGGTGCTGCGCACGGAGGCGCAGCGGGCCTGCCTGACCGAAGATGCGGACGAGGTGCTGGCCATCTCGGCGGCCATCCGCAGCTATCGCGATGAGCCGGGAAAGCGCGCGCGGCAGGCGCTGGCAGCGGCCCTGCGCCAGGCCCAGCAGCTGGGGCTGCATGTTCCGCACGCGCAGGCGCGCTATGAAGACCAGTCGGGTCGCCGCTTTCTGCAAGCCAATGTCGAGCAGACGCTGGCCGCGGGGCTGATTCGCGGCGGCACGTTTCAGTTTGGTCTGGGCATGCGAACGCTCGCCGATCTGAACAGCAAGATGGAGCTCAAGGTGTTTGAGCCGGCCAGCGCAACCGTGGAAAAGGAGGCGATGCGCGCGTTCATCCAGGCCGCGGCGCGGCTGCTCATCTACGACCTTCTCGACCGGGATCCCACCGCCGCAGAGGAGGCCGCGGGCTGGCTGGTGAGCGCGCTGCGCCATGGGCTGCGGCTGGGAGCGCAGGGCGATGGCAGCGAGCAGCAGCTGCTGCAAGATGGGCTGGGCGCAGTGGCAGTGGCGGCGCAGCTCGCGGCGGAGAGCGGCATGGTGCAGGTGGCGAGCGCGCTCTGGAGCTCGATCCTGGGTGAGCTCAGCAGCGACGTGACCGATGCCAGGCTGACGGGCTATCTGGAGCCGCCGCCGTTCGGGCTGGCGCAGATCTCTGCGCTGGCGCCTGTGATTGCCCGAGCTGCGGCCTCGCTGCGCGCGCTTGCCCCGCTGGTCTCGCAGTGCGTGGCGCGGGCAGCAGCAGCCGCGCCCCAGGTCGCGGCTGCGCAGTGTGCCGATGCGTCCGCGCAGACCGCGCTCCACCTGGCAAGCAGCAAGCTCCCACTGCCGTCGCTGCCGGCCAACTGTCCGCAGCTGGCCGCGATCTGGCCGGCGCTTGCCGAGGGCAGCGGCGAGAGTCAGGTCGTGCGGGCTGCGCAGTCGCTCGTCAGCACGCGGCAGCCGCAGGAGGCAGCGCTGTGGCTGCTCTCAAATCAGAGCCGCTGCGGCGCAAGCTGCGTGCCGCTGGAGCGGCAGCTGGGCCGGGCGAGCCTGCCGGTGCTGCTGCGCGCCGAGCTCCTGCGCATGGCGGCGTCGCAGGTGGGCCTTGCTGAGGGGGCCAGCGGTCCGGATCTCTTGACGTGGGCAGAGCTGAGCACGCAGCAGCCGCAGCTCCGCGTGTCCCTGAGCATCATGCGGGTGCTGATTGTGCGAGCGCTGCTCAGAAAAGACTTGAGCGAGCTGGAGGCGCTGGCGGGTCAGCCGGGGTTCTTGTCGCGCTGGCAGCAGCGGGTGGGCAGCACGCGCGATGAGTATGCGGCGGCGCTGCTGCTGTCCTGGGTGGTCGCAGCGCAGAGGGGCGAGCCGTCGGCGCTGGCGCGCGACGACGGGCACTATCGGCTGCTGTGCGCGCTGGTTCCCGCGGCGAAGCTGCCCGAAGGCTCGCTGCGGCGGGGCCTTTGCAGCGAGCTCCAGAGCTGGCGCGCGCTCGACCGCACGCTGTCTCCAGCAGCGCGCACGGCCAAGGCCACCGAAACGCTGAGTCGCCTGGAGCCCTGGCTGGAGCAGCTGGCAAATAGATAGCTCTTGCGCGGGCTTACGCGCGCAGCTCTGGGCGCATGCGCAGACCGTTGCGTGGAGACAGGGTGATGGCGAAGCGCTGCGCGACCGGGTGGCCGGGCGTGAGGCGCAGGCGAAAGCGCTGCATCACGGTTGCAAGCACAAGCCGCGCTTCCATCATCGCAAAGTCCTTGCCGATGCAGATGCGGGTGCCAGCCCCAAAGGGCAGGAATGCTCCGCGCGGCGGCGGCGGCACACCTTCGGCAAAGCGCGACGGACGGAACGCCTCGGGCTCGGGATACCAGCGCGCATCGCGGTGCGTCCAGTAGAGCCAGATCACCACTTCGGCCCCGGCCGGAATCTGATAGCCGCCGATCTCGCAGGGCTCGATGGCTGTGCGCGAGACGACCGGCGCAGGCGGATAGAGGCGCAGCGCCTCATTGATCACGCTCTCGGTCACAGGCAGGCGCTTGAGATCCTCCACGGTCGGAGCGCGCTTGCCCAGCACTGCATCGAGCTCCGCGCCGAGCTGCGCTTCCACTTCGGGATTCTGGGACAGCAGATACAAGGTCCAGCTGAGCGTGTTCGAGGTGGTCTCGTGCCCAGCCAGGAACATGGTGAGCAGCTCATCGCGCAACAGGCGCCGGGTCATGCGGCGCTCATCATGTGGCGAGGCCTCGTCATCGGTGGCCAGGATCAGCGCGGACAGAAGATCCCCGCGCTCGGCCAGCGCCTGCTCGCCCAGCGCCCGCCGTTCGTCGATCATGCGGTAGATGATCTCATCGACCACGGCCAGCGCGCGGCGGATGCGCAGCTCGCTTGGCGATGGCACCCACGCGGGCAGCAGCAGGAAAGCGGCCTGGCCGGCAACCTGGCGGAAGCTCTCCATCACCTCCATGATCTCGGTCGCGCGATCGTTTACGCCATAATCGAACAGCGACTGCGTCACCACGGCCAGCGTCAGCCGCATCATCTCGCTGCTCACGTCCACATCGGTGCCGACCTGCCAGCCATCGAGCATGCGCTGCGTCTGCGCAACCATGATCTGTGCATAGCCCTCGATCCGCTTGCGATGCAGGGCGGGGTTGATCATGCGCCGCTGCCGCCTCCAGAGCTCGCCATTTGAGAGCAAGAGTCCACTGCCTAAAAAGCGCCGCAGGCTGCGGGCGACATTGCCGCCCTCGGTCTTCTGAAAGCTCGCGGCCTTGTCGAGCAGCACATCGCGGATGTGATCTGGATGGCGCGTGACATAGATGCGCTGCTTGCCAAACTGGAGATAGTACATGTCGCCATAAAGAGAAAAGCGACGCCGCACCATGCCCGCTGGATCGCGCTGGAAATCGCGCAGGTAGCGAAACAGCGCCCAAGGGGTCCGCACAGGCGGTGGCCCCAGCGGCAGAGCGCTCTGATTCGGCGGCACGGTCGGGGACAAAGTCATCTTGGGCTCAGGCTAACCGACTGAGCCGATTCGGGCTCGTTTTTTGTAGCGCGGTCATTTCTGCATAACACCCTGGGCGGTAGACGCGGTAAATTGGTCGCAAGGAGATTGACGTCAGCCATGATCACAATGCGCTCTGTGCTGATCTGGGTGGGCCTGTATGGGCTGGGCGGACTCTACACCTTGGCAGCGTGCCACTCCGAGGTAACTCCCAAGCCCACTCCCGAGTATCCGATGTCGTTCGTGCAGGTGCCGCGCTTCGACAAGGTGGGTGAGCAGCCGGTGCCCGAATCGGTATCGAGTCCCATGCCCGATCCGCTGTACGAGCGCCCCGCCGCCTGTCCGAAGTGCACCATTGCAGTGCCGGGAAGGTGGCTGTGGCAGGGTCAGTGGGTCTGGGCGCACACCTACTGCGAAGCGGGCAAGCGAGACAGCAATCGCACGCGCTTTCTGTGCACGGACTCGGAGCTCATCTGCACGGCCGGAGCAGCAGCCGCAGCGTCCGGAGCAGGCGCACAGCCGACGGCGCACGCGGACAGCGACCCGCGCCGCTGCGAGCTGCGCTACATCCCCGAGCAGTACCGGCAGCAGCCCGGCGCCGGCGGCCAGGTGGGCACGTTCCGGCAGGCCTACTGGGGCATGATCCAGCAGGCCGCCGCGCAGGAATAGGCGCCGACTCAGGCGTGGGAAAGGACGAGGCGGAACGGCGCCTTGCCGCTGCGCATGCGCTCGATGGCGGTGTTGATCTGGGCGATGGGCAGGACCTCGGCCTCAGCCCAGATGCGGTGGCGAGCAGCAAACTCCAGCATCTCCGCTGAGTCGGCGCGGCTGCCGGCAGCGCTGCCCACGAACGAATACTGACCCATGATGAGCAGTCCGGCCGGCACGTTGATCGGCCCCAGGGTTCCGCCCACCACGCAGATCTTTCCATCGGGACGCAGCAGGCTCAGGTAGTCCATCCAGTTCAGATCAACGTCCACCGTAGACAGGATGAAGTCGAGCGAGCCAGCCGCCTTGCGCATCTGCGCCGGATCCGAGCTGACCACGAAGTGGTGCGCGCCAAAGCGACCGGCATCGTCGGCCTTGCTGGCGCTGCTTGAGATCGCGGTGACCTCGTTGCCGCGCTTGGCAGCGAACTTCAGCGCCAGGTGGCCAAGGCCGCCGATGCCGATGACGCCCACACGCGAGCTGGGGGTCGTGTGATTGCGCAGCGGCGCATAGGAGGTCAGGCCCGCGCAGAGCAGCGGCGCCGCGTTCTCGGAGGCCAGCGCATCGGGAATCGGGTAGGCGTAAGCCGCCGGAACCTGGACGATGTTGGCGAATCCGCCGCGCCTGCCCGCGCCAATGGTGAACTCCATCTTGCGGCACAGATTGTCGCGGCCAGCGGCGCAGTAGGAGCAGCTGAGACAGGTGTTGCAGATCGGGCCGATGCCCACGCGCTGTCCCAGCTGAAGGTGCGAAACTGCCGAGCCAAGGGCGCTCACGGTGCCGATGATCTCGTGTCCTGCGACCAGGGGATACTGCGCCATGCCAAAGCGATTATCCAGCGCATCGAGATCGCTGCGGCACAGTCCGCAGTGCGTAACCTGCACCCGCACCTCGTTGGGACCCGGCGCACCGAGCTCGTACTGATAAGCCTCAAGCGGCGTCTTGGCGCTCATGGCAGCGTAGGCGTGGACATGGGCAGTCATGGGGAACTCCTGGGTGCCTGGTTATGGTTGGGACATGAGAGCGTGGATCGCATTCCGGTGTCAACCTGATCGCGGCAGCTTAATCGCGGCAGCCCGATCGCGGCAGCCCGATCGCGACGATTGCCTTTGCATCGGCGGCCGCGCTACTTTTGGTCCATGCAGACCAATAAGAGTGGGCAGCTGGCTTTTGTCACGGGTGGCTCGGGATTTCTGGGACGGCGTCTGATCCCGTACCTGCGCGAGCGGGGCTTCACCGTGCGCGCCCTCGCCCGCTCGGCGTCGGCACAGCAGACCGTGCGGCAGGCCGGCGCCGAGGCCGTGCCCGGGGATCTGAGCAGCGCTGAGGCGATGAGATCGGCCATGCAGGGCTGCTCGGTGGTCTTTCATTCAGCGGCTAAGGCCGAAGACTGGGGCGACCCGCGCGAGTTTCACGAAGCGAATGTCGTGGGCACCGAGAACGTGCTGGCAGCTGCGCGCAAGGCCGGTGTCAGCCGGCTGGTTCACGTTGGCACCGAGGCGGTGCTGGTCGGCGGTCCGCGCATCATCATGGCCGATGAGTCGTGGCCGCTTCCGGCGCATCCCTTCGGGCTCTATCCCATCACCAAGGGACTGGCTGAAAACCTGGTGCGCGCCGCCAATCGCCCGGAATTCACAACCGTGGTTGTGCGTCCGCGCTTCATCTGGGGCAAGGGCGATACCACCGTGCTCGGGCGCATGGTGGAGCTGGCGCGCAAGGGTGAGTACGCCTGGATTGAGGGCGGCGACTATCGAACCTCGACGTGCCACGTGCTCAATGTCTGCGAGGGCATGCTGCTCGCAGCCGAGCGCGGCCGGGGGGGCGGCGTCTATTTTCTGACCGATGGCGAGCCGGTGCACTTTCGGACGTTCATCACCGCCATGCTGAAGACGCAGGGCGTGGATCCGGGAAGTCGCAGCGTGCCCTTGTGGCTGGCCATGGCGGTTGCAGCGGCCACCGAAGCGAGCTCGCAGTACCTGGGCGTGCCGAGCCGGCCGCCGATCACGCGCACTGCGATCAAGCTCATCGGCCAGGAGGTGACCGTCGATGATCGCAAGGCGCGGCGCGAGCTGGGCTACCAGGCGCTGGTGTCGCAGGCTGCGGGTCTGGCCGAGCTGAGCTCTTAGCGAAGCAGCCGCTCGAACGTCACAACGCGCACCGAGATCGCGCCCAGGATCGCCGCCACGGCTGCATAGAGCAGCCCCAGCGCCACGATCTTGGCCAGGCCACCGGGCGCCGCGATGAGGACCAGCGGAACGACCAGGATCGAGGGTGTGAGCAGCGCGCCGAGCACGTTCTGCGCGGCACGGTAGTCGCGCGCCAGCAGGCTCACGAGCAGGGCGCTGGAGGTCGAATAGGCGAGCGCGCCCAGGAGCTCGGCCAGCAGCGCAAAGCCAAAGCTCCACGTGAAGGTGCCCGCGCTGACCATCACCAGCGTGCTCAAAAGAAGCAGCGGCATGGTCACCGCGCAGGCCAGGAGCAGGATTGCGCACAGCTTGGCCACCAGCACCTGGCCAATGCGCACCGGCAGCGCAACCAGCAGCTCGATGGTCCGCGACTCGCGCTCCGCGACCAGCGTGTAGGCGCCGGCCACCGACGGAACCACCACGCCGGTCAGCCCGACCATGAAGGGCATCAGGAAGCGCGGCAGGGCGTGCTGCAGATCGCCGCTGAGCTCAAGCAGGCCGGGCAGAAAGGTGGGAAGCGTGCCCTTGGGAATCGGCACCGAGCCGCTCGCCGTGCCGGCAAAGCGCACCAGCAGCGGCGCCCCGATGAGCAGCAGCAGCGGCAACAGCAGCGATGTGGCCACGGCGTTGGGACTGCGCAGGATCTGCCGCCACTCCTTGCGCAGGAGGATCGGAACCTCACGCGGGAAGAGCGACATGAGAGTCCTCCGCGGTGCCGCCTGTCTTCAGGACATCCAAGAACAGATCTTCCAGCGACGGACGCACCAGCCGGCAGCTGTGCACATCGATGCCCGCCGCGAGCAGGGCGCGCAACAGATCCGGCGCGGCGCGCTCGGCCGATGCGTCCGCTGGGAGCGAGATGAGCACCTCAGCATCCACGACCTGGAAGTCGCAATGCCCGAGCGCGCGCAGGGCCGTGCTCAGCGCGGCGGCGCCTTGCAGACATGCGAGCGCCAGCCTGGGCGCGGTGCGCTCGCGCAGCTTGGCGATGGGCGCATCCAGGAGCACGCGGCCGCCGCGCAAGATGATGACCTCCTGGCAGAGCTCCTCGGCCTCGGCCAGGTTGTGGGTGCACATGAGCACGGTGCGCCCCTGCATCGCCTGGTGCAGCCAGCCCCGCACCTCGCGCGCAGCGACGGGATCCAGGCCCACGGTGGGCTCGTCGAGCAGCAAGAGCTCGGGCTCGGGCAGGAGCGCCGCGGCCAGCGACAGCCGGCGCTGAACTCCGCCCGACAGATCGGCCATGCGGCGGCCGAGAAACTCGGTGAGCCCGAGCATCGCCGCAACCTCCTCGGGCTGGCCGCGGTCGTATAAGGCGCGGACAAACAGCAGCCACTCGCGCGCGGTCATGTCCCGATACATGCCGGGCAGCTGCGGCACGATGCCAACGCGCCGCTTGGCGGCCAGAAAGTCGCGCTCGTGCGACTGCGCGCCCCACAGCCGCACCGTGCCAGCGCTGGGCGCCAGCGCGCCGGTGAGCAGGCGCAGCATCGTGGTCTTGCCGGCGCCGTTGGGGCCAAGCAGGCAGGTGCGCGCGCCGCGAGGCATGACAAACGTGCAGCTGTCGAGCGCCCGCACTGGACCGGGAAAGATCTTGGAGGCGCCGCGAATCTCGACGGGCAGTGCCTCTGCTGTCATGCCGTCACTTGGCCAGCGTTGTTGCGGAGGTCACGGTTACGCGCGCAAGCTCGTCCACAACCGTCGCGTATACGGTGACAGCGCCCGGACCGAGCGGCCGCACGGTCGGTCCGGTGGGGCCGCGCGCAATGTAGCCGCCCTCGGCGCGCAGGTGATAGGCGTGGCCGCCTGGGACCGAGACCTGCACCGGAGCGCCGCCCTTGGCATTGGCATCGATCGCGGCGGGAAGGGCCACGGAGGCGGCTGGAAACGCCGGTGCGCCCACCGGCATCGACCTGCGCAGGAGCGCTGCAATCGCCGCTGCGGTGGGCAGGTTCGCAGATGGGACAACAATGTTGACCGAATAGGCGACGTTGGCCTGGGTCGCGATCACCAGCGCCGTGCCCTTGCCATCGTCGTCGGCCCACGCGAGGTCGCCGAGCCCGGCGTCGGTGGCGCTGGCAAGCTGGGTCGAGACGCCATGCAGCTCGACATCCATGGCCCGCCGGGCCGCGGCCGCATCGGGCAGCACCGCAACGTGGATCAGCGCCCGCACCATGCCCGCGGCGTCGCTCAGGCTGAGCACGAGGCCACCGTCGGCGGCGGCCTGCTCGCTGCGGGCGCTCTCTTTCAGGCCGGGCACGGCAAATCGCTTGAGATCCACCCCTGCAAGCAGCACGGAAGAGGAGCGGGCGGTCGCCGGATAGGCGGCGTGAAACTCGCTTGCCAGCGTCGGCGTTGCAGCGTGGGAGTCGCTGCCCGGAGCAGCCATCGCCTGACCGCCAGCGAGCAGCAGCGAGGCAGCCAGCGGGAGCGCCGCGCAGAGCCGGCCATCAGCGAACATGGGTGATCTGGTCATTGTATTGGTACACCGGAGTTCCGGTCCCGAAGGTGGGAGAGAGCCGCGTGAGATAGTCGTCGCCGGTCAGGTTCTGCACCAGCTGCTTGGTGTAGGGCGCGCTCTTCGGATCGCTGTCCCCGTCGACGGCCAGCGTGGCGTCGTTGATGGTCATGGCCTCGTCGGGGGTGGTGACGGCGTGATAGCTGAACTGGAGTCTGCCGCTGGTAAACGGCGAGCCGAACATGGTTGCGCCGATGCCGAGGATGGGGTTCAGCTTGAAGTTCCAGCCGATGATCGCGTAGTGGAGCTTGGCGCCCACCATGTTGGCGTAGGTGGTGAGGATGCTCGCGCAGTCGCTGCAGTTGACCACGGAGCCGCGCGAGCGCTTGAGGAAGTCGCTGAGCGCGAAGCTGCCGACCACCCACTCGCCCTGATACTGGGTGTAGCGCGAGGCGCCGGCCCGCCGGTCATACGAGAGCCCGAGATCTTCATAGATGTGCTGGACCAGAAGCGCGCGCGCCTTGAGCGCATCGCTGGCGCCGCCGGCGATCTTCGCGGTCGCGTCGTCCACCACCGCGACCCACGGCAGATCCGGCGCAGCCATTCCTTGATCGTTTCCGAGCACGCCGTAAAAGCGCAGAGTCACCGACTGCTCGCTGCCCGCGATCTTGGCGAACTTGCCCGCGCTCTCTGCGTACTCGAAGTGCCAGGTCACAAGCTGATCGACGCGATCGATCGCGGGCACCGGCGAGGTGGCCAGCTGCACCGTGACCTGACCGCCTTCGGTCACAAGCGCGCTGTCGCTGCCCGGCGTACCGTCGACAACCAGGCGAATCGCCGGCAGCCCCTTGGCGGCGAGGCCGGTCGACTGCGTGCCGCCTGGGCGCTGCGCACTCTTGCCCAGCGTGAAGGCCAGGGCGGGCCTGGTGCCCAAGAGCAGCGACACCGGCAGCGTGTTTCCAGTCTCGATCACCGCGCCCTGTGCATCGACCGGCGGCGTCGCCAGATCGGCCCACGGCATCGCGGGAAAAGCGCGCGGGGTGCCGTCGGGCTTGTCGAGCTCGGGCTCGCCATCGGGAATGTCGAGCGAGCTCGTGGGCAGGGTCGCGGGAATCGGGAAGTAGTTGGCCGCGCGACGGTTGAGCGCGTGATACATGAGCGGCACGCGACCGCCGCCCTCCCCGTCCTTGACCAGCAGCTGCGTTGCACCGAGCCGCACCGCGTAGATCGTCGCGGTCGCAGTGGCGTGGGTGGAGTCGGTGGACGTGGGCGTGGAGGCGGGGCAGCCGACCTCGACCTTCAGCTGCAGCGCGCCGGTGAGCAGCTCTTTTTCCGCTGCGGGCGTAAATTCGAGCGCCACCGGGCCAAGCGGCCTGGGCGCGTCGACCAGGGTCTTGAGCGGCGCCCCATCGGCGGTCGAGAGCACGGCCTTGAGCGGGTGGGGCTCGGTTGCGCCGCCGCTGTCAGCGATGGTCACTTCGATCTGAAATGGGGCGCTTGAGCGCAGCTCGGCCACGGCCAGCGGCAGCCGCACGGTGACGCTGGGCGTGCAGGCCACAGCTGCCGGCGGGCTGCCCAGATCCACTGTGGGCGGCGGCGGCAGACCAGCGTCGCTGCCTTCGGCGGGATGCTCCATGTCGCTGGAGCACGCCGGCAGCGCACCGAGCGCCAACAGCAGCGGGATGGAAAAGCGGGCGGTGGCAAGAAACGGTAAAAAGGTCCGATGCACGGGACGGCTCCAGGAAAGCGCCGGCATTGTACTCGTGCAGCGGAAATCCGGATCGGGAAGATTTGGGCTTTTGCGGATTCTTTATAGGACGATGGAGCTCAGGTGCCCTGAGCGCGGATTACCACGCGAATGGCGGACGAAGGACTTCAAGGCGCCGAAGTGCCCAGAGCCTAATAGTGGGGCGGTTTGTCGTCCAGGTTGATGGGGTTGGGCGACTCGTTCTGCCGGCTGCGCATCACCTCCAGCTCGCGACGCAGCCGCTCGAACTCCCGCCCGTGCTCGCGCAGGACCGCAGAGAGCTGCTCCAGCAGATCCTGTTGCAGCGTGTAGCGCATCTCCAACTCGGTAATGCGTTCGTCACTCGTAGGCATGGGCGGGACGCTATCACAACGTTACTTCTTCAGCTGCGCCTGCCAGGCTGCGAGCACCTTCTTTTCCTTTTCCAGCCACAGCTCCTCCGTCGCGCTCTTGGCAAACTGCGGCGCGACCTTGACCTGGAACTCGGGCGGCAGCGACTTGTACCAGTCCAGCGTCGCCTTGGTGGTGTCGGGAACCGAGCGGAACTTCAGCCCTTTTGCGAGAGCGCGCTGGATGTTGCAGCGGTGAAAGCCGGCGGTCTCGCCGCTCGGTGGCGCATAGAGGGGAAACTGGTTTTCGCCGAGCCCCTGCGCCTTTGCAAACTCATCCGAGATCCAGGTGAAAGCGACGCTGCTGCCCACCCCTTTTTTGATGCCCTGGAGCATCGCGCTCATGGACAGCTCTTTGTCGGGACCGGTGGCGTTGAAGGTGCCGATGGTGCCGTTTTCGATGCAGTGAATGGTCCAGTCGCTGAGGTCGCGCACGTCGATGATCTGGATGGGATCGGCGGGCCGTCCGGGCACGATCATGTTGCCGCCGAGCGAGGCGCGCACGACCCAGTAGATGAAGCGGCCCGAGGTGTCGCGCGGACCGACGATGAAGCCGGGGCGCAGCACCGTGACACGCCCGGGCATCGCGGCCTCGGCCGCCTTTTCGCTGAGCACCTTGCCGCCGCCGTAGTTCGAGAAGTCCTTGCCGAAGTCCTCGACGGTGGGATCGGCCAGGGTGACCAGCTGCGCGCTCTCGTCGTAGTTGGCAACGCTGGTGTCTTTATAGACCGAGATCGTGGAGATGAAGACGTACTGCTTGACGAGCGGCGCGAGAAACTCGGCCGACGCCTTGACGAGCCTCGGAAAGTAGCCGCTGGTGTCGATGACGGCGTCCCACTTTTTTCCCGCCAGCTGCGACAGTCCCTTGGGACTGCTCGGATCCTTTGCGGCGCCGGGCTTGCCGTCGGCGCGGCGGTCGGCGGCGGTCTTTTCCGGATCGCGATTGCCGATGAGCTGCTCGACGCCGGCCGGCACCACCGATGGGCGTCCCGCCTCGTGCCGCCGCTCCTCGGTGCGACCGCTGTTGAAGATGGTGACCGAGTGGCCGCGAGCCAGGGCGGACTCGACGCAGGCCGGACCCAGAAAGCCGGTGCCGCCCAGGATCAGGATGCGCAGCGGCTTGGCGGCCTTGGTGGCCCGGCCCGCAGCGTGAAGCAGGCCCGCCCCCGGGGACAGCGGAAGCGTGGCAAGGGCCACAGCGGCTGCGGATGCAGACATGAACTCTCGACGGGTTGCGCTCATCAGGGACTCCTACGCGGATGCCGATTGAGTTGAGTTACAGCCAACTGGTAACTAACAAGAGGGGCCGCCGATTGTTCGCGCAGGCCCGGCGAAAATCGTCGCGCCCGCCGGCTCGCGGCTCTGCTTCAGCGACGGCGAACCAGGCGCTTCCCGCGTCGCTCGGGCTGCTCTTTCTGGAAGGGGCGGCGCCCCTTGCTGTTGCGCGACTGGAGCAGGCGGTCGATGCGCTCCGAGGTCGTCTGCATCAAGGTCTGCGCAAGCTCGCCATCGGGAAACGTATCGGGCATGCGGAATCCCAGCCACGCATAGGCCGCGTACAGCTTGCAGCTGTCCTCCAGAAACTGGAGCTCGTTGCGGCCGGTGGGGTTCTCAAGTCGCGTCAACCTGGCCACAGAGCGCTGGGCGCGGTGGCGAGCCCAGTTCTGCAGCGCCTGCTCCAGCATCGCAATCTTGGTCGAGATCGGGCACAGGCTGAGCGTGTAGCGATCCTCCAGCGAGAGCTTGAGCTCGTCGAGCCAGCGCGCATTTTCCATCTGGTCGCTGAGGTTTGCGGGCAGAAAAAACTCATCATGGACATTGATGTGTTTGGTGAACAGATCGAGCAGCGTGCGCAGTCTGGTCTGTCCGGTCACGGTCGAGATCAGCTCCAGATATTCAAGGCTGGGCGCGACGAAAAAGCCGGTGGTGGGCAGCTGCTCGGGCTGCTGGCGCAGCAGCGCTGCGATGGTCTTGTGCGTGGGCATGTCGAGGCCCGCGACCAGACCGGCGGCGTGCTCGCCAAAGCGCCCCGCGCGTCCTGCGATCTGCTTGGCCAGCGCCGCCGTGATCACGCCTTCGGCATCGCCGTCCCACTTGCTGGCGGTGGTGAAGATGACCCGGCGCGCGGGCGTGTTCAAGCCCATGCCGATGGCGTCGGTGCCGACGACAATCTGCGTCTCGCCGGACATGAAGCGCTCGGCCTGCGCCTGCCGCACCTCGGGCGAGAGGTTGCCGTAGATGGCCGAGACCGGAAAGCCCTGCTCGACCACCTGATCGCGCCAGTTCAGCACCTCGCGGCGCGAGAACGCAATCAGCATGTCGCCGGGCTGGAGGTTGCGCAGCGAGCCGAGCGGCCGCTTTTCCATATCGAGCGGCGACATGCGCTCCACGTGCCGGATCTCCAGCGTGCCGCCGACGCGGCGGACCAGCGACTCGATCGCCTCTTTGGTGGTCGGTGCGCCCAGCAGGTACACGGTGCTCGCCGGCACGCCGCACACGGCCGCTGTCCACGCGGCGCCGCGATCGGGATCTTCCAGCAGCTGGATCTCATCGATCACCGCGACCTCGACGACGCTGTTCGGGTTCAGCATCTCGACGGTGCTGGCGACGTGGGTGGCGTTGGGATGCAGCTTGCGCTGCTCGCCGGTCACCAGGCTCACGGCGACGTCTGCGGCGCGCAGGCGGTTGTAGTTTTCCAGCGCCAGGAGCCGCAGCGGCGCCAGATAGACGCCGGACTTGGCCCGGGCCAGGTGCTCCATGGCCACGTGCGTCTTGCCAGAGTTTGTCGGCCCGAGGATCGCAATGAAGTGGCGGTGCAGCGACTGGGCGACCGTGAACGACTCGGGATAGAGCGACAGGTTCACCGCGGCGCGCGTCTGCTCGGCCTGCTGCGCGGCCGCACGCTTGCCGCGGGCGGCCTCCATGCGCTCGATGGCAACCGAGCAGCGCTGCCGGGCCAGCTCGTGCCGGGCCTGGAGGGCATGCAGGGCGCTGGCCGGATCGAGCGCCAGCTCCTCGGCGCGGGCCAGCACTGCGCGCACGCAGTCCGCCAGCTGCGCCTCCAGGCGCTCCTGCGCGGCGGGATTCCAGCGCGACTGCACCAGACCCAGCCGCGCCGCGGTGTCGAGCTTGCGCCAGCGACTGCTCTTTCCCAGAAAGCCGTCGTCGGGGATCAGGTGATAGGGAACCGCGTGACCCGCGACGGAGATCTGACCGTGCACGCTCAGCGCGAAGCTGCCCTCGACCATGACCAGCGCGGCCTGATGCGCCTCCAGATAGGCACTGAGGATCGAGCCTTCAGCGAGCTGCGGATCCGGAGTATCGCCGCTTGAGTCTGACGTATTGCCTGGCATGTGGCCTGGCAGCTAAGCGGCAACGCCTCGCCCTGTCTAGTGTTTTCCCGCCAGACATCTGCTCCGCCGTAGGTGCCGCACCCACACGCAGCATCGCGCAGCCACTCCCCGCTTTCCGAACAGCTGCGAGGCGCCCGGAAAATCCCCCCCTCCGGTCAGACGGCGGCAACTGGCCATCGCGACATAAAACCGTCCAACCTGTTTTTGACCAATGGGCGGATGGGCGAGGTCAAGCTGCTCGACTTTGGCATTGCGCGGCTGGTGGGAAGCAAGACGGTCACGCGCGCGGGCACGCTGCTGGGAACGCCGGACCACATGGCGCCCGAGCAGGTGCGAAGCGAGCCCAACATCGACGGACGCGCCGATCTGTTTTCACTGGGCTGCGTGCTCTATCAGTGTCTGGTGCAGGAACATCCGTTCGCATCGACCACGGTGTCCGGTGTGCTGTCCAAGATCCTCATGGAGCCCGCTCCTGAGCTGCGCGCAAAGCGGCCGGAGCTGCCACCGCAGCTCTGCGCGCTGGTCAAGTCGCTGCTCGAAAAGGAGCGCGAGGGCCGGCCCGAACGGGCGGGGGATGTCATCGCGTCACTGCTGAGCATTCCCGATGCGCAAGTGACGCACGCAGAGCGCACCGATCGCATTGCCGTGCCGAGCAGGCAGCGGCTCACAACCAAAGAGCAGCGGCTGATCTCGCTGGTGCTGGTGTCGTCGATGCGCACGACGCCCGATGAGCTGAGCACCCACAACCCGATTGCAGAGCAGGTTCGCTACGCGCTCATCAGCGCCATGGCAGAGCCCTTCAATGCGAGCTGCCAGCTGCTGCCATATGGGCAGATCCTGATCGTGCTGATGGGGCAGTCGGCGGCGAGTGATCAGGCGCGGCAAGCGGCCCGTCTGGCGCTCCAGATTCGCACCCGCTTCAAGCAGAGCGCTGCAGCCGATGAAAAGATGGGACGGCCGCCGCTTCAGCTGGCAGTGTCCACGGGCTGCTGTGCTCTCTATGAGGGGGAGCCGGACTTTGCAACAGTTGCCCACACAGCTGACATGTTCAGGCCAGCAGCAGCTGAGATGCAGCCCGGAGAAGCGTGCGCGATCTGGCTGGATGAGGTGACGGCGGGGCTCCTCGGTGATCAGTTTCAGACGCGCACGGTCGATGCTCAGGAGCAGCTGATCTCAGAGGAGCAGCTGGGCGAGCCCGCCAAGTGGTCATGCAATCGCCGCACCCCTTTTTATGGCCGCGACTCGGAGCTGCGGCTGCTGCTCTCGCTGCTCGACCACTGCATCGAGGAGCCGCGCGCCAGCGTGGCGCTGATCACTGCCGAGGCGGGAGCGGGAAAGTCGCGACTGGGGCAGGAGTTCGTGCAGCGGGCGCTGGCCGCGCACAGCGAGCTGTCGATCTGGGTCGGCGTTGGCGATCCGCAGCGGCTGACCGTGCCCTATGGCCTGGTGGCGCGCACGCTGCGCCAGGTCATGAAGCTGCCCGAAACCATGGATGCAGCAGAGCAGCATGCGAAGCTGCGCAGCTATCTGAACGAGCGCATGGAGCCGGGCGAAAATCCGCGCGCAGTGGAGGCTGCGGTCGAGTTCATGGGTGAGATTCTGGGCATCGAGAGCCCGATCTCGCCCAGCGCCGAGCTCCAGTGCGCCCGGCTCTCGACCACGAGCTTGAGCGAGCAGGTTCGCCGGGTGGTGATCGATCTGCTGATCGCAGAGTGCAAGCGGCGGCCGCTCTTGTGGTTGCTGGAGGACATGCACCTGGCGGATCGCGCTTCGCTGTGGCTGATCGATGCGGCGCTGCGCCAGATGGCGGAGCGGCCGCTGTGCGTGGTCGGGCTGGCGCGACCGCTGATTCACGGCGTGTTTCCAGATCTATGGCGAAATCATCCGCGGCAGGAGCTCAAGCTCACGGGGCTCTCGCGCAAGACGAGCGAACAGATCATTCGCGCGATGCTGGGCAACAACTCCTCCGCAGAGACCATTCAGCAGCTGGTGGAGAGCGCGGGTGGAAACGCGTTTTTCCTGGAGGAGATGGTGCGCGCAGCCGCGTCCGGTCAGCGCTCGCATGCGCTGCCCAGCGTGCTGGCGATGATCCAGTCCAGGATCGCGCAGCTGACAACGCTTGAGCGGCGTGTGCTGCGCGCTGCGAGCATCTTTGGTTCAAGGTTCAGACCCAGCGCAACGCTTCGGCTGCTTGGAGATGGCACAGATGCCGCCGCGGTCACCGAGACCCTGCACAAGCTGACGGCCTATCAGCTCATCAAGCCGAGTCTGGAGATGCGCTTGCAGCACGATCCAGAGTACATGTTTACGCACTCGCTGGTGCGCGATGCGGCCTACGGGCTCATGAGCGCGAACCATCGCGCGGTCGCCCACAATGTGGCCTCGCAGATTCTTCAAGAGGACGAGCGCGAGCACGCCGAGCCAGCGCCTGCGGCTGTGTCAGCTGAAGTGAGCGTGAGCCACTCGGGCCGGCAGCTGCGCTGAGCAGCGTCTAGTTCGGGGGGCCCAGCTGAAGTGGCGCGGGGCGCAGCCGGGAGCCGGTGGACAGCACGCTCCAGCGGTAGACGGACATCGCGACCTTGCTGATCTGCCCTTTTTCGATCTCGAACACTGCATTCCACTCGGCATGGACCACCTGATCCAGACGCACCAGCCACGCCAGCTCGCTGCCCAGCGCAATTACTTTTTCGCCTGATGCAAAGAGGCGCTTCCGCTCAGCTTCCAGGATGTCGTAACTCGCAGAGATCAGGGACAGGTAGGTCTGGACCGCTGCTCGCCCGCGAAAGGTCTGACTGAGCGTGGTGGCCTGCGCAATCAGCAGATCGTAGGTGACGTTCTCGGCCAGGAGATCGAAATTTACCCGCTCCAACGACGCTCGCTCGCATAGACCGAAAAACTGCTCGACCAGCACAAGATTCCGTCGCGACATATGGTCCTCCCAGCATTCTTCTGGATCCTTCGCTCTTGCAGATGGAGCGAGGGAAGTCTCCAGGTTTGACCCGCACCTTTCCTGTAGGCAGCAACGTTAAATAGCACCGGTGAGCTGCACCTGATGCTGGCTCTGTAACTTTCGCAACGAACGTGCCAGCGGCGCGGGGTGATCCCGAATTTCAAGCGTGCAGATGGGTGGAAAGGTGAGCGGCGCTGAGCCGTCTTGCGGGCACCTCGCCGAACCCAGAGTCCGGCGAGGTGAGTGAGGTGCTGGTTACTTTTTGTTGGACTTGGGACGCTTGGGGCCCTTGCCCGGCGCGCGATCGATGACCACAGGGGCCTCGACCGGTCCGGCGGGCGCGGCGGCCGGCTGCGGCGGATCGACGATGACGAAGTCGACGCGGCGGTTGGCGGCGCGACCGTTGGCGGTGGCGTTGTTCGCGATGGGCTTGGACGGACCGAAGCCCTTGGCGCTCAAGCGCGTCTCGGCGATGCTGTGCTCGACGAGCCAGCGCACCACGCTCTGGGCGCGGCGGTCGGACAGCTGCGTGTTGTAGTCAGCCTTGCCGCGATTGTCGGTGTGACCTTCGATCGAGACCTTCTTGATCGAGGGGGTCGCCAGCAGGGCATCGGCCACTGCCTGCAGAACCGGGAAGCTCTGCGGCAGGATCACGTCGCGGTTGGTCGCAAAGAAGACCGGCTTCAGGATCACGAGCATGCCGTTCTTGATCTCGACCAGGCTCGGGCAGCCGTTCTTTTTCGGATCCAGGTTCGGCGCACCGGGCTTGTCGGGGCAGGCATCGATGCGATCCGGAACCTGATCGTGATCGCGGTCGGGTGCGGGGCAGCCCGGACGCTCTGGATCGGGATTCAGACCTGCCGGAACATCGGGACAGGCGTCCTTCGGATCCAGGTAGCCATCGTTATCGCGGTCGCCGGCCGGACAGCCCTTGCGCGCCGGATCCGGGGTCGGACCCTGCGGAACCTCGGGACAGATGTCGTCGCGGTCGTACACGCCGTCCTTGTCGCGATCGCGCTGCGGACAGCCGCGCTTTTCGGGATCGGGATTGTTGCCCATGTGCTCATCCGGACAAAGATCGTCGCGATCCGAGACGCCATCGCCATCGCGATCGCCCAGCGGACAGCCCTTGCGCTCTGGATCCGGAGTGGGTCCCTTGTGGACATCGGGGCAGACATCTTCGCGGTCAAACACGCCATCGCGGTCGCGATCGATAAGAGGGCAGCCGCGGCGCTCGGGATCTGGATTCGAGCCCATGGGATCGTCCGGACAGATGTCTTCGCTGTCCTGAACGCCGTCGCTGTCGCGATCGTGCGTGGTCTTGGGCTGACGGATCGGAGCGTACGCCAGGCGCAAGAGCGCGCGTCCGTCCGGGGTGCCGGGCTGGCGCAGGATGCCAAATCCACCTGCCACGCCCAGCTGCACCTGGTTGGCGATGTTGTAGTGCAGGCCAAGCAGCAGCTCCAGGCTGGTGTAGTCGCGGGTGAACGGCTTTTCGGTCACGACCGTTGCGACCAGCATTTCCGGACCGATGGCGAAGCGGCGCTGCTTGTCCGCGTACTGGATCAAGGCGCCCAGCTGAAGCTCGGAGCCCGCGGTGCTGCCGTCGGGGTTTCCGGTCTGGCCGATCACCGAGGTGGGCCGATATAGGAACGCGCCGACAAAGGACCAGCGGATGTGGCTGGCGAAGCCGCCCAGAACAATCTTGGGCAGGAAGCGGAAGCCGCTGTCGCTCGACGTTGGCGTGACAGCGCTGGTGTCGCCGGTGATGGCGCGCAGCGGAATGTAGAAGTTGGCACCCAGGTTGAGCGAAAACGCGCCCTCATCGGGCTGGCCATAGGCCCTGATCATGAAGCCAAGTCGCGGATCGCCCACACCAGCGCCCTGGGTCGGCGTGATGCCAGCGGTGGGCGTGCCGCGCTCCAGCAGCGTGATGGGGAGCGACAGATTGATGGTGACGCGATCCAGAAATGAGCCGGCGAGATCAATGTGGCCAAGCAGCTGGTGCTCGATGACCCGCACCTGCTCCTGAAAGCCGGTGCTGGTGATGGCGCCGAAGACCAGTGGGTTGTGCGCATAGTTCAGCGTGATGCCGCCAGCGAAATAGCGGGTCTTTGAATACCAGGGATGGTCGACCCAGAAAGACCACTCACCTGCGGGGGTAGGGTCATAGCGATTGATGGTGAATCCTTGATTCTGCGCTTCGGCTGGCTGCGCGGCGGTCAATGACGCCAGGCCGAGCGTAAGTGCACAAAGTAATGATTTAAACTGGCGCATAGCGTGTCCTCTCTCTTGCGGTCATGGGACGCCCCGGGCGATGGCTCAGCCTGGCATGGCTGCGGCTGATATCGCTGCGGGGCGCCCGCTGGGCAGCTTATTTGTGTGGGAAGGGAGAGCTTGGTTCGATACTCGTTAGTTCAGGCTGGCGTGCGACCGACGGCCCCGGCGGCTGGTGCGGATGAGCAGCGCGATGCCGAACAGACCCGCCAGGGCGAACACAGGAGCGCCGGGGGTCGGGTGCGCGGAGCTGGCGATCATCGTGCAGTCGCACGAGCCGGGCAGACCGCCGCCAGCCAGCTGGAAGCGGGTGAGCTGCGTGGTGCGATCGACGATGTTGTCTTCCGGCTTGGGATCGGACAGCGGCCCGCCCGTGCCATCCGTGGCAGCGACTTCGATGTGCAGAGGCAGCGTGCTCGCGCCTGGCATGCCCTTCACATTGACGACGATCGGGGAGGCATCGCCCTCGGGGATGGGGGCGGTGCGGATGCAGACGATCTGCGTGCCGTTATTCGGACGATCGCAGCTCCAGCCGTCGCCAGGGGTGACCATGACATCGGCGCCGGCCGGCACGTCGTAGGTCACGGTGGCGCCGGGGGCGACGCCGGGGCCGTGGTTGGTGACCTGAACGGTGTAGTTGACCGAGTTGTCGGTGGTCGAGGGCGTCTCGGTCACGGTGATCGAAAGATCCGGGCCCATCGGCGGGATGCCGACGACCACGCTGTCCGTCACGACGTTGTCACCGGGGTTGGTATCGACATAGCCGCGGGGCGGCGTGAGCGAGCCGGTAAAGTCGAGCGTGCTGCTGACCGGATCGGTCGAGGTCGTGGCAGTGAACGTGTAGACGAGCTTGCCGCCAGCCGGAACATTGACATAGGCGTTGAGCGGAGCCGTTCCCGAAGCAGCGGGGCAGACCGCGCCGCCCTGGCCCACGCAGGTCCAGGCCGCGCCGGGCAGGTTGGGCGCCAGCGAGGCGTTGAGCAGCGCGCCGTCGATCGGAACCTGGCCATTGTTGGTGGCAGTGAGCGTGTAGGTGAGCTGCGTGCCCGGCGGGATCATGTTGCCGGCCGGCGTGCGGGTCAGGGTCACGCTGAGGTCGGTGTTGACCGCTGCGCAGGTGTGGGTGGTGGTGTCGCAGGTGCGGCCGTTGCAGTCAGCATTGGTGGCGCAGCCGCAGGTGTTGTTCATCTGGCAGAGACCGCCCGGGCCATTGGCATCGCAGTGGCTGTTGTCCGGATAGACGCACTCAACGCACTGGTGCGAGGTGGGGCTGCACACGCGGCCGCCCTGGCAGTCGTTGTCGTTGCGGCAGACGCACTGCGGCGGGGTCTGGGTGGTGTCGCAGATCGGCGCATTGATCGGGCAGTCGGCGTTGGTCGCGCAGGTCGAGATGACCACGGGAGTGCCAACATTCACGGTGCTGCCGTCGCCGCTGGGCCAGCTCACCGGGCTGCCGCCCTGATTGGCTGCGGTCTGGCCAAGCGCGCTGATGAAGGCCTGGTTGGTGATGGCGCCGGTCGCGCCGGCATTGATCTTGGCCTTGAAGCTGACGCTGGTTCCCTCGTTCACGTCCAGATCGCCGCCCTTGTTCGCAGCACCGTTCTTGCCGACCCAGAAAGTGACGGTGTTGCTGTTGGAATCGTACTTGCCCTGATCGTCGTTGGCCGCATCGGTGACGGCGCCGGCGTTGTAGCCGCTCTCGATCCGCAGCGAGCCCGCGGTATAGGTGATGCCGGCGGGCAGCTTGTCGGTGATGGTCACCATGGTGCCGAGATCGTTGCCCGTGTTCTTGGTGGTGATGGTGTACATGATGTCGTCGTTCGGAAGGAAACGACCATCGGTGCGAGTCAGGTTGGTGACGGTCTTGGTGGTGTTCGAGAAGACGGGGCGGATGGTGGAGACGGCGGTCGCGAACACGCCCAGGAAGTACTCATCGCCGGAGGTGGTCGCGTCGAGCTTGACCGACTTGGCGCCCGCGGTCAGCTGCGCAGTGATGTCGATGACATCGGTGTCGAGTCCGGACATCGACGAGGGGCGGCCCGACATCTGCGGCAGGTCGCCAGCGCGCGGCGCCAGCTGGTTCAGCGCCGTGCTCGAACGGTTGAAGAAGTTGTCCACCGGGTTGAACGAGTTGGACACCGCGATGTTGTTGACCTTGAGCTGGTCGCCGGTGATGTCGTCGTCGCCTTCGTACGCGATGACGCCGAGCTTGGCGTCGAAGCCACCGTTCGGAACCGAGAACCCGTTGAGGTTCACGGTGGTGGTGCTGCCAGCGCTGGTGCTGACGCGCTCCAGGCCGTCAAACAGCGCCAGGTTGCGGATCGGCTCGCCGTCCAGGTGGTAGAAGACGACGATGTTCCACGCCACGAACGCGACATCGAGATTGATGCGGCGGATGTCGATGGTCTGGATGTCGCCGACGCGGTAGGCGCCGCTGCGGTTGACCTGAAGATCGCGCGTAACATCGGCCGAGCTCTGGTAGTAGTCGAGCCCGTTGAGGGTGACCTTCTTGGAGGCGGCGGTGTCGGCCATCACGCGACGGGAAAAGCCGCCCGGACGATCGAACATGACGCTGGTGCCGGCGCCCAGGCCGGAGGAGCGCTGCGCTGCCCAGTAGAGCCGCGCCATCAGGATCTGCGCGCCAGCCGGCAGCTGCACAACCGCGGTCGTGCGGCCTTCATCCGGCGACCACCGCAGATCCGCGGCGGCCTGGTTCACGCCCGGCTGCTGCGAGCGCCACAGGAAGTCGATGCCTGTGTCGCCATCGCCCAGCAGGTTGTTGCAGTTGAGAACCGGCAGACCGAGCAGACCGTAGGGAACATCGCCCACGATCGGCTTTTCAACTTTCTTGTCGCGACAGTCGAAGCCGGCCGTGTTGCCAAAGATCAGAAAATTGCCGTTGTCATCGATAGTGAAGCGGTTCGTGGTGGCGGCGCGAACTGTGGAGGGGGAAATGGACATAATTCCCAAGGCGGCCAGTAATGCGATGCCTACTCCTCTTAAAGAACAAACTGCCCTATTTCGTTGCATGGATAGCCTTCCTGATAGTGGGTTATTTTCGCCCGAGGACGATTCGTCACAGAGTTATCAAAGTGAACTGCCGGTCCTGCCTCTGCTGTGTACCAAACGGGGCACCAGCCTGTACCTAAATAGCCAATCGATAGCAGGGCGGCGCAGACAAGCCTTCCACTTGGAGCTAAACAGTGCTCGTACCGGTCGGACGATGCTCAGGGCTGTTTCCAGCAAGGCTGGTGCCAATCCCGAAGGCTGGGGACAAGTGCCCGCCGTCGCTGCGCTTTTCGCCAACCCGGCCAAATGCAGCGACGGGACCACAGAATATGGAGAATTGGTAACACGCGTGGGGTGACCGCAGCCATTGCTGTACCTGCACTCCGAAGGCTGAAATGCCGTCGACTCTGGCAGCCGGTCAGCGTCTGCGATGCGCACCCTGCTGTCACTGTCGTGGAACGCGGTCCCGCAGAAGGTGAACCGGGTGTGTCCTGGAACATGTCCCGTACCAGGAACATGTTTGAGCGAACACTCCAGGTCCCGCGGGCCTTTCTGCATATCCGATGGTCAGCCGAACGCTCGCACCCCACCCTTGGCAACCCGCCCCACCTGCCCGGTGGATCTTGGCGGCGCCGGATTCCCGAGGCCGCCGCCCTGCCCGCTCACGCTTTCCAGCGCCCAGCCGACGAAGGCGACATTTCTGGGTTTAAGCGCGATGCCCAAGCCCCGCATTTATGTACAATCCGCCCATGAGCCATGCATACGATGTGGTAATTGCCGGTGGCGGTCCCGCCGGCTCGTCAACTGCCAACTACCTTCGTCAGCGAGGCCGCTCGGTGCTCGTGCTGGAGCGCACCCGGTTCCCGCGCTTCCACATTGGAGAGTCGCTGCTGCCGTTCAGCAACGACATCTGGAAGGAGCTGGGCGTATTCGAGCAGATGAACCAGATGTTCATCCACAAGCCTGGCGCACGCTTCATTCACGAGGAGTCGGGCGCGGAGTTTACGTACTACTTCGACAACGCGATCCGGCCCGGAAATCCCTACGCATTTCAGGTCAAGCGCGAGGAGTTCGACCAGCTCCTGCTCAATCGCGCTCGCGAGCTCGGGGCCGAGGTGCGCGAGCAGACGCTGGTCAAGAACGTGATCTTTGGCAGCGATGGCGTCACGGTCCAGGCGGTGGGTCCCGACGAGGTCCCCTACGAGGTCACTGCCGCGATGTTCATCGACGCCACGGGCCGCGATGCGCTGATGGCCAACAAGAAGCAGATCAAGGAGCACGATCCGCTGGTCACCACCAACGTCGCCTTGCACTGCATGTTCTCGGGCATCCCGCGCCAGAGCGGTCTCGAAGAGGGCAACATCATCATCGGCCTGTTCGATGGCGGCTGGTACTGGGTCATCCCGTTCAAGGATGGCGACACCTCGGTCGGCTTCGTGCTCGAAAAGAGCTACACCAAGGTGAACCGCGGCCTGTCCCGGCAGGAGATGTACACGCAGGTGCTGGCCGGCTTGCCGCACCTGAGCAAGCTCATGCGCGATGCCAAGCCGCTGCAAGAGGTCGGCTCGCAGGCCAACTGGTCATATCGGGTCACCAAGTTCTACGGCGACCGCCTGCTGCTCGTGGGCGATGCGGCAGCCTTCGTCGATCCGCTGTTCTCGACGGGAGTTCTGCTGGCGATAAACGGCGCCCGGTTCGCGGCGCAGCACGCCGACGAGGCCCTGCGCGATGGCAACTTCTCTGAAGAGCGCTTCGCCAGCTACCAGCAGAGCTGCGTGACGGGCATGGATCTCTTCAAGAACCTGGTCACGGAGTTTTACGCCAAGAACCTGCGCGCAGTGCTCATGGCCTCGGCGGTCAATCCGACCATCTGCTCGGTGATCGTGTCGCTGCTGGCCGGCGATGTGTACAAGCCCTCGCTGTGGCACTCGGTGGTGCGCAAGAGCGGCTTTTCCGAGATCCCGGGAACCGACTACAAGGGCATGAGCGGCTCGTTCACATCCAGCCACGAAGTGCTTCAGTCCTCGGGGACTTGAGGCCAGCTGCCATCGGAAGCCTGGCGGCAGCGCCAGGCTTGCAGCCGCAAACGGACAGTGGTGTCCACTTCTGAACAGAAGCTGCTTTAGGGGTAGCCAGCGCCCTTTTGCAGCTTCGCGAAGATCGGGTCCCCGGGGTGCTTGGTGCCGCAGGCCGGGCACTTGTCTACGCCCTTGGTGATCTTGCCATTGGTGGTCTCGAACGAGACCTCGACATTCTTCTTCTTCTCATTGCATTGGAACTTCGTCTTATGTTTTTCAGCCATTTGAAAGTCCTCCTGCGGGCTCAATTCATCCAAGAGCTCAGCGCGCCGTAATGCGGCGTTGCTGGACTCCGATGCCAGTGCAGACTCGGCCACCCCATCACAGCAGGCGCTGGGGTCCGAACCATTCAATTATATTCGGTATGAAAAAATCGTGGCTGGCTGTCTAGCAGAAACTTTTTGAACAGGGCTGCGATGTAGCTTGCGGCGACGGGAATGATCGCCCTGGCCTGCGCGGCGACCTCGTCGCGTGAGAGCGCGCGGCGCCAGCCGAGCTTCTTGTACCAGCGGCCGTGCACGCTGCTCGTGCCATCGGCGGCAAAGCGCGCGGTGTAGGCCGAAAGTCCGTCGAACAGGTCACCGATCTCCGGCAGGCGTCGCGGCTCGGGCACCGGCTCGCGCGACAGCGAGAGGCGGTTTGCTTCCACGTACCACTCGTAGGGATCGTTCAGGTGCGCGACGCGCTGCACGTGGACCGGACAGGCCATGTCCGCGAGCAGGTGCGCGCAGCGGCCCAGCTGCACAAAGGCTGAGGTCAGCCGGCCAGCGCGCGACTCGCGCAGCGCCTTGCGATATAGACGCAACCCGGAGCTGCGCGCGCTCGGCGACAAAAATGGAATGAAGCCGCCCGGCAGCCCCGGTCCGTGAAAGTGCTCGATCGACAGCGACTCCACCACCCTGCCGAGACCGCACAGGTACCAGTAGTCCTCGCGAATCGCGCCGAGGAGGATTGCGGTCTGATAGCGATCGATGCGCGCGTCAGCAAGCCTGCTTGCAGCCATCTGGATGACCAGACACAGGCCGTTATAGCGCATCAGCTCTGCCCCGGCTCATCCAGGACGCGGTGCATCCTGGCCAATAGATCGAGGCACTCGCCGTAGTGCCGCGCCCCGCCGTGGCGATGACAAAAGCGCTCGAGGTGCGCCAGCCAGCGCAGCACGCCGGCACGTGGCATCTCAAGCGCTGCCAGCGCTTCACGCAGGATGATGTCGGCATCTTCTTCACTCGCCATGCGGCGAGCGTATCACATCCGAAAAGGCGCCCGATTTGCGGTGGCGCCACGTCATCTGCTAGCAGCGCTCTGCAACTTTCAGGCTGCATGCTGATTTCTGAGGACATCAGGTGAGACATCGTAGCCACTGTGATTTCAACCACTTGGGAGCTTTTCAGCGCCGGCATCGCGCTTGCTTTTGTATCCAATCACGAAGGCGATGTTTCGGAATCCAATTCCCAAGACAAAGGAAAATCCCATGAACACTCTACGCAAGATTCTCGGTTCCTTCACCCTGGTTGCCGCCGCTTGTACGCTTCCTGTCCTCTCGGCTGGCTGTGGCGCTGAAGCAGTTTCCGAAGGCGAGCTCGATCCTCAGGAAGTGGTCGCGCCTCCTTCCGATGAAAGAGATGAGACGCTGCGCGAGCTCGGCTTTGACACCCAGAAGCGCGGCCTGTCGGGCAACGTCAACTACCTGGCCGGCAACATCCCGGTCGGCAGCGGCTCGGTCGACGAGGTCAAGACGCTGGTGCTGAGCAGGCTCGCGGCCACCTATCAGCTGGCCTCCGGAACTGATCTGAAGTTTGTGTCTGAAGATAAGGACAACAGCGGAAATCGCTTTGTCCGCTTCCAGCAGATCTCGGACGGAATTCCCGTTACGCAGGGCCGCATCGCCGTGCAGATGGGAACCGATGGCGCTGTGCGCGCCATCCTGGGCGAGCTCATTCCCAACGCCCGCGCCGTCGCTGCTACCACCGATGGTCGCGCCACGATCCAGAGCGCCCTGGCTGGCATCGGCGCGAGCAACCTGGTCATTCACGAAGGCCCGTTGGCGGCCGTTTTCAGGGACAAGAAGGGCACTGCCGTGAACGCCTGGCAGGCCATTGTCGAATACGAAGGAGCGCAGGGCCGCGCGCTGGAAGATGTATTCATCAGCCAGTCCAGCGGCGAGATTCTGGGCCGCTATACCAAGGTCCACCAGGCCCTGAACCGCGAGGTCTATGACATGAACCAGACCTGCATCATCACCCGCCAGGAGCTCCCCGGCCGCTTGCTCATGAGCGAGGGCAGCGCCAGCGCAGACAGCGCCGCCATGGGCGCCTACGACGGCGTGGGCAACACTTACTGGTTCTATAAGAACTTCTTCGGGCGCGACTCCTATGACGGCAAGGGCGCGAAGCTGGTCTCGTCCGTGCACGCCAGGTTCTTCAATGGCGCCAGCTGCTACGCGAACAATGCGACGTG
>Ga0075163_10001946_pt1 | contig 27872 bp, 27 predicted proteins | sample JI1023141ADNA_FD_71478 | JGI IMG/M metagenome (GOLD analysis project Ga0075163, IMG submission 71478) | Wastewater effluent complex algal communities from Wisconsin, to seasonally profile nutrient transformation and Carbon sequestration -... | ecosystem: Engineered > WWTP > Effluent > Algae...
TATCGGCTCTCTCTGAATAGAGAATGTAGAATTTGAACATGGTAAGTGAGGTTAGTGCAAAAAAAATACCCACATGGTGGGTATTTTGTGGGAGCTACTGGGTTCGAACCAGTGACCCTCTGCTTGTAAGGCAGATGCTCTGAACCAGCTGAGCTAAGCTCCCAAATTTTTCAATTGCTCTTTCGTCCTTTGACCCTCCCGACTTATGTCGGGATGCTCTGAACCAGCTGAGCTAAGCTCCCAATATTTAAATCGCTTTTTCGTTTCAAAAGCGGGCGCAAATATACTTGCGTGTTTCCTCTTTGCAAATTTTATTTTTGTTTTATGCAAAAAAATGGTTGGAACCTATTAGATCAATTTGAAGATGAGGAAGTTAGCAAGTGGTTTCACCATTGGTCAATCGTTTATGGACCTATTCTGGTCCTATGCATCGGTATGGTCTTCAGAATTCAACATTGGCCGGGCGCAAGTCTCATCATTTCAGCGTCTCTGCTGCTTATCCTGGTGAGAAGTTTTATATTCTTTTTTACCAAAAAACGTCTGCTATATGAATGGCTCTATTTCATTGGCAGAATTACCCTCATCATAGCTCTCGCCATAAACTTTGGTTTTATTCCACTGCAAAAAACAGTGATGCTTACCGTACTCGGGGTATTCTCTTTAGGTGTCCTGGCTTTCGTCTTCAGAAAAAGAACGCCAGCTGACGATGAGCCGGAAAAACAAGAGGATGACTATTGACTACCTCACCTCCCCCACCCTCGTCAACTTAATCTCACTGCGCCTATTGATCGAGTGCTCGGGGTCGCTGCATTCTACGCCGTCATCGCATTCGTTCAAAAGCTCTGTTTCACCTAGGCCTACGGCTTTGAATCGCGATGCGCTGAGGCCGCGACTCATCAGGTATTTTACTGCCGACTGTGCCCTGCGCTCCGACAACTTGAGGTTGTAGTCGTCGTTGCCGCGACTATCTGTATGTGAACGCAACTCTATGCCGATCTGTGCATTGCGCTTCATGATGATGCCAATCTGATCCAACTGCGACAAGGCTTCTTTGGTGAGCGTAGCACTGTTGTATTCGTAATAAATTCTGTTGATCACGAACAAATCGCGTGGCGACACAAAAATCTTTTCATTGTACTCATTCACCAACTCTATGGCTTCACCTGGCTGCACGCGCGTGTAGTTGATCTCTGCATTCAACACTGGCAAGGTGATTTTATCGCCGCGATCTGTGATCAATACATTCGATGCCGAGGTCTCCGGACTCAACTTAAAGGTGTACTCCATCTGTGGCTCTACCTTGGTGAAACGAAAACGGCCGATGTCGTTGGTGTATGCGATGGCCACGGGTATGCCGTTCTCGTCGAGGATCGTAACAGGCTCGTCGCGACCTACATCGCCGGGATTGTTGCTGAACAATTGTCCTTCGATGTTGATGGTGAGTATGCTCTGGTCTTCGAGCGACAACAACTGCAGCTCAGTAAAACTCAATGGCAATAATTCGAGGTCCGCAAATCCATTGATGTTAAATCGCAGCTCTCTGATCTTGTTTTCATTGTCGTCATAAACGACCATCACACAATCTGTGTATATCGATGGATCAACACCACCAAGTTGTATGCGATAATTGCGGTTATAACGTAACAAGGAAAGATCAACATGGCCGGTTGAATCGGTAACTTGTGTCGATATCACTTCACCAAATTCATTGATGATGGTCACCTGTGTTTGATCGTGCGGCTGACCATGACATTCAAGCATCGCACTGAACTTATTGAACTCGGCCTCTGGCACTACCTGCTCCACAAGATACAGGTCGTCACCGCCGGCACCGCCTTTTCTATTCGTCGTGAGTATCGACTTCTCCTCGGTGAGATAAAGCAATGCTATGTCGTCGCCGGCGCTGTTGAATGGCGGATTCAAATTCGCACTCGACTTCCACTGTTGACTGCCAAATGCACGACGCAAATCGTAACCTCCCAATCCACCAGATTGATTCGATGCGTAAATAATATCGCCATTTTGTACCGAAGGAAAAATTTCGTTGGCAGGACTGTTCACCATCATGCCGGGATTGACAGGCTCTCCCCAACTGTTGTCTAACATATACATGAACCAAATGTCCATGCCGCCTTGACCTCCTTGCATGTTGCTTGAAAAAACCAATAGCCTCTTTGCAGGATCAAAATAAGGATGGGTAAAATCTGCTTCATTCAAACAAATGGGCAACAACCGCGGCTCGAGCCACTTTTCTCCATTCCACTTCACGCCATAAATTTTCAAATTGCTGCCGCGAGCCAATCCATAATTTTTTACCGTGCTGAAATAAAGCATCGAATCTAGTGGATTGTAAGTTGCCGGACCAACATCGTCTTTTTCGTGATCGAATAATAGTCCGTCTTTCGTCCAATCAGAAAATGTGTTGCCGCGTCTTGCAACTTCAAGATGAAATGGCGGCGGTGAATTCCAACTGTAGTCATTCACCAGATCATTTTCCGTGCAGGTCATGAAGATCAAACCTGCATCGAATCGTGTACATGCAATGTCATCGTATTTCGAATTCAGCGCAGCAATCGGCTTTATCGTGTATTCAGTTTGCGCTCCTGCAAGGCAGACACAACATAGCAATATGATCACGAATAAATTTTTCATCTCAGAAATATCGCACTGACTTGCCGCTTCTGTTTTTTAAAGTATAACCAAGAAAAATTTCTGCTGAGCCATCGTTGGATGATCGCATTTCTCCATCGGCAAGATCATAACTTAATCCCAACCTGAAATGCTCCGAAATATTTGCGCAAGCAAAAACCTGAAAACAACATTGCAGCCTGTAACCTGCGCCAAACCATGCTTTGTTGCGATAGAGATACAATAGATTCAACTCTGCTTGCCACAATTTTCCTTCGGAATATTTGTACAATCCTGAAAGCTGAATCATGTTGTCATCACCTACACGCTTCATATATCCTGCAACCAATGATGCATTGTAATACAACCTCGCAATTGAGTTTTCCGAAAAACCGAAAGGACTTCTGTTGATTCGCCCGCAATCAACTCCAGCATAGAATTTTTTTGTAGAATAAAAAACTGAAAAGTCAGCAACGGGTGTTATCGCCGGTGAATTGAGTCCTTGCAACACAACATCTTGTTCATCGGCGCTGTGTAATTTATTTCTGTCTATCGATTGTCTGATCACTCCACCCGCAACGCCCATCGACAAAGTACCGCTGGCGAGTTTTAATCTGTATGCAACAGACAATCTTCCACTCTGCTGTGTCCTTGCACCAATCTGATCCATGTTCATCTTTAGTCCTACTCCCAGCTTGCCATTCATCATTGGTGTATGAAGTGAAAACTGCTGCGTAGATGGACTGCCTTCAAGACCTATCCATTGCGATCTGTGACGCAATGCAAAACTCATGGTGTTGTGATTGCCTGCGTAGGCAGAGTTGATGTCATACAGATTAAAAAGATACTGCGAGTAATTCCATTCTTGCTGCGCAGAAATATTCAGGGCACTCATCGAGATCATCACAACCATGATTGCTCGCATGCAAAAAGATGCAACAAGACGATTATGTGATGCGAAATTTTTCATCTGATCAATTCAACATATCCATTGTATTCACGACCATTGATATCAGCGAAATAGAAGTATGTTCCATCGGGCAGCACTTCACCGTTCTTGTCTTTACCTTCCCAAACAACATTTTCATTGTCGTATGATTTTGCCTGCCAGACAACGTTGCCCCATCTGTTCATGATTTTTACGGTGTTGTTGCGATTATCTTGTTGATCGATATTTCTGATCAACCAAGTGTCGTTGTCTCCATCACCATTCGGCGAGATAAAAGAAAAAAACTCAAGCGTGCATGGAATATCGGTGATGACCATGTTGGCGAAATTCAGTTGCGCTGAATAAGAACAACCACCGCTGGAAATAATTTGCAACGTTGCAATTGTATTGAGCGGAGGCGAAATGGAATCTCCTTGTAAGTTGTTCCAGTAGTAGGTGAGCACATCATTTTGTCCGCATTCAGAAACTTGCTGAACAGTTACCACATAACTATCATCACACAAATTGTGTTCGGTGTACAATGTCACGCTCAGAGAAAGTTGACCATCGGGTTGTTCAAAGCCGCTTGTGAAGCCGCTAGGATCGCCATTCACGGTGATATAATCCGACTGACCTGCGGTAGAAAACAGACAATACTGATCACAGATATTCATGCCGTAACATGACACTACTTGTCGATCGAGCACGATCTGAGCGTTGCTGTGTGCAGCAAGCAACAACAATAAAACCGACATCAAACTTAGCGCTTGCTTATTCATGGGCATGATCAATAACAAACCAGTTGTTTCCATCGCTGATGATTGTGAGGTATTCAGCATAAATACTATTCATGCCGTAGATGTTTTGACCATCCACAGTTTCACCATTGGCAGCAGCGATGTTCACATCATTGCTTGTCACAGCGCCGGTAAAGAATTTTCTGAATTTATAAATGCGACCAGGACAAGTAGCCGCGGAAACTAGCTCTATGCTCACATCGGCGCTTGTCACATTGCAGATAAAAACAGTTTTAGAGGCGAGTGATGGATTGCTCACCAAGTCGTGCAATCCTTCGTTCAGTGAAATAACCGACAGCGATACAGAGCCGTTCACATCCAACGTGCTCTTCGGATCTTCTGTACCGATACCGACATTTTGTGTTGTCTGAAAAACAGCAGTGGAGCTCTCGCTCCAGGTAGCGTATGCCACGGTACTCAAGTCAGTATTGGTTGTTGTTGAAGCTTCCGTAATCTGCAAAGTATGAGCAGGAGTGACAACAACATCGGTGATCAATTCGTTGGATGCATCAGCGTCGGCATCACCGCCGCCAGCCAATCCGGAAAGGTCCACAGAATAGTCAGCATTATTTTCTGTAATCGTAAGTACAGATCCATTGAGGTAAAAATCGTCGATCAATTCATTTTGGGTATCACCGTCAGATTCAGTGATCACTGAACCCGCTTTTGCAGCGTAAAACGCATAAGGTACGGTGAGCAATTGCGACACACCGATGATTTGAGCAGCACCTTGACCTGGAATTGTTGCGCGAACTTCAAGGAAGTAGATATTCATTTCCCATGGAATCATAGTGAGGGAATTGTATAAGCCATTGCCAGTAGGAACACCATTGCCAACAAATACGCTGAACAAACCATACTGATTGGTGTTGACTAAAGAGTGAAACTCTTCGAAGACAATTGGCCCTACAGGATTTCCTGAACGTATCGCAAACTCAATAGTGACAGATTCATTGGCGATTTCATTTCCCGACAAATCGCGAACTACAGCTTGGTACGATATGCTGTCCGGCACACTCTGGGCATAGGCTACCACAGAGCACAGGACAAGGAATACGAACGATAAAATTCTTTTAATACGTGGATACATCAGAAGGGTGGAATTGACGTTGCAAAATAACCTGACCAGCCCTCCGGGGTAGAATGAACCGACAGTTCTATTAACTATGCATCGTGAACATCTGACTCGTCATTTTTGCTTTTGCCAATTGGCTGCAATGTCCTCCAGCTCTGCATACCAGGCCTCTCCGAATTGACGGATCAATGGTTCACGTAAAAATTTATAGACCTTCACTTTCAGCTTTGAGCCGCATTCACAGGCGGGCTTGCACACTTGCCAACGATGATAATTGACAGCGGTAAAATCGGTGAGTTTGGCGAGACGCACAGGATAAAGATGACAAGAGATTGGCTTTTTCCAAGAGGTCTTTCCAGCGTTGTAGGCCTCTTCCAGCGCACATTTGGCGATGCCATGCTGATCGAAAGTGACGTAAGCACATTCTTTGTTGCGGTCGACAAGTGTTGTCACAAAATCGCCATCAACATCCACAGTATACAGACCTTCATCTTCTATAGCCTTGATGCCCTCAGCCCGCATAAAAGGTTTGGTTTGCTCGTATACCTCTTCAAGCTTGGGCAATTCATCCATTTCAAGCGGAGCACCGCTTTCACCCTCTACACAACAAGCTCCCTTGCAAGCGTGAAGATCACAAACGAAATGTTCGTCAAGCAATTCTTCGCTCACCAGTGTATCACCGATGATGATCATATTCCGAAATTATTATTATTTATTGGAGAACTCAACGATAGACTTTTCAATGATGGCCACACATTCCATGATTTGCTCTTCAGTGATGACCAATGGCGGAGCAAAACGAATTATGTTGCCATGCGTTGGTTTCGCTAACAAACCATTTTTAGCCATCAGCATGCATAGATCCCATGCTGTAGAGCTATCCGGTGAATCGTTCACCACAATGGCGTTGAGCAGCCCTTTACCTCTTACCAATTTCACCAAAGAGTGTTTCTCAATCACCTTCTGCATTTCAGCCCTGAAAATTTTTCCCAGACGATCAGCATTGGCCGCGAGATTTTCATTCTTCACAACCTCCAGAGCTGCAATAGCCACTCTGGCCGCAAGTGGATTTCCACCGTATGTGCTGCCATGTTGACCAGGCTTTATGCAGAGCATAATTTCATCACTGCACAGCACAGCACTCACCGGATAAACACCGCCACTAAGGGCTTTGCCCAGAATGAGAATATCCGCGTGAACATCTTCATGATCGATGGCCAGAATGCGTCCCGTGCGGGCGATACCGGTTTGAATTTCATCTGCGATAAAAAGAACGTTGGCCTTTTTACAAATGTCGTAAGCACCTTTGAGATAACCGGTGTCAGGCACCATCACGCCTGCTTCTCCTTGAATAGGCTCGAAAAGGAATCCTGCAACATCAGACTGCTGAACGGCCGCTTCGAGAGCTGCCAAATCATTGTAAGGAATGCGGATAAATCCTGGTCCGAAAGGACCGAAATGTCCGTGTGAATCAGGATCGGATGAGAAAGAAACTATTGTGGTAGTGCGGCCGTGAAAATTGTCCTCACACACGATGATTTTCGCCATGTTATCGGCGATACCCTTTTTCTCATATGCCCATTTGCGGCAAAGCTTGATGGCAGTTTCAACTCCTTCTGCTCCAGTATTCATTGGCAGAACCTTGTCGTAATTGAAAAATTCGCAAATGAATTTTTCATAGACGCCAAGAGAACTGTTGTGAAAAGCTCTAGAAGTAAGCGCCAATTTCTGCGCCTGTTCCACAAGTGCGGCGGTAATCACAGGATGACAATGTCCTTGATTTACCGCAGAATATGCCGATAAAAAATCGAAGTACCTTTTACCGTCGACATCCCAGACAAACACGCCTTCGCCACGGTCAAGAACAACAGGTAGCGGATGATAATTGTGTGCACCATATTGCTCTTCAAGGGCAATGATTGCGTTGGCTGCACTTGTCTGTGGTATTGAGGCCGTCATCGTATTCATTTTTGATGGCGCGAAGATACGTCTTTGCCTTGATGAACGATCCATTGGTCGGCTGTTAAACTATACCACCTGGCGGGCAAAGCGTGACACTCCTCTTCCTTGGTAAAGCGCATGCCCAGTTTGGCAGCCAGACGCTCCGACCTTTCATTTCCAATTGCGATGCGAGCGGTAATTTCCTCCATTCCTCTTTCCTCAAAACCCCATTTCAGACAGGCCTCAGCAGCCTCGAAAGCATAACCTTTACCCCACTGATCCTTAAAAAAACGATAGCCCAGATCGATGATACCATGCTCCTCCAACTGGTTCTTGAGACCGCACCAGCCCAATGGGCGGCCATCGGCCAAAGATTCGACGAGCCATCGACCGTAGCCGAACTTTTGATAGTCCTGATAAGCCGATAAAAATTCCCGAGCTTCATCTTCACTGGCGAAAGGCTCGTCACCAGTGTATTTGATCACATCAGGATCCAGATTGAGGGTGTATGCAAATTTTGCATCGGAGGGAAGAATTTCCCTTAGTCTAAGCCTAGGTGTTTGAATCAGAAACATAAAATCGAATTTTTCAGACCAAACATACAATTTCACGGTGATTTTAACCGACCCAACAATGTTTCAACCAATTGACAAAGCTTTTTTTTATGGCAGAAAAGGTGATTAGCTTTGCCGCACTTTTAAAATCACTTATTTATATAGAAATGGCAGGAAATATCACATTTACGATGATCAAACCAGACGCAACAGGCGCTGGACATACAGGCAAAATCATCGACAAAATTCTTAGCGCTGGTTTCACAATCAAGGCTATGAAATGGACCAAACTCAGCAAAGAAGAAGCTGGTAAATTCTATGAGGTTCACAAGGAGCGTCCTTTCTTCGGTGAATTGGTTGAATACATGACAAGCGGTCCTATCGTTGCTGCTATTCTCGTAAAAGACAACGCTGTTGAAGATTTCAGAACGTTGATTGGTGCTACAGACCCACAAAAAGCTGCTGAAGGAACCATCCGCAGAATGTTTGCTACAAGCATTGCTGCTAATGCAGTTCACGGAAGCGACAGTGATGAAAATGCGTTGATTGAAGGCGCATTCTATTTCAGCACTCGCGAGCACGCATAATTCATTCCCCAAAGGGAATGTTGTATCACCCTCAATTCAACAACAATAAAAGATGAATAAAATTAAGGTTGCAAACCCGATCGTCGAAATGGATGGCGACGAAATGACTCGCATCATCTGGAAATTCATCAAGGACAAATTGATTTTTCCTTATCTCGATCTCGACATCAAATATTTTGATTTGGGCATGGAAAACCGCGATGCTACTGACGATAGAGTAACCATCGAAAGTGCTGAAGCAACTCTGAAGTATAACGTTGCTGTGAAATGCGCAACCATTACCCCAGACGAGGCTCGTGTGAAAGAATTCGGTTTGAAGAAAATGTGGAAGAGTCCAAATGGAACCATCCGAAATATTGTCGGAGGTACTGTATTCCGCGAACCAATCATTTGCAAAAACATCCCTCGACTTGTGCCTGGCTGGAATAAGCCGATCAACATTGGTCGTCATGCTTTCGGTGATCAGTACAGAGCTACCGACACTGTAGTAAAAGGCAAAGGCAAACTCACCATGACTTTCACACCTGAGAATGGTGATGCGCAAACATGGGAAGTATACAATTTCGAAGGCGATGGTGTTGCACTGAGCATGTACAATACTGATGACAGCATCTATGGCTTTGCAAGAAGTTGCTTCAACCAGGCTATCATGCGCAACTGGAATTTGTATTTCTCTTCCAAAAACACAATTCTCAAAGCTTATGATGGACGCTTCAAAGACATCTTTGAAGAAGTATATCAAAAGGAATTCAAAACAAAATTTGCTGAATTAGGCATTACCTACGAACACCGTCTCATCGACGACATGGTGGCGTTTTGCCTGAAAAGCGAAGGTGGATTTGTGTGGGCTTGCAAAAATTACGACGGAGACGTTCAGAGTGATATCGTTGCTCAAGGTTTCGGTTCACTGGGCTTGATGACTTCAGCGCTCATCACTCCTGATGGCAAAACTATGGAAGCCGAAGCTGCTCATGGCACTGTGACTCGTCACTACCGTCAGCATCAGCAAGGCAAAAAAACATCCACCAACCCTATCGCTTCGATCTATGCATGGACTCAAGGTTTAGCACACAGAGCAAAACTCGACAACAACGCTGAGTTGGCTCGTTTCGCTGAAACACTTGAAAAAGTTTGTGTTGATCTAGTTGAAAGCGGCAAGATGACCAAAGACCTTGCAGTATGTATTCATGGTGATGCAGTAAAAGAGGAACATTACCTCACCACTGAAGATTTTCTTGATGCTATAGATGCAGAATTGAACCGCAGAATGACAGCATAATTTCAAAAAGACTGATAATAAAAATCCCCGGCACATGTGGCCGGGGATTTTTTATTTGATGTTATTGGAAGATTACTTTCTTTCGTTAGCCATCTTTTCCATTTCTTTCTCGAAAGTGTCTTTGAACTTTTCGTAGTTGTAATCAGCTTTGATCTTTTCATTCTGTGAAAGACCTTGGCTGTAAGCATCTGCGATTTTCTGACCGCTTAGCTCGAGAGCTACATAACTAACGTAAGTTCCGTCTTCACGTTGAGTAAGTTTTTCGCAAATTTCAATTGCTCCGCGAATCTCCTGATCAACTACTGTGCGAGCCATTTCCTGGAAAGTCTCGGTAACTTCTTCTTTGTTATTAAACTCGGTAGAGTTTACGTAGTTGTCACCTACGATTTTCATTGTGCTATTGATTGTTTTAGCCAATTCAGCTTGAGCGTTAGAGCGTGCTTTTTTCTTAGCAGTCTCTCTGTCCATACTCTCACCTGTTGCAGTAGAGCGGAAAGCTTCTTTTGTACTCATGTATTGGTCGCCTGTGCAATATTCGTTGATCAAAACCTCACCCTTTGGCTTTGGAGTTTCTACGACTTTCTTTTTCTTCTTACAGGCAGTTCCCATAATGGTGATCAGAGCCACCAGCATAATCAAAGTAAAATGTTTGGTCTTCATATCGCTAATTTTTAAGTTGTGTGTCTATTTTTTATTGTTTGTATTAATGCATTTCCTACAATCGTGCCAATTTTAAAAAAACCTATTTTATTCAGTATTGACGCGGTCTGCGCGCCCTCACCGGAGTGATTACATTATGGCGTCTAAAATACTTTTTACCAGTTGTTGCTCAATTTTTTCTTTTCCTTTTTTATATGCGTCTATGCCGGCAGCATCCTTGTTTAACTGCAAACCTTTGATCGCAGGCACTGTTTCGCGATAGACAACTTCACCGGTTGATGGTTTTGTCACTTCAACAGTCATTTCCAAATAAGCCACTACAAATCCTTGCGAACTGCCACCTTCAGTGGTATTTGAAACAATGTTCACTACAAAATCTGTTTCGCCCGATGAACCTGAAATTCGCATTCCGCCCTTCACCAACTCAGCACTCATTGCACTTGCCAATATAGAACCTTGAGCAATATTACCATAGTTCTTTTCGGTGCTGCCGACAAAAAACAAAGGAGTCATCAATTCGATCGGCACATTTCTCTTTTCGGTTCGCATTCCTTTGAGCAGCCCCAATTGAATTGTTCTGTCGAGATCTGAACTTGCCAACGGATCTAAATTAAAGGAGAGCATGAGTGCATTCGCCTTCTCGGAACTGCTGACATCACTTACGTTCACATAAATCTCACCATTGTCTCCGGTAATATTGGCCTTAGGCTTCATATAACCATTCTTGGTATACTGATGCATGATTGTCAAACCTTTCACCGGTTTGCCCATGTATTCTGAAGTGATGGTAACATCCTGACTATACCTATTACCAGCATTTAAAACAACTTTTGGAACATTTGCTTTGATACGCAAACCATCTGAAATACGCTGCATGCTGCCATATATCTCGTTGTCGAGATAAATTTTTCCGCTTTCGGTGCTATATTCATTGATGTCGTTCCAATATTCTTTCATGGCAAACAATCCACGCATATAGAGATCAAATGCCGCAGGGATGTTAGTAGATTCTTCCGCCGATTTTCCCTTGAGGTAATAGTCGTTAGCCGCGTTTAGCGCATGATTCTTTTTCTCCCTTTTTTGCTGCTGAAACTGCGCCTTGTTCAACCTATAGTAAACCCAATATTCTTTGTCGTTTTCCCATTGGCCGGCAATTTCATAGTCTTCAATTTTCTCATCAGTAGTAGTAGAGATCGTCGAAATAAATTCCTCACTGAAATTTTTGTTGACCTCCAATGAATTCAGAAAAGTTTCACCCTGAACCCTAACGCTGATTTCGGAAGCCAGATCATTCAATGCATTCTTTTTGGCAATGGCTTGATAATCCAACGGCTGAGCAGTTTTGCTTGAAGTGCCTATTCCGATATAATAACCTGAGTTGTGCGGGCGACTACCAACCCATTCAGGTGCGGTTGTCGGCACTGTCACTTCTTTTTCACCTTTCACAGCGCCTTTGCTTGCGCCGCATCCACTGAAAGACATGAGGAACAGAGTAACGAGAGCGATGACAACCAATCCGGTAATTCTGCCGGTAACATGATATGTTTTCATAGTTGTCATGGATTATTTTACAATATCTACTACCACTTGTCCAATAGAAGTAGACATCTGACTAGAAATTGAATTCAAAAGATTATTCGATAAATCCGCACTATTCTTCAACTCTTGACGTGAGCTCATCATATTCATCAATGCACGTTTATCGCCTGCATTCAAGTTTGGTCCACCCTGACCGGCAGGGAATAAGGTGCTGATGTCGCCATCGAACTTACCATAGAGCACTTCATCACTCATTTCTTTTTGAATGATCTCGGTTTTCAGAATTTCACCAGTTTTGAGGTTGATGAGTTTGTACTGAAAACTTACAGAACAAGAATTTGAATTATAATACTCGGTGTAAGCGCAAGGTTTGTAGCGGGTTTGCATATAATACTTACCGTCAGTTTTATTCAAAACTTTTTCCTGAAAAGAAATATAACCTTCTCTTTGCTTCGAGCGAAGTGTTCCCTTCTTTTCAGTGAAGCTGAGTACTGTTCCAGTAAGCAAAGATTGAGCACCAACGAGCTGACCAACTTGCACGGCAGTGTTTTCATCGATAACACCTGAGAGCTGAAGCTGCTGTTCCTTGATTATGGCTTCAAGATTTTCTCTATCAACCACACGCAAGAATGGATCTTTAATACCAGTCAATGCATCCAAAGTATAAGCAGAAACTTTAGCATCGATGCCTGGGGTACCTGTTGCATTTTCAAAACTCATCAACGCAATGGTATATGTACCCTTTGCAAGACATTCTTTCTTCTGCGCCATTGCATCTTTATAATCAATCTTGCGTGCCACAACCTTCTCAAAGCTTTCGTATGCCTCACGGTAATGCTCTACATCTTTGGCTTTCACACCTTGTTGATATAAAGGTTCCAGATAAGCTACATCACCAAGATCATTGGCATCTTTATATGAAGGATCGAGACCTCTAATCTCATCGAATTTCACCTTTGCATCTGCATACTTTTCCTGCTCTAGCAAAGTAGTTCCTTCATCATAAAGTTCAGTTAAATAAGCGTCTTTGCTGTTCTTATAATCAGACTCATAGAAATCCGCTAATTGTAAAGTGACACCAACAGCTTTGATTTTATCGCGATAATCTCTAGCAGCATGAAAAGCATAAACTGCAGTTTTCGGACTACCAAAGTTTTTCTCTTTGGCGAAAGTGTTGAGCATTTCATTCAACACCAGCTGACCGGTCTTTTTCATACCAATCTGAGCATCGAGATTCGTCCGTTTCTTGTAAAGGGCAGTGTAATAACTATTCGCTGCCTCATGAATCAGTCCGGCTTCTTCCTGTTTCACTCCCATCTTGGTGAAGTGCTTGCTGTTCTGACAACCGACAAGCACAACTCCGATAAGGAATACGATAAATATGTTGGTGTAAATTTTTCTCATAACATGATTTTGTTTGTTCTTGATACCGGAGTCGATTAAGATCAAGTGCCGGCCGTTGTCAAACAAACCCACACGTCTTACTTTGACTCCAAAAATTTATTCAGATCATCAATGCTTGACTCGAAAGTGAATGCGTCATTCACTTCGTAATAATCTCCCTGATTGTAGCAAAAATCGTAAGCGTATTTTGCATAATCCAACTTTGTTTCTTCGAAACTAAAGAGTGACATCACATCTTTAATCTGAGCTGCTGTAAGGCAATTCGCCTTTGTCACTTGCTTCGCGATGGTAAGTTTTGAATCTTCAAAACTCTTCGATTCAATATTCGATTTTGCAGATGCAAAAGACGAAGGTGACATTGAAGACGCACAACGGCCAGTGCTTGCTGGTGCTGCTTCAACAACAGGCTCAGGCTTTGGCTTAGAAGGAGCCGGGGTAACCTTAGCAGGAGTGCTAGTGGTCTTCGTGGTTGTTGTGGTAGTTGTAACCTTTTCTTCAGCTTCCATATCCATGTCCATACCCATATTGTCGCCAGTAACATTGACATTAATGCCCATGTTAACACCGCCCACATTCATGCCTACAGCAATATTTTCACCTGTTGTCTTTTTTGTTGTAGGATCAGTCTTGGTAGTAGTCGTAGTTGTTTGCGTCACTGTTGTAGTTGCACCAGCATCAACACCTGTCACTTTCATATCGGTATTCATTGTTACTGACTCAGAATCCTCAACCTGATCATCTACATCAGCTATTCTTTTGGTCTCCTGATCTACAGGTTGCGTGTGAGTAGCGGCAGTTGAAGAAGATCCTGACATTTCTGCCTGGCTATGAAAACGGAGAACATATTCTCCCTTTTTATTCACTTTGATTATGTATGTGGCTTCAACTCCTTTTTGAACAGCGAAATTGTTGTTGGAAACGTCTGGAATTTTTGCATCTTCAAAATCTACACGAGCCTGATAAAATTCACCAGTGAGATTGTTAACTTTGACATTACTCTGAGGAGTATTGTTCTGCTTTTCTCCGTTAAGATAAAGTGTAAATTTTTCACCTAGCTCAGCGAAAACAACAGCAGAAGCAAGTTGTGCCTGAGACTGAATGATTGAGAAAACTGAAAGTACGAGAATGTAAATTTTTTTCATTTTTCAAGGATTTTTTGAGGTTGGTAAATGTAATTTAATTGGTCGCAACACCAACCCCGTGCCAAAAATACATAAAGCCACATAATCAGGCGGTTAGCCTTGTATTTCATCTCGAATTTAATTTTTACGACAATGGATGGTCCAAAACCCCCGTGAAATCATGATTTTTCGATCTGGAATGAACCTCTTCGGATCATTATAATCGATTACTTGACCACATTCCGACCAACAAAATTGCCTTTATCATAAAGATCAAAATCAGCCAATGTAAATGCCTGAAACAACTCCGTTCAGCCTAATTTTGGCGAGAATATGAAAAGGATACTTGTGATTGGTGCCGGCAGAAGCAGCGCCAACTTGATAAAATACCTCGTAGATCACGCCGAATCCGAATCCTGGATGATAAGGGTGGGCGACATGGACATCACCTTTGCTCAACAAAAAATTGGCAATAGCCCATTCGCAGAAGCATTTCATCTGGATGCATCGAGTGCGGACCAAAGAAGATCTGAGATTCAAAATGCGGACCTCGTTATTTCGATGTTGCCTGCAACGATGCACATGTTTGTGGCGCAAGACTGTCTTGAATTCGGCAAAAATGTGATCACACCAAGTTACATTCCCGATGAAATGTGGGCTCTCGATAAGGCAGCTAAAGAAAAAGGAATTATTGTACTCAATGAAATGGGCGTTGACCCGGGAATTGATCATATGTCGGCCATGCGCATCATTGACGAACTCAAAGCAAAAGGCGCGGAGATAGAAAGTTTTGAATCATTTACTGGTGGATTAATTGCACCAGAAAGTGACGACAATCCATGGAATTACAAGATCACTTGGAATCCGCGAAATGTGGTTCTTGCGGGTTATGGTGGCACAGCGAGATATCAGTCTCAAGGTGGACTAAAGTTTATTCCCTATCACAAACTTTTCGAGCGCCTCACCGAAGTTGAGATTGCCGGATACGGTAAATTCGATGGTTACGCAAATCGAGATTCATTAAAGTATATCAAGCTATACAGACTGGAAGGAATACCAACACTCTACAGAGGAACATTGCGGAAATCTGGATTTTGTAAGGCCTGGAATGCATTGGTGCAACTAGGCATGACTGATGATTCATTTCAAATTACAGAGCCACAAAAACTTACTTGGAGATCATTCACAACATCCTTTTTGAACATTCCACCTGACTCGAATGTTGAACAAGAGATGAAGGAATACCTCTCGCTTGATGATGTATCACTAGCAAAGCTGAAGTGGCTCGGCATATTCGACGAAACATCATTGGATATTCAATCCGGATCGCCCGCAGTTGCTTTGCAGAAACTCATTGAGAAAAAATGGAAACTTGGAGATGATGACAAGGATATGATTGTGATGTGGCACCGATTTGTCTATACACATGGTGGTAAAAAATTCGAACTTCAATCTTCGCTCATTAGCATCGGTGATGACCCAGTGCATACAGCTATGTCGAAGACAGTTGGCCTACCGATAGCGATTGCCGCGCGCATGATACTGAATGGCAAGATGAATATGAAAGGTGTTCATTTACCTGTTATTTCAGAAATATATGAGCCCGTGCTGAATGAACTTGAACAATATCAAATCTCGTTCACTGAAACTACGAAGGAAATTTAAGTCATGAAAAAAAGGATTTTCATAATGCTCATTTTAACTTTCTGCGGGAATATGCTTTTCGCTCAGGAAGGAAGATGTCCGAAAATCCCAGAGACTTACGAATGGCTTACCCCTGAAGACTATATTAAAGACCAAGATCTCGTCAAAAAAACTTTGCGATGGTTGTGCAATACTCCACTCGGAATTGACGTAAGACAGCGAAGTCTTGCGAATACATATGTAATGGAATGGCTGGCGGGAACCCCCACGATGCAGATTGAAATCAAGACCAATCAACTGTCGTTTTATGAGAGTCAGCCCGACCTACTTTTTTGTTACATACACGGCATCGCATTATATAAAATCGACAAACCCAATACAGTTGATCCAATTGTGGAAATGACTAAGGGACTAGAAACTATTGCAGAGCTTGTTTTACAGAGTGAAGAGTTATCGAAAGACTCATCATTACGACCGATACTTAAGGCATACAAAAAGAAAAAGCTCAAGGAGTATTCGAAGGAAATTTGTCAACCGAAAAAAAAGAAATGAAAAAATTCGACATACCTGAGCACTTCAAATCGGGCATTATCAGTGAACTGAAAATGCGCCGTCGGGTAGCTGATCCACGCAAACAAGATTTTTCTCCGTCTGTGCTGGATCTTGGGAATATTACTTTCATACTTCCACGTCATTTTGGTTTTTGTTATGGTGTGGAAAATGCCATTGAAAGGTCGTACAAGGCTATCAATGAAAATCCTGGCAAGAGGATTTTTCTTCTCAGTCAGATGATACACAATCCTATTGTGAATGATGATTTAGAATCTCACGGACTAAAATTCATCATGGATACTGAAGGAAATCAATTGATGTCGTGGGAAGAAATTCATCATGATGATATTGTGATCATACCTGCATTCGGTACGACAGTAGAAACTGAAAACATTCTTCGAGATAAAGGAGTTGAGATACAGAAGTACAATACGACGTGTCCCTTCGTGGAGAAAGTTTGGAAACGGTCTGCTGAAATAGGTAAAAAAGGATTCACGATCATTATTCACGGCAAACACAAACACGAAGAGACGAAAGCTACATTTTCGCATAGTTATCAGGATGCGCCTTCGATAATAATTCGCGACATGGCCGAGGCGAAAAAACTTGCGAATTACATTCTTGGCAATTCTCCATTGGAACAATTCTCCACAGAATTTGCACGTAAATATTCCGCAGGCTTTAATCCGGAAACCGATCTTCGCCATGTGGGTGTTGTGAATCAGACAACCATGCTCGCCACCGAAACGCAGGAAATCGCTGACTTTTTTAAGTCATTGATGCAAGAGCGTCATGGAGAAAACTACAAAGAGCATTTTGCTGACACACGAGATACATTGTGCTATGCAACAAATGACAATCAGCAATCCACAATAGAAGTATTGTCTAGTGGAGCCGACCTCGCCTTGGTTGTAGGCGGATACAATAGTTCCAATACATCCCAAATTGTGACCATTCTTTCTCAAAAGATGCCGGCATATTTTATCAAGGATGCAGATGAAATAGATTCTGATCAAGTAATCAGACATTTCGATTATTCCGCACACAAACTTTTGGAAACAAAAGCATGGCTGCCCACTGGCAGAAAGCCTAAGATCGTGCTCACAAGCGGAGCTTCTTGTCCTGATACTGTTCTAGAATCCGTGATGAACAAAGTCCTCAGTTTGATTATTCCTGAAAAAACAGTTGAAGAAGTGGTGAGCAATGTCTGATGGAAATCAAGGCGTGGTCAAATGATCAGATTAGTTAGAGATCATTAAAAACAAATTCCCAGCCGACTACAGATGCCCAAATAGCTCATCACATCTACGTTTCGGCAATTTTTAGTGCATTTCGCTTTTGTCCGAATGAAGTTGCGTGAATCAAAAATAGGTTCTTGAAAGTTCCTTAACTTTGTTGCAGAAAGGGACAAGTGAGCATGCCGGATATAATTAGCCTATTACCAGATTCAGTTGCCAATCAGATTGCCGCCGGAGAAGTAGTTCAACGTCCGGCATCTGTGGTGAAAGAACTATTAGAAAACGCCATTGATGCAGGAGCATCAGTGATCAAGTTAGTAGTTAAAGATTCGGGCAAGACCCTCATTCAGGTTACAGACAATGGCAAAGGCATGTCTGAGACAGATGCGCGAATGAGTTTTGAACGCCACGCTACATCGAAGATCAAAAAAACTGAAGACCTTTTTCATATTCATACAAAAGGATTTCGCGGCGAAGCATTGGCAAGTATTGCGGCCGTTGCGCAAGTGGAGCTCAAAACACGTCAGCCGGAAACAGAACTAGGAACACATGTAGAAATTGAAGCATCAAAGATTAAAACTTGTGATGCCACACAATGCCCTGTGGGCAGCACCTTCATTGTAAAAAATCTTTTTTACAACGTACCTGCAAGAAGATACTTCCTGAAAAGCGAAGCCATTGAGTTGAGGCACATCATCGATGAATTACAGCGGGTGGCGTTAACACATCCTGATATTGAGTTTGCTATGACACATAATGGCGCTGAGGTATTCACGTTGCCGCAGGTGCCACTTCGTCAGCGTATTGTGCATGTATTCGGCAACAAGTACAATGAAAAACTCGTGCCCGTAGAAGAACAAACTGACATTGTCAGTGTATCCGGATTTGTTGGCAAACCAGACGCCTCAAAAAAAACTAGAGGCGAGCAATACTTCTTCATCAATAACAGATTCATCAAGAATACTTATTTGAATCATGCAGTGGTATCTGCATTCCAGGATATGCTGCAGAGCGGTCATTATCCGCTATATCTTTTATATCTGGAAATTGATCCCGCACAAATTGATATCAATATTCACCCAACAAAAACTGAAATCAAATTTCAAGATGAACGTGCAGTGTATGCGATCATACATGCTGCCGTTCGAAGAGCATTGGGTAAGTTTAATATTTCACCGAGTCTCGACTTTGATCAAGAAACATCAATACGCATCAGTCCAGTGCGTGCGGGTCAAGATTTGACACCACCACGCATAGATATCAACCCAGGATTTAATCCATTCGCATCTGAAGTGCCGGAGAAAAAAAGAGAGTCGAGTTTGCGCGGATGGTTTGATCAGCGAGAAAGAAATCAGGATGGCTGGCAGGAATTGTTACAGATTACAAATCAAGTCCAGACAAAGCCATTCGAAGCTGGTGCACTAACGCCTGTGCTCGAACAAGAACAAATTACCGCTGATCTAACTTTTCATGATGAGATGCCCGTAATGCAGCTCATGCGAAAATTTATTGTTTGCGCATCACCGAAAGGATTGATGGTGATTGATCAACAGCGTGCACATCAGCGAATACTTTTTGAAAAATTTGCACGACAGATTGAAGCTGGCAAAGGCAGTTCTCAGCAGCTGTTGTTTCCACAAAATGTAGAAGTGAACAAACAAGATTTTGTGCTCATACAAGAGAACATGGAGACACTTGAAGGTCTTGGATTTACATTAATTGCAGTAGATGATCATTCGTTTGAGATCTTGGGAGTGCCAGTAGATGCAGGAGCAGGTGACGGACAAAAAATTCTCGAAGACTTTTTAGAGCAATGGAAAAATGAAGCTGCAGATTTGAAGATTAACAACCGAGAAAAAATAGCTTGGGCGATGGCAGCCACAAGTTCAGTTCGCTATGGTCAAATGCTGACAACGCCCGAGATGCACAACCTTGTTTCACAATTGATGCAGTGCAACATGCCGTTTACATTTCGCGATAACAGATCAACGCTCGTGAGTTTAAACCAACAGGAATTAGAGCAACAATTCAGATAAGACAATGGGATTTAATTTACCGGTTGTAACAAAAAACCTGATCATCATCAATGTATTGTTGTATCTGGCATGCATAGCGATTCCATCATTGGCTGCGCCACTCACTGGCTACTACTTTGAAAACCCTCTTTTCAAACCTTGGCAGATAGTCACACACATGTTCATGCATGGAAGTCCTGGTCATTTGCTCATGAATATGCTTGGCCTATTGATGATAGGTAAAGACTTAGAAAGTTATTGGGGGCCGAAAAAATTCCTTAATTATTATCTCATTTGCGGTTTGGGTGCATTTGGGCTTCATGAATTTGTAACCTATTTAGAAGTCACCAAATACGCCTCACAACTGCCAATTGATTTTGTCAACCTTGTCAAATTAGAAGGGAGAGAAGCTTTGCTGGACAATAAAAACTTCATCAATACAGATGCTGCTAACCTCAATGGAGCCTTTAATTCCGGCATTGTAGGAGCCTCAGGTTGTGTGTTCGGATTGCTTGTAGCATTTGGACTGATGTTTCCGAAAGCATCACTTATACTTTTTCCATTACCCTTTCCGATACAGGCGCGCACCTTTGTTATCGGATATGCCGTGATTGAACTTTTTCTTGCATATGCGGACCGGCCCTCAGACAATGTCGCGCACTTTGCGCACTTAGGAGGCTTATTATTTGGATATATCATCCTCAAAATCTGGCAGAAACAAGGTAAACTTTATTCGTGAAAAATTGAACATAATTCAAGACATCAAAAACAGATTCAGTAATGGTGACACATTGACGCGTTTGCTTTTCGTCAATGCTAGTGTTTACATTATCATCACCATATACCTGCTAATTTTTCATTTAATAGATGAAAGATTGCCATCAATGCTGGGGGAAGATCTTGCTCTATCGGCTAGTTCTTCGTTCACTAAAATGCTAACACGGCCATGGAGTATCATCACGCACATGTTTGCCCATGTGCAGTTCGGACATTTTCTATTCAACATGATAGCGCTCTACTCTATGGGACAAATGTTTGTGAGCATTCAAGGATCTAGGAAACTTCTCACATTGTATGTCCTAGGCGGACTATCAGGCTTTATTGCATTTGCGTTGGCATACAATTCTTCCAATGTATTGAATGGCGGTGGCACCCATTATGTACTTGGCGCTTCTGCTGCTGTGATGGCTATCGTAGTAACCACAGCCACATTGCAGCCCAAAAGGGTCATTCTTCTTTTTGGTGTTTTTAAAATTGAGCTGATGTGGCTTGCGGGGATTCTGGTACTTCTTGACCTTGCAAGCATACGTGATGGCGTAAACAGCGGTGGTCACATAGGACATATCGGCGGAGCCATTTTCGGTTATTTTTACGGAACTCAACTTAAAAAAGGAAAAGATATGGGCGCGTGGTTTCAAAAAATCATTGATACGCTAAAAGGAGTTTTCAGTCGACGCAAAATGTCAGTTGCCTCTAACAATGGCCGACCAAAAACAGACGAACAATTCAATATTGAGAAAAAAGAAAGGCAAAAAAGAATTGATATTATTCTAGACAAAATCTCCAGATCAGGATATGAAAGCCTTTCTAAGGATGAAAAAGATTTCCTTTTCAAACATTCACAAAAGTGAATGCATAACTTGGTCACAGGCAAATGACGTCCTATTCTTAAATTTGTCAATATGACCACGGAGAAGGAAGTAGGATCAAAAAAATCACGCACAAATTGGTTTGTGATGATTTTCAATTGGGGTGCCATAGTCGCGCTCATCCTATCCTATCTCGCCACGCATATTGCACCCTCAACATTCGGATACTTAGCACTCTTCGGACTTGCATATCCATTCATACTGTTGGCCAATTTGCTTTTCATAGGTTACTGGCTTTTGAAAAAAAGAAAAAACGCTCTGTTTTCCGGAATTGCCATACTTATTGGAATCAATCACTTCACCGACTTTTTTCAGATATCCTTTACTGATGACATCAATCCCGCAAGAAGCACCATCAAAGTACTCACTTACAATGTGCATCTATTCGACTTATACAACGCTAAATCAGGCACCGTTACAAGAGATAAAATCTATGATGTACTCGTAAGAGAAAAAGCCGATGTGATTTGTTTTCAGGAATTTTTTGATTCTGAAAAAAAAGGCTATTTCCCCACACGAGATACTATCGTCAAATTCCTTCCAAATAAATACATTCACGAAAGGTATACGCATGCACTTTCAGGGCAACAGTTCTTTGGTGTTGCCATGTTTTCGAAGTATCCAATCATCAAAAGAGGGCATGTTCCATTTTCGAGCGATGCCAACAACTTTTGTATTTATGCAGATATCGTAAAAGGCAAAGACACATTGCGCATATACAACGCGCATTTGCAATCCATCCGATTCAAACCTGAAGATTATGCGCTCGTGGATGGCAATAAAAACAAAGAAGAACTTGACAAGGGTGGAAAACGAATCGCCAGACGATTAAAAGATGCTTTTGTAAAAAGACAAGAACAGGTAGAACGCATTGCGGAGAGCATCGAGACATCACCCTATGAAGTCATCATGTGCGGTGACTTCAATGATCCACCAGTTTCATACACTTATGGAAAACTAACGAATATTCTTGAAGACAGTTTTCTAGAATGCGGCAATGGTATTGGCAATACATATATCGGTGTTTTTCCAAGCTTCCGCATAGATTACATCATGCACACCAAAGGACTTGAAGCTGTTGCGTACAATACAATTCCAGAAAAACTCAGCGATCACCACGCCATCACATCGACATTCGTCAAAAAAGAAAAAACTATTGATTAGTTTTTAGTTGAGTTTTAGACGACTTTTTATTCTCGCGATAAGCCATAGACTCTTTGAAGTATTTGAGTGGAACATATAACATTCCAAAACATTCACCTTCTTCTTTTCCCAAGTGCTTATGATGCACCTTGTGTGCTTTGCGAATAGCTCTGAAGTATACATTGTCTGTTCTGCTGAGCCAATTGAAACGCTGATGTATAAGTACGTCGTGAATGAGAAAATAGCTGAAACCATAAAACATAATGCCAAGTCCAACGAAAAATCTCCAATCCAGGGCTGCTATTGAACCGAAGATGATCAATAAACAACTTGGAACAGCGAAGATTAAAAAGAAGGCATCATTCTTTTCAAAGAAACTCTTACCCGGCTGATGATGGTCTTCGTGAAAATACCACATCAAGCCGTGCATCACATATTTGTGTGTACACCAGGTAATACCTTCCATGGCAATATATGTGGCAATCAAAATAAGAAACGAGATCATGACGCCTTGCTTTTTAGAGTTTTTTCCTTCTTAACCATTGGCATTGCAATCTTAAACCATGCTGTATACATATCTGGTGATTGATAAATATCAGCAATGATTTTATTTTCATTTATCCACTTCCAATCTTTCACTTCTTCTCTATTGATTACGGGTTCATCGTCATAGAACCCAACGAAAACGTGATCAAACTCATGCTCAATTAAGTCTTGGTCCAATTCAGCGCGATAAATGAAATCAAACAACTTGTGCAATTCGCATTTGAAGCCCATCTCCTCGATCAATCTCCGGCTTGCTGCGTCTAGCAAATCTTCACCTGGCAGAGGATGGGAACAGCAGGTGTTGGTCCACAAACCAGCGCTATGATACTTGTGATCGGCTCGTTGCTGCAGCATCAACTCATTTTTGGAGTTAAAAATAAAGACCGAAAATGCACGATGAAGTTTGCCTTTTTCGTGCGCCTCCATCTTTTCCATGAGACCAATTTCGTTGTCCTGCTTATCTACAAGTATGACGTCTATTTTACTCATGATACAAATTTTTGCATGCGATTTTTCTGGTCGTTGTTTAGTTCATCACTGCTCAGCATGAATTTTATTGCATTCTTCCAAAAGTATGAATTTTGATCAATGTACTTTTTCTCAAGTGCATCGATTACAACATAAGCATCCTCCTTAAGATTGGAAGAATATCCAACAATAAAAGGCACTTCAGCTTGAACACTGAATCTTAGAAATCTAATTTCCGCATTGTACCAATCATCAGCGACAGCTTTCTCAAGAAGCGCCTTTCCCCTATTAAAATATTCGAACTTCTGATCTACACCAGAAGCAAGACTTGCATACATGGCAATTGCTACACCCTTATAAGCTTTATCAATAGGAGTATTTTCGCTGTAGGATTGAGCGCTGTTGTAGAATTTTTTAATTCCATCGTCACTTATTCCTGCCTCGAAATACGCAATCCTCATTTGTTCACTTTGTGCTGCCACAAATTGAGCGATTACTATCAATAAGAATGATATGAGTTGTTTCATATCAAGTTCAGATTATTGCGGATATAGCACGACATCATCAGGGCCAATTTATTTGAATTGGCAACACGAATTCTTTCCTCCATAATTCGATGACTTGGAATAGAACGAATCTTCGCAAATAATCTTTTGTAATATGCGTAAGCAATCAAAACACCCAATCTTGCGTCTTTAGGTAGTTTGATGATTCCTTCATATGCATGAGCAAAGTCACGCTCAATTTCTTCTTCAATTCTTGCTTTTTCGCAATCGCTGAAGTTAGAAAAATCCAAGCCCGGGAAATATGTTCTTCCGAGGCCGTTGAAGTCATCCTTCATATCACGAAGGAAATTAATTTTCTGAAACGCTGCTCCGAGACTCATGGCACTCGGCTTCAAATTGAGATAAGTTTCTTCATTGCCTTCGGCGAATACTTTGAGACACATTAAGCCAACTACTTCAGCCGATCCCAAGATATAAGAGTCGTAACCTTCACGGTCGTATGATCTCTGCTCGAGATCCATTTCCATACTTTGAAGAAAACGATCAACGAGCGCGAAATCAATGTTGAATTGATGATACGTAATTTGAAACGCATTGAGAATTGGATTCAATGAAATACGATCACTGATTGCCTCTTCGGTATCTCTTCTGAATTTGGCCATTAGAGATTTTTTATCGTATTCGTGGAATGTATCTACAATTTCATCTGCAAACCGCACAAAACCGTAGATGCCATAAATGGGATCTCTGAATTTTTTGTGCAGCAAACGAATACCGGAGCTAAAGCTAGTGCTATAGGCACGAGTGGTTGCTTTGCTAGAGCGGAAAGAAACAATGTCGAATAATTCTCTTTGATTGTGTTTCATCTTCGTATTTCAGATAATTGAGTTCAAATATTTTTCTACTTCATCAGCAGCTATTTGACCGCTGATGATGCTTGGTGGTACACCCGGACCAGGTACTGTGAGCTGTCCGGCATAAAACAAATTTCTGACCTTGCTGCTTTTCATGCGGGGTTTCATCACGGCAGTTTGTCGCAGAGTATTGGCAAGTCCATATGCGTTGCCTTTGTATGAATTATAGTCAGTGATAAATTCCTCATGCGCGTATGATCTCTTATATTCGATACTCGGCGCCAAGTCCTCACCTGTATGTTGTTTGATTCTTTCAAGACAAATATTGAGGTATTTCTCGCGATCCTCTTCACTGCTAGTGAGTCCTGTAGCGACTGGTATAAGAATAAACAAATTTTCTTTACCTTCAGGAGCCACAGTTTTATCAGTTACTGATGTGCTACACAAATAAAACAGAGGTTTGTCGGGCCACTCAGGTTGGTCGTAAATCGACTTAGCGTGGACATCAAATGATTCATCAAAAAAGAGATTATGATGAAGAATGTTTTTCACCTTTCTATTGATTCCTAAATAAAAAATCAGTGATGAAGGCGACATAACGCGATTTTCCCAATAGTTTTTAGTGTAAGTTCTATGCTCCACATCAAGCAACTTTTGTTCAACGTGATGATAGTCGGCCGCGGCCACAACAGCATCAAAATGATGCACAGAGCCATTTGAAACGATACTTTCAGCGCTTTGACCCTTCACATTTATTCTTTGTACATCCGAAGAAGTATGAATTTCCACACCGAGTTCTACGGCGAGTTTAGTCATTGCTTCAGCGATCTTCATCATTCCACCTTTAGGGTACCAAGTGCCTAATACGATATCAGCATAATTCATCATGCTATACATAGCAGGCGTTTTCTCAGGTTTTGCGCCAAGGAACAAGATTGGAAATTCCAGCAACTTTAAGATTTGCGGATTAGAAAAATATTTTCTCGCGTGATCGCTGAAGGAAGAAAAAAGTTGAAGTCGAAATGACTCTATCAACAAACGTGGCTCGAGGAATTCTTTAAGGCTGAGCGAAGGTTTTTTGACGAACTTGCTCATGCTGACCTCGTACTTCACTTTGGCTTCTTGAATGAATTTCTCAAGACGTGGGCCAGAGCCAGGCTCCAGGGATTCGATAAGCTTTTTGAATTCACCAAAATCTGCAGGAACATCTATAGGAGCAGTGTCGTGAAAGAAAACCCTATAAGATGGATCAAGGCGAACGAGTTCGTAGTAGTCAGAAACTTTCCTGTTGAATTTGGCAAAAAACTCTTCAAAAACGCCAGGCATCCAATACCAAGATGGTCCCATGTCGAAAGAATAACCATCCTTGTGAAATACTCTGCCTCTGCCGCCAGTATCTTGATTTTTCTCAAACAATACCACTTGGTAACCTTTGGCCGCCAATGACGCTGCCGAAGAGAGACCAGCAAAACCTCCACCTATAACTGCAATTTTTTTCTTCAAACTTTACCTCAGGTCATTTTCTGTATGAGCCGACCTGTGAAGATTAAAACAAATCAGCCTCGAAATTGTTCGAGGTCAAATGTTAACATTACTCCCTGAAGTTTTAAAGCAAAAAAACCGATCGAGCAGACCGGTTTTAGGAATTTAAAATTTAATATCGGATCTTTTGACCAGGCCTAAGCACACTGGTCTTTTTAAGCTTATTTATTTTGCACAATGCTGTTACAGAAGTGTGGTGCTTTCTTGCTATAGAAGACAAAGTCTCACCTTTTTTCACAGTATGCGATTTTTTGGTCGTCTTTCTGGCTTCAAGAGCTTTGGGATCGATTGATTTGTATTCAAAGTGTTTTTTATCGAGAACAAATTCCCAATCACGCAATGACTTTTTAGAAGGATCAACAATCAGGTTTGGGTCAATTGCCTCACCCATGTATCGAATTTCGAAGTGAAGATGAGCGCCATATGATCGGCCAGTGTTACCGCCTAATCCGACGATATCGCCCGCTTCCACGTGATCACCCGGCTTCACCTTTCTCTGTGACAAGTGCGCGTAAAGCGTCTCCAGACCATTATTGTGACGAACAACCACAACGTTACCGTAAGAAGAATGGTATTGTGAAATTCTCACCAGACCTTCAAAAGCCGCCATAACATTATCGCCGGTTTCAAGATCGAGGTCCATTCCGCTGTGCATTCTACCCCAACGAGGACCGAAAGGCGAAGTAATGTCGCCATGGGTTGGGAAAACAAAATCACATTCAGTTCTGCAAAGTTGGAAATGAACACCAGGGCCAATATTTTCGGTTGCTGCTTTCTGAGCGAAGAGATTGCGGGTATCCCAGCCACAATAAAGATCATAAGCAGGAATATTCGCCAGAGAATCCTTCACGGAAAGAAGCATCATTTCAGAAGGCTTTTCATTAAAAAGCGCCGCTTCGTCGACTTCTTCGGCGTTCGCGCCACCGATATGGGCCTCGGAATAATCTACAGACAGCGTATCGCTCTCTTCTTCAGGCTCTAACTGAGCAAAAGAGAAAAGCGGTAGCAGCAGCATTAATGCTGTTAGATATTTCCAATGCAGGTTTTTCAAATCGCAGCAAAAGTAACAATTCATTGTGGGGGTGGAGTTTAGTTGAGCTAAAAACTTGTCAATGAAACGTTAAACAAAACTTTATTGTTCCGAAAAGCCGACCTACAGCAGATTTCACTATATGAACTTCTAATTTTTGCCGATTAAAAAA
>Ga0075163_10001947_pt1 | contig 27834 bp, 30 predicted proteins | sample JI1023141ADNA_FD_71478 | JGI IMG/M metagenome (GOLD analysis project Ga0075163, IMG submission 71478) | Wastewater effluent complex algal communities from Wisconsin, to seasonally profile nutrient transformation and Carbon sequestration -... | ecosystem: Engineered > WWTP > Effluent > Algae...
CGCATCAATGCTGTGGATGGCGTACAGGTAAAACTCGATCTGCCCACATCCATCTCCATGGTAAAAGAGCGACAACTGGTGTTGTATCGTATGGTGCAGGAAGCGTTTCAAAACTCATTGAAGCATAGTGGCGGTAACGTTATTCACATAACCGCCCGTCAAAATGATTTGCACATTGCCATTAGTATTGCCGATAATGGAAAAGGTTTTAATACAGCGGATCACATTCAGGGTTTTGGTATGAACAGCATAACACAACGCGCAAAATTAATGGGCGGAACAGCCCGCTGGGTTTCGGATAATACCGGCACAGGCGTGCATATTGAAGTGCCTTTAACTACAGGTTGATTTTATGAAGATTAATATCGGGTTAGTTGATGATCATGTTTTATTCAGTAAGTCGCTGGCTACTTTGTTGCACACCTTCGATGGATTTGAGGTAGTAGTAGATGCACGCAACGGTATCGAGTTGCTGGAGAAATGCCGTAGTCTTAAACCGTTACCGGATATAATGTTGATTGATGTGGAGATGCCGGTGATGAATGGCCCGCAAACGGCTAAAGCACTTCGGGAAAAGTATCCGGAGATGAGATTAGTTGCACTTTCGATGAACGATAACGATGGCAGTGTAATTAATATGGTGCGCGCAGGCTGCTGCTCTTATCTATTAAAAGATAGTTCGCCCGAGATTTTAGAACAGGCATTGCGCGAGGTATATATAAACAGTTATTATAATTCTGAGATACATAATAACTCGCTGGGCAAACTGCTGATTACCTATCAGCATGCGGCACCACTCAGTGATTCCGAGATTGAGTTTTTGAAATTGGCCGGCAGTGAATTATCGTATCGGGAAATTGCCAACATTATGAGCTTAAGCGAGCGCACCATTGATGGCTATCGCTCCAGCTTGTTCAATAAACTGAATGTACAATCGCGTACGGGTATGGTGTTGGAAGCCATGCGCAGAGGGTTGATAAAATTGTAGTTAGGTATTGGGCAGTAGGAATTGGGCATTGGGATTAGGGATTCATCTTCAAACTTCTAATATCCAGCATCTAACAGCTACTTCCGGCATCTGTCATCCAAACTTGTATCTTTGCAGCCCTTATTCTGTTTTATGAAGGTACAAGACCTTGAGTTTAAAAAGTTTATCACCGCTGCAGCCATCACCGAAAAGGTGCATGCATTGGCCAACCAGATCAATCACGACTATAAAGATAAAGCGCCCGTGTTCCTTCCCATCCTTAACGGATCGTTCATGTTTGCGGCCGATCTGTTAAAAGAAGTGAAAGTTTCGTGCCGGGTGTCGTTTGTAAAAACCTCATCTTATTCGGGCACATCCAGCACCGGACAACTTAAAACCCTTATCGGCCACGATGAAAGTCTGTTTAATCAACACATTATAATAGTGGAAGACATAGTAGACACCGGTCTTACACTCGAAAAAATAATTGAAGAGCTACGCGACCTCGGAGCCAAATCGGTAGAGGCCGTTACGTTGTTACGAAAAAAACCTGCCCGCGAAAAAAAGGTGGATGTAAAGTATGTGGGTTTTGACCTTGAAGATGAATTTGTGCTAGGCTATGGTTTAGATTACGATGGCCTTGGCCGTAATTACAAAGACCTATACAAACTTGCCGAAAATGCTGCCGCCAACCCTGAAAAATTAGGTTAGCGAATTGCAAAACAGGTACTTATCTTGCGATCCTTTTTTACCTAACTACTAACCGGCATGATTAACCTTGTTCTCTTTGGCCCACCTGGGGCTGGCAAAGGCACACAAAGTGAAAAACTGATTCAGAAGTATGGCTTCGTGCACATCAGCACAGGCGATTTGTTTCGGTGGCATACCAAAAATGATACCGCATTAGGTAAACGGGTAAAAGAAATTATGAACAGCGGGGCATTGGTGCCCGATGAAATTACCATCGCCATGCTCAAAGAAGAGCTGGATAAAAATCCGCAGGCAAAAGGTTTTTTGTTTGATGGGTTTCCGCGCACGGTACCACAAGCCGAAGCTTTGGATACATTTATGAAAACCAATGGCTCGGCCATTCATCATGTTATAGCATTAGATGTTACCGAAGCCGAGGTACGCTCGCGCATTGCTAAACGCAGAACCATAGAAAACCGGGTTGATGATGAAGAAGAAAAACTAAACAAACGCATCACCGAGTACTTCACCAAAACCATTCATGTGTTACCACACTACGATAAGCAAAGTCGTTTGAAGACCGTACAAGGTATTGGAAACATTGATGACATTTTTAAAAACATCTGCATCCTGATTGATAAATAAACAGTTGACAAATAGCCATTGACAAACTGATTGTCAATTAGCCGATTGTCAAGTGTCAATTGATTTAACTATGTCTTCACCCAACTTCATCGACTATGTAAAGTTCAATGCACGCTCCGGCAATGGTGGGGCGGGTTGTCTGCATTTTCATAGGGAAAAATTTGTTGAAAAGGGTGGCCCCGATGGTGGCGATGGTGGTCGCGGTGGGCATATAATTTTACGCGGTAATGCACAGTTATGGACGTTGCTCCATTTAAAATATCGCAAGCACATTCATGCCGAAAACGGTAAACCGGGCGAAGCCCAGAACTGCACCGGCTCTTTTGGTAAAGATGAAATTATTGAAGTGCCGTTGGGTACGGTTGCGCTTAGAGCCGACACCAATGAAGTGCTTTGTGAAATAAGCGAAGACGGACAAGAAATTATTTTTATGCCCGGTGGGCGCGGTGGTAAAGGCAATTCTTTTTTTGCAACCTCCACCAATCAGGCACCTCAACATGCACAACCAGGCGAAGCCGGTAAAGAAGAATGGGTTGTACTGGAATTGAAACTACTGGCCGATGTAGGTCTGGTGGGTTTTCCCAATGCCGGTAAATCTACTTTGCTCTCGGTTGTTTCGGCAGCTAAACCTAAAATTGCCGACTATGCCTTTACTACCCTTACACCTAATCTGGGTGTAGTGAAATATCGCGATGATCGCTCGTTTGTAATGGCCGATATACCCGGTATTATTGAAGGTGCAGCAGAAGGCCGCGGTTTGGGTATCCGGTTTCTTAAACATATTGAACGTAACTCGTTGTTATTGTTTCTTATTCCTGCCGATGCTAAAAACATAGCCGATGAATATGAGATTCTGATAAACGAATTGCGGAAGTACAATCCTGAGTTACTAGATAAGAAAAGGATTCTGGCTATTTCCAAAAGCGATATGCTGGATGACGAACTGAAAACCGAACTTAAAAAAGAAGTACCAACCGAGCTGCCGTCTGTTTTTATTTCATCTGTTACCAATCAGGGTATTACCGAACTGAAAGATTTGATCTGGCGGACATTGCATTAGGTAAGTGTTCATATAGTATAATGAAATTCCTCATAAGCTTCAACAATTGTTGAAATCCTATCTAATTCCAAAAATTCTTTTGAATCCTCAACTGGGCCAATCTTGATAAGTCTATCAATCTCGACAAGAGCCAACTGATATTCATACTCGTTTGAGATAATGTTAAACTTCTCTTCGTTCGGCATATTCTTCAAAATTACAGACATCTTGTCAACATGCTACGTATTGGCAAAATTCTTGTCATTTTTGCTGCGCATTAAAGTGAACCAATGGAAAATCATACTCAACCCGAGCAGGAACTCGAAAAACAAGATGAATTGAACACTGAAGTCCCGAAAGGGCAGTCAGAAGAAACTCCTGAAGCTCCTGCCAAAGAAGAAATTGATCCGCTAAAAAAATTGCAGGACGAATTGGCAGAGGCCAAGGATAAATATGTGCGCCTCTATGCCGAGTTCGATAACTTCAGACGCAGATCGGCCAAAGAGAAATTAGAAATGATTCAATCGGCCAATGAGCAGCTGTTAAAAGCATTGCTCCCCGTATCCGATGATTTCGAGCGCGCTGAAAAATCGTATAAAGATCGTACCGATAAAGAGGCCGAAGGTTTTGTGCTGATCCAAAACAAGTTTAAGAAAACACTGGAGCAGTACAGCGTAAAACCAATGGACACAGTACCCGGTTCTGTTTTCGATGCCGATTTGCACGAAGCCATCACGCAAGTGCCCGCACCAGAAGAAAAATTAAAAGGAAAAATTATTGATACCGTTGAAAAGGGTTACCTGCTTAACGATAAAGTAATCCGCTTCGCAAAAGTTGTTGTCGGGAGTTAATTGGCTGCAAGCTTCAGGCATTAGCCACAGGCTGTTCATCAGCCATACACAGCTTAAAGCCACTCATTAAAAGAAATACACGTGAGCACAAAAAGAGATTATTACGAAATACTAGGTGTAACCAAGAATGCTACACAGGAAGAAATTAAAAAAGCTTACCGCAAAGTAGCCATTCAGTTTCACCCCGATAAAAATCAAGGCGACAAAGAAGCTGAAGAAAAATTTAAAGAAGCAGCCGAAGCTTATGAAGTGTTAAGCGATACTGAAAAACGTTCGCAATACGATCGCTTCGGGCATCAACGGCCAGGTGCGGGTGGTTTCCGTGGGCAAGACATGAACATGGATGATATCTTCAGTCAGTTCGGAGATATTTTTGGTGGCGGCAGCCCATTCGATAGTTTTTTTGGCGGAGGTGGTGGAGGGCGCACCCGTCAGCGCAAAGGCTCTAACCTGCGGATAAAACTCAAACTTTCGTTAGAAGAAATTGCCAACGGTGTTGAGAAGAAGATAAAAGTAAATCGCCTGGTGCGGGCCGAAGGTGTTACGTTTAAAAACTGTACTACCTGCGGAGGTTCGGGCCAGGTGCGTAAAGTAGTTAACACGATGCTGGGCCAAATGGTATCAACCAATGCGTGCCCCGCTTGTAGTGGTGCTGGCCAAATTATAGATAAGCGACCTGCCGGAGTGGATAGCTCGGGATTGGTTTCGAAAGAAGATATACTCTCGGTAAAAATTCCTGCTGGTGTTAGCGAAGGCATGCAGTTGTCAATGTCGGGCAAAGGAAACGAAGCGCCCGGTGGTGGCATTCCTGGCGACTTGTTAATTCTGATTGAAGAATCGGAAGACAAAGAGTTGAAGCGCAATGGCAATGATCTGATCTACGATTTGCACATCAGCTTTATCGATGCCGCGTTGGGCACTTCCGTAGATGTTCCCTCCATTGGCGGAAAAGCACGTATAAAAATAGAACCGGGTACTCAAAGCGGAAAAATTTTACGCTTGCGCGGAAAAGGTTTGAAAGACATTAATGGGTATAGCTCGGGCGATCAGCTCATCTATATTAATGTGTGGACACCTAAAAAACTTACCTCCGAAGAAAAAGCAAAGCTGGAGGCCCTGCGCAGTTCACCAAACTTTCAGCCCCACCCCGATAGTACCGATAAAGGCTTCTTCGACCGTATGAAAGAGTATTTCGGGTAATACCGAAATTTTCTTCCCGATTTTATAACCCTTTAACCAGTAACCCGTATAAGACCTATTACGGGTTATTTTTTTGGCTTTTTATTCTGAAAAACCAACATCTGCACCCGAAATGGATTGAACATTAACCTGAACAAACACGTATTTAGATACATGTGGCGATTAATTGCATTGGCATTTGTGGGCAGTAGTGTGGCCGTTAGCGCTCAGATTAAAAAACAATTTTCGGTTGAAAATTCGAATCAATGTGCGCAGGTATCGCTGAAAATACGCGCCAAAACCGGCAACTGCTTTATCCGCCCCAGCCAGAATCAAGACCTGCTTAATATTTACAGTAACCAGAATCTGGAAGAGTACACACACTCTTTCAGCAACGAAATGCAAGGCAATACCTGTGCGGTTAAACTTTCGTTGCAACAAGACAGCGAACGCGGAGTGGGCCAGAAAATCTCTTACAAAATGTTTGGAAGCGAAGAAGCACCCTCCGACAAATTCTGGAAAGTATACCTTACTGAAGCCACACCCTATTCACTCGATCTGGATTACGGATTGGGCAACGCCAACATAGATCTTTCCGGTTTATCGGTTAAAAAACTTCGCATCAACACGGCCAGTGCCGATGTAAGCATCAACTACAGTACCGGTGTTGAAAATAAAGTAGATATGGATACCTTCTTTGTGAAGGTAGATATGGGTTCGCTCAATGCACGCCAACTTAACCTCGCACGTTCAAAAGTAGTAATGGCCGATGTTGGCTTTGGTAATATGTTTCTGGATTTCAGCACCAAACCTACAATCAACAACCATGTAATAGGTAGTGTAGGTGCCGGTAATCTTGTTATTCAATTGCCCGATGCTGAGGTTCCGGTAATTGTTACCATCAACGAATCGTGGTTATGCAGCATTAGCCTTTCTAACAGCCTTAAAAAAATCGCACCTAATAAATACGCCAACGCTGCGTATTCTAAAGACAGCAAAGATGCCCTCGTGTTCGATCTGGATGTATCGATGGGTAAAATCGTGTTTCGCGAAAAGGTTAACTAATCAGATTTATTTTCAACAAACTGAATAACCAACTGGTTTTTTACTGGTTCGGTGTAATTCTATCTTTATTTTTGTTACTAACGTTTTGTTACAAGATCAAAGGCGTCAATAAATTAAAACCCATTTTTCGTGAATGCACTCGAAGCCCGGAATGTTACCAAGCAATACGCCACACACAAGGCACTTGACTCGGTAAGCATAACCATTCCAGAAAAAACTATTTATGGTTTATTAGGCCCGAACGGAGCCGGTAAAACCACGCTTATCCGCATCATCAACCAGATTATTACCTCCGAAGCAGGTAGTATCGAAATTTTTGGTGAACCTCTGCAAGAGAAACATGTAGGTATAATCGGCTACCTGCCGGAAGAGCGCGGACTCTATAAGAAAATGAAAGTGGGTGATCAGCTCATGTATCTGGCACAATTGAAAGGCCTGAGCCGCAAAGATGCCTTGGCGCGAATTAAAGTGTGGCTCGAAAAATTTGAGATCAAAGATTGGTGGAATAAAAAAGTGGAAGACCTCTCCAAAGGGATGGCGCAGAAGGTGCAATTCATCAGCACGGTTATGCACGAGCCGCGCTTGATTATTCTGGATGAACCTTTCTCAGGTTTCGACCCCGTAAACGCACAACTGATTACTGAAAAAATTCTGGAGTTAAAAGAAAACGGCAGTACCATTATTTTCTCTACGCACCGTATGGAAACTGTGGAGTCCTTGTGCGATCATATTGCGCTTATCAATAAATCGAAAAAGATTCTGGAAGGCCCGAAGAAGCAAGTGAAAGCGCAATACAAAACCAACACGTTTGTGGTGGAACATAAAGGTGCTTTTACATTGCCCAATCATCGTTATGAACTTGTTGGACAAAACGTGGTTGAAGACAATCTTATTTCAACAACGCTTAAAGCGCAAGACGGTATTAAAGGTAACGAAGTAATTCGCGACTTAATTGACCTGACTGAAGTACACTCCTTCCAGGAGAAGTTACCTACTATGGCCGATATTTTTATTAGCCTGGTAAAAGGCGAAGGCGATGAAGCCCTGAAAAAACATTTGTTAGAAGTTTAAAGCTCCACTGATATGAACAAAGTCTGGTTAATTATACAACGCGAGTTTTTGAACCGCGTACAAAAGAAATCGTTTTTGATTGCTACCATATTGGTGCCGTTGATTTTTCCGGCCATTATTGGTGGGTTAGGTTATCTCGCCTTTAAAGAAAGTGAGACCGCTAAAGCCGAAACCGTGCATGTGTTGGATGAGAGCAAACTGTTTAAATTCGAAAGCAATAAAAAATTCAACTTTGTAGCAGTAGATCTACCACTTGATCAGGCTAAAAAAGTGTACAACGAAACAAAAGATCTTGCGCTGTTGTACATACCAGCCATTGATATTAATAAGCCTGATGGAATTGCTATTTACACCAAAGAAAATCCAAGCATTGAAAAAGTGGGCGATCTGGAAGGAAACATTGCTGGCCAGATTCATGACTTGAAGTTGAAAGAATACAATATTGACGAGGCCATTCTAAAAAGTCTTCGACCAAAAGTAAACCTTAAACAATTTAACCTTACGGATACCGGTGAAGAAAAATCCAGCAGTTCGGGTTTATTGTATGGATTAGGTTTTGTGTTGGGAATTTTGATTTACATGTTCGTGTTGATTTACGGCATCCAGATTATGCAGGGTGTTATTGATGAAAAGACTTCTAAGATTGTAGAAGTGATTGTGTCATCGGTTAAACCATTTCAATTGATGTTAGGGAAAATTCTGGGCATCGCTTCCGTAGGATTACTTCAGTTTACCATTTGGATAATATTGATCTCCGTACTCTCCTCAGTATCGATGGGTTACTTTAGTACCAAACTTCCACAGCAACAAGCTATGGAACAAGTAAACAAACAACTGGCTAATGATCCAGAAATGAAAGAAGCTATGGGTCAGCAAAACGGTAAGATTACTGAGTTTCTTTCTAATGCCAGCGAAATTCCATTCGGTAAAATTGCTTTTGTATTTGTATTCTACTTTTTGGGCGGCTACTTACTTTACGGAGCTTTGTTTGCGGCAGTAGGTTCAGCAGTAGATTCACAACAAGAGGCCCAACAATTTCAGTTTCCAGTAACTATACCATTGCTTATAGGGTACATGGGTTTGTTCCTGTTTATTCTGCGCGATCCGCACGGTCCTATTAGTTTCTGGCTTTCTGTTATTCCTTTTACATCGCCTGTAGCCATGGTTGGTCGCATTGCGTTTGGTGTACCTGCCTGGGAGTTGGCACTTTCTATGGCTTTACTGATTGGCGGATTTTTGTTAACCACCTGGGTAGCCGGTCGCATATACCGCGTTGGTATACTAATGACGGGCACCAAAGTAAGTTACAAGGTATTGGCCAAGTGGTTTATGCAAAAAGGATAAACGCGCTTCAAATACTTCACACACATGCCTCAACGTTGTTGGGGCATTGTTGTTTAGTACTCGTTTACTTTTTTGTCCGTCCATCTTTAATGACCTTTATTTTGATTTCGATCTACAATGATCTGTAGGTAAAAATGTATCTTCAACCTAAATACTCAGACTATGAGTCTTGACCGTTATGACTTAACATCAAGTGAGGATCGATTAACCTATGAATTTTACAGCGATGGGCCAAAGGGTGAAATTAAAAAGGTTGTTCAATTTACTAAGTTGAAGAGCCTTGCGAATGACATTTATAATTTAGGGTTCGGGGATTTTAATAAAGAAACTGGTGAAGTAGATGATTTGACTGTTAGTAACAATAAAGACAGGGATTTGATTTTACAAACGGTTGCCAGTACTGTACCTTTCTTTTTGGAGAAGTACCCAACTGCTCAGATTACCTTCAATGGGAGTACCGAAGCCCGAACCCGGCTGTATTTAATGCAAATCTCAAAAAGGTTAGCCGACCTAGATGAGTCATTTCAAATTCTAGGGTTGAAAGATGAAGCCTGGGAATCTTTCCAGAAGAATGGCCGTTATAAGGCTATATTGGTTACTCGTAGAAAACCTGTAAATTAGTGATGAGTTATGGCTGCAACAGTGAAAAAAATACAGAGAAAACGACCAGCAAAAAAGGTAGCTATTAGTAAAAAAGTGAAGAGCTACATTAAGGCCCCGCTTTTTGTTAAAAAAGCAAAAGTGATGGAGGCTATTTTAAAAGAGCATGGACTACCGCAAGAGTTAGTCCATGTATAGAAGAGGTCAGCCTTGCTTCTCACCTCTAATTGCGATCTCAAAATTTTTGTTTTCTTTTAAAGCCTCGAAAGAGCTTTTTACCATTCAAATACTTCACGCACATGCCTCAACGTTGTTGGGGCATGTTGCTTTTTAGGTCGTCCGCTTTTTTTAACTAATTTCCAAGCCTGATGGCGAAGAAGACTCCCCTACCGGCTTCGATGGATTTTTACCAGGATAACACCAAACTGAAATGGGTTATTCTGGTGGTTTCTGTGTTGATTAGTGCCGGTTCAATTTATTATACAGATCGATTAGTAGATCAACTAAAAGAAAGAGAGAAACAACAAGTAGAGCTCTTCGCCAAAGCGATGGAGTACGCTATTGTGGAAGACTTTAATACAAACGTGCTTTTTGTTACTGAAGAAATCATCAATAAAAATCATTCTATACCCATTATTCTGGTAGACGATTCTGGCCAGATTGCTTTTACACGAAACGTAGATGTCGACTCTACAAAAAGTGAAAAGAGAATTAAAGAGCAATTAGATCAGGAAATTCAATCGATGACCGAAACGTATGAACCGATTGTAATAGAACTTCGCGATCCCACAATCAACAACGAGATATTCGGCACACAAAGGTTGTATTATAAAAACTCAGCGCTCCTCTCCCAACTCATCGCATTCCCTTACATTCAACTTTCGGTACTGGCCATTTTTGGATTTATCTCTTACCTCGCCTTTAACTATTCGCGCACAGCCGAGCAAAATCAGGTGTGGGTGGGCCTCGCAAAAGAAACTGCGCATCAATTGGGTACACCGCTCTCTTCGCTTATGGCATGGGTAGAAGTACTGCGTGAAGATCATGACATTAAAAACAAAGGCATTGTAGATGAACTTGACAAAGATGTGCGCAAGCTGCGGGTAGTTACCGAACGTTTTTCCAGCATTGGCTCCACACCAGTTTTAAAAGATGAAAACGTGTACCAGTTGGTAAACAATGTGGTGGGTTATCTGCAACCGCGGGTTTCATCCAAAATCAATTTTGAAGTTTACACGCTTTCCGAAACCATAAAGGCCCGTGTGCATGCACCTTTGTTTGAATGGGTAGTAGAAAATTTGTGTAAGAATGCTGTGGATGCGATGGGCAGCAGCGGCACAATTGCCATCAAAATTCTCCGCGGCAGCGATTACAAAGTGTTCATTGATATTTCCGATACCGGCAAGGGTATTCCCAAACCTATGGTGCCCAACGTATTTAAGCCGGGCTTTACTACCAAAAAGCGCGGCTGGGGACTCGGATTAGCGTTGGCCAAGCGCATTATTGAAATGTACCACGAGGGCAAAATTTTCGTGAAATCATCGGAAGAAAACATGGGTACCACTTTCCGGATTGAGCTGATGAGTGCCTGACCCACTTGATTATTTGTAACTATTTGATAATCAAAAATCTGAAATAGACTTTTCGGTCGGTTAATAGCCTAATAAAACATCCAGTGGCTGTTTGCATTAACCCTGTAAAAAACTACTTTTGCATCCGGATTTTTCGGGCCTTTACGGCCGATTGATCCACAACCCAAGTAACAATCTTAAAATTCTGATAATCAATGGCCAATAGCGGTAGAATCACCCAGGTAATCGGTCCCGTAGTCGATGTTGCATTCGATGAGCCCGGCACCAAACTCCCCAACATTCTTGACTCACTTGAAGTAACCAAAGGCGATGGTACCCGCGTAGTGCTGGAGTGCCAGCAACACCTTGGCGAAGACCGTGTTCGTACCATTGCGATGGACGGAACTGAAGGTTTGGTGAGAGGTATGAAAGTGGTTGACACTGGCTCCCCTATTCAAATGCCTATTGGAGATGACATTAAAGGAAGATTATTTAATGTAGTTGGCGAGGCTATTGATGGTATTAAGCAACCTAAGGGAACAAATAAGTTGCCTATTCACCGCTCAGCCCCGAGCTACGAAAATCTATCCACTTCATCAGAAGTACTTTTTACCGGTATTAAAGTTATCGACTTGATCGAGCCTTACTCAAAAGGTGGTAAGATTGGATTGTTTGGTGGTGCCGGTGTAGGTAAAACAGTATTGATTCAGGAGTTGATTAACAACATCGCGAAAGCATACGCAGGTTTATCGGTGTTTGCTGGTGTGGGTGAACGTACCCGCGAAGGAAACGATTTGTTACGCGAAATGATTGAAGCCGGTATTGTGGATTACGGCCCAGAGTTTATGAAGTCGCTGCATGAAGGTGGTTGGGATTTATCGAAAGTAGATCACGAAAAACTGAAAGACTCGAAAGCAACCTTTGTGTTCGGTCAGATGAATGAGCCTCCCGGAGCCCGTGCGCGTGTGGCTTTATCAGGACTAACTGTTGCTGAATACTACCGCGATGGTGATGGTACCGGAAAAGGAAAAGACATTTTGTTCTTTATTGATAACATCTTCCGCTTTACACAAGCAGGTTCTGAAGTATCGGCTCTTTTAGGTCGTATGCCTTCAGCGGTGGGTTACCAACCTACACTTGCTTCGGAGATGGGTGCTATGCAAGAGCGCATTACTTCAACCAAGAATGGTTCTATCACTTCGGTGCAAGCGGTTTATGTACCTGCCGATGACTTGACTGACCCCGCGCCTGCTACTACGTTTGCGCACTTGGATGCTACCACTGTATTAAGTCGTAAGATTGCCGAGTTGGGTATTTACCCTGCGGTGGATCCATTGGATTCTACTTCACGTATTTTGCGTGCCGATATTATTGGCGAAGAACACTACAACTGTGCACAACGTGTAAAAAATATTCTTCAGCGCTATAAAGAACTTCAGGACATCATTGCCATTTTGGGTATGGATGAATTGAGTGATGAAGATAAGTTGACAGTAACTCGTGCAAGACGTGTACAGCGTTTCTTATCGCAACCCTTCCACGTAGCTGAAGCCTTTACAGGTTTGAAAGGTGCGTTGGTTGATATTAAAGACACTATTAAAGGCTTTAACATGATTATGGATGGTGAGGTAGATCACCTGCCTGAAATGGCCTTTAACCTGGTAGGTACTATTGAAGATGCCATTGCCAAAGGAGAGAAGATGTTGGCAGACGTGAAGTAATTTGAAAATGAGTTGATTTGAAAATTTGAAAATCATATTTCGAATTTTTGAATAATTCAGTTTTCAAGACGGATTGTATGTCAATTTGAAATGCAGAAACCTTATAGAGGTTACACCAACTTTCAAATTGACTAATTTTCAAATTTTCAAATTGAATTTATGCATTTAGAAATAATCACTCCTGAAAAGAAAATTTTTGAAGGCGAAGTATTGGCAGCCACCTTTCCAGGAGCCGATGGTACTTTTCAGATTTTGAATGACCACGCACCCTTGGTTAGCTTATTAAAAGATGGTGTAGTAGAATACAAATCGAAAGAACTAGCCGAACAAATTCACATTACAGGCGGTGTGGTAGAAGTATTGAAGAATAAAGTAATTCTGCTTGCTGATGGCATTCAGGATTAAAGCTGAATGATACTAACCTCATAAAAAAACCCGGTCGCCTGACTGGGTTTTTTATTAATGTCTGTTTTGTAATCTTATTGCCGTACCAGCCATTTTACAAAGAACACTACGCCAATAATTAATGCAATGCCGCCAACAATCCACAATACGCTATTACCCGCAAAAATTGCCATAGCTACTAAACCTACTGCCCCGAATATGGCCGCTAGTTTAAGATCGTGATCCATGCCTTTGGTTGCATGAGCAGCCTCAACACCAAGCTTCTTATTCACCTTCCTTACATTCATTTCAGTTTTGATTTCGGCTCGCAAGTGCTGGCGTAGATTCTTGCGTTCTACCTTCGACATTTGCAGATATGTTTTGCGCACAGCTTCGGTAGCAGGTTCAACTACAACAACTTCTTCCACTAATAAAGCCGGAACATCTGAAGTACTAGCTATTAGTTCTTGTGGTTTTAAGGGAGTGGGGGTGTCGGTTGATTTGGATGCATAATATGGAACTATTGAATTCACATTATTAAAACTTGCTGTGTGCTTAGGGCTTGAGCAGGCAACGGTGCCCAATGCCATCAGCAGGTAAATAAACTTCTTCATAGAGTCACGTTTTTATTTTTTAAAGTTTGAAAATATTCGTGCAAAAAATCGTTTCTCGAAATCCCAAAAAAAGCGGAACTGACCAAAGACGAATCCATAGAACAACAGGAAAAGATTATAAACCGGAAATATCAGGATCCAATAGGCAATACTGGCGGTTAATGGAACTTCACCTGCGGGAAACCAATACGCAAACAGTGGGCGCTTAATCAATAACACGGTAAATCCGGTACAGGCAAAAACGATCAGAATAATAATAACCTGAAATACACTTTTAACTTTCCAGCGATCTTGCAAACGGGCTATCCAACTCATGGCCGGAAGTTCGGTCTAATTTTGAAAATGCCAAACTGATTTTGTGTAGAGATGTATCAAAAAAAAGAAAGACCGTTCCGTAGAACAGTCTTTCAATTAAATCACTTTATGATTTAATTAGAATTTAAAGGCCACACCTAAGCGGGCATTGCCAGAACCACCGACACCCAACTCCAAAAATCCACCAATGCTTGGTTTAAAATAATAGCGTGCACCAACGTGTGTTCCTAAATATAACCTGCTGTTATAAATATCTCCTGAACCAGGGACAACTGGACCACTCCAATCAAAACTTCTATACCCTAAAGCAGCTCCAGCATAAAGATCCAGTTCTTCTACATTGTGTTTTATCAGATTGTTGAAGTGATACGAACCTCTAAACCCTAAATAAGTTGCTGAGAAACGAGAACCTCCGTAACGATATGAAAGAAAATCTATAACTGCCCCAATACTAATATCTTCGGTAATGCCATGCTCATAAGAAATTCCCAAGGGAATACCACCACCATAATACGAATTTACACCAATCCCGATATTCAATAGATTATCGCCTTTTGTAAATTGTGCTGATGCTTCGTGATATCCCAACGAAACTAAACCAACCACTAACACTAGAACTAATTTCTTCATATGCATTGAATTTAATTTGATGCAAAAAAAGCAAATCCAAACTCATTAAGCCAACGGATTCCGTTAAAATAACAGAAATAAAGTCAGGTGGATTTGCAACCTTTTTACAAGTCCCGAAAGGGATTCCACCAATTTACTTCTGGCAAAGAGGCTTTAATCGCTATAGAATTTTTCTGAACCGGATGAATAAACTCCAATTTACGTGCATGCAAGGCAATGCTGGCATCGGGTAAAGGTTGTTCATAACCATACTTTACATCGCCCACAATCGGGCAACCCATACTGGCCAACTGCACCCTAATCTGGTGTGGCCTGCCCGTTACCGGATTTACTTCGAGTAAATGCAATGCACCTTTAGATGCAATTAGTTTATAACTCAACTCCGATTTTAATCCATCAGCATGAGGTTTTGCATAGGCCGTGGTTTTATTCTTTTGCTCATCTTTCACCAGCCAATGCACCAAAGTGCCAGCAGTGTTTCTTGGTTTTGTTTTCACCAAAGCCCAATATGTTTTTCGGGTTTGCTTATCGCGAAACAGTTCGTTCATGCGTGCCAAAGCTTTTGAGGTGCGGGCAAACACTACTACTCCACTTACAGGCCTGTCTAACCGATGTACCACACCCAGAAAAACCGCTCCGGGTTTTTGGTATTTATGTTTAATGTAATCCTTGCCAAGTTCTACCAGCGGTACATCGCCCGTTGAATCGCCTTGCACCAACATGCCGGTTGACTTGTTGATAACCAGCAAATGGTTGTCTTCGTATAAAACTTGTAGCAGATTAGACATAAAACCTTGTAATTTAGGTTCAGGATGTCTATCATCAAAGTTATTACTATGCGTTACTTCTATTTCATTGCCGGTGTTTTAATCTTAACAGGTTGTGGCAAACCCAACCGTGAAGAAACTTCTCAACAAATTGAAAGTATTCTGAGCAAACCAAAAGGCACGTTTGCGGTAGCTTATAAAGATTTAATTACCGGTGAAGAAATTCTGATTAATGAACATCTGCTTTTTCATGCGGCCAGCACCATGAAAACACCGGTAATGGCCGAAGTTTACAGACAGGTAGCAGAAGGTAAATTTTCGTTGAAAGATTCTATCCAGATTAAGAATGAATTTATAAGTATCCTGGATGGTAGTACATTTTCAATCACGCGCGAGTCGGATAGCGATACACTCATCTACGATCACATAGGTGAGAAGAGAACCGTATATTCATTAATGTACGATATGATTATTATCAGCAGCAACCTGGCTACAAACCTGATTGTTGAATTAGTGGATGCTAAAAATGTAACCCAAACTATGCGCAATATGGGTGCGAATGATATTCAGGTGTTGCGTGGTGTGGAAGATACCAAAGCCTATGAAGCCGGAATGAACAATCAGGTAACCGCTTACGATCTGATGTTGCTCTTCGAAAAAATTGATAAAGAAGAAATTGTAAATGCCGAAGCCAGTATGGCGATGATGGACATTTTACTGGATCAGAAGTTTAATGATATTATTCCGGCCAAGCTTCCTGCTGATATAAAAGTAGCGCATAAAACGGGTTCTATCACTGCGGTTCGGCACGACAGCGGAATTGTATTTCTTCCTGACGGAAAAAAATATGTGCTTGTATTACTATCGAAAGATCTAGAAGATGAACAGACCGGTGTTCAGGCTATGGCTGAGGTATCAGAAGTGTTGTATCAGTACACGGTTCAGAAATAAGTTAGAAAATTAGTAGCTTAGAAACGGAATTCAGATTCAAAACAATGAAGACTGCCAGCGTAGATAGATCAAAAGATTGGACAGTAGATGATTATTTGCTGCTGGGTGAAATGAGTACGTTCTGTGAACTTATAAATGGAGAATTAATTATGAGTCCCAGCCCCACTCCTTACCATCAAATCGTTGTTGGGAATCTGTACGACATTCTCAAAGCTTATTCCAAGAAAAGAAACGATCTGGTTTTCTTTGCGCCAATGGATTTGTACATCGACCGTAAAAATGTTTTTCAACCGGATTTGATCTATGTGTCTGAGGCTAACAAAAAGATCATAACCGAAAGAGGGATTGAGGGCATTCCTGATATTGTAGTTGAAGTTATTTCACCTTCCAACATTTTTTCAGATCGCAATCGGAAGAAAAAAACTTATCAGGAAATTCAAGTTGGTGAGTACTGGATAGTTGATCCAGCTAACAAAACGTTTGAAATCTACCATAAAGATCAGGCCGATAAGGACAGTCCAATTCTCTATCTGGCAGAAGAAGGAGTCGTAAATTCCACAATTCTTTCAGGCCTTACTTTCGATCTGAAAGAAGTCTTCTGATCAATCCTTAAACTCGCTGGTAAAGTGGAAGTTGATTTCAGGAAAGTTATCCTGCACCATTTGTAACCACGCGCGCGATTCGGCCATAAACACTAGCTTATCATCTTTATCGCGGGCAATGTGGCGTTGTTTCGAATCAATAAACTCATGCAGCTTCTTAGGGTCTTTGCTGCTAATCCAACACGCTTTGTAAATATTCTGTCCGGCAAATTCTGCCGAAGCATTGTATTCATTTTTTAACCGGAACTGAATTACTTCAAACTGCAGCGCGCCCACCACACCTACCACTTTTCGTTTTCCTAACTCGTAGGTAAATAACTGGGCCACGCCTTCTTCCATCAACTGCAACAAACCTTTGTCCAGTTGTTTGGTCTTCATGGCATCTTTGTTAATCACCTCTTTAAAAATCTCAGGCGAAAAACTTGGAATACCCGTGTACATCAACTTCTCGCCATCGGTAAGCGTATCGCCAATTTTAAGATTACCGGTATCGTACAAACCAACAATATCACCAGGCCACGCTTCATCTACGGTTTCGCGATCTTGCGCCATAAAGGCTGTAGCATTTGAAAACCGAATGCCCTTCTCTTGCCTTACGTGATAATAGTTTGTGGCGCGTTCAAACTTACCCGAACACACCCGCAAAAATGCAATGCGGTTACGATGCTTCGGATCCATGTTAGCATGAATCTTAAATATAAAACCAGAGAATTTATTTTCTTCCGGCTTTATTTCGCGCACAGTTGTTTCGCGCGGAATGGGTGTAGGTGCAATGCGAATGAATGTATCCAACAACTCCTTCACCCCAAAATTATTTACCGCACTTCCAAAAAAAACGGGCGCTACATTCCCAGCTAAGTAATCGTTTACATCAAACTCCGGATACACACCTTCAATCAATTCTACATCGGCTCGTAATTGTTTGGCGTAATTTTCACCAACCAGTTTTTCTAATTGTTCGCTATGAATATCCGAAATTTCAATTCCTTCCTCTACGGTTACTTTGCTGGCAGTAAACAGTTGTAATGTTTTTTCATATAGGTTGTAAACGCCTTTAAAAGTTTTACCCATGCTAATGGGCCAACTCAACGGCCTTACTTTTATTCCCAGCTTCTCCTCCACCTCATCCAGCAACTCAAACGGGTCGCGACCTTCACGATCAAGTTTGTTAATAAAACACAAAACGGGCGTGCTGCGCATGCGGCAAACCTCCATCAGTTTTTCCGTTTGCGCTTCAACACCTTTCACACAATCAATCACCATAATCACGCTATCTACCGCAGTTAATGTGCGATAGGTATCTTCCGCAAAATCCTGGTGACCGGGTGTATCGAGCAGATTGATCTTAATGTTTTTATAATTAAAACCCATTACAGAAGTGGCCACTGAAATACCGCGTTGTTTTTCAATCTCCATCCAGTCGCTGCGGGCATGGTCTTTTATCTTCGATGACTTTACTGCACCGGCTTTTTGTATGGCCCCGCCAAAAAGCAAAAGTTTTTCTGTGAGCGTAGTTTTGCCGGCATCGGGGTGGCTAATAATTCCGAATGTTCTGCGCTTGGCTATTTCTTGTTCGAGTGTCATAATGAGGGCGCAAAAGTAAAGGAATTGACCATTTTCTTATCAGGTCTAAGCTGCTTTGTAAAGAAAATCGAAAAATTTTATCAGATAAAACTATCTTTGATAAGATTTTTGAAAAATCTTATCAAATGAACTGGAAACCGAATCTCCTTCCGTTAAAGGAAGATCTGGAGACAAAAAAAATTCTTAAACAGCTAGCCACCACCAACAGGGCTTTAGCCGAGCTGAAAGGAATTGCTTCAACCATTCCGAATGAAAGTATATTGATCAATACCCTCACATTACAAGAAGCAAAAGATAGTTCGGCTGTTGAAAATATTATTACGACTGACGATGAATTGTTTAAATCGACAATCAATCTGGAGGGATTACAAAACGCTGCCGCGAAAGAAGTTCAGAATTACGTATCCGCTCTTAAAAGGGGCTATAAATTGGTGCGGGGAAAAAATCTATTGCTCAATCGTGATATACTCGAAATACAGAGAACCCTTCAAACAAATCAGGCTGGCTACCGAAAGTTGCCCGGTACAGTATTAAAAAATAATCAAACCGGAGCGGTAGTTTACACACCTCCACAGCATCCTGATGAAATTGAAAAACTGATGCATAATCTTGAAGATTACATTAATCAAGATGAGCCCAATTCGCCAGACTTCCTTATCAAAATGGCTGTCATCCATTTTCAATTTGAAAGCATCCATCCGTTTTACGATGGCAACGGGCGAACCGGTAGGATTTTGAATATCCTTTACCTTGTTCAAAAAAAATTATTGGATTGGCCCATTTTGTATTTAAGCAGGTACATCATCCAAAACAAAACAGAATACTATTTACGCTTACAGGCCGTACGCGATAAAAATGATTGGGAAAATTGGATACTCTATTTACTTAAAGCTGTAGAAGAAACTTCAATAGAAGCCGTATCACTCATCAAATTCATTAAGGATTTAATGCAGCAGTATAAGCACACCATTAGGGATAACTATAAATTTTATAGTCAGGATTTACTAAACAATCTATTTAAACACCCCTTTACTAAAATAGATTTATTGCAACAAGATCTGGGCATAAGCAGGATAACAGCTGCCGGTTACCTGAATACCCTGGCCGCAGATGGTCTTTTGGAAAAGCGAAAAATGGGATCCGCTAATTATTACATCAACACACCGCTTTATGACTTATTTACAAAGCCGGTTAATCAGGCGCTATAAAATCACCAATGTTCTGCTCTTGGCTATTTCTTGTTCAAGTGTCATAATGAGGGCTCAAAAGTAGTAAATTTAAAGTATAAGTGGCTTCACTCCCCTCAAGCATATATGAAGCTTTTACCGGAATCAATCTATCACATTTATAATCGCGGAAACAATAAACAGGTTATTTTTCCGCAGGAGAGGAATTACGCTTATTTCTTAAGTAAAGCCCACCATGAACTTAAGAGTGAGATTGATTTTTTGGCTTACTGTCTCATGCCCAATCATTTTCATTTTCTGGTGTCAACAAAATCTGAATACAATTCCATAAAATTTACGAATGCCCTTAGAACTTTGCTGAGTTCTTATACCCGAGCCATCAACAAACAAGAAAACACAACCGGGTCGTTGTTTCAACAAAATACAAAATCAGTTGAGATCGATACTGATTCTTATGTCTCAACCTGTTTTCATTACATACATCAGAATCCACTCAAGGCAGGATTGATACAAAAAATTGAAGATTGGCCTTACCATTCGTTCAATCAATATTGGAAAAATGAGCCTGGCATTTGTTCCACTGATCTTGGTCGGTTATTAATCAGCATTTCGAGCGACCCAACCCAATTTTATAAAGATTCCTACCGAGTGATTCAAGATAGAAGCGCCTTCGAAGATTGAAGATGTGGCACCACTTTAAGTGGTGCCACATCTGTGTAAATCTGCCACTCTGTCACCTTTTCCCTTCCCAAAACCCCTTGGCATAACCCTTGTTCATGGGTTTTCGCTTAAAAATCTGTAATTAAAAACTAAACATAGTCATGGGAAAAATTATTGGAATCGACTTAGGAACCACCAACTCGTGCGTAGCCGTAATGGAAGGCAACGAACCTGTGGTGATAGCCAACAGCGAAGGCCGCAGAACAACACCAAGTATTGTGGGCTTTCTGGATAATGGTAAAGGCGAACGCAAAGTGGGTGACCCTGCCAAGCGCCAGGCGATTACCAATCCAAAAAATACGGTTTCTTCTATCAAACGCTTCATGGGTAAAAAATTTGCCGATGTAGATAGCGAAAAGAAAATCGTAAGCTATCAGGTAGAAAGTGGTAACAACGACACTGTGCGCGTGCGCATTGGCGATCGGTTATATACACCACAGGAAATCTCGGCTATGATTCTTCAAAAAATGAAGAGTACTGCTGAAGACTATCTCGGCACTACCGTAACCGAGGCCATTGTTACTGTACCTGCTTACTTTAACGATGCCGAACGTCAGGCAACTAAAGAAGCGGGCCAGATTGCCGGGCTTGATGTAAAGCGTATCATCAACGAGCCTACTGCTGCAGCGTTAGCCTATGGCCTTGATAAGAAAAACAAAGACATGAAAATCGCGGTGTACGATTTAGGCGGTGGAACTTTTGATGTGTCTATATTAGAACTTGGCGATGGCGTGTTTGAAGTAAAATCTACCAATGGTGATGTACACCTGGGTGGCGATGATTTCGACATGCGCATTATGAACTGGTTGGCCGATGAATTTAAAGCCGACAAAAACATCGACTTGCGCAAAGACCCGATGGCGTTACAGCGCTTGAAAGAAGCCTCTGAGAAAGCAAAGATTGAACTATCCAGTTCAAACGAAACTGAAATCAATCTTCCGTACATCACTTCCGTGGATGGTGTACCTGAGCACTTGGTGAAGAAACTCTCCCGTGCTAAGTTCGAGCAATTGAGCGATGATTTGATTCGCAGAACACTGGAGCCTTGCCGCAAAGCGATTGAAGATTCCGGATACTCAGTTGGTCAGATTGATGAAGTAATTCTTGTGGGTGGTTCAACCCGTATTCCACGTATTGTAGAAGAGGTAGAAAAATTCTTCGGCAAAAAACCTTCTAAAGGTGTAAACCCAGATGAAGTAGTGGCTGTTGGTGCTGCTATTCAGGGCGGTGTGTTAACGGGCGAAGTAAAAGATGTATTGTTATTGGATGTTACTCCACTATCCTTAGGTATCGAAACTATGGGTGGTGTGTTTACCAAGTTAATTTCATCCAACACAACAATTCCATCCAAAAAATCAGAAGTATTTTCAACGGCATCCGACAATCAGCCTTCGGTAGAAATACACGTGTTGCAAGGTGAACGTGAAATGGCGCAGTATAATCGCACCATTGGGCGCTTCCACTTAGATGGTATTCCACCTGCACAACGCGGTATGCCTAAAATTGAAGTAACCTTCGATATCGATGCTAATGGTATTCTGCATGTAAGTGCAAAAGATCAGGGCACTGGTAAAGAACAAAAAATCCGGATCGAAGCTTCAAGCGGTTTAACAGAAGCCGAAATCAAAAAGATGAAGGAAGAAGCAGAAGCGAATGCAGATAAAGATAAGAAAGAGAAAGAGCGTGTGGATAAACTTAACCAGGCCGATTCACTCATCTTCCAGTCTGAAAAACAACTGAAAGAATTTGGTGATAAACTTTCTGAAGGAAACAAGACTGCTATTAACGGGGCGCTGGAAAAACTGAAAGAAGCACATAAGAGTCAGGATCTGGCAGCAATCGATCAGGCTGTTACTAACCTGAACAATGCATGGCAAGCTGCTTCGCAGGAAATGTACCAGGGTGGTGCGCAACAAAATGCAGGAGCCAACAATGCACAATCAACTGAAACTAATACTGGAACTTCAGGTGGTGGCGCTACCGATGTAGAGTATGAAGAAGTGAAGTAATCTTCATCAACCAAACTAACGGCCCTTTGGATTAAAAATTCAAAGGGCTTTTTTTATGGCTTCATCTCTCTTCACTTATCTTTGCAGCCCTTACGTAATCCTTGTAAAAATGTTAGTCGTAAAATTTGGTGGCACCTCGGTAGGCAAGCCCGAGCGCATGAAGAAGATTGCAAACTTAGTGTTGGGCATGCCGGGTAAAAAAATTGTAGTGCTATCCGCGCTAAGCGGAACTACCAATGCCTTGGTGCGCATTGGCGATAGCTTGCTGGCACAACAACAAACCTCGGCCAATAACGAAATTGCCGAACTGGAAAAGCATTATCAGCAATTCATAAAAGAACTTTACGCTGGCGAAGCCTATCAGGCCATTGGGCAGGAAATTGTAAGCCGCTATTTCAGTTTATTCCGTCTGCTGGCTGCAGGCCGGTTTGACGACCGCAGTTACCGCGAGTTGCTGGCCCAAGGTGAGTTAATCTCAACCGAACTTTTCTATCATCATCTGCAAGAGAAAAAAATTTCGGCAAGACTGTTACCCGCTCTGCACTTCATGTCTATCGATGAAAATCACGAACCTGAATTGGAGAAAATAAGCGAACGCCTGAAACCGATCTTAGAAACCATGAACACGGTAGAAATTCTGGTTACGCAAGGTTACATCTGCCGAAACCATCGGAATGAGATTGATAACTTAAAACGCGGTGGTAGCGATTACACGGCATCATTAATTGGTGCCGCCATTCGAGCAGAAGAAATTCAGATCTGGACAGATATTGATGGCATGCATAACAACGATCCACGTATTGTTAAAAAAACATTGCCTATTGCTGAACTTACATTCGATGAAGCTTCGGAGCTGGCCTACTTTGGTGCCAAAATTCTTCACCCCTCCACCATTGTGCCTGCACAGAAATACCACGTACCCGTGCGCTTAAAAAACACGATGGATGAAAAGGCTGCTGGTACCATTATAAGTGATAAAGGTAGTCGCGGACAGTTTAAAGCCATTGCTGCCAAAGATGAGATTACAGCAATCAAGATTAAGTCATCGCGCATGTTGCTGGCGTATGGATTTTTAAGAAAAGTGTTTGAAGTGTTTGAGCGCTACAAAACACCCATCGATATGATTTCTACTTCGGAAGTAGCCGTATCTGTTACCATTGATGATAACAAAAACCTGAACCTGATTCTGGAAGAGCTAAAAAGTTTTGGTACGATTGAAGTTGATAGCGATCAGTCTATAATTTGTATTGTGGGTAATCATCTTTCGGAAAAAGAAGGTGTGCTAAAAGATGTGTTTCAATCGTTGGCAGAAATTCCTATCCGAATGGTATCGTATGGGGGTAGCCCGAATAACATTTCTATTCTGGTAGGAACGGCTCATAAAGAAAAAGCACTTACACTTTTAAACAGCGGATTGTTTAATCTGTAAAACAAGGCGTCAAGACCGCTTAGAGCGGTCAGACGCCTAACGTGTTAACTAATAAAGAAGCTGTCTGTAAAACTATGGGCAGCTTTTTCTATTATTGTTGGTTCGTGAAAAACAATACAACCTACTTACTAACTGGTCTTTCCTTTTCGGTGCTTTGGGCTTCGGCTTCCATTGCCGGTAAGTTTGGGTTAACCTCAGCCGAGCCATTATTCTTTTTCACCATCCGGTTTTTGATTGCTGGTGCTGTGCTTTTGGCCTATGCCCATCTATTTAAAAAGTATCGCGTGCCATCGGGTAAAGAGTGGCAACACCTCGCCATCTTTGGCGCATTCAACACTGCGCTTTATCTGGGCATTTTTATAATAGCGCTTCAGTTTATTACCGCAGGCATTACCGCATTGGCCATTGCACTCAATCCTTTGTTCATTAGTCTGCTTTCTTCTCTACTTAATAAACGAAAAGTAAAATGGTTGGAGTGGGGTAGCATTACGCTGGGTCTTGCGGGCGTGCTGGTTGCCGCGCTTCCGTTATTACAATTGGAATCTATTTCGGTAACGGGTTTGTTGCTATTAGGCCTTAGTATGATAACCTATTCTATCGGTGCTGTTTATTATGCCGGACAAAAGTGGACGCTGGATCGGGTAAGCATTAATGGCTGGCAGGTTTTGCTTGGCGGAATAATGACCGCACCTTTCGCCTTATTTATGCACCAACCCGGCTCAAATCAATTCGATGCTCCCTTCTGGCTTTCGTTAGTTTGGCTGGTGGTACCCGTTTCAATTGTTGCCGTTAACTTGTGGTTAATATTGTTAAAAGCCGATGCCGTAAAAGCATCTATCTGGCTCTACCTCTGCCCTATTTTCGGGCTTATGCTTTCAGCTTTGTTATTAGGCGAACCCTTAACTTTCCATACCTGGCTGGGAACAGCACTTGTGTTAAGTGCTGTATTTATCGGTCAGAAAAAAAATTACGATTCAAAGCAATCCTGATTTTAAATTTTTTAGCTGCAACTAAACCGTATCTCACCATAAAATTTATGAGCCCGCTGCTGGCGCGTCTCCACTGCCGTTTATCAGTTTTATAACCCAAAATTAATATCTGCACTGGTCTGCAATATTTATCTTGCTTCCTTCGCAGGGACTTAAGTTTTATTTTATATTTACCTACTACCAAACTGATTGCCTATGGAAGCAATTGTTATCATCCTCTTCGTTGTGGGATACCTTGCCATTGCGCTTGAACATCCCATTAAAATAAATAAAACTGCTTCGGCTCTCCTTACGGGAGTTCTTTGCTGGACCATTTATGCCGTAACTTCTCAAGATCACATCGAAGAAATTGGTCATCACCTGAGCGAGCATTTAGGTGAGATTGCGGCCATACTCTTTTTCCTGATGGGCGCCATGACGATTGTGGAGTTGGTTGATGCCTACCAGGGTTTTAAAATTATTACCGATCGCATCAATACCAAGAATCCAAAGAAACTGATGTGGATTATTTGCAGTGTAACGTTTGTGTTGTCTGCCATTCTCGATAACCTCACTACTTCTATTGTAATGATCTCGCTTATACGCAAGCTCGTACCCAACAAAGACATGCGTTTATTTTTTGCGGGTATGATTGTAATTGCGGCCAATGCCGGTGGAGCGTGGTCGCCTATTGGCGATGTTACTACTACCATGCTGTGGATTGGCGGCCAGATTTCATCAGGCAATATTATGCTAACACTGTTCCTTCCGAGTTTGGTGTGTATGATTGTGCCTTTGATCTATCTACAATTCACGCTTAAGGGCGAGTTGGGTCACGCAGGTAGCCATAAACAAGAACATAGTTCCGAAGGACATGGTCATGGCCATGGATCAGGTAAGCCTATTAAAGGGCAACTAACCATGCTTATTATGGGCGTTGGTGGTTTAATTTCAGTACCAATTTTCAAAACCGTAACGCATCTTCCACCTTATCTGGGCATGTTGCTGGCGTTAGGCGTGTTGTGGGTAGTATCAGAACTTATTAACCCTGATATGGACGAAGCCGAGAAGCGACCTTATACCGCGGCCGGTGCGCTTACGCGGATTGATGTACCAAGTGTACTTTTCTTCCTTGGGATTTTGCTCGCTGTTGGCGCACTACAGTCTATGAATATTCTTACCAGTTTCTCCGCCTGGCTTGAAACAACATTGGGCGATCAAAAAATTATCATTACCCTTATTGGTATTCTTTCTGCCATTGTAGATAACGTGCCATTGGTTGCAGCCAGCATGGGCATGTACGATATGAATGTGTATTACCAGGATCACATGATCTGGGAATACCTGGCTTATTGCGCGGGTACGGGTGGCAGTATTTTAATTATTGGTTCAGCTGCTGGTGTGGCGGTAATGGGTATGGAAAAAATTGATTTTATCTGGTACCTGAAACGCATTTCGCTACTGGCCATGTTAGGTTACTTTGCCGGTGCAGTTATATATCTGCTTATCCATCCGTTTTTTGCCGTACACCCACCGGCTTAATTAACTAATTGTTTCAACGCTATTTCAAACGAGGCTTGTGCAAGCCTCGTTTTTTTATTGTTGTAGGCATGTGTTTTCTGTAAAGCTTTTAGAATGGTATTCGAGATGTCTGAGAAAATTGCTTCATCAGTCATGCTTACTTCTTTTTCCATAAAGTAAGCAAACACGCGTGCCATACCACAGTTGGCAATAAAATCGGGAATGATGGAAATCTTTTCATCGGCATACAAACCCGTTGCGCCAAAGAAAATTTCCGGATCGGCAAACGGAACATTCGCACCACACGAAAATACTTCTACACCCGAATTCATCATGCGATCAACCTGATCTTTGGTTACCAACCGCGAGGCTGCGGCCGGAACAAACACTTCAAACTCCAGATCCCAGATTTTCTGATTCACCACATCAAACGGAAGTAATTCATCGGTTATCAATTTGTTGCCATCGCGATTCAACACCAACGCACAGATTTCATCGTGGGTAAATCCTTTTTGGTTGATCAATCCACCTTCGCGGGTAAGTATGCCCACAATCTTTACCCCCATCTGCGAAAGATAAAAACCTGCAGCCGCCCCTACATTGCCCCAACCTTGAATTATAGCGCGTTTACCTTCCGTAGCTTTAGCGGAGGAGGGTTTACCTTTCAAATCACCACCCCAAAGTGAGTAATAATGTTTCACTGCTTCGGCTACACCATAACCGGTACACATATCGGCCACTGTGTATTTTTTAGTTAGCGATGGTGTATAGGTTTCACTTTCAATCAACTTGATAACACCTTGCCGTAACTGACCAATGCGATTTACCTTTTGAGGTTCGGTTGGTTTATAGTGCCCGGTAAACACACCTTCCTGCGGATGCCAGATGCCTACATCTTCTGTATGTGGAATTACTTCATGAATCTCATCTACATTTAAATCGCCACCGGTGCCATAATAATATTTCAACAACGGCATTACCGCTGCATACCAGCGATGCAACACGCCTTCCTTGCGCGGATCGTTCGGATCGAAATTGATTCCGGACTTTGCCCCACCAATAGGCGGCCCCGAAACGGTAAACTTTACTTCCATCGTTTTAGCCAGCGACTCCACTTCACGTTTATCCAACCCTACGCGCATGCGCGTGCCACCACCAGCCGCGCCTCCGCGCAACGAATTAATCACCACCCAACCTTCAGCAGACGTTTCGGCATCTTTCCATTCAAACACAATTTCTGCAGGTTTGCTCTCAAACTTTTTCAGTAGTTCCATCATCTTGTAAAGTTTAGGTGTCAAAGATATTTAAAATCGATTGGGAGAAGGGCTTTCTGTATTTTTGAAGTTTACAAACACGAATGAATCTGGTAATTGACAGTGGCAACACCCGCATAAAAGCTGCGCTTTTTAA
>Ga0075163_10001950_pt1 | contig 27796 bp, 23 predicted proteins | sample JI1023141ADNA_FD_71478 | JGI IMG/M metagenome (GOLD analysis project Ga0075163, IMG submission 71478) | Wastewater effluent complex algal communities from Wisconsin, to seasonally profile nutrient transformation and Carbon sequestration -... | ecosystem: Engineered > WWTP > Effluent > Algae...
CGCGAGTGCGTCGAGGTCAACGGCACGGCGCTGGGGCTGTCGCGCGAGGAGATCCGCGGTCGCATGGGCGACATCCTGGAGTTTGCCGAGATCAGCGACTTTCTGGATACGCCGGTGCGCTTCTATTCGTCGGGCATGCTCGCGCGCCTGGGCTTTTCGGTTGCGGTTCACACCGAGCCGGATCTGCTGCTGGTCGACGAGGTGCTGGCGGTCGGCGACCACGCCTTCCAGCAGAAGTGCATTGCCCGCATCCACGAGATTCAGCGCGCCGGCACGACCATCTTGTTCGTGTCGCACGACGCGAGCACGGTGCGCGAGCTGTGCAATCGTGCCCTGTGGCTGTGCGATGGCAAGCTGCGCGCGGATGGCCCGGCGGAGCCGGTGGTCGGCGAATACATGGCCTGGACGGAGCGCCGCTAACTCTGAGAGGATGTGTGCATGGACTTCGCGATTTCCGTCGAGATGCAGGACCTGCTGCGCCGGATCGAGGCGTTTATGCAGGCCGAGGTGTTCCCGCGCGAGGCGGCGTTTCTGTCGCAGCCCTTTTTCTCCGTCGAGCCGGAGCTGAAGGAGGCGCGGCGCAAGGCGCAGGAGGCGGGGCTCTGGGCGCCGCAGGTGCCGCGCGAGCACGGAGGACTGGGGCTCAGCCTGCGCGACTTCGCCTTGGTCAGCGAGATTCTGGGCCAGAGCCCGCTCGGGCACTACGTGTTTGGCTGCCAGGCTCCGGACGCGGGGAACATCGAGGTGCTGATGCGCCATGCCTCGCCGGAGCAGCAGCAGCGCTATCTGGCGCCGCTCGTGCGCGGCGAGCTGCGCAGCTGCTTCGCGATGACCGAGCCCGATACGCCGGGCAGCAATCCCACGCGCCTGCATGCGCGCGCCGTGCGCGATGGCGACCACTACGTCCTCGACGGTCGCAAGTGGTTCACCTCGGGCGCGGATGGCGCGGCGTTTGCGCTGGCCATGATGGTGACCGATCCCGCGGCTGCGCCCCATCAGCGGGCTTCGCTGTTCATTGTTCCGACGGATACTCCGGGGTATTCGCGGGTGCGCAACATCCCGATCATGGGCCATGCCGGCGAAGGCTATCCAAGCCACAGCGAGGTCGAGTTCAAGGGCTGCCGCATTCCAGCCGAAAACCGGCTGGGGCTCGAAGGGGCGGGCTTTGCCATCGCGCAGGAGCGGCTGGGACCCGGTCGCATCCATCACTGCATGCGCTGGATCGGCATCTGCGAGCGCTCGTTCCGGCTCATGTGCGAGCGGGCCATGACGCGCGTCATCGACAGCGCCGACCCACGACAGCCGGGCAGCACCGACGAGACGCTGGCCAGCAAGCAGATCATCCAGACGTGGATAGCAGAGTCACGGGCCGAGATCGACTCGGCGCGGCTGCTGGTGCTGCGCACGGCCTGGCGCATCGATCAGGTCGACGGTGGCGGCCATCACGGCTTCTATTCGGCGCAGACCGATGTCTCGCTGATCAAGTTCCACGTCGCCGGCGTGCTTCAGCGCGTGGTCGATCGGGCGGTGCAGGTTCACGGGGCGCTCGGCATCACCGGCGACACCGTGCTCTCATTTTTCTACAGCCATGAGCGCGGCGCCCGCATCTACGACGGTCCCGACGAGGTCCACAAGCTGTCCGCAGCGCGCCGGATCCTCAAGGAGGTCGGCGGTCAGGGACGCTCCGGCTCGGAGCGCACCAAGAGGCGATAAGGGGCATCGAAGCAGGTCTTGTGGTCGCGGCTGGAGACGCGAATCAGCGCGTCCCCGCGAGCCTTCAGCTGGAGCATTCCGCTGCCGCCGTCGGCCGGTGTCGTGACGCGCTCGACGCCGTCGCTGCGCACCCACTCAAGGGCCGCTCGGCAGTCGCTGCCGGTGCCGGGGAGGATCAGCTGAACCGTGTGCCGCCTGGGTGCGGCGGCAGCGCGGATGCGGAAGCAGTCGCTGTCGCCAGGCCACAGAAAGCCGGCCAGCGAACCCTCGCTGCTGCCGCCGGCGCTGGCTGAGAGCACCGGCTCGCTTGCCTGCGCGCAGTCGTCGTTGGGCTCGCTCTCGGCGTCCTCCAGCTGCGGCTCTACGCCGAGGCGCAGCTGATAGCGCGGATCCGCCGCGCCCTTGGCAACCGCAGGCGCCAGGGTGCGAACGCCGACAAAGGCTCGCGCGGTCCCGGCCGGCAGGCCGACGTTGCGCAGCCGCAGCTCCTGCGAGCCCTTGGGCGCAGTCAGCTCAAAGGCAAACTGGAGCTTGCGAAAGCCGCCGGGGGCCGCACCGCCATCCGCCTGTGCCGCATCGCTGGCAGGCTCGATGAGCAGGCGCATCGCTGGCGTGGCTCCGGGTGTGCGCAGCTCGATCCGCAGGATCGCAGGGGCCTTGAGCCCCGGTGGATTCGCAGCGGAGTCGGGCGTGGTCGGCCGCCGATAGAGCGCATCGGCCACGTTGATGACCCAGAAGTCCTCATCGCCGCGCCAGGGCAGCGTGCCGGTGAGATCCTCGGCTGTGGCTGGCGTGGCCTGCTCAGGGGCGTCGTTGGGCTCTGCCTCGCTGCCCGGAGGAGCCGGCGACTGATTGACCTGCAGCTGATAGGTCGATGCCAGGGGCTCGGTGCCGCCTGCCGCCACGCTGCCGCGCACCCGCACCAGCAGCACCTGGCGAGGCTGCACGGCCAGGCTCAAGTGCTCCGGCTCGCCGCGACCATGCTCATCCAGACGCGCAAACGGCTGGGCGGCAGCTGCGCCGGTTCGCGCCGGATCGTAGAGCTCCAGCGCCAGGTCGGTGTGCGCGCTGCCGCTGGCTTCGATGCGCAGGAGCTGCGGGGTAGGGGCTGCACCCACAGTCACCGCATACCAGTCGTCGGCGCCTTTGCCGGCGCCCAGCGTGGTCGGCGGTGCCAGCGAGCCGCGCACGGCCTTGCCGGTCTCGATGGGCTGCGCATGCTCGCGGTCGTCGTTGGGCTCGTGCTCATCGACGGCCGGCAGCGCAGGCCTGCCCAGCTGCCCCGAGCCTGAGCTGCCGTTTGATGTGATGGGATTGGGACGCGAGTCAACGACTTCGACCGGAGGGCCGGCATCCTTGCCTCGCGGCAGCGGTCTGCGCCAGTTGCACTCGCTGACCGACACCAGCAGCGGCAGCAGCGCGAGTGCAGGGCTAGTCAGCCGCATCGCCACCGGACGCTGCGCTGGAGCTGCTTTTCGCAGACTCGCTCTCAGCCAGCGATGGCGGCAGCGTGGCCATGTACTCGGCCTCGGCAACCACCTGATCGCCGACCAGCGTCTGGCCGCGAAACTTCCAGATGCGGCCCCGTCCACGCACCAGCGTCGACTGTAATGACAGCTGATCCCCAGGCACCACTGGTCGCCGGAACTTGGCTTTGTCGATGGCGACCAGGTACACGATCTGCTCGCCGTCGAGCTTGCCCAGCCGCAGCCGGGCATGCAAGGCCGAGGTCTGCGCCATCGCCTCCAGGATCAGCACCCCCGGCATCACGGGATGGCCGGGGAAGTGACCGCCGAAGAACGGCTCGTTGATCGTAACGTTCTTGATGGCGACGCAGCGCTCGCCGTCGGACGAATACTCAACGACGCGGTCGACGAGTAGGAACGGATACCGATGGGGGAGCAGCCGCTGAATGGCCACCGAGTCAAGCGGCAGCTTGATTTCCGCGGCAGTGCTTGTCATGGGGAGCTACTTCGCTGGAGTCGGGCCAGGTGCCGGAGCCGCAGGCGTCTTCATCTCGTTGGCCTTGCGGATGACCTCGTTGGTGATGTCGAGCTCGCTCTGCTGCGGCCAGATCACCGCGTCGGAGCGCAGCACCAGCGTGAACTTATCGCGCGAAGCAATCTGAGCGATGGCGCCGATGACCTTCTGCTGGATCGGCTGCGTCACCTTCATCTGCTTCTGCTGGAACTCCTGCTCGGTGCGCATGACAGTCTCTTGAAACTGCATGGCCTTCTGCTCCAGCTCCTGCCGCTTCTTCTGGAAGACGTCGGGCTTCAGCACGGACTCTTGCTTCTGAAGATCGTCGCTGAGCTTCTTGAGCTCGTCCCGCTTCGACTCGAGCTCCTTCTTCTTGCGATCCGCTTCGGTCTGAAGCGACGTAAGAATGGACCGGCCCTCCGTGGTCCCTTCAACGGCGCGCTGCATATCGACGATGGCGAACCTGCCCTGCGCCTGCGCGGTGGCGCTGAATCCAACGGTGGCTAGCAGGGCAGAGAGGCCGAGCGCGATCCGCATTCCGATTGCACGACGAGACATTGCGATGAGCTCCTTCTTGTTTGTTTTCGCTAATTTACAAGGGGAAAGGCTTACTTGCTCGGCCAGGAAAAGTCAACCGCGACCTCGGAAGCGCAGGCGCAGAAAAACCGGCATCGTCTATGGCGCTGGTTACAGCGACAGTCTGTGCTGACGAAGCCAGAGCTCGACGTTCAGCGCCTTCCAGAGCGAAAAGCTGTCGAGCGAGATTTGTCCGGCAGATGCGGCCTGATATTGCCTCGCAAGTGTCGCGGTGTCGAACAGGCCGCGCTGTTTCATCGTCGGTGAGTCCAGCAGATCGAGCACCAGCGGGCGCAGCGGACCGAGCAGCCAGCGCTCGGCCGGCGCGGCAAAGCCGACCTTGTCGCGCCGGCTGCGCACAAGCTCTGGCAGGAGCGGCCCCAGCGCCCTGCGCAGCAGCGCCTTGGTCAGCCCGTGCTGCACAAGCTCGGTCGCAGGCCTGCCCAGGCAGTGCTCGACGACGCGAGGGTCCAGGAAGGGGGCGCGCGACTCGACCGAAGCGAGCATGCTGTTGCGATCTTCGTAGCGCAGAATCGTGGCCAGGGACGAACCGCAGAGCAGCGAGTAGAGATACCCGTGAAGCAAGCTGCGCCTCATGAAGCCGCCCAGGTGCGGCGGCGGTGGCGGCGGCAGCGGCGTTCCCAGATCGGCGATGAGAAAGTGGGGACGACGGTGAAAATTCTGCCGCCAGCGATGCTCCTGCCAGGGCAGCTCCAGAGTCGCCGGCAGCTGCCTTCTGGCGGCCAGCCGCAGCGCGCTCAGCAGGCCCCGCAGCTGCGCGTCGGGCTGGGCATCGCGCAGCGCCAGCCGCAGCTCTGCCCAGGCGCCGCGGCGCAGCAGCTCGGCGTGCAGGGCCGGGAGCGCGCCGCGATAGCCGGTCAGACACTCGTCGGCGCCCTGGCCGCTCAGGCTGACGCGCACGCCGTGCTCGGCAATGAGCCGGTAGACGGCATGCTGCGCCCAGACGCTGGCGCCGCCGAGCGGCTCGTCATGCTGGCCGATGAACCTGGCGAATGAGTCCGGCGCCAGCAGCTGCATCGGATCGATCTGATGGTTTTCGACTCCGGTGTGGTCCGCGACCGCAGCGATGTATCGACGCTCGTCGCAGGCATCGCCGGGCTGGTGCACGGCCGAGAAGGTCTTGAGCCGCTGGCCCTGCTGCCCCGCCAGGCAGACCAGCGAGGAGCTATCGAGCCCGCCCGACAGACACGCGCCCACCGGCACGTCGCTGCGCAGGCGCAGTCGCAGGCTGTCGCCCAGCAGCTCGGCAAACTGGGCGTCGGCCTCCGGGCCGCTGCTCGGGGGGCAGCGGTCGGGCGAGAGCTCGTAATAGCGACGGCGATCGAGACTGAGCTGCCCATCGGGACGCCGGGTCAGCCGCCACACCTCGCCGGGCGCGACGCGCTGGATGGGGCGGATGAAGGTCTTGGCGCCGACCTCGTGCTCGGCATCGGCCAGGTAGCAGGCCAGGGTGTCGCGCTCGACGCCGATCGCAATGCCAAGGGTGCGCGCCGCATGCACGACGGCCTTGAGCTCCGAGGCAACGATGGCCGTGGCGCCGTCGAGCAGGCAGTAGAGCGGCTTTTCGCCGAAGCGGTCGCGGGCCAGCCATAGGGCCTGCTCGTGCTCGTCCCACAGCGCGAACGCGAACATGCCGTTGATCTCGTCGAGCGCTGCCGGCATCCCGCGCTGGCTGGCGAGCTCCAGGAGCACCTCGGTGTCGCCCTGGCCGCGCCACGGCTGCGACAGGCCGCGCTGCTCCAGCTCCGAGCGTTTACTTAAATAGTTATAGAACTCGCCGTTGTACGTAATACAAAACTGGCCGCGCCGCATGGGCTGGGCAGCGGCGTCGGACAGGTCGATGATTGCCAGGCGGCGGTGGCCCAGCGTGACGCCGCCAGCGCCGCTCCAGACGCCTTCGCCATCGGGGCCGCGGTGGCCCAGGATGGCGCACATCTGGCGCACCAGCGATTCGCGTTGAGACTGCTCGATCGGTGCGAGCAGGGCGACGACGCCGCACATTCAGCGGGCGCTGGTGTCCCTGGCAGCGGCGGGCGCGGCGTTCATGCGGGAGTGGCCGCGACCGTAGCCGAAGTAGACGACGAGCCCGATCGAGATCCACACCAGGAAGGTGGTCTGCGTTTTTTTGTCGAGCCCGATCATCATGAGCAGGCAGATGAGCGATCCCGCGATGGGAATGAAAGGCACCCAAGGAGTCCGGAACGGGCGCGAAATGGTGGGATCGGTGCGGCGCAAGATCATCACGCCAACGCAGACCAGGACGAATGCAAACAGCGTCCCCATGGAAGTGAGCGAGCCCGCCAGCTCGACATTCATCGTGGAGGATGCGACGGCAACCAGGCCGCCGGTGAGGAGCGTGGAGCGATACGGGGTGTGGAAGCGGGGATGGATCTTGCTGATTCCGGCGGGCAGCAGGCCGTCGCGGCTCATCGCCATGAACACGCGCGGCTGTCCCATCATCATGACCAGAACGACGCTACCGAGCCCGGCCAGAGCTCCCAGCGAGACCAGGAACGCGCCCCAGTTGACGCCGGTGTGTCGCAGCGCGAGCGCCACCGGAGCGGGAACATTGAGCTCTGTGTAGGGAACGATGCCCGTCAGCACCGCCGATACGGCGATGTAAAGGATCGTGCAGATGACCAGCGAAGCGAGGATTCCAATGGGCAGGTCGCGCTTGGGATCCTTGGCCTCTTCAGACATGGTCGTGACGGCGTCAAAGCCAATGTACGAAAAGAAGATCAGGCCTGCGCCACCGACGACACCCTTCCATCCGAAGGGCAAAAATGGCGACCAGTTTTCCGGCTTTACGAAGCGCACGCCGATGGCGAGAAAGGCGAGAACCACGACCAGCTTGAGCACCACGATGATGCCCGTGGCGCGTGCGCTCTCTTTGACGCCGACGATGAGCAGCGTCGTGATGGCGGCGACCAGCAGCACGGCCGGCACGTTGAGGATGCCGTGGTGGACAAGTCCATCGGCGCCTGTGAAGGTCGCGAGGTAGCCGTTGCACCACTCGAGCGGAAGGTTGATGCCGAAGCCCTTCAGGAAGTCGACAAAGTACCCTGACCACGAGATGGCCACGGTGATCGCACCGACGGCATATTCGAGCACCAGACCCCAGCCGATCATCCACGCCAGCAGCTCGCCCAGGGTGGCAAAGGCATAGGTGTAAGCGCTACCAGCGACGGGAATCATCGCCGCCATCTCGGCATAGCAGAGTCCGGCGCAGGCGCAGCCCATGGCCGACAGCACGAATGACAGCACGATTGCGGGGCCTGCCTTCGTCGCTGCTGCCGAGCCGGTGATGGCGAAGATGCCGGCGCCGATGATGGCGCCGATTCCGATCATCGTCAGGTCCAGCGCCGAGAGCGAGCGCTGTAGGCGCCCGTGGCCGGATTCCGCCTCCGAGATCACCTGAGAGACTGTTTTTCGACGGAAGAGTGAGCTGGACACAGTTCCTCCTTTATACACATTTCCGCTGCTCCATGGGGGAGCAATCCCACTTCAGCCCATCTCGTCGAAGTCGAGCTCTCGACTGTAGGTCTCGTCGATTCCGCGCAGTGCCCAGAACGCGAGCACGATGCACAGCCCACCTAGCGTTGCCGCCGCAGCGACGAGTCCGCCGCTGTCCTTCCAGAGGCGACCAAGCAGCTGAAATGCAGTGGTCAGCGGAATCACCGCAGCGCGCACAAGGTTCGGAATCGTCGTGGTTACAGTGGCGCGGAGGTTGGTGCCGAAGTGTTCGGCCGCCGTGGTGATGAGCACAGCCCAGTAGCCGGTGCCCAGACCGACGACGAAGCAGATGGCGTAAAACGTTCGGATGGGAACATGAGCAGCTGCCAGAAAGGCGCCGATGCTCGCCACGGACAGCAGCAAGAACAGCGAGATTGCGCGCTTGCGGCTGCGCAGCCGCTGGCTCAAAAGTCCGCTCAGGAAGTCGCCGATGGCGACGCCGAGATAGGAGCTCAGCACCGCGCGCGGGGCCGTCACGCCGGGGATGTCCAGCGCACGGCCGAACTCCGGCGAAAACACCATCAGGATTCCAGCGACAAACCAGATCGGCACCCCGATGAGCACCAAGCGCAGGTAGAGCTCCAGTCGGCGCGGATTGCGAAACAGCAGCCGCAGGTTGCCGCGCTGAATGCTGCCGCCGGACTCGTTTCGCGCACTTGCTGACACGAAAAGCGGCGACTCCATCAGGCGGATCCGCAGCCCCAGCAGCACGAATCCGATGACTCCTCCGACGACATAGCAGGTTCGCCAGGGCAGAAGCTCGGCCATCGCCGCGGCTGCAATTCCGCCGCACAGACCAAAGCCCGCCACCACCATGGTGCCAAGTCCACGGCGCGCGGTGGGCAGCGACTCGCTGACCAGCGTCACCGCTGCACCGAGCTCACCACCCAGGCCGAGCCCGGCGAAGAATCGACAGACCACATACGCGGGCAGCGTGGTCACCGTGGCATTGGCCAGCGTCGCCAGCGAGTAGAGCAGGATCGAGCCATAGAGCGCGCGCAGCCGACCATATCGATCGCCGAGGATGCCCCAGAACAGGCTGCCAATCAGCAGCCCTCCCATCTGCCAGTTGAGCAGCGTGGCGCCGGCCGGAAGCAGCTGCTCAGCGGGCACGCCAACGCTGCCCAGACTCGGGACGCGCAGCACGCTGAACAGAAACAGATCGAGGATGTCGACGAAGTAGCCGAGTGCAGACACAGCGACGACGCGGCGCGTCAAATCGGAGCTGGCTGGGGGAGCGCTGAAAGGCGGCGACACCGGCATTGCGCGAGTATCGTCACCTCGTGCCGGTTGCGCCAGCGTTGTCTTCTTGCGGGCTTGGGAGGCTTGCTGCGAGTTGGGCGAGCTTACTGAATCACGCGCAGCAGGATCGCAGTGGTGTTGTCGACGCCGCCGTTGCTGAGCGCAGCGCGGATGAGCGAGTCGGCCGCCTCTTCGAGGTTCGTCGAGCTGGCTGCGTCCGACATCACCTCGCGCAGAATCCAGTCGTCAACCATGTCGGTGAGTCCGTCGCAGCACAAGAGGTAGATGTCGCCGAGCTGGAGCGACTCGCGCTGATGCTCGACGTCCACCATCTCGTGCAGACCGACGGCGCGCACGATGACGTTGTCATTCGGCGGCCCGTAGCGGCGGGCCAGCTCCGGGTTGTCCTGGTACAGGTTCACCAGCGAGTGGTCGCGCGTCACCTGCACCAGATCGCCGCTATGGTACGATAACCGATAGATGCGGCTGTCCCCGACGTGACAAATGTGGAGCACATGGCCCTCTTGCCGAACTCCCACAACGGTGGTGCCCATGTTGTGCAAGTTCGGATCGCTCCGCGCCTGGTTGTAGATGGCCAGGTTGGCCGAGCGAATCGCGGTCACCAGGACGTCGGCGTCCTCGGGCGGCGTCGGCTGGTTGGCGCGAACGATCTGCTCGATCGTCTTCACCGCCAGCTGCGAGGCGACCTGACCCCCGACGTGACCGCCCATGCCGTCGCACACGGTCCACAGTCCAAGGTCCGGGCACAGGAGCATGGAGTCCTCGTTCTTCTCCCGGACCAACCCTACGTGAGTGCGACCCGCTTGTTCCAGACGCATCATGGAGTATTTTCGACGATATTCCGAGAAAAGGTGCCCTGTCAATGCGAGGCGGTCGGCTAAAAGTTCTCTCCTCGACGGATGAAAGAAGTCACATGCCTCCCGAGGTAGGGAAAGCTGCGTCCCTCGGCGTGCTTTCCGTTCATTTTGAGGGCGGGCGCTGTCGGGTTCGCTGTCCGTTCTGCTACCTCGGGCAGCGCAGCGGAGCCTCGGATGAGGCCGCGCCGCTCAGTGGACTCGACGGCATCGATCTGGGGCTCGTGGAGACGGCGCTGCGCACGCTCTCGTACCGCGAGCTGGCCGTGACGCTGAGCGAGCCGATCGAGCCTGTGCTCGAACCGCTCGGGCGACTGGTGCGCGTGGCCGGCGAGCGGGGCCTTCTGGCCGCCGTGACCACGACGCTAGCCGTCAGCCAGCAGCTGCCGGATGCGGCCCTGGCCGGCGTCGGCCGGCTGAACTTGTCGGTGGACCCGTGGAAGGGCCAGGTCGCAGCGCCCAAAGGAAGCGTCGAGGCCGCCGATGTCGCGACGGCGCTGGCGAACCTGCGCAGGCGATCGCAGGCCGAGCTGGTGCTCATCGTGACGCTCAGCACGCAGCGCTTTGCCGAGGAGCTCCTGGAAAAGGACGGCCTCTTGGGCGCGCTCCTGGCGCTGCCCGACGTGGATCGCGTCGCGCTCAATGCGCTGAAGCCGCCGCCGCCGTGGTGTGATCGGGCGTTCTGGCTGCGGACGACGGCGCGGCTCGGGCCCCTGCTCCGGCAGCATCTCGATCGGCGGCTGTTTCTCGACTGCTACGTGGCGGCGCGCATCCTGGGTCTGGGCGACTGTCCGGCGCGTCCCGACCTGTCTCCCGCCCCAGGCGCCGGGGCTGGCGGGGTCGCATTTCGCAGCTGCGTCTACCAGCCGGCGCCCGACTTCGTTGCCGGGACCAGCGACGAGCTGGCAGATCGGCTGCGCGCATTTACCGTCCCCGCGGTTTGCCCATTTCCCATCCGCTGATTTCTGGGTCATATTCGGCACTTATGAAAGCCATCTTGATCGCCGCTGGCATGGGGCGCCGTCTGAGTCCGTACACCGATGACCGCCCCAAGTGCCTCGTCGAGGTCTCAGGGAGGTCGCTCATGCACCGCGCGCTCGATGCCCTGCGCAGCGCCGGCGTCGCCGAGTTCGTCATCATCCGCGGCTACCTCGGCGACTGCCTGACGGCCGCTCTCGCCGACGAGCCCGGCGTCTCTTTCGTCGAAAATCCCAACTTCACCCGCAACAACATCCTCTTGTCGCTGATGCACGCCGACGGCGCCATGGACGGCGGCTTTTTCTGCTCCTACTCGGACATCGTGTTTCGGCCCGAGGTCGCCGAGGCGCTGGCCAGAAGTCCGCACGATCTGTCCCTGGTCGTGGATCCGTTCTGGGCCGACGCCTACGACGGGCGCAGCGAGCATCCGGTGCCCGAAGCCGAGCTCTGTGCGACGGAAGCGGGCAGCCAGCGGGTGCGCCGCGTGGGCAAGCAGGCGGTGCCGCCAGCCGAGGCCTCGGGCGAGTTCATTGGCCTCTGGCGCGCGTCTGCCGCCGGAGCGGGATGGCTGCGCAACCTCTACCAAAAGCGGCTGGCCGAGCTGGGACTCGACCAGCCCTATGGCCGAGCAGCGCGTCTGGAAGTTGCCTACCTCACGGACCTCTTCAACGATCTGATTGCCCAGGGGCACCCAATCCACGCGGTGCCCATTGAGCGCCCCTCGTCGTGGCGCGAGATCGACACGGTCCAGGATCTGGAGCGCGCGGCGGCCGTGGTCAACTGGTGACGGGCTCGAAGCAGAGCCGCTCTTTGCCGCACTCGCTGGCGTGGGCCAGACCGCCATCCGGGCCCGCGCACTCCATGGTCCGCAGGCACCAGTAGACAGCGGTGCCGGCATCGCCCTTCTGCCAGTAGATCGGCTCGTTATCGGCGTTGCGCACCGACAGGTGAGCCATCTTGGTCCGCAGCTTTCGGCAGATGCTGAGGGCGAGCTCGGCTTCGCTGGGCTCCCGCTCCCCGTGGAGCGCGTCCGCAGCGAGCGTTTCTAGCGACGGTACTGGCATCAGCGTCCTCCTCTGTCGGCGCTCAGCAGATCAAACGCGGCCTGCTGCACGAGCCCCTGGCACAGCGCCACCTTGTAGCGATTGCCGCTGAGCGGCGCCGCGCCCTCGGTCGCAGCTGCGCCCACCAAGCGCAGGCTGGCGGCATCAGCGCGCGCAACTTTCACGAGCGCAGCCTCGGCGGCCTTGGCCCGCCACGGCACTGGCGCCACTGCGCCCAGCACCACCCGCGCCGCTGCCACCGGCGGTCCGCCTGCGCTGCCTGTCTGTAGGGCGATGGCGACCTCGGCCAGGGGCCAGTCAAAGCTCTGCTTCTGCTTCACTTTTTGATAGATGCTGCGCTCGCCCGGCCCGGGCATGGGCACGTACACATTGGCCAGCACCTCGTCGGGCTCCAGCCGGTTTTCGCGCTGCACGTCGCCGCCTGGCTGGCTGGGCGCCACCAGCATCGCGCTCAGCCGCTGAAACCGCCGCCCCTTGCGTCCAAACACCTCCACGATCGCATCCAGCGCCACCAGCGCCGTGGCTGTGGCCGAGGGATGCACGGCGGCGCAGGGGCGATTGTCGAAGATGGCGTGAAACTCGTTTTCGCCGTCGACGGCAAAGCACTCGCTGCCGCCCTTTTTGCGGCAGACGAAGTCATGGCTGCGGTAGTACCAGCAGCGCGGCCGCTGTAGCAGGTTTCCGCCCAGCGTCGCGACCTGGCGAATCTGCGGGGTGGCCACCGCATGCGCCGCCAGCGACAGGGCCGTCACCGAGCGCTCCAGAAACGGGTGGCTTGCGACCTGCGCGAGTGTGGCGAGCGCCCCGATGCGAAAGCAGTCGCGGGGCGCAGGTGCCGCGCCGTTGCCGGTTCCGGGGAGCAGCCGCGTCACGTCCTCGGGCACGCTGGCCGCCTTGACCTCGGCGATCTCGCCGAGCGGACTGCCGACGGAGCGGCGCAGATTGACCAGGCGCTCGGGCTGTTCAAGACCCTCTTTCAGGCGATCCAGGACATCGATGCCCCCGGCCTTGAGCAGCCCGCCCGGCCGACCAGCCGTTGCTGCCAGGTAGGTCGTTGCCTGCTCGGGGGTGTGGGCATCGATCCAAATGAAGGGCTTCATGGCGAGGGGCTCCGATTGGGCGACTGTGCAGGCGACGCGGCGCGCGCTTCGAGCGCAGCCAGCACGCGGGCGGGCGTGATGGGCAGCTCGCGGATGCGCACGCCGATGGCGTTGTACACAGCGTTGGCAATCGCTGCGGATGTGGGAACGGTGGCGGGCTCGCCAATGCCGCGGGCATCGGTCGAGGTGCGGCCATGCAGCTCTTCAAGCAGCACGATGTCGATCCGCGGAACATCCAGCGCGCCGGCGATCTTGTACTGCTCCAGGTTGGCGTTGAGCATGCGCCCGGCGCGCTTGTCCATGCGCCTCTCCTCGAAAAGGGCGTAGGAGAGGCCCTGGATGACGCCGCCGTGGATCTGGCTCTCGACGAGCAGCGGGTTCATCGGTCGCCCGCAGTCGTGTGCAGCGACGATGCGCTCGACCCGGATGATGCCGGTCAGCGTGTCGACGACCACCTCGGCGAACTGGACTCCGCCGAGGGTGCCCGGCGCGTGTCCGCTCTGGCCGGCGCCGTAGTCGTTCTGGCGTGAGCCGGTGCCGACAATCTGCTCTTTTCGCAGCCGCGCCATGGCCTCTTTCAGCGTCAGCTGGAGCTCTTTGCCGCCGCTATTGCCGACGAGCTTGCCGCCCGGACCGGGCCGCAGGGGCTCTTTGAGGCCCAGGCTCGCGGAGAGCTCACGGATGAGCGCGCGCTTGGCGGCATGGGCGGCATCGCGGGCCGGCGGCGTGATGGACGCGGTGGTGACGCTGCCGCCGGAGCCGGGGCCCACGGGGAGACGGGTGTCGCCGAGGGTTACCTTGACGCTGCTGAGCGGAACTCCCAGCTCCTCGGCCACGACCTGGGCCAGGGGGGTGCGGATGCCGCCGCCGATGTCCTGCACGCCGGTCAGGAGCTCGACGGTGCCGTCGCGGTGTATGCGCACTTCGGCATTGGCGTCATCGTGCCACAGGTAGTACCAGACGCCCTGCGCGACCCCCAGACCGCGGCGCAGATGCCCCAGCGAGCCCTCGGGCGGGCTCTGGCCGGCGGGGCGCCGCCGCTGCCAGCCAAAGACCTCGGCGCCGCGCTGCCTTTCGATGCGCCGGGCCGGGTGCGGATCGTTGCGGGCGCGCAGCTCCAGCGGGTCGATGCCGAGCTTTTCCGCCAGCTCGTCCATGGCCTGTTCGAGAGCGAACGCCCCCTGCGGATGGCCCGGGGCGCGGAATGCGGCGATGGGGCCGGTGTGGGTGAAGACGTCGAACTCTTCGGTGTAGATGGCGGGGCAGCTGTAGAGGTTGTTCGCCGGGCCGGCAAAGCCCGCACCGGCGCCGGCGCCGCTCGAACCCCAGCCGTGGGCCTCGATCGCCACCAGCTTGCCCTGGGCATCGGCGCCCAGGGTCAGGGTCTGTTCGGAGCCGGGGCGATTGCCCACGGCCAGGTGCTGCTCGCGGCGGTCCAGGCAGACGCGCACCGGAGCGCCGGCTTTTTTGGCCAGCATTGCGGCGAGCACGCCGAAGTTGCCAGCGCCGAACTTGGCGCCGAAGCCGCCACCGCAGTAGTCGGTGAACACGCGGACGTGGCTTTTTGGAATCTCCAGATACTCGGCCAGCTCGTCTCGCACGGAAAAGATGCCCTGCGTGGATGCCCAGACGGTGAGGTCGTCGCCCTGCCACTCGGCGGTGAGGCCGTGGGTCTCGATGGGCGAGTGGGTCTGGACCTGGGTGCGATAGGTGCCGCTGACCGTGGCCTTGGCGCTCTGGAGGGCGGCTGTGACCGCTGGACGGCTGCTGGTGGGCTTCTGACCGCGCGGTGAGCCGATGCGCGGGCCGCGCACGTTGCCTTTTTGCGGCAGCCCCCCGCTCGCGCCGCCGCCGCCGGCCGAGCCCGACATGGTAACCGGGCCGCTGAAGACCAGCGGCGCGCCGGCCTTCTGGGCCAGATCGGGATCGACGACGTGCGGCAGGACCTCGAAATCGACCTTGATGGCCAGCAGCGCGGCCTCGGCCTGCGCCGCGGTCTCAGCGGCCACGGCGGCGATCGGCTGACCGACGTAGCGGACGATCGGCACCAGCTTGGCGCCTTTCTGATCCTCGCCGCTGACCCGGGCGCCGCCGATGAGGTGGGGCAGCACCACCACGGCCTTTACGCCGGGCAGGCCCTCGGCCTCCTTGGTGTTCACACCGTGCACGCGGGCATGGGGGTGGGGCGAGCGCAGCACGCGGCCGATGAGCAGGCCCGGGCGGCGCACATCCGCGGTATAGCGGGCGCGGCCCGTGACTTTTTCCGCGCCATCGAGTCGCGGGGTCGCTTTTCCGACGGTGGCGAGGGTGCTGTTTTCGCGCCAGGGAGTGGGTGCCTCGTCGGGCAGCTCGCGCTTTTCTTGACGGGTCTCGACGCCGACGACGCCGACCAGGAGCTCGACCGGGCCGCTCATCGCGCACCTCCTGCCCGCGGAGGGGTCTGTCCGCGAGCGGCAGCGACGGTGGCGGCGATGACGTGAGGATAGCTGCCGCAGCGGCAGAGGTTGCCGGCCACAGCTTCGCGAACCGCCTGTTCATCGATTGTGGCGAGCTTGCCTGCCGCTCGCCGCTGTTCGTAAAGGGCGGCGCAGCTCATGACCATGCCGGGGGTGCAAAAGCCGCACTGAAGGGCATCGTGGTCGACGAACGACTGCTGCACGGGATGCAGCTTCTGCGCGGGGGCCAGCCCTTCGATGGTGGTCAGGGCTCGCGGCGGGCGCTTGGCGCCGATGCCGGCGACGTCGAGCGCCAGCGTCATGCAGGATGGCGTTGGCTGGCCATCGACCCAGACGGTGCAGGCGCCGCAGGCGCCTCGGTCGCAGCCGATCTTTGTGCCGGTCAGACCCAGCTGCTCGCGCAGAACCTGGACCAGGGTGTCACGAGGCTCGATGCGTGCCTGAATGACCTTGCCGTTGAGGAGCAGCTGCACCGGGATCAGGCCGGGGCCAAGCTCTTGCGGCGGCGGCGCGCTGGCCCCGGTGGCGGCAGCGGTTGCGGCCGATGCTGCTGCCGGGACAAGCAGGGCGGCTCCTGCGGCCGTGCCGGTCGTTACCAGGAAGTCTCGTCGCGAGGGAGCGTCTGGAGAGACTGCACCGACGCATTCACCATCCGGTCTTTCGCGGTCCTGTGCCATGGCCGCGACCATAGGACGGGCCGGCCAAGAGCACAAGCATTGCAGCGGGTTACGCGGGGATCTGGCGGCGAACGATATCTTTGAGATTCAGCAGATTGACGGTGAAGTGGATGGCGATGGGGCTCAGCAGATCGCCCATGGAGACAAAGACGATGCCGAGCAGCAGCCCCATGAGCAGCGCCGAGAGGGTCCAGGGCAGAAAGCGGACGCCGGGGCCGATGTGCAGCAGGGCAAAGATGGCCGACGAGCCGAAGAGACCGAGCAGGTAGCCGGGCGCTCCGGGCAGCAGATCCTTGAGGTGCAGCAGCAGGGCGCCGCGAAACAGGCACTCTTCGCCGATGGCGGAGGCGGCGGCGAGCAGCAGGATCTCGCGCTCGCTCAGGGGGCCGAGCAGGTCGTGAAACTCGTTGTGCAGCATGCGCGCCCAGGCGTAGCGCTCCTGGAGCATGCGCGTCAGCAGCACGAGCAGCAGGCCCATGGAGGCGCCGATCGCGCCGCTGCTGATGAACTGCACTGCGTGCTGACCGGGACGCAGCGGCGACGCCTCAAAAAACAGGATGTTGGGGTGGCCGCGAAGAGCGCCCCACAGCACCGCAGCGGCGGCCAGGGTGGCGTAAAAAGTCACAACGCGACCAGCCCTGCTCGTCGTCGGTATGTTTCTCGGCGCTAGCTGCACGTGCGCCAGTATACGAAGCGGACTCATCCTTGCCAAAAATTTTGCGGGCGCGCGCAGGGGCACGCACGGTTGGGTGATGCTGCCTGATAGGCGAAGGATTGGAAAGGGAAGAGAAGAGGGCAGGGCGGTGTGAACCGCCCCGGAGGCTTACTTGTGCTTGCCGCCAGTTGCGGCGAGGGCGGCCTTGATCATGCTGTCGAACTTCTCGAACGGGTAGGCGCCCGCGATCTTCTTGCCGTTGATGAAGAAGGTCGGAGTGCCCATGCCGCCGCCGGGCAGCGAGTTGGCGTACTGCACGTCGGCCTGCACGTCGCCCTTGTAGCGGCCCGAGTCGAGGTCGGCCTTGAAGCGAACCAGATCGAGGCCGATCTCGCTCGCGTACTTCTCAAGCGACGGACGGTCGAGCGCCTGCTGGTTGGTGAACATCTTGTCGTGCATCTCCCAGAACTTGCCCTGGGCATGAGCGGCCATGGATGCCTCGGCGGCCAGCGGCGCCTGGGCGTGGAAGGGGAGCGGATAGTTGCGCCACACGATGCGCACCTTGCCGGCGTAGGCGTCCTTGATCTGCTTCACGGTGGGGAGCACGCGCGAGCAGAAGGGGCACTGGAAGTCGGAGAACTCGACGATGGTGACCGGCGCATTGGCAGAGCCCCAGCTCGGACCCTTGCCCGGATCGACCTTGTAGACGGTCTTGTCGTCTTCTTCGTCGCCGCCGCCCTTGGCCGGTGCTGCGCCCTCCTTGGCGTCCTTCATGATCTCGTCGTACACGGCGCGCAGCGGCACGCGCTTCTTCTTCATGAGCGCATCGACTTCCTGCAGCGCGGCGTCGATCTTGGCCTTGAAGGCCTCGAACGGCTGGGCTCCCGAGAGGCTCTTGCCGTTGATGAAGAAGGCGGGGGTGCCGTTGGCGCCGATCTTGTTGCCCTCGGCCAGCTCGGCGTCGACCTTCTCCTTGAACTTGCCCGAGTCGAGAGCCGCCTTGAACTTGCCCATGTTCAGGCCGAGCTCAGAGGCATACTTCTCCAGCGACGGGCGGTCGAGCGCGCGCTGATTCTCGAACATCTTGTCGTGCATCTCCCAGAACTTGCCCTGCTCCTTGGCAGCCAGCGCGGCCTCGGCGGCCAGGTGGGCCTTGTCGTGGAAGGGCAGCGGCAGCTGCTTGAAGGCGACGCGCACATCCTTGGGATAGGTCTCGAGCACCTTGGTGACGGTGGGCTCGACCCGGCTGCAGAACGGGCACTGGAAGTCAGACCACATCACGATCGTGACCTTGGCGTCCTTGGGGCCGCGGACCGGAGCGTCACCCAGCAGCGCCTTATAGACGACGTTGTCCTGCGCTTCGGCGCCGGGCTTGGGCTGCGCCGGCTCGGCGGCCTTGTCGAGACCGTCCTTGATCAGCTCGGCGTAGAGCGCCGACGGAGCGGTGCCCGCGTTGAGCTTGGCGTTGGCGAACTCGAGCTCGCTGTCCACGACCTTCTTGAAGTTCTCGTAGGGCTGGGCGCCGCGGAACGGCTTGCCGTTGATGAAGAAGCTCGGGGTGCCGCGGGCGCCGAACTTGTTGCCCTCGGCCTGCTCGGCGTCGACCTTCTCCTTGAACTTGCCCGAGTCGAGAGCCGCCTTGAACTTGGCCACGTCGAGGCCGAGCTCGCTCGCATACTTCTCGAGGTCGGCGCGGTCGAGCGCACGCTGGTTGTCGAACAGCTTGTCGTGCATCTCCCAGAACTTGCCCTGCTCCTCGGCGGCGGCGGCGGCCTCGGCGGCCAGGTGCGCCTTGTCGTGGAACGACAGCGGGTTGTGCTTGAAGATGACGCGGATGTCGTTCGGATAGGTCTCGTGCAGCTTCTTCAGCGTCGGACCAACGCGCGAGCAGAACGGACACTGGAAGTCCGAGTACTCAATGATGGTGACCTTGGCGGTCGACGGGCCCTTCTGCGGAGCGTTGCCGACGGGAACCTTGTAGACGACCTTGGGATCGGGCAGCTGGAACGGCGCGGGCTTGGGAGCCTCGGCGGCCGCGGCCTGATCCTTGCCGTTCTGCGTCAGCGTCGCGTAGAGCTGCTCGGGGCGCACGCCCGACTTGAGCGACTTCTCGGCGGTGACCAGCTCTTCGTCGATGACCTTCTGGAAGGCGTCGAAGGGCTGCGCGCCCGAGAGCGGACGGCCGTTCAAGAAGAAGCTCGGCGTGCCGCGGGCGCCGTAGCGGGCCGCCTCGGCCTGGTCGGCCTGGATCTGGGCGTCGTACTTGCCGTGATTGGTGGTCAGGTCGGCCTTGAACTTGTCGACGTTGAGGCCGACCTCCTTGGCGAACTGCTCGAAGTGCTGCTCGTCGAGGGTGCTCTGGTTCTCGAACAGCTTCTTGTGGTAGGCCCAGAACTTCTCGTCACCCTGCTCGCGGGCAGCCAGGGCGGCGCGGGCGGCGGGAGCGGCGTTCGGGTGGAAGGGCAGCGGGTTGTGCTTGAAGATGACGCGCACGTCCTTGGGATAGGTGCGCTTGACCTGGTCGATCGTCGGCTCGACGCGCGAGCAGAACGGACACTGGTAGTCGGAGAACTCGATGATGGTGACTTTGGCGGACGCGGGCCCCGTTACGGCAGCGTTGCCGACGGGCACTTTGTAGCGCTCGACGGAGGGGTCGGGCGCGGCGGATTTAACCGCACTCCCCGATGTGCTCTTGGTGTCGGAGGGCTGCTCCGAGATCGTCGCCTTCCCTATGAAGAAGCCGATGATCAAGGCGCCGAGCGTGCCCAGAATCGCGGTGGTCTTGTTCATGCGCAAACCTCGTTCAGATGATCGAGTTACTCTACGGTCTACGGTCCGTCTGAAGGCCCGTTATATGGCTGTCTTTGGCTGGCTTGGGTAACAGATGGGCAGAGCGGTTGATTCCCTGACTCCCGTGCCGTCTTGTTACTTGCGGGGCACTCGGGACGCAAAGAGACCCGCAGCTTACATCGGCCTGGCATTTATGCGCAAACGTTTGTGCTGGAGCAGGATGCCACAAGTGCTCCACATGTATTGTGGATTGACTACGTCGCCGGGCTGGCGGTACGAAATGCGCTCCAGATTGCCTGCGGCGCGCGGGCGAAACGCAAGTAGAGTAGTCGCTTCCAGACTTGGAGAGAAAAATGGCTGTTACACCTCGTCGTCTACGCTCGGTTGGCCTCGCGACTGCGGCGGCCTGTGCCCTGGTCGCGGTGGCCGTTGGCTGCCACTTTGGGACGTACTCTGATCCCAACGACCCGCTGCATGGTCAGCGCAGCTTTGCCATTGAGCCCATCCAGTTCAACATGCTGATGGTGGGCGACAAGCCCGAGCCGGTGTACCTGGGCGGAAAGAAGCCGGAGCAGCAGCAGAGCTGGCAGACGGACAAGTCTGAGCTGGCGCGGCTCCTCGGCGAGCGGCTGGCGCACGTGACGGGTCCGGTCGGCATCATGTTTGGCCCGCCGATGGCGCCGCCGCCTCCCGCTGCCGCCCCGCCGCTGCCGCCGGGCGCTTCGCCGGGGGCTGCGGATCCGAACCAGCCGCCGACCGCTGCGCCGCCGCCACCGCCGCCGGCTCCACCCATGGCTGCCGGGCCGTTCCTGCTGCGCATCAACATCGACTTCATCGAGCCGGGCAACTTCAACGGCTTTTTCAATATCGATACGACCGTTCGCGCCACCGTTTCGGTCTTCGGTCCGCAGGGCGAGCCGCTGGGGCAGAACGCGCTGGCGGTTGTGGTCCGCTCGTCGCTGGGCAACCCCTCGACCGGTGGGCGCATGCGCGAAGCCGGCGAGCACCTGGGCGAGCAGCTCGGCCACTACATCCTGCGCCGCACCGGCCTCGGCTACTAGCCCCCCTCGCTGACTGCCATCCCGCCAAGCTGAAAATTTGCTCTGGTCAGTGGGGGGTGATAGTCGGTTTTTATGCCCAACTCCCACGCCGGTTCCTCGCGCTCGGACGACTCCCAGCTCACCCTTCTCGGTCTTGTCGATGTCAGTGAAGTTGAAGAGATCGCCGAGCCGGCCCTGACCGCGGCGGATGCCGAGGCGCTGCGCGAAGAGCGTCGCTTCCGACGGCTGCTCGCTCGCAAGGAGCGCCTGGGCGACCTGTCCGGAATGGCCGCGTGCTACATCCGGATCGGGGACATCTACCTGGCTCGCGGCGACAGTGAAGAGGCCGGCGACATGTATCGCAAGTCGCTCCAGCTGGCCCGTGCGGCAAGCAAGACCGGCGCCGGCATCTCGCCCAGCGAGCTGCTGTAAAAAAGATGGCCTTCGCCGGCGTTGACTATCTACAGCTCGACGACCAGCTCAGCGATGAAGAGCTGCTGGTGCGCTCGACCTTTCGGCGCTTTGTGGACGACGAGATCCTGGGGGTAATCGGCCGCCACTTCCGCGACGGCACGTTCGACCCCGCCTGGCCGCGTCGTCTGGGCGCGCTGGGGGCCTTGGGCGCGAGCCTGAGCGGCTACGGCTGTGCCGGCCTGAACCCCGTCGCGTATGGGCTCATCATGCAGGAGCTTGAGCGCGGCGACTCGGGCGTGCGCTCGTTTGCGTCGGTGCAGGGCGCGCTGGTCATGTACCCGATCCACACCTTTGGCAGCGAAGAGCAGAAGCAGCGCTGGCTGCCGGGCATGGCGCGCGGCGAGCTCATCGGCTGCTTTGGCCTGACCGAGCCCGACTTCGGCAGCAATCCCGGCGGCATGCGCACCACGGCGCGCCGCCAGGGCGACAGCTATGTGCTAAGCGGCAGCAAGCGCTGGATCACCTCGGGCAGCCTGGCCGATGTCGCGATTGTGTGGGCCAAGACCGACGAAGGCGACGAGCATCCCGATGGCCGCAGCGTGCGCGGCTTCCTGGTCGAGCGCGGCACACCGGGCTTTTCCGCTCACGACATCCACGGCAAGTTCTCGCTGCGGGCGTCGGTGACCTCCGAGCTGGTCTTTGAGGACTGCGTGATCCCGGCCAGCGCCATGCTGCCCGGCGTCAAGGGGCTGCGCGGTCCGCTGTCGTGCCTGAACCAGGCGCGCTTCGGCATCTCGTTCGGGGCCATTGGCGCCGCCATGGCCTGCTACGACGAGGCGCTGCGCTACACCAAAGAGCGCGCCCAGTTCAAGCGGCCGCTCGCCGGCCATCAGCTGGTGCAGGCCAAGCTCGTCGACATGCTCGAAGAGATCACCAAGGCGCAGCTGCTGGCCCTGCGGCTCGGCCGCTTGAAAGAGGCGGGCAAGCTGCGGCCGGCGCAGGTGTCCATGGCCAAGCGCAACAATGTCCGCATGGCGCTCGAGTGCGCGCGCAACGCCCGCGACCTGCTGGGCGCAAACGGCATTACCGACGAGTACCAGAGCGGCCGGCACATGTGTAACCTGGAGTCGGTTTTTACCTACGAAGGCACCGATCACATCCACACGCTGGTCATCGGCGAAGACATCACGGGCTTCGCCGCCTTTCAGTAAAGCGTCGGCTTTCGCGAATCTTCTCGTCGGGGAATAATGGCTCCATAGTCCTCAGTCTGTCTGCCTATGGACAGGCTGGGCTTAGGAGGCACCTATGACCCTAGTCGATCGCCTGGATTCTGCTCTGCACACCAATCCTTGGCCTTGGGCCAGACGCGCGCTGCTCGCGACCGTGGTCCTGACCGCTGCCTGTCACGGCGGCAGCGGCACTTCCCCGGATCCCGAGCCGCCGCCCACCTATCCGGCGCCAACGAAGAAGACGGGGATGACCTGGTACAAGGATGTGCTGCCGATCGTCCAGGACCACTGCCAGGGCTGCCACACTACCGGTGGCATCGCGCCGTTTCCGCTGCTGACCTACAGCGATGGCCAGCGCATGGCGCGGCAGATGTCGTCGGCAGTGGTGTCGCGCTACATGCCGCCGTGGATGCCGTCCGACGACTGCCAGAGCTTCGCGAACTCTCGTCGGCTGACCGAGGATCAGATCGATACGATCTATTCGTGGGCGGATGACAGCGCCCCGGAAGGCAACGCGGCCGATGCGCCGCCGCCGGCAATGCCGCCCGTGGCCCTGCCCTGGGTCGACAAGACGCTCGATGGCGGCTCGTCCTACATGCCCAACGGCGCGGTCACCGATGACTACCACTGCTTCGTGCTCGACCCGATGCTGGGCTCGGATCAGACGCTCATCGGCTACGACTTTGTGCCGGGAGTGCGCAGCCAGGTGCACCACGTGCTTGTCTATGCCGGCTCGCTCAGCGAGGCCAAGTCCAAGGACGCAGCGACGCCCGAGCCGGGCTACACGTGCTACGGCGGACCCGAGATCACCGATCCGCAGCTGGTGGCTGCCTGGGTGCCGGGCTCGTCGGCGACTGAGTTTCCGGCGACGACCGGCGTGCCGATCAAGGCGGGCTCGGGTCTGGTCATGCAGATCCACTACAACCTGGCCAACGGCGCTCCGCAGGCGGATCGCTCGCAGCTGAAGATGCAGTTTGCCAAGCAGCCGGTGCTGCGCCCCGCGATCATCACGCCGCTCGCGCAGACCGACTTCAGCATCCCGCCGGCCAGCACCGGCTACAGCGCCAGCAACATCCTGACCGTGCCGGGCAACATCACGCTGTGGGGTCTTGCTCCACACATGCACACGCTCGGCCGGCGCGCGCGCGTTGAGACCGTTGCGCAGGGCTCGGTGCCGTCGACCTGCCTCATCGACATTCCCAAGTGGGACTTCCACTGGCAGCAGCTCTACTTCTACGCGGGCACAAGCGGACTGAAGGTCTCGGCGGGCACCAAGGTCAAGCTGACCTGCACCTGGGATAACCCTGGCAGCTCGCCCATCAAGTGGGGCGAGAGCACGTCTGACGAGATGTGCATCAACTATTTCTACGTCACGCCGTAGTCGAGCCCGCTACGTCCGCCAGCCAACGCCGCAGTTGCACAAAGGTCGCGGCGGTATCGGCAGCTTTTGCGATAGGATAGACGAATGCTTCAGCGGCTAGCCGGGCTGGTGGACCGCCTGTGGGCACCCCTGGTACGGGTGCTCCGGGTGTCGATCGAGCAGCTTGGCGCCCATATGCTGCTGCTCATCAACGTGATCCGATGGGCTCTGCGGCCGCCGTATCGCCTGACGGTGCTCCTCGAATCGATGGTCTTCATCGGCTTCGAGTCGCTGCCGATCGTCATCTTGATCAGCTTCTTCGTCGGTGCGGTCTTTGCGCTGCAGCTGAGCTCGGCGCTGCGCACGTTCGGGGCCGAGGCGTTCGTGGGCGCCACCGTCGGTCTGGCGCTGTCGCGCGAGCTGGCGCCGGTCTTCACGTCGATCGTCGTGGCTGCGCGCGCCGGCGCTGGCATGGCCACCGAGCTCGGCTCGATGCGCATCACCGAGCAGGTCGATGCGCTGGCGACCATGGCAGTAAACCCGCTTCAGTACCTGATCGTGCCGCGCGTCGTCGCTGGAACGCTGATGGTGCCGCTGCTGGCGATGGTCTTCAACTGCGTCGGTATGCTCGGCGCTTACGTGGTTGCCGTCGGTGTGCAGAACGTCGATCGCGGCGTCTTTCTCGAAAATGCGCGCTGGCTGCTCGACCCCAACGACCTGACGCAGGGACTCGTCAAGTCGGTGGTGTTCGGCTGCGCGCTGACGCTCATCGCTTGCAACCAGGGCTATAACGCTTCGGGCGGCGCCAAGGGCGTCGGCGTCGCCACGACGCGCGCCGTCGTCGGTAGCTTTGTCACCATCCTTGTTCTCGACTACTTTTTAACCGACCTATGGCTGACGTTCTTCGCGAAGGGCGCGAGCAACTAGACCAGTTGTTCTGGACCCCCGATCCCAACGATGATCCCAAGGCTCCGAGTGAGGCTTGGCACCTGCGGGTGCGTGGTCTGCACAAGACCTTTGGCGTCCATCACGTGCTGCGCGGCGTCGATCTCGACGTCGCTCGCGGCAAGATCAACGTCATCATCGGCGGCTCGGGGCAGGGCAAGTCGGTCATCATGAAGCACCTGATGGGCCTGCTGAAGCCCGACAAAGGGCAGATCTACGTCGACGGTGAGGACATCGTGCCGCTGAACGACGTGGGCCTGAATCAGGTGCGCAAGAAGTTCGGCATGCTCTTTCAGTACGCGGCGCTGTTCGACTCGCTGACCGTCGAGGAGAACATCGTCTTTCCGCTGATCGAGCACGGCGATCCCACCACGCCTGCGACCTACGCCGACGGCAAGAAGCGCAAGCCGCGGCGCTTCAGTCGCGACGAGCTGCACAAGATCGCCGTCGAGCAGCTGGACAAGCTGCATCTGGCGCAGGTCCTGCTGCGCAAGGTTCCGTCGGAGCTCTCCGGCGGTCAGCGCAAGCGCGTCGGTCTGGCGCGGGCGCTGGTCATGAAGCCGCAGATCCTGCTCTACGACGAGCCGACCACGGGCCTCGACCCGGTCTCGACCAAGAATGTCGACGACATGATCCGCGACGTGTCGCGAGAGCACAACGTCACCAGCGTCATCATCAGCCACGATATGGCCTCGACGTTTCGCATCGGCGATCGCATCTCGGCGCTGTTTGCCGGACGCATGATCGAGAGCGGTCCGCCCGAGGAGATCCTCAAGACCCGCCACAAGTGGCTGCGTGAGTTCATCGGCACTTCGGGCGCCGTGACCATGGAGCCGGTGCCCGATGCCGAGCTTATCGACGACGAAGCGCTGGATGCCGCGGCGCGTCCGCCTGAGCCCTAGCGCTGCCGTCGGATGATGTTGAGTCGGGCGCTGCGGCCGTAGTATGACCGCCGCATGGTCACTGGGCGCGACGAGATGATTCGAGCGCAGCGTCACTTCGAGCCGGCGGGTGCGCACCTGCGGCCCATCGAGCTGCTGGCGCTGCTGGGTCCGTGGCTGTTCGCGGCGCTGTGCATCCTGCGGCTGTCGGTGCCGACGCTGATCTGGGACGAGTGGGACGCCTTTGGTCGCTTCACGCTGGAAGTTCAGTCGACGGGCCTGACCTGGGACAGCCTGTGGCATCCGCACAACGAGCACCGCGTCGTGCTGGCGCGGCTATTATATTATGTTTTCTGTTCTCATAACTCCAATCCAGTGCTGCTTATGATGCTTTCTCACGTTGTGCTTGGACTGGCCTATTGGAACCTGGTGCCATTATTGATAAAATCCTGTTCAGATATCATGATAAATCAGCGCATCGTATTTTATGCTGCATTTTCAGCATTTCTCTTTTCCGGCGTTCAATACGAAAATATGATATTCGGATTACAGATCGGCTGGGCCGGTGTCGTGCTGGGCACGCTGCTGGTGGTGCGCGGTCTGGTGGCGTCTTCGCGCTGGCGCCTCGGCGTCGGACTGGCGGTTGCATATTTCAGCTATGCGCACTGGCTGATCCTGGTTCCACTCATTCTTGGACATAAGGGACTTGAGTGCTGGCGGCGGCGCAGCGAGGCGGGTCTAGGCAGGCGCCTGGCGGGTCTGCTGGCCTTGGCGATAGGGCTGTTCGGACTGGTTGCTTTATATCTACATAATTTACCGCATCCAGCGCATCACCCGAGTCGTTTTTACGGGCTCTTGCATCCGCTGGCGGGCATTCGCTATGTAGCTTTATATTTTGGTAATATCTTCTACGTGCCGCCGCTGCCCGAGCTCTCTGCGGCCATCGCCTCGATCCTGGGCGGACTGTTCGTGCTGGCGACGCTGTGGACCGTCGGGCAGGCGCTGGGTCGACGCGAGCGCGAAGCGGCGTGGACGCTGTGGGTGCTTGTGGCCATCGCGGGCGTGGGGCTGCTCATCATCATGGGGCGCGTCGGTCTGGGCATCGAGAGCGCGGTGTGGAGCCGCTATACGACCTTCAACCTGGTGGGCTGGACCGTGCTGCTGATGTCCTTGCTGCGCACCTCGCAGAAGGGAGGCTGGGGAAAGCGCTGGCAGCTGCGCATGAGCGTCCTTGGCATCCTGAGCGTGGTGGCGCTGCTGGGTCTGGGCTATCTGCGCTCGCAGGCGCTGCGCTTTGTGCCGGCTCGGCAGGCGGCCATCGCCTGTCTGGCCGACGTGGTGCAGACGCCGGCGCTGCTGCCGGCAAAGCGCGAGTGTCTGATTGCGCTCTATCCGAATCCCGAGCAGCTTGCGGATGTGGCCAGTCGGCTGGCAGCCGCTGGGCGGCTGAATCTTCTTGGCTCAGCGGTGGGGAGTCGCGGAAATATCCGTCCCGACTTGCGGTAAGATCAGGCTTATCCTGCGAAGCGGGAGCGAGGGACTTTCATGAAGACGATGTCTGCTGCTTTGAAGGTTGGAATCACGACGCTGCTCATCGTCGTGCTCAGCGCAGCGGCTTTTCGTTTCGTCAGCAAGAGCATGCGCGGTCCCGAGGGGCCGGTGGTCTGGGCGCTGTTTCGCGATGCGACGGGTCTCGTCGACAAGTCGCGGGTGCAGGTGGCCGGACTGCTCATCGGCGAGATCGTCGAGCGTCGGCTTCAGGGCAACATGGCGCGCGTCGCCATCCGCATGCGTCCCGAGACGGAGCTGTGGTCGAACGCGGTCATCTACAAGAAGAGCTCGTCGCTGCTCGGCGAATATTATCTGGAGGTGGATCCCGGCACGCCCGAGTCGCCGGATCCGCTGTCGGGGCAGCTCAGCAAGAACCGCCGCCTGAAGAGCGGCGATCAGATCATCAACGTCGTCGAGGCTGTGACCACCTCGGACATCCTGTATCAGGTAAACGAGACGCTGCCGATCGTGCGCGACATCCTCCGCGATGTGCAGCGGCTGACCCAGGGCCCGGTGCAGGACATCGCGCGCGAGGTGCAGAGCAGCGTCATCAAGAACTCCGAGGCCGTGAGCAAGCTCATCGAGCACGTGGATCAGATCGCGGTCGACGTGCGCGGTATTACCGGCGGACAGAGCCACGACGATCTGACCAAGGCGATCTCCAATGTTCGCGATATCACCGACGGTCTGCGCGATCTCGTCGGCAAGGGCTCGACTGAGGTCGACTCGACGGGAG